>Ga0315290_10003927_pt1 | contig 10693 bp, 24 predicted proteins | sample YL17G12_0_MG_FD_203627 | JGI IMG/M metagenome (GOLD analysis project Ga0315290, IMG submission 203627) | Sediment microbial communities from Yellowstone Lake, YNP, Wyoming, USA - YL17G12_0 | ecosystem: Environmental > Aquatic > Freshwater > Lake > Sediment | place: USA: Wyoming | collected...
AGACACTCCCAGCATTTCTTGAAGCAGATCGATGTCCAGATCATGCACTTCGCTCAGAACACGCGTCGTGATCTTTTCGACTTCGTGCACGAGACGCACTCGCGCGAGCTTCGCCAGGTGTTCCGGCGTTGCTTCGTAGCAGAATAGGTCGGCGTATCCACCGACGCTGCCGTCGTTCCACCAAGTAAAGGAATGCGTGCCGATCTTCACCGACGATGTTCGACCCGCTTGAGTCTTGTTGACCCTGTCGATCTTGGCGAGACCTGTCGGACGATCGCGCCGGTAGATCACGACGGTGTCGCCGACCTTGGGATCGTAGGTGTTCATGTTTTCGCATCTTCCGCTTCTCGCGAGAAGATCTCCGCCAGCGTCCCGATCGCCTGCGATTTCTCGAACGCCTCTTCTAGAAGCGCAAGATCTTGTCTTGCACTGTCGAGGCATTTCTCTTCCAGAGCTACTTGCTCACGAGCCTGGTTCAAGATGTATTCCGCGTCCATGTCCTGCATGACGCGCAGAGCTTCTCGTGAGCCCCACGTCGCCAGCTGGATCGCCTGGTACTTGTTCTTGCGCGGCGGGTAAGCTCGGCAGAGAGAACACGTGACCGACGCAAAATCGGTTGTGAGGCGCGGTTTGACGCACAGCTTGTTACACGCAGGCTCTTTGCCGCTGACGGTGAAGTGAGTGACAGGCTTACTCATAGGTCACCTCACGCGGGCTTGTGCTTGTTCTTGCGCTTCTCGCGCTCGCGCTCGGTCTTGCCCGTCGCCTTCGTCACGGGCTTGCCGAAGTTGGCCTGCTTCGTCTCCTTCTTGACGCGATCTTCGAGGATCGAATCCTCGGTCGTCTGGCACTCGTTCAGAATCCAGCCCTCGGCTTCCTGAACGGCCTCGCCGATCGCGAGCGCCAGTGCGCTACGCAGCGAAAGCGTGCCCTGCCCGTCCACGAACACGCCGATGTGCTGCGTGAAGCGGGGCTCCGCGTTCTCCGGCGATCCTGCGGGCAGCGGCAGGAAACGCCCGACCGCGATGCTGTAGCGGGGTCTGTAGCCGCCGCTGGACGTGATGCGGACGACCACGCCGCCGCGCTCGATGTCCTTCACGTGAGCCCACTCGATGGGCTTGCGCTGCGTGTTCTGGGAGGCGAAACCGTGTTGCGTGTTGGGAGCGTTGTTCATGTTGGTACCCTTGGTTGTGGTCGTCTGTGGGGTCGGTAGGTGTAGTGCGTTTGTAGCGATCTGCAAGCGTGAAACGCTACAAGTGTGTTACATCGCGTACAGGTCGCTTGCAAGGGTTACTGCGTCGCGCACAGCGTGATTTGCAAGCGTTACTGCGTCGCGTACAACCCGCGAAACGCCTTTCCGTAGGCGTAGGCGAGCGGGTCATCGCTCTGTGGGAGCCCCGCCGCCTCGGCGTACTCCGGTCCGTCGAAGCCGCGCATGAAATCGTCGCGGAATTCATTACCTTCGTCGAGAATTCTACCCGCTTGTACTCCGGGCGGGTTGAGCAGATCTTCGTTTTGAGGATCGAAACCTGCCGCGAGCGCCAGCGCACCCAATGGGCAGCAGCACCCGCGTTCTGGCGCGATTGTTTCTCCGGTCGCGGCGATCTCCCAACCATCTGCTCGCGCGGCTTCACACACGAGCAAGAGCTTGTCCATTTTCTGTGCGATGCTGTCCTGTCTGTCTTTCTCGATCTTTCGAGCGATGTCGAGTGCCACGTCTCGGTAGTTCACAGCAGCCTCTTTGCGTTCGCGGCGATTGCGCTCACGTCCGGTGAAGGTGTAGTCGCATAGGCAGATTTGCCCTGCCAGACCATCTTCTTTGTTCCAACCATGAGACTCTCCGCACTTTGGACAGTCCGTGTCACGTTCTGCGGGGCGAAAAGGATCTTTCATGTCACTTCTCCGCGTCCAGCAGACTCTTCGCGTTGGTGAGCACGCTTTGCAGCTGCGAGTGTTTGGTCTGAGCCTTGTCCAGCTCACTCTTGCGTAGCTGAATCACGTTCTCGGATTGAGATAGTAACACCGAAGCATCGGCGTTCTGTATCACCACGATCGCCTCGGGCGTGCCCCACGCCGCCAGAGCGATCACGAGATCGATGGTGGGCTCGTGCGGGCACTTGTCGCACGTGACGGCAGACAGAACCGTGGTTAGCTCGGTCTTGCCAGGTCGGTTGCACACGGGAGTTGTGCCGTTCGCAGTCATGTGAATCTTCGCCATGGAGATTTCCTCAGTAGTACCTGTATCCGCCGGATATGTATCGGTGACCGTCTTCCCACTCACGCTGGACTCCGTACTCTCGGTGCCACGATGGCGGATTATCCAGATTGATCACGATGGGATCGCCCCAGCAGTTGAGCGCTAGCTCGTCGGGCGTGAACGCAGCACGGAACGTAGCTAGAGCTTCCTTGTCGCTGTCGGCGCGACAATCCAACGAGCATATGTGCTCCATGTTTGAACCTACGACGTGATAGCGATCCATCTTCGTTCTCCTGGCGTCAGTCGGTGACTTCGAAAACGCCTTCGTCGTCCATGCGGAAATCGGGACGGAAATCGGGTTTGGTGTGCCTGTTGGTTTCCCCGAGCCAGGAATGTGTGCCTTCCTCGCAGGCCCATTCGTAGTCGGTTGTAAATCCGTCACCGTCGTCTTGTGTATAGACGTCGCGCATCAGCTGTTCGGTTTCGGATTCGCTCTCGCAGTCGAAATCGTCGGGTACCTCGACGACCACGGTTTTCTCTTGACGCATGAGCATGCCGAGCGTGATGCGAACGATCTTTGCCATGATTTGTTCTCCTACGTTTTCTTCTCACGTGTGTACGACGGTACGATGAAGCCTTTGACCTCGCGCCACTTCGGCGTAACCCCGCGCAACGCCTCTCGCACTTGACGCGCCGCCCACTGGTCGGGATAGAAATCCCACTCGGATGCCACGTGTGCCGCGTAGAGCTTGAGTAACTGCTCCGGCGTAAACGGATCTAGAAACGACTCGTTGCAACGGTTGAAGATGCCTACCAGCTTGCGAAGCTGCTCGATGCAGGTATCTGCCATGTTCGTTCTCCTGGTGCGCGGCTCCGGTTGCCAACCGGTTTGATCTTGCAGGCGTGCGCCGCGCTGGTGCTACTTGGCCGAGATATCCACGTCAGCCCACGCGTTCTCGATGTTGTCGGCGGCGTCGGTCAGCTTATCGATCCAGTCGATGGCAGCAGCAGCGGCGTCGCCCTCCTGCCACTTCTCGCTCTTGTCGTCGTGATCGCTCTGGCCCTGCTCCGCTGCGTCACGCAGGAACGCCACGACCTCGTCGATCTTGGCGCCCATGGCGTCGTGCTGTTTCTTGTCGAGCTTGAACATGCTGTCTCCTGTAGGTGTCTCGTTCTCTGCGTTCTCTTCGTCGGCTATCTTCGTCAGGTACGTCACGAATTTGTCGGTAAGACCACTCTCGGCGATGAAATGCTCGCACAAGGTTAGTTTTGTCTCGTCGTTCCAGCCTTGTTCGTCGAAATAGTCGAACATGTCTTCTCCTGTAGGCGGCTATTCAATCTCTTCGGCAGACTCCGGCCACGCAACCAGCGCAGCCGTACGAGCCTCGGATTCTGTGACGTACCAGCGTCCCAGCGTAGCTACTGCGTCGCGGTTTTCGTCGAGCAGTAGCGCGTTCCAGCCCCGATCAGGCTCCTCGAATACGTGCCACATGTTACTTGAGCAACCGCAGGATCGGCGTCTCGTCCGTGACCTCCTCGACGTCGAGACCTTCGTACTCGGTCTCGTCCTCGATGGGCGTCCAGCGAGTGTTCGGGTTGTCCTCGACAAGCTCCTCGGCCATCTCACCGATCTCGTCGTCCTCCAGATCGATCTCGGCGCGGACCTCGACGACGGTGCGATGCACCGTGACGCGTTCGACGGTCACGCGGAAGAGCGCTTCCTCGACCTTTTCGATTTGCTTGGCTTTGCGTTTTGCTTTCGGCATCGTCTGGTTCTCCTCAGTGTTGCGTAGGCTGTGTTTCACTCGTCGTCAGGGACGTACTTTTTCACGGTCAGACCGTTTTCGGTCTGCACTTCGTAGACTTCGCGCTCGATCGCGTCGCAAAGCTCCCAATTCAGCTCAGACTCGTCGACCATATAGGCGGCGATTAGTGCGGCGTCTGCGTCGGCAGCTTCCACGATCACGTCGCAGAATTCCCAACGCTTTTGGGACAGCTGTACTCGAAACTTGGGCATCGTCTGGTTCTCCTCAGTTACGTATGTTCAGCCACCTTCGGGCGGCATGTAGTTGAGAATGGATTCCGCGACGTCGCACGGGTCGACCGCTTCGCTGAATTCACGCCAGCGCTCTTTCACAGCTTCCAGATCCCCCGCGTCGACCCACACGCGTTCGGTGTAGTTGTAGGGCGTGCAGTCGCCGACGATGAGCCCGCCCCAGTAGCCTACGTTCAGGGAGAAGTTGATCCCGTCGTAGGTGCCGCTGTGCTCGGCAGACTCGTTGATCGTGATCTGGACGTCGAACGACTTTTCCTTGTCCTCACCTACGGGCGTGCAGGTGAACGACCACGATAATTCGCTGTCGGTCATGTCGTAGAGATCAGAACACTCGAATCCCATGTTCACGAGCACTTCCACGATCTCTTTCAGCATCCGGCGCATGGGCGCCTCGTACTCGGTCGCGATCTCTTGTACGCGCGCCTGGTAGATTTCTTGCTCGTCAGGCGCTTCGTCTTGTTCGTCTGACGTGTCTTGCGCGTCTGTCACACTCTGATCGTTCATCGCGTACCTCCGAGCCATACCTGTGACTTGATGTACCGGCGCAGCGCCACCGTGAGACGCTTGCGCGCCCGCGCTTTATCGTGCTCACGCACGTACGCAGCTGCCCGAGCACGGTTCGATTCGTCGCCCCAGAAGAGCACCAGCACGTTGCGATCGGGATCGTAGACGTTGAACGATTCGACGGCTCGCGCGAGCAGAGAAGGCACGTAATACTTATCCGTAATGTGACCGAGAATGTGATCGTCGTGAGCCTTCTCGCCCAGCGTGGTACCGTCGTCTGTTTTCAGACAACACATCCAGCAATCGCCGCCGGACGGCGCAGGAACCTTGCCTGCGAAGAGCGCATCCATGTAGTCGTTCACGTACTTCGTGACGTCGCGCGCGAGCTTCTCGGCTTCCTTGATCGATCCCGCGCCAGTGATCTTGCCGTTCTTCTGGATGGTCACACCGTCTGCGAAGGCACAGGGTTTGAGTACGTTTTGCTCGTACCGGTTGCCCTTGCCGATGTACCAGACGCCCACGTGCGTCCAGACAGACCAGCTCGGCGGCAAGAGCATGTTGATCATGTCCTTGGTAGTCATTGTGCGGTGACCACCTGAGCAGAGCACGATATCGCCGTTCTTGCGGTAGGTGACGATCGTCGTCTCGTAGAGCACGACATCGATTGAGCCGTCGTCTCGCAGGTGCGCGTAGGTGCGACCCGCGACCTTGCATTTGTTCTTTCCGTCCATCCACGCGAGCACGGCAGCGTAGATCTCAGAGAGCTTCTCGGGGATCTTCAAGCTCGTTGTCGCGCGCGGTGCAGACAAGCTGCCGTACATGGATCGTGAAGGCATGATCGTGCTCCTAATGACTGTTGGCGCGTTTACGAATGTTTACTACCGGCTGTCCGTAACTACAGGCTCACCGATGATTGCCACGTCTTCGACGTCGGCATCAGGACCGGTGTACGTTGATCGCGATGCCCATTCGCTTACCGCGTCGTCGATGTCCGCATCGTCATCGGCGCGAATGAGAAGCTCGACGGTGACTCTCACGTTGATCTTTCGCATGATTAACCTCGTCTGATTTTCATGTTCGCTGCGGCGTAATCCCAGTAAGCGAGACCGCCCGCAGCGCGAGCTTGCTGCATCCAACGCGCCGCGATGATCTCGGCTAGCTGCGGCTTGGTGTAGCCGCTTGCTTCGATGTCATATATGCCCAAGGCTGCGGCGCGGGAGATCAAACTCGGTTTAAGCTCTTTCGCAAGCCGTACCACGTGTTCCTGGCGCATCTGCTCGCGGCGCACGTCCAGGCGTGCTTGCTCTTCGCGGGACCAGGCAACGATCTCGATGAGTACGCCTAGCGCCTGCACGAATAGCAGCGCCATGATGGGCGCATGCGACGCGTTGATCTCGGGTTGCAAGGTAGCGCGCGAGCACAGAGCTACCAGTACGAGCCGCGCGCCCTCTTCGAAGTTGGTCGCGGCGTGCTCGGCAGCTGCGAGCTTGGCGGCGGCGTCACGCGATTCTTTGTCGTGTTCCGTACAGGCATCGTCTAGCTGTGTTTCCAGATCTGCGATCTTCTCTTTCGCTTCTTCCTCGGCAGCGAGTACCGCATCTCTCTTCTCTTGCTCAAGATCTTTCGCGGTTTTTTCGGCGTCGGCTTCGGCAGCGGCTAGGTCGAGAAGTGCACCACGCGCGATCTCTAGCAGTTCGATCATGTCCTCGGCGGCGTGCTCGTGAAACACGCGATCGTGGTAGTCGCTGACGCCTACGTTCATCAGGCGATATTCTGCGTCTGTGAGGGGCATGGTGATTTACGCGTAGTCCAACGTGCCAGGCACCAGAGCAGGTAGTCCCATGTACTCGCGACACGTCGGACACGTGACGGGTTCGTACTTACCAGCGGGTATCCAGACTACAGATGGTTTTGATTCTGGATCGTCTGTCGCGATCGGATGCCCTTCCGGGCAATCGCTGTAGAGGCAGCGTAGCGGCGCGGTGGTCACGCGGTTGCGTTCTCGACAGGAAGCTCTTCGGAGCAATTCCCGCACTTGAGTGTGCCTTCCTCGTTGTACGCGCAGCACTCGGGACATGCCGGATACCCGTCGTCCTCGCACGTCTCGTCTGCGAGCACGCGAAGATCGTATTCCTCGAAATTCGGCACCTTGATCTTGAACGTGGCGTGATCGTCGAACCAGCTGACGCCTGCGCCAGTCGCCATGTAGGCTAGGCATTCGCCGAAACGCTCTTGATACTCGTCACCAGGCGGATACTCGACGCCATCGGCTTTGCACGCCGCCGAGAGTAGTTGGTAGATGTTTTTTCCGTTCGCCTGTGCGACGTGGCCCAGCACTTCACCCGCCATGATCCACGCCTCGGTCGGGATCTCGGGCATGCACTCTTCGATCTGACAACCGGACAGGTTGCGGCACTGGTGCTCTTCTACGTGATCGGCCCACGATCCGCCCCATAGGATTGTAGCGATGCCTTTGGTTATGTCGTCGATCATGATCTACGTCCTTTCATCGCCGTAATCCCACACTTCGCCGTCCTCGGGAGGCGGCTCTGCATCGGCGCGCAGGCATCGGCACCCGTGGCACACGTTGCCCACGTTCTCCAGGTAGGCGAAACCAGACGCCGCGCACCAACAACGCCATACCTCCGCATCACAAGCGGCCTCTGACTGCACACACGGCGGTTTATCGCAGTACAGATACTCTTTCGAGACGCCGCCCACGATCGCGCCCACGCACCACCCCACGCCGCCGTCGTTGTAGTGGCGGATTGTTGCGCCACAGAAAATGCACGGCGACTCGGAAAGCTCGCAGCCTTTCGGCGGTGTCCCTACGTGTTCGCGACCTTCAAGTGTGTACGTGCTCACGCGTCTACCTCGTCGATGATCTCGAAAGAGTCGATAAGCCCAGCTACTTCCTTGCCGTGCTCTGCGGTAGTCAGTTCACCGTCGCCGCCCATGGCAGTGATGAGCCGGATCACTTCCTCTGCGAGCCACGTCTTGTCAGGCGCGAAACGCGGTTTCTTGCCGACCGTGACGATCACTTCCATTTTCACAGAGACCACGTAATTCGTGGCGCGCGACCGTTTACGAATAGAAGGATGCTCGGGGTTTGCCGGAGGGACCGCTACACGCATCGTAACGTGACCCTGTAGCTTTCCACGAGCATCCGGTCCCGTGCGCCGGAGTCGAACCGGCGCTACTCCGTCACGGGCTTGCTTCTCGTGATACGCCTTGCACCACGCCTCGGATTTGATGCTCTCGCACGTCGTGCAACGGTAGCCGCGCGTACCGTTTGCGGCGCATTCACCGTAGACGAAGCTCGCTGCGCCACACTTGCCACACCGACCCTCGGGATCGGGCTCGACTACTTCGCCTCGTAACACAGGCACGTGCTGCGCCGCAACACGGTTGATCGATTTGCGTCGTTTCACGGCTAATTTGCTCCCTTCACGTCCAGAACAGATGCACGCCACCGATCGCTGTCAACCGATCAAAAATCTCGGTGATCTTCGCGTAGTCGTCTGTACTCGACGTGTACGGTCCCACGTCGCGATCGACAATCAGCTGTACCAGCTGCTCGTCGAATCGTGGCGCGACGAACGCGTACTCGAAATTGAGCACGGGCTCACCGTTCCACCGGACCAGAATCCCCTCGCGGGTGCCGCCGTTTTTCATGCGGTCGGCGTCGTACAGGTTGATCTTGCCGACCCACGCCTCGCCCTGCTCTGCCATCGCTTCGACGACGCGGCGGGAGGCGTTATTCACGCTGGAGTCGGCTTCTCCAGGCCAGCCGTCGTTGTCGCGGGCGCTCTGTGCGACCTTGCGGGACAGGGTGTTTCGCGCTTCCTGAATGGGAGTGATCATGCTTCCCCCTGTAATGCTCGCTTCTTAGCGAGTATCGCCTCGCACTCCGCAGCGTATTCTTCCAAGCCGTCGCGGCGGGCACACTCGATGTCCGTTTCCAGATCGTGAATTTCCGCGTGTAGAAGCTCGGAAGGCGAGTAATGATGCGGTGATACGTATTGACGGTTACGCTTCACGAGGCACCTTCCTCGCGCGTCAGCCCGATCGCACAACGCGCTTCCTGACGCGCGCACTCGATGCCGAGAAGGCTCCAGCACGAATCTCCCTCGCTACCGTCCGGCTCGGTGATCACGTAGCCGTAGACGTCGCCGGTCAGGAATTTGTCGTACTCTTCTACTTCCATGCGGATCGATTCGCAGAGCTTCTCTTCGGTCCAGTCGCCGCCGACGCATCCCATGCTCTCGGCGCTCTCTTGCGTGACGTAGGCCCAGCCTACTTGTCCAGAATCCCACGCACAGCCGAAGGTGCCCGTGCTGATCGTGATCCCGCTGTGATCGTACAAGTAGAGCGGAAGGATCGCGATGATGCCAGGCACGCGCTCGCGTAGCTCTTCCTCGGTTTCGGCTTCACGGCGTTGCTCGTCGCCAAGAGTGTATCGGCGGTGCGCGCAGACCATGTGCGATAGGTTGTCGTACTCACGCGGGGATGAGGGATCGTCGTCTGTGTAGAGCGCGACCTTACTACCCTCGTGCGTGAACGTCTCGACCGGTTTGGGTTTGTGACAGTCGCATTTGCAGCAAGTAGACATGTTCTCTTCTTTCCGCTCGCAGGTGCGAGCTAGCCGTTTCCTACGTTGAAACCAGCGCTCAACATGCCCTGGTAAATGTCCCAGGCGTATCCGAAATCGTCGAGCACGAACGACTCGCACGATCCTTGCCAGTCGGAGATCTGCACGTTGTCGTGAACCCACGTGCGCGCTCGCTTGGTGAGAGCGCAAATGGTGAAGAAACCGCTGCTGTTACTGATCGTGGCGTCAGCGACCTTCTTAGCTTTGATCTTAGGCATGATCGTTCTCCTCTTCTTGATCCTTCGCACGCTCTAGCTGGTAAATCGGTTTGCCGTCGCCCGCGTCGTCCACGTCGAATCCGTACTCGGGATCGCCGTCGACCACGACGGTTTCCGTGGTTGCCTTGGCGTTGAAGTGTCCGGCGTCGCGGAGCGCCGCGAGGATTTGATCGTCGGTCGGGCAGTAGGAGACGAACGCGTGCGACGTGCCCACGTTGTACTCGGTGCCGTCAGCTGTGATCTCGATGTACCCCTGCGAGGCGCGATCGTTGATGTCGTAACCGCCGCATTCGCACTCGTAGGATTCGCTCGTGCACTCGTGATCCGGCGAATCGTGATCGTCATCGTCGCACGGACCCGGAGCCTCAGGGCAATCCGCCGACGAATGTCCCCACACGTCGAGCGACCAGACGCGGTAACGTAGCGTGCGAGAGGTATCGGTGGCGCGGGACACGTACTTGTTCACGGTCGAATCTCCGGCTTGATTTCCAGAATCACGATCTCGCGGCCACACGGGCAGTACACGTTGTCCCCGATTTCGAAGCTCTCGTACATGTCTTCTCCCTCGCCCATGTCGAACACGTCTCGTGAATGGTGAACGCGTTGGCACTTCGGGCACGTGACGCTTGGCATGCGTGCAGGCTTGCGCTTGGTTGCCATGCGATTACTGCACCCTGAGGATCTTGTACGTCGTCGGCTTCTGGCCGCTCAACGCGTACCGCTTGAACGTGTGCTCGCCCACGTCGAGCGCCGATACCAGCTTCTCTCCGGCGAGCACGCTGCCGTAGGCTGAAATGTAGCAGTTACCCTCCGGCACGTCGCCGCCGAGTACGTCGTCGAAACCGTCGAGCAAACGAAAGCGCTTCTCTGCTGTTGCCATGGAATCTCTCCCTTCGCCCGCGCACGATGCGAGCTTGGTGTGCGAGCCAACGCACGACCGTGGTTGCAAACCGGGTTGAGCGTGACGTGACGCCGCGCAGTTGCTACTCGGGCGTCTCTTCGCCCAGAACGAGCGTTGTACTACCGCTCGCTTGGTTCACGGTTACGATCGTCTCGTCCCGCGCGTT
>Ga0315290_10003928_pt1 | contig 10692 bp, 11 predicted proteins | sample YL17G12_0_MG_FD_203627 | JGI IMG/M metagenome (GOLD analysis project Ga0315290, IMG submission 203627) | Sediment microbial communities from Yellowstone Lake, YNP, Wyoming, USA - YL17G12_0 | ecosystem: Environmental > Aquatic > Freshwater > Lake > Sediment | place: USA: Wyoming | collected...
CGGGAGGAGGCCGGGGCGGTCGCCTCGGCGGGCATGGCCCAGGCCCGCGAGGCCTCCATTCCCGTCCCGCCCCCCTGGGGCGACAAGCCCATCAGCTTCCTCCGCGATATCCAGCCGCTGTTCGACAAGCACTGCACCGGCTGCCACGCCGGCTTGAAGCCCGCCGCGGGCCTGGATTTCTCCGGCGGACTCACGGCCCGCTACAACCGCTGCTACGACACGATCCTGGCCGCCAAGCTCATCTCGCAGTCGAACGTGGGCGAGGACTCGCGCATTACCATGCCGTTGGCCTTCGGCTCGCACCAGAGCAGGCTGGTGGCGGTGCTCCGCGACGGGGCGTGCAGCAAGCGGGCCAGGCTCACTCCCGACGATTGGCTCCGCCTGGTCACGTGGATCGACGCCAACGGCCCGTACCACGACGGCTTCCTCAACAAGCGCCTGCCGCGCATGCCCTACGACCTGCCCAACGACCGGGAGCTCGGCGAGAAGATCGCCGCGGTACACGCCCGGCGCTGCGCCGGCTGCCACCAGCCGGGCGAGGTCTCGCGCCTCGACTGGATAGCACTGGGCCAGCCCCGGGAGAGTCTCTTCCTGACGGCCCCGCTGGCCCGGCCCGGCGCCATGAAGGGCAAATGCCCCGGGGCTGTGTACAAGGACCCCGCCGATGCCGACTACCGGGCCCTGGTCGAGCTGGTTGAATCGGCCGCAAAACGGGCCTGGGAGCTCCCCCGCCGGGACCTCAAGGCGCTGATCCCCGCCGTCCAAGTCGGCTCCCGCTGAGTGCCCGATCTGCCCGATCGCGTGGGAGCCGCTTGCGGCTTAGCGTGCCCCCAGCCGGTGGATCGTCTCGTACAGCGCCACCACGTTCTCCGTGGGCGTGATCGGCTGGAGGTTGTGGCACGGGGCGCAGATCCACCGGGCCGGGCCGTAGATCGCCACGCTCTCGCGGACCTCTTCCACCACGTCGTCCACCGAGCCGAACGCCAGCGTCCGCTGGTTGTCGATCGAGCCGTGGAAGATCAGCCGATCGCCGTACTCGGCCACCAGGCTCTCCCGCTCCATGCCCGGGCAGCGCCACTGGATCGGGTTCAGGACCTCGATCCCCACCCGATCGACCAGATCGGGCAGGAAAACCCGGGCCGCCCCGTCGGTGTGGTACATCACGTGGACCCCGAACGACCGGGCCAGCTCGGCCATCTTCACCTGGTTGGCCAGGAGGAAGCGGCGAAAGGTGGCCAGGCTCATCAACGGGCCGGTCTGGGCCCCAAGGTCCTCGGCCACCCAGGTCAGGTCGATCCGCCCCCGCCCGGCCGCGAACAGCCGCCGGTGGTGCTCGGCGTGGAACTCGAACAGGTGGCCCAGGATCGCCTCGGCAATCTCCGGCCGAAGGAGCAGGTCCTCAAACGCGGTTGCCAGCCCGCGGAGGTAGCCGTACACCAGAAACGGCTCGTAGCAGCCGGCGTGGATCGGCCAGTGGCGATCGTCCTGTTCGAGCTCCTGCGTGACGGCGTTGTAGTCAAAATCGTCGGGGTCGGGCCAGCCGTGGGCGTGTACCTCCTCGACGCTTTGGGCCTTCGCGAGCGGATGAAAGCACGGCTCGTCGTAGGTGCCCGAGCCGTAGTCGGCCTTGCGATAGCGCACGCCCCAGAGGTCGGCCTGGGGGTCGTCGGGGTGATGGGCCCGCCGCCAACGCGGCTCGATGGTCTTCCGCTTGTCGACGCGGAGCTTGCGCCACAGGGCGGTTTCGTCGGCGCAGTCGAGGTCCCGAAGCAGCCGGGCGGTCACCTCGGGCGTGGCCTGATAGTCGGTCGGGATCCGATCCGGCCGGCGGTTCTCCAGCAAGGCGAACCAGCGCTCACGGGGGGTCATGGGCATGGGACGAGCCTAACGGAAAGCCGAGGCGTTCACAAGGCATCGCGAGCCCCCCGATTGGAGGACGACCTGCCCCAATGGCTTGCGGCGTTATCCTCGGAGGGGTAGAATGTCCGGCATGGGACGGATTGTTGCGTCGGTCAAGATCGAGAATCCCTCGGCATCGGACAAGAAGATCCGGTGCGATGCCCTGGTCGACACGGGGGCGTCGCACATGATTCTGCCCTCTGCCTGGCGGGACCGCCTGGGCGACCTCGAGGAAGTCTCAAGGGTGGAGCTGGAAACGGCGACGCAGGCGTCGGTCGAAGGCGTGGTCTGCGGCCCGGTGAGGATCCAGATCGAGGGTTTCAGGCCGATCTTCACCGAGGTCCTCTTTATCGACATGCAGCCGGAAGACGGCGAGTACGAGCCGCTTCTGGGCTACATCGTTCTGGAGCAGAGTCAGGCCGCGGTGGACATGCTCGGGCACCGGCTGATCCACGTCAAACGGCTGGACCTGAAATGACCTTAGGGCACCGGGAGAGGTACCGACCACGATGACGATCGGCGAAGCGTTTGTGTATGAAGTGCCTCTCTCCTGGGCGTGCGTCGCGGCGGCAGCCGCCGTTGGGCTGATCCTCGTCGCGGCTCTGGTCGTTGCACTCATCGTGGCCGCCCGGACGAAGCGCCGGCACTAGAACGCCTCCACGGCTCCGGCGTCGGGCCAGGGCTCCAGCCGGAGCGGGTACGCGCCGTACATGCGAATGGCGTTCCATAAGGCGAGGTAGTTGCCGGGCCTTACCGCGGAATGGATGCTGTTGCTCGACGAGAGGATCAGCCCCCCGCCGGACCCGGCCTTGCGCATCACCGCTTGGGTCTCCTCGACGATCTGGCGCTCGGTGCCGAACGTGAGCGTGTGGGCACAATCGACGTTCCCCTTCAGGGCGATCCGGTTGCCGTAAAGAGACTTCATCTCGCCGATGTCCATGCCGGCAATCGGGTCGATGGGGTCCAGGCAGTCGATGCCCGTCTCGAGGATCATGTCCAAGAGCGGCCGGATGTTTCCGTCGGTGTGCTTGATCACCGGCAGCCCCGCTTCGTGGAACCCCGCAATCACCCGCTTCAGGCCCGGGTGGAACAGCTCCCTGAACGACCTGGGCGACATGAACGGCCCCTCGGTCGAGGCGTAGTCGTCGCCGGTGAACACGAAGTCGGCCCCCGAGCGGGCCACCTCCCGGGCCATGGCCAGGTTCATCTCGACCGACAGGTCGACCAACCCCCGGACCAGCTCCGGCTCCTCCACGATGGCCATCATCAGCCGCTCAAAGCCGAGCAGGTACCGGGGGATGGAGAAGACGTCGTTCAGGTGGACGCCAATCGCCAGCTTCCCCTTGTGGCGGGCCACCAGGCGCTTGAGGCTCTCGTACCGGCCCGGGGCGTGGGGGTCCGGGGGCTGGTAGCGCCCCAGGTCGTCCAGGGTTCGGATCGGGCCGTCGACCGGAAAGCCATGCTCCTCGGCCGTGGTCTCCAGGACCACCCCCCACTCGTTCCGGTACCGGTTCGGGCCCAGGGGCTCCTTCTTGATGTCCGGGGCGGTCAAGATGGCATCCAGCCCCATGCGCACGGTGAATTCCTCCATCGTGGCGCCAGGGCAGATCGCCTCGCGGACCTTGCGGTCGATAATCCACTCAAAATGGGGGATACGATCGGGCTGTTCCCGCCGCAGTGCCCGCATCACTCGCTCCGCCGAGGTCATTCCGCTCATCAGGGTCCTCCCGGGCTGTTGGCTAGTTGGGGGAATATCTTCCCGGCGCGCAGGGAGGCTGTCAATCGCATCGGGTTGGGGCCTTGGTCCATCCTGCGGTCCGCCACTGACACCAAAGGGGGGAAAGGGCCGTGGCGTGGCCGGGTCCGCTTGTCAATCGTGGGGCAACCGGGTAACCTCGTAGGTTCAGCGAATCGTGTGGAGAGCGCCGAAGGACCATGATAGCCAACCAGCTCGATCGCCATCGTATTGTGATAACCGGGGTCGGCCTGGTCGCGCCGAACGGGAACGATTTGCGCACCTTCCGCGAGAGCCTGCTTGCCGGGCGGAGCGGGGTGTCGAAGCACGAAACGCGGTACTTTGGCCCCACCCTGGCGGGGGCGTGCCAGTTCGATGAGCTCCGCCATCAGCGGCGCAAGGAAGTGCGCCGGGGCACCCGCGCGGGGAGCATCGGGATTTATTGCGCGCGGGAGGCCATTGCCGACGCCGGCCTGGATTGGGAGAACGTCGACCGCTCGACGGTGGGCATCTACCTGGGCGTGACCGAGCACGGCAACGTCGAGACGGAAAACGAGATCTACCTGCTCCAGCAGTACGGCTACGATACCCAGTACTGGTCGCATCATCACAATCCGCGGACGGTGGCGAACAATCCGGCGGGCGAGATCTCGGTGAGCCTTGGCATCACCGGCCCGCACTACACGCTGGGCGCCGCGTGTGCGGCGGGCAACGCGGGGATCATCCAGGGGGTGCAGATGCTTCGGCTGGAGGAGTGCGACGTGGCGCTGTGCGGCGGCGTTTCCGAGAGCATCCACACGTTCGGCATCTTTGCCAGCTTCCACAGTCAGGGCGCGCTGGCCCGGCACGAGGACCCGGCCAGGGCCTCCCGTCCTTTCGACGCCGACCGCAACGGGATCGTGGTGGCGGAGGGCGGGTGCATCTTCGTCCTGGAGCGGCTGAGCGATGCCCTCGCCCGGGACGCGACGATCCACGGGGAAATCGTCGGCTACGCGATGAACAGCGACGCGCACGACTTCGTCCTGCCCCACCCGGGCCGGCAGGCCGAGTGCATGGAGCTGGCGCTCAGGCGGGCCGGCCTCGCCCCGGACGAGATCGACATCGTCAGCACGCACGCCACGGGCACGACGTCGGGCGACGTCCAGGAGTGCCTGGCCTTGCGGCGGGTCTTCGACTCGTGCCCTCGCACGCTGTTGAACAACACCAAGAGCTTCATCGGCCACGCGATGGGGGCCGCCGGGGCCCTCGAGCTGGCCGGGAACCTCCCGGCCTTCACCGACCGCGTGTGCCACGCCTCGATCAACCTCGATCGCGTCGATCCGGAGTGCGCCTTGGCCGGGCTGGTGCCCAACCAGCCGCGCGAGATGGCCCGGGTCGAGACCATCCTCAACAACTCCTTCGGCATGCTGGGAATCAACGCGGTGGTGATCGTGAGGAAGGCTCACTGACCCTCGGCACCCATCCCGCACGCGGAGCACGGAGAATAGCGCATGACCCAGGAGGAGATACGGCAGGCCGTTCTCGCGATCCTCGCCGACATTGCCCCCGACGAGGACCTGGGCACGCTGGACCCGGATGCGCCGTTCCGCGACCAGCTCGACATGGACAGTATGGACTTCCTCGACATCGTCCTGGAGCTGCGCAAGAGATACCGGGTGCAGATCCCGGAACAGGATTACCCTGCGCTGGCCAGCATGGTGAGCACGGTGGCCTACCTGACGCCGCTGATGAAGGACCTGCCCGGCCCGCCCAGGCCCTAGCCCGCCTTTCTAACCGGCCGGGGGAGCCATGTACGACACGGTGATCATCGGGGCTGGGATGTCGGGTCTGGCGGCCGGGATCCGGCTGGCGTACTACGACCGGCCGGTGTGCATCGTCGAGCGGCACACGGCGATCGGGGGGCTGAATTCCTTCTACCGGCTGAACGGCCGGACCCACGACGTGGGCCTGCACGCCGTCACGAACTACGCGGCCAAGGGTGGCCGGCGCGGCCCGCTGGCCAAGCTGCTGCGCCAGTTGCGCCTCGACTGGGAGGATTTCAACCTGGCGCCGCAGCGGGGCTCGGCCATCGTCTTCCCGGGCGTGACGCTCCGGTTCGGCAACGACCCGGACCTGCTGCGGTCGGAGATCCGGCGGGCCTTCCCCGCCCAAACCGGCAACTTCGAGCGACTCCTGGACGAGCTGGCGGACTATGACCAGTTGGGTTCCCCCTCGACCTGCCGCTCTGCCCGCCAGGCCGCAGGCCGGTTGCTCGACGATCCCCTCCTGGTGGAAATGCTCTTCTGCCCGGTGATGTGCTACGGGGGCGCGCGGGAGCGGGACATGGATTTCGGGCAGTTCTCCGTCCTGTTCCGCTCGATCTTCCTGGAAGGGCTGGGCCGGCCGGCCGACGGAATCCGCACGATTCTCGCGGCGCTGGGCCGCAAGTTCCGGGGGCTGGGCGGCGAGCTGCGACTCGGGACCGGGGTCCGGCGGATCGGCATTAGCTCCGGCTCGGCCGACAGGGTGATCCTCGAGGACGGCACCGAGCTGCCCGCCCGGCGTATCCTCTCGTGCGCCGGGTGGCGCGAGACCCTGCGCCTGTGCGGAGTCCCGCCGGACGATCCGGCTCCGGGGCTCCAAGGCATCTCGATGGTCGAGTCGATCTCGGTGCTCGGCGTGCAGCCGCAGGCCCTGGGGATCGATCGGACGGCCGTGTTCTTCAACGATTCGGCCGAGTTCCACTACGCCCGGCCCGACGACCTGGTCGACCTCCATCTTGGCGTCGTCTGCTCGCCGAACAACTTCTCTTACGACCAGCCGTTGGCCGAAGGCATCGTGCGCGTCACGGCCCTGGCCAACTACGACCGCTGGGCGGCGCTCGATCCCGACGCGTACCGCCTGGCCAAGCGCCGCTCGTACGACCACCTGGCGGCCTCCGCGGTGCGGTTCGTCCCCGACTTCCGCAGCGCCGTGATCGACACGGATTTGTTCACCCCCGTGACCATCCGCCGGTTCACCGGCCACGACGGAGGAGCGGTCTACGGGGCCCCCGAGAAACGCTACGACGGCCGCACGCACCTGGCCAACCTGTTCCTGTGCGGGGCGGACCAGGGGCTGGTCGGGATCGTCGGCGCGATGCTCAGCGGCATTGCGATCGCCAACCGGTACCTGCTCGGCCCGGAGTGAGAAGCCGCAAACGGCTTCGAGGCCCCTATGTCTGCCGATTCCCTTCGCGACGCCCGCGACCGCTACGACGCGATCGTCATTGGCGCCGGGCTGGCCGGACTGACGGCGGCCAACCTGCTGGCCCGGGCAGGGCACCGCGTGCTGGTGCTGGAGCAGCACGACCGGCCGGGAGGACTGGCGACCTGGTTCCGCCGGCCCGGCGGGCACGTCTTCGACGTCTCGCTCCACGGCTTCCCCCACCGCATGGTGAAGAGCTGCCGCCGCTACTGGACTTCCCAGATTGCCGATTTGGCCGTCCGGCTCCGCCGCATCCGCTTCGACAACCCGATGTTCGCCCTGGAAACGAGCTACGACAGGGAGGATTTCATGCGCCTGCTCGTCGGACGCTTCGGCGTGCCGGCGGCGACGGTCGAGGCGTTTTTCGCCACGGTCCGACGCATGAGCTTCCTCGACCAACGCGGGGAGACGACCCAGGAGCTGTTCGATCGGTTCTTCCCCGGGCGGGACGACGTGGTGCGCCTGCTGCTGGAGCCCGTCAGCTACGCCAACGGCTCGATCCTGGAGGACCCTGCCCTCACCTACGGGATCGTCTTCTCCAACTTCATGGCCCACGGGGTCTACACGTTCCAGGGCGGCACGGACCGGATCGTCGGCCTGATGCGGGCCGAGCTTCGCCGCAACGGGGTCGACCTGTGCCTTGGCTCCCCGGCCCAGAGGATCTTGGTCGAGAACCGCCGGGTGACCGGCGTGGCGGCCGGCGGACGGACCATCCGGGCCCGGGCGGTCATCTCCAACGCGAACCTCAAGGGGACGATCTTCCACCTGGTGGGCACGGAGCACTTCGACGCGGACTTCGTCGAGGAGGCCCGGGCCGTGCGACTGAACAACTCGAGCACCCAGGTGTACCTGGCCCTGCGTCCCGGCGAGTCGCTCGAGGAAGCCGCGTGCGGCGACCTGCTGTTTTGCTCCACGGCGCCGGTGCTCTCGACCGAGCTCTTGCTGGCCCGAAGGGTCACCAGCCGGACGTTCTCGTTCTACTACCCCGCCCTGCGGCCCGGCGGGAATCGTTTTGTCGTCGTGGCCAGCACGAACGCCAACTACCACGACTGGGCCGCGCTGGACCCGCAGCAGTACCGCCGCGCCAAGCAGGAGCTGGTGAACGACACGGTGGAGGCCCTGGAGAAGTACGCCCCTGGGGTGCGCGAGAAGCTCGGGTGGATGGAGTGCGCCACCCCGCGGACCTTCGAGCGCTATACGGGTCACTGGGAGGGGTCGAGCTTCGGCACGAAGTTCGAGGGGCTGGCCGTCAGCCGGGGCCTCGGCCGGCAGGTCGCCGGCCTGTACCACGCCGGCAGCGTGGGGATTATCATGTCCGGCTGGCTCGGAGCGATCAACTACGGGGCGATCGTGGCCAACGACGCCGACGCCTTCCTGGCCGACAACGCCTCGCAGGGCACTGCCCCCGAACCCGGGGGCCACCCGAGGGGGACCACCGGAGACCACGAGCCGTGAATCGCCAGGCCATCTACGACGCCATCCCGCACCGCGAGCCGTTCCTTATGGTCGACGAGATCGTCGAGCGGTCGGCCTCGCGGATCGTGTCGACCAAGACCTTCACGGGCCGGGAGGAGTTTTTCGCCGGCCACTACCCCGGCGAGCCCATCGTGCCCGGCGTTTTGCTCTGCGAGGCGGCGATGCAGTCCGGGGCGATCCTCCTGGCAGAGCACCTGAAGGGCTCGGGCGCCAAGGTCCCCGTGGCCACCCGGATGAACGGCGTCCGCTTCAAGCGCGTCGTCCGGCCCGGAGACACCATTCGCATCGAGGTCGAGCTGAAGGAGCGTCTGGCCGGGGCGTTCTTCCTGGCGGCCAAGGTAAGCGTCGGCGGCAAGCTGGCGGTCCGCCTCGAGTTCGCCTGCACGGCCGCCGCTCTCGAATAGTTCGGTCATGCAAGAAGAGGGAGAAGGCTCTCGCAAAGGCGCAAAGGCGCGAAGGAACAAACAAAGGAGGGGAATTGCACAGACGCTAAGATGCGAACAAGACGGGGAACGGCTCCGGGCCAATTCGCTCGACAGGAGGAATAACGGTGACCGCGAGGCGCCTGTCCCCTTTTCTGTTCTCTCCTTCCTTCTTTGCGCCTTGGCGCCTTTGCGAGAGTCTTCTTCTCCTGATTCCAGAGGAATACGAGCGATGGACTTTCTCCAACTGGCCGGCAAGCGGATCCTGGTGTTCGGCGTGGCCAACCGGAAGAGCGTGGCCTACCACGCGGGCCGGGTGCTCGGGGAGGCCGGGGCCGAGTGCGTCTACGTGGTCCAGAACGACGCCGTCCGCCAGACTGCCGCCAAGCTGCTCCCCGGCGCGCCGATCCTCGTCTGCGACGTGGAGCACGAGGACCAGATCAAGCGGCTCGGCGACGAGCTGGCCGGCCGAGGCGAGCGATTCCTCGGCCTCGTTCACTCGATCGCCTTTGCCGACTACGCGGAGGGGAGCAAGCCCTTCCACGAGACGTCGAAGCAGGCTTTCCTTCGGGCGATGGACGTCTCGTGCTTCTCGCTGATCGCCTTGAGCCGCACCCTGGCCGGCCTGCTCGACCCCGACGGCTCGGTCGTGACGATCTCCATCTCCACGACCCAAATGGCCGCCGAGAACTACGGCATCATGGCCCCGGTGAAGGCCGCGCTCGATTCCTCGCTGGCCTTCCTGGCCAAGTCGTTCAGCCGGTTCTCCCGGGTGCGATTCAACGCCGTGGCCCCGGGCCTGCTGAAGACCTCGGCGTCGGCCGGGATCCCGGGCTACGTGGACGCCTACCTCTACGCCGAGGAGGTGATTCCCCGCAAGCGGGCGGTCCAGACCGAAGAGGTCGCCCAGGTGGTCGCCTTCCTCCTGAGCCCGCGTTCCAGCGGGATCAACGCCCAGCGGATCGTGGTCGACGCGGGCATGTCGATCAACTACTTCGACCGGGATCTGATCCGCCGCGCGCTCCGCCCGGAGTAGTCGGGCGGCTGCCTGGATGCATATCGGCAACCGTCGACGTATCCATCAAGCGGTCTGCGTACTGCTGCTGCAACTCAATGTAGTACGCAACAAGCCGGTCCGGATCGTGATCGAACCGCGCGGAGATGCGATGCCGCACCTCCCGGATCTCGTCGATCACCGGGTCAGTCTGATTCGGGTTCATCGTCTTCTCCGAGAAGCTCCAGGGGAGTCACCAAGGCGGGTACAAAAAGCCCCAGCATGGCATTCACTCGCCGAATGTGTCCGAACTTGTTCGCGTTCGCCAAATGGAGGCAATTCCACGTGACGAGGAAATCGCACTTGTGGTAGGATGCCAACGCCAGGTGCATCGCATCACCGGCGGGGTCGGCAGGCATCACCTTGTGGCGGACGTAGGCCCGCACGATTTCAGCAATCGCCGGCTCGACGGGCAAGACCGGCAGATGACGGACCAGTTCCAGCCGCTCCGCGCTTCGGTCCGGAGAACCGCCTGCCAGTTCGTCGAGAACCGCCGGGCTCGTCACCAGTTCGTACCGCTGGGCTGCGGTCGACCACCATCGCCGAGTCCACTGCCGCCGCGCCACGACCCCGGCTCCGGTCCGGACTTCGTAGTAGAAGCTGGGGATCGTCGACTCAACGTAAGCTCGTGGTCTGCTCATCCTGTTATCCTACCGCACTCCGGCAGCGGGGGAAAGGACACCCCCCCGCTCCGGGTGGCTTGACGTTGCTGGCTGGTCAACGCCGCCGTTCAGGCGCGCCGTGGCCCGTCGCCTGCAGCGGGTCATTCGACGCGTTTCTTCTTTGCCTCAACCTGCCGTCTTGTCTCCCAATTGATGAACGCCGATAGTCCCTCCAAGTCCGGAAACAAACGCTTCCGGTTGACGCCTATGTCGCTGAGC
>Ga0315290_10003929_pt1 | contig 10692 bp, 8 predicted proteins | sample YL17G12_0_MG_FD_203627 | JGI IMG/M metagenome (GOLD analysis project Ga0315290, IMG submission 203627) | Sediment microbial communities from Yellowstone Lake, YNP, Wyoming, USA - YL17G12_0 | ecosystem: Environmental > Aquatic > Freshwater > Lake > Sediment | place: USA: Wyoming | collected...
GTTGCTCGGTATTCAGTTTGCGAAAGAGGAAAAGTTTTTTCTCTCAGCTTATTTAAAAACGTCATTATCGGACAAGATAGAAGGAAGGGATGAAGTCTTTGGCGGTTTTCTTTTAGAACCAACGAGATCTGGAACTGCTTTCGTTATTTCCGGTAATTGGATTCATTGGGATTTTCGCCAGGGATATGTTTTAGTCGGTTTGTCCGGCAGATTCGGCGTTGTCAGCACACATTGGGAAATAGCAAAGGATCCTGTTAAAAAAGAAGAAACGCTTCCATCAGGCTATGACGGAAATGTTGTATTCGCCGATTTTGCCATAATGATAGCCTCGAAAACTTATGAGTACTCTGATGGAAAGAAATTTCAGATAGGCGTCGAGATTGGAGTCGGGATAAGAATTATCGGCGATGATCTTGGAAAGAGTGATCAGCTTTATGCGCCAGGTTCAGAAGCTGAAAACAAATTTGCACCGGAATCGTTTCGTCTTGATCCGAGAGTTCTTGGGAGCGCGCAAAATATTTTTTGGCTGTTTCCCCAAATCACAGTTTATACTCGTCTGAATAACGTTTGTCCCTATGTCAAGCTCGCTTATCAGGATTCGGACGATAATATAAGAGGATTATCGGGACTACGCGCCATCTTCGGAGTGAAGCTGATGACGACGGCTTATAACGATACTTATTAAAATCGTATAAACTTCTCTTATGCGCTATTTTTATATAATGTCAGTTAGTTTGATTTAATTGTCAGAAAAATAGGTTATATAAAATTATCGCTATGCCGGCGCCGGTCATCGTGTTGAGGAAATTCATCAGTTCGTTGTCCATATGGGACTTGTCCTTGATGAGGGCGTTCATATAGCTTTCGATGATGTTGCCGATGAAGCCCGCCGCGCCGATTATGATGAAGGGCAAAGCACCGCGGACGAATCCGCCGGCAAGGGCGGCTGCCGCTATAGCAAACGCGCCAAATAGCCCGGCGAGCGTCCCTTCCAGCGAGACCGCGCCGTCCGCGCCCGGTTTCGCTTTTTTCAGGTTCGTTATCATAAACGTATGCCTGCCGTACAGCTGGCCGATCTCGGATGACGAAGTGTCGGAGAGCGCTGTTGCCAAAGCCGCCGCCACGGCGACGGCGAAAACCGGCTGGTATCCCGAAAAGAACCATATGACCGCGAGGATCATCGCCAGCGAGATATTCGCCGCAACGTGCTTTGTGCCTCTCGCGCCCTTGTCCTCCTGCGCAAGTCCTTTTTTAGCTTTTTTCTCATAGCCCAATTTGGTGAGAGCCGAGGCGATGATGAAAAATGCGAGGAGCAGAAGGAATCCTCTCCATCCCGAAAAGGAATATATCAATGTGCCGGCGATTACCCCCGCAACCGCCCCTTTTTTGCTGACCAGCCGCAGGGCGAACGATATCAGCCCGACTGCAAGGGTAACCCCGAAACCGCAGATGAGCTGTCTCTTGAAAGTATCCCAATCCGGCGCAGCCGTGTATGGATGGAACGACATTATGATATAAGCGAAGAAGGCTCCCGTGAGCGGAACGAGGAGGTTGTCGTTAAGGCCGAAAGGCAGCGATTCGAAGATTGCGGAGATTAATGTCAGGATGAACGGCAGGAGAAGATAATAAAAGACGGCCGATTCGCCGGATGGAAGCGGGTGCCGGGTCCACCAAATGAGCAGGGATGCTCCGGCCGTGCCGGCGATGATGTAAGCCATACTTCCGATCCAGGATTTGTTGTTGTTCCAGGGGAGTTTCTTCCGCCCGAATTTGATTCCGAAAATCGTGGCGAAGCCGTCGCCAAAGGACATGATCGCCCATATAGCAGCCGCAAGATACATCTTACCGGGGAACATGAGGATTACGAAAAAGACGGCGACAGGGTAGAAGATGATTCCGATGTCTTTTGGAGTCCCTTCCCGATAGAATTTTTTGGTGTATATCGGGAGTATGAAAACATTGTGTAAAAAGGCCCCAATCGCGCAGGCGAGGGCCGCTTCCCATGAGAGGTATCTCAAAAGGAAGGCGAAAACGCCCATTAAGATATGCAGCGATTTCCGTCCTATCTCTGAATAATTTTTAGTTTTTGATGTAGCCATTTTCTTTCAGCCATTTAATTGTAAGTTTCAATCCTTCCTCGAAGGAAGTCATCTTGTAACCAAGTTCCTTCACTGCCTTCGAGCTGTCGTATGCCCAGTTATGTTTAAAAACGTTTACAGCCCCGGGAGTAACCCCCGGCTGTTTTCCGGTCAGACGGGCGATGGAGACATCCATATAGCCTTTCATCTTGGCGATGATGAACGGCATTTTTAACGGCGGATACTTGATCCCGCTGAGTTTCTCGGCCATAGAGAACATCTTCCGATGATCTGCATTCTCTCCGCCGAGGATATATCCCTCTCCGTTTTTTCCCTTTTCGAGAGCTAGGATGTGCCCCTCGGCGACGTTGTCTATGTAGCTATATGACCATAACCCGGCGCCGTGGCCGAGCATAAAGAGGCCGAGGAATTCCCTATTGGCACGTGGAAGCAGGAAGTTGCGGACTACTATATTTCCCTCGGTCAGATCGCCCGGGCCGTAGATAACGCCGGGGTACGTTGTGACGAGCGGCAAACCTTGCGCCCGGAGTTTGATCGCCTCCAGCTCCGCGAGGTATTTCGTCCTTTCGTAATCGTTGTTGAAGGCCGAGCGCTCGTGAAAATCCGTTTCCTTGAGCGGCCTTTCACCGCTTGGGCCGAGCGCCATAAAGGAAGATGTGTAAACTATCTTTCTCACTCCGTTTTTTTTCGCCGCAGCCATCGAATTCTTGAACCCCTCGACGTTCACGCGGCCGAAAACGGACCTGTCTTTTGCCCATTGCGTAACGAGAGCGGCGGAATGAAAAGCGTATTCCATTCCCTTATAAGCCCGCATCAGGGAATCCCTGTCGGTCACGTCTCCGATGAAGAGCTCGGTTTCTTTCGGAATCTCTTCGAGGTTGCTGCCCTTTCTGTGCAGCAAGCGCACCCGATAACCCTTTTCCAGTAATTTTTTTATAAGCCTTTTGCCGAGAAAGCCGGTTCCTCCGATGACAAGAACTTTTTTACTCATACTTTATCCAACCTTGTCCCTGTTTATCTTTTCCCGCCAGTATTCGAGCAGGTCGTTCAATGTCTTCTCAAACGGTATCCGCGGTTCCCATCCGAGGTCCTGCCTGATCAATGTGTTATCGCCGATGATCACCGGTGTGTCTATCGGGCGGAGTTTCTTTTCGTCCACGCTGACGGCGATTTTTATCTTGCTCATTTCGAGGAGCATATCGAGTATACCCTGTATGGAATATGCCTTCCCGCTGCAAACGTTGTAGGTTTTGCGGCTATCGCTTTCGATGAGAAGTTTATATGAACGAACGATATCCCGGACATCCGAGAAATCCCTGAGGGCATTCAGGTTTCCCACCTTGATCTCCGGTTCTGCTATGCCTGCCTCTATCTGGGCGACCCGCTGGGCGAAATCGGAGCAGACGAAGCCCGATGTCTGCCTGGGGCCGGTATGATTGAACGGCCGCACGATCTTCCAGTTCAGGGCAGGATTTTCAGTCATAAACTGGTGCATTATAAGTTCGACGCTCGCCTTGCTCACCGCGTAAGGGTTAACAGGGTTCATGGGATAATCTTCAGGGATCGGCATCCGGCTCTCCGGCAGCGGGCCGTAAACCTCCGCCGAACTGATCATTAAAAGCCGCGGTTGCGGGCTGAGTTCGGCGGCTGCTTCGAGCAGGTTCGCCGTGGCGAGTATATTCGTACGATATGTATATGTCCGGCTCTGCCATGAAAGCCCGACCCTCGAAAACGCCGCAAGGTGGATTATCGCTTCGGGGTGGATTTTTTGAATCTCGTTTTGAACCTGTTCGAGCTGGTTTATGTCTATCTGCGAGATATTAACCGAATCGGAAAAAAAAGCGATATTTTCAAAGGTGGATTCCGGGTGTTTGATTCCGAACACTTCCCACCCCTCGCCGAGCAACAGCTCCGCGAGGTGGCTGCCGGCAAATCCTTCTATTCCTGTGATTAAGACTTTCATTGGGATGAAAGTTTCAGACCCTTTCCCTCCAGTAATTGAGGAGGTCTTTCATCGTTTGTTCGAAGGGGATTTCCGGTTTCCATCCTGTCTGCTTGACGAATTTAGTGTTATCGCCCCAAAGAACCATCACGTCCGACGGTCTCATACGAACCGGGTCCTGTTTCACTTCGATTTTTATCTTCGAGAAGGAGAGAAGCATATCGAGCATAGACCGGATGGAATGCGTCGAGTTGCTCGAAAGATTATAGACCTCTCCCGGCTCCCCTTTTTCCAGCGAAAGCCAGTACGCCCTGACTATGTCGCGCACATCCGTGAAATCCCTCTTGGCATCGAGGTTGCCGACGTATATAACCGGAGGCTTGTTTCCCTTCTCGATTTCGGCGATCTGTTTTGCGAAATTGGAGGTCACGAAAACATCCCCCCTTCGTGGACCGGTGTGGTTGAAACCGCGGGTCCGCACAATGAAGATACCGTAACTTTTATTATACTGGTAGCCGAGATAATCCTGCGTAACCTTGCTCACGGCGTACGGACTCAACGGACGCAGGGGATTCGTTTCCTTGATGGGAACCTCGTTTTCAAAAACCATTCCGTATTCCTCGCTGGAGCAGGCAAGCTGGATGCGGGGCTGGAGCTTGAGCTCTCGCACCGCTTCGAAGATGTTTATCTGGGAGATGACGTTGGTCGTCATAGTATCCGACGGGGCTTCCCAGGATGTAGGGACGAAGCTCTGCGCGGCGAGGTGGAAAATCCTGTCCGGTTTGACTTCTTTTAATACGCTATGGACAGATACAGCGTCGCGCAAGTCGCAATGAATGACTTTCACTTTGTCTGTGAGATGCTCAACGTTTTCCGTTCGGCTTCTCCAGCGCTTGATGCCATAAACTTCCACATCGGGGTGGCTTTTCAAGATATAGTCCGCAAGATGAGAACCCGCGAACCCTGTGTATCCTGTTATAAGCGCTCTCAATCTAACCTCCTTGTCGGTCTTTGTAGTATTTATCCATAAATTCTTTGTATTCTTTATTCTTGAGTTTGATGGCTTCCCACCAGGAGCGGTTGTCGAGATACCATTTGACCGTTTTTTCGAGGGAAGCGGCGAAATCCGCCTGCGGTTTCCAGCCGAGCTTCATAAGCTTCTCGGTGTCTAAGCTGTATCGCCGGTCGTGCCCCGGCCTGTCTTTGACGTAAGTAATCAGCGTCTCCGGCTTTCCGAGCAGCGCGAGAACGTTCTTGGTGATCTCGATGTTCGCGATCTCGTTGCCGCCGCCGATATTGTAAATCTCTCCAGCGGTTCCCTTATTGATAACCGTAGCGATGCCCGCGCAGTTATCCTCCACGTAGAGCCAGTCGCGGACGTTCAGCCCGTCGCCGTAAAGCGGCAGCGGCTTGTCCTCGAGGGCGTTCGTGAGAAAGAAGGGGATCAGCTTCTCCGGATATTGAAACGGCCCGTAATTATTGGACGAGCGGGTAATCTTGACGGGTAGATCATATGTATTGAAAAACGATAATGCCAGGTGATCCGCCCCGGCTTTGCTTGCCGAATACGGATTGCGGGGGTAAAGGATGTCTGCTTCGACGGATGAGCCTTCTTCCACGCTGCCGTAAACCTCGTCCGTGGAAATCTGGAGGAAACACTCGACCCCGCTCTCGCGGGCGGCATTCAAAAGGACGTGGACGCCGTATATGTTGGAGCGTATCAGGTCCTCGCTTCCGAGGATGGACCTGTCCACATGCGTCTCGGCGGCGAAATTGACGATAATATCCGCCTCCGAAACAAGACGCTTGGCGGTTGATGTATCGGCAATATCCGCCTGGACGAATTTGTAGTTCGCCTTGCCTTCGAACTCGGCCAGGTTATCCTTGTTTCCCGAATAAGTGAGCTTGTCCAGAACGGTGACGGAGATGTCCGTATAATTCCTGAAAAGATATTTAACGAAGTTGCAGCCGATAAATCCGGCAGCGCCAGTAATGAGATATCGCTTCATATACTAACCCTTTAACAGGCAGAGTATATCAATAATTGTCAGTATTGCCAGATTTTATTGATGATGTATCTCCGCCGGAGCAGGCATTTCAGGCTGTGTCGCAATATATGATTGTCATTCCCTGGGAAACTTCGAAGGGCTACGACGGGAAATCCGAAGGATTCTGTAAAATGCGAAGCATTTCTGTAAATCTTCATTATAGAATCATCCACTTACACAAATTTAAAATTCACAAGTACTATTAGATTTAAATTACGACACAGCCTGCGTGGCCCGCTCCCACATAAATAATGCCGTCATGCTCGGGGAGGCTTCGAAGGGCGGCGACCGGGCATCTTCGTTTGAGTTGAATTTGTTCTCGGCGGTTCAGGTGCGGACCCTCTGAACCCGCCCGAGAAATGCACTAATACGAAGCTTCTGCTGGAGCAGGCATTCTGCCTGCTTCGGGAATTATACACCGCGTACGACTGATTGATGCGAAGATCAATCTTGGTTGTTTTACAACTTCCGAAACGGGCTGCAAGCCCGTTCCAGCGGGGAGTTCGCGGGCGGTCAGGCTGCGTCATAATTCAAATTTATTGCTGTATGAGATTTTTTAATGTTCATAACATGTTGATACTAAAAGGAAGATTTACAGAAATGCTCAGCATTTTACAGAATCCTTCGGATTTCCCGTCGCAGCCCTTCGAAGTATCCCGGAGAATGACAATCATATATTATGACACAGCCTGACATCCGGCGATTTTATCGATTCAATTTCAAAGATTCGAATTTTATTAAAAACTCCAGCTTCTCCAGTGAGTTCCTTCCCCTGAATCCCTTCGAAGTATTTGTCAGGATGACCGTAAAGAGATCGCGGGCAGTGGCTCGCTCCCACGCTCTGCCGGTATTTCAGTATGCTATAACAATCGCTTGACTGTCGCTTTGACGGTAAATCTCTTTCCGTTTCGTTCGAGCTCGATTGTGCGGACGTCTCCCGGTTTTCCCCGGAGCGCATCAATGACGGTTCCCATCGTCGCGCCTGTGGTTTTCACGCCATCCACTTGGATTAGTATGTCGCCGGTTTCAATATCTTCAACGACAGGTTTTCCATCTTTGGATGCAATCCCGATCACCTGATAGCTACCGTCGGGTAGCGGGCGTAATGTCAAGCCGACGATGTCCATATCGAATGAATCGGATTCCGCGCCTTTTTCGAAATAGACCGCGTTGTTTGCGTAATCAATCTCGACGCGAAATGCTTTAAAGGCGTTCGGACCGAAAAATCCGTCCACGTGGCGTGCAGTCTTTTTTGAGTACCAATCACCTACGTTTAATCCATTCTCGAAAAAATTCGGAAGCCCAACAACTCCGATATTCTTCAAGTCAATCGAACCCCATTTTATCTCGGGCAGGCGCAATACGGGCCACGTTTCCTCTTTCGGCCACCATCCCCATATATTGGCGCATCCGGCCGCACCGGTTATACGGGGCCATTCCGGGTGGCGCCTGGAAAGCTTCTCCAGCAAATCGCCGGATACAAAGCTATAGGAAGCGCCGTTATCGAGCGCAAAACTCAAGGGTTCTCCGTCAATGACCGCATCGATCTGGACGATGCCGGTTTCAGGGTTAATGCTTGCGGATGAGCGTTCGCCTCTGGGTTTCAGGCTGCCGGGCTCGGCAATCATAAGCTGAAGCTGCGGGTAATCGAACACCACCTGGTACCGCTTCAAAACCGAGGAAGGGAGATTGGCATCGTTATGCATTGTGTTGAACAACCATGAGGATGCAAACATCACATATGATTTCACACCCTCAAAATTCAGAGGCATCCCGCCGACCCGGACTCCGGCGGGAGGCGGCACTTCGAGCAGACCATTAACCATCTTCTCCTCAGCCTGAGAGAGATCAATCCCCAGTTTTCGAGCAAACGGTTCGCTCATTAAAAATTCGTGATAACCTGTGTCCACCCAAAGGCGGGCAGTAAGCCAATTGCCATTTTTTTGCTGGAATTCCGCATCAAAGAGCAGACGGTTGTGATCGAGAACCATCGGGACGGAAGCGGAATTGACTATTTTTTCCTCTGAAAATCCGGTAAGAAACAAAATGCACACAATTGCTGCAAACATCCGAACAAAAATTGCTTTCATGAATCCCTCATTATTCCTTAATTATTTTTTTGGTCTTAACTCTTCGATAATTTTTGCATCAATCCAGTAGATATCGCCATTGCCGGAGCGTGAACTCGAGAGAAATAAAAATTTTACATTGGGTAAAACCGCGCAATAATCGTAAGCTTCAGTGTTTATATTAGTACCCAATTATTCTCCATTATCTTTTTTATATTAGTTTCATATCTTCTATAATCACTTTACCGATTTTCTCTAGAGTTTGTATTTCAAAACAATCGGGTTTTTAAGCTGATTGGTATCTATGCTCCCTGTTGACGTACTGCGGGCACCGCTGCCCGGAGTCCACATGACTCCGAGCGCATAAGCGAATAGCATACCTTTGGTGATGATGAGATAGTTGAAAACAGCGCTCAACCCGGCCGTCAGAACTATAAAGGTGCACAGTTCTTTTCTCGCGTTTTTCATTGCTGTCTATTACCGGCTATTGACTTTTTCAAAGGTGAAATCGCGGTAGTTAACGTGCTTGACCATGCGAATGACTTTGCCTGATGCGTCGCGGACGAAGGTCACGCCAGACTTGTAGCCCTTAGTGAAGAACTCAGTCTCAGCTTCGGGAAAGATCTCGATCCCGGGCTCATTCGCTAATTGGAGGAATATCCGATTCCCTTCGACGATAACCTGCCAGACTGTCCCCGTCTCGTTCCGATAGGTTCCGGCATAACCGGTGAGGACACGAAAGTCGATGGCCGCTTCTTTTTTATCGTTGGGCACATTCTCCCAAAGGACGTTGACGATCCGCCACTTGTCGCGGGACTTGACCAGGTTGAGATATTCGACATAGTAAGCGGAATCTATTCGGACTGCCGTCGTTGTCCGTGCGACGTCGCGCACCGTTACTTTGATTTGGCGCTTATCGAGAGGTGTGGCTTTGTCGCCGCCGCTGCGGACAGCCTCGAGAAATTGAGTGCGGTCCTGATTCCAAAAGAAGTCATCACCGGCAACGGTGACAGCCGCGATGCGCCGGACGAATTTGGGATGCAGCACACGTTCCACTCTCTCCGCGTCTCCATTATACCAACCCTCGATGTAGTCGAGCGCCGCTTTGGCTGCGTCCGCTCCAAGCGCTTGCATATTGGCTTTAGCAGCGGCTATGACTTTATCGGATGCAAAAGAAAAATGCATCTGCACGATGACCCATTTGCCGTCGCGTTTCTCGAGGACACCGGTCCAGCGTGTGTCTTTCCAGCCACCTGGTCTGCCATCCCACTCGTTGAGGTCGTCGAGAATGCACGACCACCAGGCAACGTCGCCTGAACGTGATAAATCTAAACGCATATCGCGGATATCCATCTGAGTGGCCTTGAAACGCGGGTCCATCCAAAACTCGAACCCTTTCACGAGCTGATCCCAGCCGACCGTGCTTTCGGAATCGGGATTGAACATGAACAGGCGGTCGTCATGTGCCAGCACGCTCTCCGCAAGAGGCCGGTCCTTGGTCAAGGCCCAGCCGATGGAATCATGGATTATTTTTTCTATTACAGGTTTCTCGCTTTCCGGGGTCGTTCCGGCAGCCGCAATGGACATGCAAAACGATGCCAAACATACAACAATCGCAGTGATCTTAAAAAATCTCATAGATATCTCCTCTATATATATGTTTATATTTTTTCTATTTTAAATTCTTCGGCCGTAATTCATCGATTATCTGAGTGGAGACCCAATAGATTGATGAATTGCCGTTGCCATGATTGGCGTGAAGGCTGTGCAGGATGGCTACCGTCAGTTTTTCAGGCCAATCTTCTTTTGGTAAAATCCGGGACGACATGAAAAACAGGTACTTTCCGTCCGGTGATATGGATGAGGAATATTCGCTGCCATCGGCTGTGTTGACGCCTTGTCCCATGTTTACCGGTTCGGACCAGGAATCGTCCTGATTACGAAAAACGATGTAGTAATCGGTCGCTCCAAGCGAGTCCTTCTTGCCGTAGACTGGAACAATGATATAGCTTTCATCAGGAGCGATATAGGCATTGAACTGTGTTCGGCCCGAATTGACCTGATCCGGCAATTTTTCCGGTTCCTGGTATTTCCCGTTCAGCAAACGGGAACGGTAGATATATTCAACCTCTGCTTTATCATCCATGCGTGTGAAATACAGTGTTCCTTCCCTGGTGACCGAAGGATAAGTCTCGGCGCTCTCGGTATTCACAGGCATACCGAGATTGTAAGGGTCCCCCCATTTATCACCGATACGGTCCATCACCCATATGTCTGGATCGCCTTTGGTCTCATTCTTTGTCTTGTCGGGGCGGTTCGACATGAAGAAGAACTTTTTTCCGTCAGCGGATATACAGGGTTCGATATTCCAGTATCCCGGGTTCTCCATCTGTTCCATCACTTCCGGCCGGGTCCAGCGCCCATTCACTTCCCGGGTGACCAGGATGGTGGCAAATGTGAAATCAGCCAGGTTCACGCAAAAATAGATCTCCTTGCCATCCGGGGTGATGGCGACGTCCCTTGTGTTTAATTCG
>Ga0315290_10003930_pt1 | contig 10690 bp, 9 predicted proteins | sample YL17G12_0_MG_FD_203627 | JGI IMG/M metagenome (GOLD analysis project Ga0315290, IMG submission 203627) | Sediment microbial communities from Yellowstone Lake, YNP, Wyoming, USA - YL17G12_0 | ecosystem: Environmental > Aquatic > Freshwater > Lake > Sediment | place: USA: Wyoming | collected...
GGCCCCTGGCCCGGGCAATCGTGCGGACCTCCTCCTTCACGTGGGCGCCGAGCGGAAAGAGGGCGCGGGCCACCTGGCCCTGACGGAGGCCGTACAGGAAGTAGGCCTGGTCCTTCGCCCGGTCGACGCCGCGGAGGAGCCGATGAACCGGCCGGCCCTGGGTCGCCACGACATCCGTGCGTGCGTAGTGACCGGTCGCCACGGCGTCGCAGTCGTAGAGGTGGCGAGCCCGCCCCAGGAGGGCCCCGAACTTCACGTAGCTGTTGCAGTCGACGCACGGGCTCGGCGTCTCGCCGCCCAGGTAGGCCGCCAGGAATGGGCGGATGACGCCGGCCTCGAACTCGCGCTCGAGGTTCAGGACATAGAACGGGATTCCCAGCTGCGCCGCAACGCGGCGCGCGTCCTCGGCGGCATCGGCGCTGCAGCAGCTCTTCTTCACCTCCGAGAAGGCGTCGGCGCCGTCGTGGACCCGCATCCAGACGCCGACGACCTCGTGGCCGGCGTCGACGAGCAGGGCGGCCGCAACCGACGAGTCCACGCCCCCCGACATCGCCACGAGCACGCGCACGGCGGGTCCCTCAGGCGATCCGGCTGCCGAGCGGGTCGGCCGCGAGGGCGGCGGACCCGTCGCGAGTCTCGGCAAGCACCCGCGGGACGACGGCCACGGCGGCGTCGACGTCGGCCTCCGTCGTTCCCCGTCCGAGGCTCAGGCGCAGGGCGCCCATCGCGTCGGCATCCGGGATGCCCATCGCGGCCAGGACGTGCGACGGCTCGGGCGACCCGGTGGCGCAGGCGGAGCCGGTCGAGCAGGCAATACCCTCGAGATCCAGCGCCACCGAGGCGGCGACCCCGTCGGCACGGCGCACCAGCAGGGAGAGGAGGCCCGGCAGCCGGTCGGCCGGGTGGCCCGTGAGCTCCACCCCGTCGACGGCGAGGCAGGCTGCCTGGAGCCGGCGGCGAAGGTCCGCGAGCCGGGCCCGCGTCTCCGGCCTGGCCCGGCGGGCGAGCGCGTAGGCCGTCGCCATGCCGACGGCACCCGCCACGTTCTCCGTCCCGGCCCGACGGTGGCGCTCCTGGCTCCCGCCGTGGACCTGGGCGAGGAGGGGCGTCCCGCGCCGGATCCAGAGCGCGCCGACGCCCTTCGGCCCCTCGAACTTGTGGGCCGAGATCGCGACCGTGTCCGCGCCCAGCGCGGCGACGTCGACGTCGAGGTACGGCGCCGCCTGTACCGCGTCCACGTGGAGGTGGATCCCCCGCCGCGCCCGGATGCGCTCGGCGATCTCGCGCACCGGCTGGATCGTGCCCACCTCGTTGTTGGCGAGCATGACCGCGACGAGGACGGTGCGCTCATCGAGGAGGGCCTCGAGGGCGTCGGGGTCCACCCGCCCGTCCCGGTCGACCGGCGCCCAGGCGACCTCGAAGCCCCATTTCGCCAGGTGCTCGGCCGCGTGGCCCACCGCGTGGTGCTCCACCGCGCTGATGACCAGCCGGTTGCCGCGTGCCTTGCCCGTCCACGCGGCGCCCTTGACCGCGAGGTTGTTCGCCTCGGTGCCGCCGGACGTCAGGACGATCTCGCGGGCGGTCCCGCCGAGGTCGGCGGCCAGCTGCTCGCGCGCCTCGTCGAGAGCATTGCGCGCGGCGCGGCCCAGGGCGTGGGCAGACGAGGGATTCCCGAAGGCGCCCCCGAGGTACGGCAGCATCGCCTCGAGGGACTCCGGGCGCAGTGGGGTGGTGGCCGCATGGTCGAGGTAGATCGTCATCAGGCGGCGATTGTACGGCCGGCGACCGGCGGAGCCCCGCGCCGGTATCCTCTCCGCTCGTGACCGACGAACGCGCCCCCGCTCCTGCCCCTGCGCCCCAGGCGCGCCCGAAGGGCTGGCTGCTCGGCTACCCCACGGACCACCTGATGGGCGTCCTTCCCTCCCCCGCGGCCGCCGATGCCGCAATCGCGGAGCTGGAGCGCGCCGGCATCGCCGCGGCTGCCATCCGGGTCCTCGTCGGCGAGGAGGCGGCGCTCCAGATCGACGGGCGCGGCACCCACCACGGGCTCGTGGCCCGCCTCTACCGCCTCCTCCAGTTCACCCAGATGGACCAGGCGCCCGACTTCCGGCGCTACGAGCGCGAGGCTCGGCGGGGTCATCCGGTCGTCGCGGTGAAGGAGACCGATCCGGCGCGGCGCACGGCGATCCGGGCGACCCTGCGCGCCCATGGCGCCCACTTCACGAACTTCTACGGGCGCTTCTTCACCGAGACCCTCGACCCCTTCGCGGGACCCGACGAGGGCGACCTCCCGATCTGACCGCGGCGCGCCGGCCGGCGGCGCGCGACCGCCTAGCGCCCCTCCGCCCGGCGCGCGTCCTCGCGCTGGCCCGCCTGGCGGCGGCGGTCGTGCATGGACAGCAGCCGCTTACGGAGGCGGATGGAGCCCGGGGTCACCTCCACCAGCTCGTCGTCGCCGATGAACTCGATGGCGGACTCCAGGGTCATCGGCCGGGGCGGCGTCAGGCGCAGCGCCTCGTCGTGGGCGTGGGTCCGGATGTTGGTCAGCTTCTTCTCTTTGGTGACGTTCACGTCCATGTCGCCGGAGCGCGCGTTCTCGCCCACGACCATCCCCTCGTAGACGTCGACCCCGGAGCCGACGAAGAGCTCCGAGCGTTCCTGGAGACTGAACAGGGCGTAGGCATTCGACGTCCCCGTCCGGTCGGCGACGAGCACGCCGTTGGTGCGATGGGTCACCTCGCCGGCCCAGGGCCCGTAGCCCTCCCCGATCTGGTGGAGCAGCGCGGTGCCACGGGTCTCGGTGAGCAGCTGCCCGCGGTAGCCGATCAGGCCGCGGACCGGGAGGACGAAGTCCATCCGGACCCGCCCGTCGGCGTCGGTCGTCATCTGCTCCAGGCGGCCCTTGCGCCCGGCGAGGGCGGTCTGGATCTCGCCGATGTAGTCGGGCGGGATGTCGATCGTGATCCGCTCGTAGGGCTCCTGGACCTCGCCGCCCACGGTGTGGAGGATCACCTCCGGGCGGCTCACCTGGAGCTCATAGCCCTCGCGGCGCATCTGCTCGACGAGGACGGCGAGCTGGAGCTCTCCCCTCCCCCGGACCTCGTAGGTGTCGCCGCTCTCGGTCGGGAAGACCTGGATCGCGACGTTGCCCAGGATCTCCTTCTCCAGCCGGGCCCGCAGCTGGCGGCTGGTGAGGTAGCGGCCCTCGCGCCCGGAGAGCGGCGAGGTGTTGACCCCGAACGTCATCCGGAGGGTGGGCTCGTCGACCTCGATGCGGGGCAGCGGGCGCGGGTCGCCGGGCTCGGTCAGGGTGTCGCCGATCGTGACCTCGGGGAGGCCCGCGACCGAGACGATATCGCCGGGGCCGGCCTCCTCGATGTCGACGCGCTCGATCCCGCGGGCCGTCTGGAGGCTCGTGACCGTGCCGGAGAGGGTGACGGTGCGCCCGGGCTCGACCGCGCCGGACGTGTCGTCGGGCTCTTCGCGCACCACGGAGATGCGCTGGCCGACCCGGATGGACCCGTTGACAACGCGGCCCACCGCCATCCGGCCGACGTATTCGTTGGCGGAGAGGTTCGTCACCAGCAGCTGGAGGGGGTGGTCGCTCGTGTACGACGGCGGCGGCGTGACCTCGACGAGCAGGTCGAGGAGGGGGCGCAGGTCGGTCCCCGGCCGGGCCAGGTCGCGCGTGGCCGTGGCCGTCTTGGCGTTCGTGTAGACGACCGGGAACTCGATCTGGTGCTCGTCGGCGCCAAGGTCCATGAAGAGCTCGTAGACCTCGTCGAGAACCTCTGCCGGGCGGGCGTCGCCGCGGTCGATCTTGTTGAGGGCCACCACGACGGGGAGCCGGCGGGCCATGGCCTTCTGGAGGACGTAGCGGGTCTGCGGGAGCGGGCCCTCCGCGGCGTCGACCAGGAGGAGCACGGCATCGACGAGGTTGAGGCTGCGCTCGACCTCGCCGCCGAAGTCGGCGTGACCCGGCGTGTCGACAATGTTGATCCGGATGCCCGCGTAGTCGACCGTCGTCTGCTTGGCCAGGATGGTGATGCCCTTCTCGCGCTCGAGGTCGCCAGAATCCATGACCCGGTCGACCACGGCCTGGTTGGCCCGGAAGGCGCCCGTCTGGCGCAGGATCCCGTCCACGAGCGTCGTCTTGCCGTGGTCGACGTGGGCGACGATTGCCACGTTCCGGAGGTCGGCGCGGGTGGCGGTCGCGGGGGCGGTCGTGGTGGTGGGGGCGGGCATGCGGCGGCGGCTCTCCGGACGACGGGGACGCCGCATTGTCGCACGGACGGTTGTCTGGGACCCTGCGCCGAGCCCGACGGGGCGCGTGCGCGGGGCCGGGCCTCGGCACTACACTCGCCGCGGCCGCTTGACATAGGAGCAACGCATGAGCCGGTGGACCTGCGGAGACTGCGACGAACGGACGGACGAGGCGTACGCGACGTGCCACCGCTGCCAGATGCCGCGGCCGATCGGCAGCGGGTGGCCGGCAGGGCGCACGCTTGTCCTGCTCTACCCGGGCAACGAGCAGGTGGACGCCTCCGCACGCTATGTCGCCCACGCCGAGGCGCTCGAGGCCGCCGGGTACCTCCCCATCGCCACGAGCTGGGGGCAGACGCCCCCCGGCGCCGGCTCGGCGTTCTTCTTCGGCAACCTCGAGGAGGCGTACCGCGTCGGCACGCTTCTCGTGACGTACCGCCGGGAAGCGGGGACGTGACCGTCGCCGCCGTCATCCTGGCCGCCCGCCCGGCCGGGGCCTTGCGCGAGGTCGAGGGCGTCGCCAACGCTCGCCGGCTCGTCGACACCGCGTGGGCCGGCGGGGCCCTGCCCATCGTCGTCGTCTCGGCGGACCCCGACGGCGCCGTCGCCCGCGTCCTCGCGGGATCGACCGCCCTCCTGGCCGACCCGGTTGCGGAGGCAGGGGGCCCCGTGGGCCAGATCTGCCGCGGGATCGACCTCGCGCGGGCCGAGGTGGCCGGCACCGAGGCCGTGCTCGTCTGGCCGGCGCGCATGGGCTGGGTCGACGCCGAGACGGTGACCTCGCTCATCGAGGCCCATGGAGCAGACCGCGCAGCCGTCCTGCGGCCGGCGTTCCGCAGCGAGGCCGGCTGGCCGGTCCTCGTCCCGGTTCTCCACCTCGAGACCCTCCGCGCCCTCGACGCCGGCCTCATGCCGGGCCTGCTGGTCGAGGCGCTGACGGCAGCCGTGGGAGGCCGGCTCGTGGAGCTCGGGGACCCGGGCACCGTCCACGACCTCGACACTCCGCGAGCCGAGCTGCCGCCGTTCGAGGCGCCGCCCGAGCCCGTATCCGCGCTTCACCACGAGTGGGGCTCAACAGCCGCCGCCGGACCCGACGAATCTCCCGATCCGGCCCGGACGGTCGGCTGACCGGCGTGGCCGTCGCGGCTGGTCGCGAGTCGAGCCAGGGGACATGACCGACACCTTCGAACCGCGATCCGTCGGGCGCCGGCGCTGGCCTCGCCGCCTGGGGATCGCCCTCCTCATCGTCCTCGCCGCGTTCTTCGTCGTTCCCTTCCTGATCCCCCTCCCCGAGCAGCCCGACCGCGAGGCGGAGGACGTGGCGGCCGAGCTCGGCCTGGCGGGCGCTCTCGTGGACGCGGGCGGCACGCGGACATGGGTCGAGGAGGCCGGCCCGGTCGACGGGATCCCCGTCGTCCTCATCCATGGGTTCGGCGGGTGGTCGTGGTCCTGGCGCGCGACCCTGCCGGCGCTCGCCGCGGCCGGCTACCGGGCGGTGGCCGTCGACCTCGCGAACGTCGGCCTGGCCGACAAGTCCTGGGATCTCGACACGAGGCACGCCGCCCAGGCGGACCTCGTCGCGGCGGTCATGGACGCCCGCGGGATCTCGCGGGCCACGCTGGTCGGGCACAGCATGGGAGGCAACGTGCTCGCCTGGTTTGCCGCGCGCCACGCCGACCGGATCGACGGCGCCGTCCTGGTGGACGCCGCGACGGGGCCGGCGGCCAGCGGCGGCGGCCCCGCGTTCGTCGGGAGCCTCGTCCGGCTGCCGAACGTGCGGCGGATCGGCCAGCTCGTCCTGCGCAGCCAGCTCGACGAAGCGCGGATGGCCGACATCCTCCGGTCCGCGTACGCGGACCCCGCGCGGGTCACCACCGAGGACGTCTCGGGCTACGCCGCCCCGCTCCAGACCGTCGACTGGGACCTGGGGCTGCTTGCGATCCTGCGCGACAGCGGCGACAGCGCTCTCGACTCCCCCATCGGGGACGTCCTGCGCGTCCCCACGGTGATCATCTGGGGTCGCGACGACCCCTGGATCCCCCTGGCATCCGGCGAGGCCCTCCGCGACGCATTGCCGGACGCGGAATGGCACATCATCGACGACGCCGGCCACCTCCCGATGGAGGAGCAGCCGGCCGCGTTCAACGACATTCTCATTACATGGCTGGAGAGCACTCAATGACCGAACACGAAGAGCCCGCCGGCTCGATCGACCCGCCGGAAGTCGTGGCGCCCGAGCCCGCAGACGCGACGGCGGCCACCGCGAAGCGCCGCCGCGGACCGCGCCGGCGCACGGTCGTCCTGGCGATCATCGGCGTGCTCGTCGTGGCGCTCGTCGGCGGCCTGGCCTGGTTCTTCCGCCCGCAGCCGCTCCTGCCGGAGGCGACCGCCGCGCTTGCCTCGACCGCGGCCGTCACCTTCTCCGAGGACGACGCGGGGCTCACGTTCACCTCGACGGCCGGCCCCGTATCGACCGGGCTGATCCTCTACCCGGGCGCCAAGGTTCCCGCGGAGGGCTACGCCCCGACTGCGCAGGCCATCGCCGAGCAGGGGTACCTCGTCGTCGTCGTCCCGATGCCGCTCAACTTCGCGGTCTTCGACGTCGGCGCGGCGGACCGGGTCATCGCCGCCCACCCGGAAATCGTGCGCTGGGCAATCGGCGGGCACTCCCTCGGCGGGGCGATGGCGGCCCAGTACACCGCCGATCATGCGGGCGCGATCGCGGGGCTGGCGCTGTGCGGTGCGTACAGCGCGGCCGACCTTTCCACGGGGAGCCTTGCTGCCTCCTCGGTCTACGGATCGCTCGACGCGGCGGTCGCGAAGATCGAAGACCCGGCCACGAAGGCACTCCTGCCGGCGGCGACGGCATACGAGCGGATCGAGGGGGGCAACCACGAGCAGTGCGGGTGGTACACGGGCCAGCCGAACGACCCGCCGGCCACGATCTCGCGCCGGGAGCAGCAGGACCGCATCGTCACGGCCTGGGTCGGCCTCCTTGCCGGGATCACACGACCGTGACGGGCTGATCGTCCCCGGGCCACCCCGGATGGCCGCCGGCCCTGCTCAGCCGAGACCGAGCGCCTTCCGCGCCCGGGCGACGTCATCGACCGAGAGGGCCGTCGCGACCTTCCCCTCGCCGCACCCGACGAAGAGGACGCCCCGGATGTCCACGCCGGCCACGGCGAGCTTCTCGGCGACGGCCGCCAGCCCGCCCGGCCGGTCCTCGACCTCCACGATCAGCGTCTCGCCCTCGACGTAGGGGTAGCCGCTCGTTCGCAGCACCCCCCGCGTGGCCGCGTCGTCGGAGGTCGTGATCACCGCGTAGCCGCGATCGCCGGCACCGCCGAGGGAGATGCCCCGCAGGTCGATGCCGCGCGCGGCCAGCGCCTTCGTGAGGCCCGCGAGCGCTCCGGGTCGATCGTCCAGCTGGACCACGAACTGGGTCATCATCGGGCTCCCTCCGGTGCGGGGCACGAGCCGACTGGCAGGGTGCACTCCCATTGTGCGCCGCGGCGCAAGCGGGATCGCGCCTGCGTCCAGATCGCGCTACCCTCCATGGCAAAGGAGGACCTCATGCCGCAGGCCGATCGAATCGCGGATGTCCTGGCGGGCCGGACGTCGGCCGGCGGGCGCGTGACGGTGCAGGGCTGGATCCGCACCCGTCGCGATTCGAAGGCCGGGCTTTCCTTCCTCCATCTTCATGACGGGTCCTGCTTCGACGCCCTGCAGGTGGTGGCCCCCGCCACCCTTGGCAACTACCAGGACGAGGTCCTGCGCCTGACCGCCGGCTGCGCCGTCACGGCCACCGGCACCCTCGTCCCTTCGCAGGGCCAGGGGCAGACGGTGGAGCTGCTCGCCGAGTCCGTGGTCGTGGTTGGCTGGGTGGACGACCCGGAGACATACCCGATCACGCCGAAGAGGCACACGTTCGAGTACCTCCGCGAGGTCGCCCACCTGCGGGTGCGGACGAACACCTTCGGCGCGGTGGCCAGAGTTCGGCACTGCCTCGCCATGGCCATCCATCGCTACTTCGACGAGCACGGCTTCACCTGGGTGCACACGCCGATCCTGACCGCCAGCGATGCCGAAGGCGCTGGAGAGTTGTTCCGCGTTTCGACGCTCGACCTGGCCAACCTCCCGCGCACGCCCGAGGGCGGGATCGACTACTCCCAGGACTTCTTCGGCAAGCCCGCCTTCCTCACCGTCTCGGGCCAGCTCAACATCGAGTCGTACTGCCTGGCGTTGACGAACGTCTACACGTTCGGGCCCACCTTCCGCGCGGAAAACTCCAACACCAGCCGCCATCTCTCCGAGTTCTGGATGGTCGAACCGGAGATCGCCTTCGCCGACCTCGCGGCCAATGCCGATCTCGCCGAGGACCTGCTCCGGTACGTCTTCCGCGCGGTGCTGGACGAGCGCGCCGACGACATGGCGTTCTTCGCCGAACGGATCGACAAGGACGCGGTCCGCAGGCTCGAGGACTTCGTCACCTCGAGCTTCGCGCGCATGGAGTACACCGAGGCCATCGAAGTCCTGGAGCGATCCGGCCGTTCGTTCGAATTCCCCGTGCAGTGGGGCGTCGCCCTGCAGGCCGAGCACGAGCGGTACCTCTGCGAGGAGTACGCCAGGCGGCCGGTGGTGGTCGTCAACTACCCGAAGCAGATCAAGGCGTTCTACATGCGCCTCAACGACGACGAGCGCACCGTGGCGGCGATGGACGTGCTCGCGCCGGGCATCGGCGAGATCGTCGGCGGGAGCCAGCGCGAGGAGCGCCTCGACGTGCTGGACGCGCGGATGGGCGAGCTGGGGTTCGATCCCGCAGCGTACTGGTGGTACCGCGACCTGCGCCGGTACGGCACGGTGCCGCACGCCGGGTTCGGGCTCGGGTTTGACCGGTCGGTGGCGTACGCCACCGGGATGGCGAACATCCGCGACGTCATCCCATTTCCGCGCACACCAGGCAGCGCCGACTTCTAGCGGCGTGCCCGGCGTCCCCGGATGAGAGCGGGGGGGCGCCCCCGCCCCTACCTCTTCGCGGGCAGGCCGACGAAGCGGAGGCCCAGCTCCGCGTACTGGCCGGGGTCCGGCGCCGACGGGGAGTCGAGCATGAGGTCGTTCCCCGACGACGTCTTCGGGAACGCCATCACCTCGCGGATGTTCACCTGGTGGGCGAGCAGCGCGGCCCAGCGGTCGATCCCGAGGGCGATCCCCCCGTGCGGCGGCGCGCCGTAGTCGAACGCCTCCAGCATGCCGCCGAACTTCTCGTGCATCGCCTCGAGGGAATGCCCCTGGAGGGCGAAGCTCCGCTCGAGCAGGTCGCGGCGATGGATCCGGACCGAGCCGCCGCCGAGCTCCCAACCGTTGAGGGCGAGGTCGTACTGCATCGCCCGGGCGCGGCCGGCCGGGTCGTCGGGCGACGGCCGGTCGGGGTCACCGGACGCGGTGACGAGGAGCGGCTCGTCCTCGGGCACCACGCCGGAAAACGGGTTGTGGGTCGCGTGCCAGCCGTTGCGCTCCTCGTCCCACTCGTACATCGGGAAGCGGTACACCCAGCAGTACGCGAGGACCTCGGGGTCGGCGAGCCCGAGCCGGCCTCCCAGCTCCACCCGGAGGCGGCCGAGGACGTCGGCCACGACCGGTGGGCGATCGGCGACGACGAGGAGGAGGTCGCCCTCGCCTGCGCCGCCGCGCGCGGCCATGGCCCGGGCGCGCTCATCGCCGAGGAACTTGACCGTTGGGCCGTGGATCCCGTCGGCGGTGACGGCGAGGTGGACGAGGCCCTTCGCACCGAAACGCTTCGCGGTCTCCACGAGCTCGTCGATCTGCGAGCGACTGGCGCCCGCCATCCCCGGCGCCGCGATCGCCTTCACGCGCCCGCCCGCGGCGAGCGTGTCGTCGAACACCTTGAACGCGGAGTTCGGGGCGCCGCCGGCATCGCGGAGGACCGGCGCCAGGTCGACGAGCTCCATGCCGAAGCGGAGGTCCGGCTTGTCCGAGCCGAAGCGCTCGAGCGCCTCCTCGTGCGTGAAGCGCGGGAACGGCACGTCCTGCAGGGGACGCTCCGGGGTGACGGCCCGCGAGACGGCGATCGTCATCGCCTCCACGAAGTCCATCACGGTCTCCTCGGCGACGAAGCTCATCTCGAGGTCGAGCTGGGTGAACTCGGGCTGGCGGTCGCCCCGCAGGTCCTCGTCCCGGAAGCAGCGCGCCACCTGGAAGTAGCGGTCCATCCCCGCCACCATGAGGAGCTGCTTGAGCTGCTGGGGGCTCTGGGGCAGGGCGTAGACGGTCCCGGGCTGAAGCCGCGAGGGCACGATGAAGTCGCGGGCGCCCTCCGGCGTGCTCTTGATGAGGATCGGGGTCTCGACCTCGACGAAGCCGTGGGCCTCGTGGACGCGCCGGATCTCCGACACGAGCTTCGACCGCA
>Ga0315290_10003931_pt1 | contig 10690 bp, 9 predicted proteins | sample YL17G12_0_MG_FD_203627 | JGI IMG/M metagenome (GOLD analysis project Ga0315290, IMG submission 203627) | Sediment microbial communities from Yellowstone Lake, YNP, Wyoming, USA - YL17G12_0 | ecosystem: Environmental > Aquatic > Freshwater > Lake > Sediment | place: USA: Wyoming | collected...
CATAACCAATAAATGTAAAAATCAGAACTGCATTTTCAGCAGGTAATTCGAGTGTATATTTCCCGTTAACATCAGTAATCGTACCTGTGGTTGTTCCTTCAATCTGCACACTCACGCCCGGCATGGTTGCGCCATTTGCATCGGTTACTGTACCGGACACCCTGAATGCCTGCGTGATTTTTTCTGATGGAGCCAATACGATCATTTTGCCCAAAACCGTGAACGAAATATCACTTCCCTCAAAAGATGTCTTCAGGGCTTCAGCAACGGTAGGGTCAGTTTTTTTAATATCAACCTCTCTTTCGGGTGAAATCTGGTCGGTTTTATAAAAGATCCTGAAATCTGTCTGTGATTCAATTGTTTCAATTACATTGGCTAATGTTCTGGGCTCTTCGGTGAACTTCAGCACTGTACTCTGGCTATATCCCGTGGCGAATGTTGGTAACATTGCCACCAGGAGTAAGTAGATCATTAGTCGCATAATGAGGAAAGTTTGGTTTGGTTTCTTTTTGTCAATAAGAACGAATTGAATGATTTTTTTCATAATTTTGTAAAGTTTAGAATTAGTTAATACCCTGAAAACTTTGGACGGTCTTTGCGGGTGAAAATTTCTGAACTGCCGGGGAGTGTTCTAGCATTTCCCGGTTTTTTTTTGAGGTGATTCCTGCTTGTTAGCTTTTTCTCATAGGTTAGTTTTTGGTTAGGGTTGGTTTATTTGTTTATTTGGTTACTTGTTTTTGGCTTTCACGTAAATGGTATCGTTTTTGACATGGAATGAGATTGGCATTGTAATTTTAATTGCTTCCAATACCTCGTACCAGGTTTCATTATGCGAGAATGTACCGCGGAATCTTTGCGATTTAAGCTTCTCATCCTGAATTACAATTTTGACATTAAACCACCGTTCCATTTTTATTGCCAAATCGTCGAAAGACTCACCCGAAAAGGTCAGCATCTGATCTTTCCAACTGGTAACGTTCTCAGGATTTACCAGGCTCACATCTGCATTTAGTTGCTTTTCTTCCTTCTGGGTCTTATCAGGGGTATCTTTGATTGTGAGCATTTCGTTGGGCTTTATAAGTACTTTGCTTTTATTTTTACCTTTTCCCCAAACTTCAACAAGCCCCCGAACAACTGTTGTCTGCGTTCTGCCATCCTTCGGGTAGCATTTTACATTAAAAGCAGTTCCCAGAACTTTAACATCCGAAAGCCTTGTGTGCACGGTAAAAGTATTATGCTCCTTTTTTGTTACATCAAAAAAAGCTTCGCCTTCCAGGAATACATCCCTGGCATCAGTGCCAAATTTTTCAGGAAATTTTAGTTTGCTGTCGGAGTTTATCCACACGGTTGTGCCATCTGATAAATTGATCTTTGCTTTCTCACCAAGAGGAACAACAATTTCTGTGTATGATAAAACTTCATCCTGCTTAATTGAATCTTTACTGATCAAAAACCAGGTAATTGCAACAGTAATGAATAGTATAGCAATAGCTGCAACGCGCAGCCATTGAGAACTCAACCTGAATATGAGTCCACCTCTGTCATTTTGTTGTAAGTCGATTTGCTTAATCAGAAGTTTGAGTGATTCTTCTTTATCAACGGATACTTTTATTTTTTTTGTACTGAGTAATGTTCTCAGCACCAATTCAGCTTTATTAATTTCTTCTGAGCTTTCAGGATGTTCCAAAATCCAATCTTTCCAATATATAACAGATGCTTCATTTGTAGCCTCAACATATTCGCGAAACGAGTTATCCAGGAGTAATTCTTCCAGCTTGCCCTTTTTATTATCTGGTTTCATTTTTTTATTCATTATTAGTCTGTGAATATAGTATATGTATCACGGTAAAAATAGTTTTTTATACTCAATACTTTAAATAATAACCTAAAAAAACATGATGTTATTCATTTAAAAAAGAAAAGGAATGCCACTAAAAATAGCGCATTCCCTTCCAACCAAACCTCAACCAATCTTCAACCAGATTAAGTGCTTATGTTAATCTGACATAAACACGGTAATTTTTTAAAAGTATAATCACTTTGTCGTTTTTTTTCAGTAGTGAAAAGGTAATTGCCGGGAAAACAGGGTAGTTAAAGGTATTTCCTATTTATGAGTTAACGGATTCCATATTTCCCAATCATGAGTAAGAAATATGAAATAACCAGCATTTCCCGAAGTACTTTAAGTCCATGGCAGATGGCATTTCGTACAGATTGCACCTGCATATCCATAACCAGGGCAATAGTCTCAATATCTAAATCTTCAAAATAACGGAGGTAAATGGCATGTCGCTGACGGGGAGTCAATTTATTCAGCAGTTCAATTACTTTTTGCCGGGTTTCTTTTTGTACCTGTTCGTTTATTAAAAAGTCCTCAGGCGTGTATTCTACCTGGAACATATCTTCAATATCCTCATCTATCTGCTGAAACGACCTCCTGAGTTCGAGACTATCAATGATATGATTCCTTAGCGACCGGAGAAGGTAGGGTTTAATAATATCTACCTGTTTCAGGTTTTCATGGTTCTTCCAGAGTTTCAAAAAGAGGTTTTGAATGCAATCGTTTACCAGTTCTACATCACCCGTAAGCTTATAGCCATAGCGGAAAAGATCATCGTGATACGTAATAAATATCGATGAAAGCGCATCTTTGTCGCCACTTATAAACGCTGACCAGGTGATAGAATCCATTATAAAAAGAGCAAACCGGATATTGGTGAAAACACGAGTCAGCCAAATGTAACTTCATTTGAATGACATTACCCGGTCACAAATTTACGAAATTAGTTACGCTGGTGAACCTTGAGGGTCATGTTAAAATAATTTTGGAACAATCATCTGATATGCAGAATTTTAATGGTTTAACCAAATTTATTATCATTTTATTCATTGAAAATCAAATATTTATCTCATTTTGTGATAGGAGTATTGTATTAACCGGCTGTAAGAAAATCTGAAAACACCTGTTTGAAAAAAATATACGCAAATTAAGGAATATAATTCGCCAATTCATGCATTTATATTATCGTTTCGGATATATTTGTAATATGAGGTCTGGCTTGCTTATTTTACTTCGAAATCCCGCTAAACAAAATTGCCATGTTCTATCTGTTTTATCGACCTTTATAACTAAAGAATTTGAGTACTAATTTTAACTTCTTTGTAATCATTCTTAAGCCGGCAGTTGTCGTCATTTTGGCAGGCACAAATGATATTGCCGGCAATACAGGACCTTCAACGCTCGAAATGATAGCAGATAATATATTTTCTATGGCCGAATTGGCAAAGGCCAACGGTATTAAAGTTGTTCTTTCTTCAGTTTTACCGGCTTTTGATTATCCATGGAAACCCGGACTTCATCCGGCTGAAAAGATAGCTGCCCTGACATTGGAATCCAATAGATATGCTTAAGTTAGCTCTGTCTTCAGGTTTTTTAAAGCGGGATAAAGGTGCGCTCCGGAATCCCCAACATTTCATAGCCTCAGCTGGTATGAGCAAGCCTCGCTTTGGTATAGCTATCTTTTTTGCTTTGCTGGGTAGCTTGCCTGTATTTTCTCAAAAAGATCAACATTTTCCGGAAAAAGATCTTCAGATTACCTGGCAACTTGTTACCAATAATTATCAAAAAAAACCAATTAATCTATCTTCCTTCACGCTGACGAATAAAGGAAAATCTTTATTCCCGGCCACAGGGTGGACGATTTATTTTAGTTATAACCGGGAGATTTTTCCAGATTCAACATCAGGGAATGTTGTCATAAAGCATGTGAATGGCGATATCTACCAGTTACTGCCCGACACCACTTTTATTGCTATGAAAAAAGGAGAAAATCGATGCTTAACATATGTTTCGGAGGGAGCGATTATGAATTATACTGCTGCGCCGTCGGGTTTGTATCTGGTATGGGATAAGAATCCGGACAAAGGAATAAGCCTCGATGGTTACTCAATTTCTCCCATCCACGTCACAACAATTGGATTTGTTACACCCGCAATTACTTATCAAAAGAACTTTTCAATTCAGCAAATTCCGGAAAATCAGCTTGTCAAAATTTTTCCTGCCCCAATGGAATACAAGGAGCTTGATGGCGTTTTTCTATTGGATGCCAATGTTCAGATATTAACCGATCCTCTGTTCATGAAGGAATCTGAATACCTGGCCGGCGAAATCAGCAGCATGATTGGAATAAAACCGGAAATTAATGCTAAAGGAATATCTCTGAAAAGTATCCTCATTCAGCAAGTACCAATGGCAACGGAAGCATACAAGCTCAACGTATTTGCAGATAAAATTGAAATTTCCGCATCTTCCTGCGCCGGTGTTTTTTATGCAATCCAGTCGCTTAGGACATTGATGCCAGCATCCGCATGGGATGAAAAAAAAACAGCAATAAAAATTCCGTCAGTCCTGGTTAACGATGCTCCTCGCTTTGGGTTCAGAAGTTTGTCCCTTGATGTTGCACGCAATTTTCAACGAAAGCAGGAAATACTGAAAGTGCTCGACCTGATGGCACTTTACAAACTTAATGTACTCCATTTCCACTTTATCGACGATGAGGGCTGGCGCATCGAAATACCCGATTTGCCTGAACTGACCCAGGTAGGTTCAAATCGTGGCCACACACCCGATAGCAAACAATTTCTTCCGCCATCCTATGGGGCAGGTCCTGATCCAGGACGATTCCCAGCCAGCGGATTTTATTCGGGGAGCGATTTCATCGAAATACTCACTTATGCCACGGTGCGCCACATCATTGTTGTTCCTGAGATAGAATCGCCGGGGCACAGTCGTGCTGCTATCAAAGCAATGGATGCACGATACGATAGGTTTATGCAGTTGGGCAATAGGGTAGAAGCTAAGCGTTATCTGCTCCGCGATATTAATGATCAGTCAAAGTACAGCTCGGCCCAGCTATGGACGGATAATGTGATGTGCGTTGCTTTGCCGTCAACTTACCGGTTTCTGGAAAAAGTAATTGATGAACTTATCCTGATGTATTCCGAAGCCAAAGCACCGCTATCTACTATACATATGGGCGGTGATGAGGTGCCGGAAGGAACGTGGCAACAATCACCTGCTTGTCAGGAACTCATAAAGCGTGATTCAGTGCTTCATTCAACTGACGATCTTTGGTACTATTATTTTGGTAAAGTCAATCAGGTACTTAAAGCCCGAAGACTTTCCCTTTCGGGATGGGAAGAAATAGCGATGCGAAAAACAATGCTTGATGGCAAAAAACATTTTATACCCAACCCGGATTTTGCAAAGGAGGATTTTCGGGCACATGTATGGAACAACGGTATTGGCTGGGGCTCGGAAGATTTGCCCTACCGCCTGGCCAATGCAGGGTATAAAGTAGTACTCTCCTGTGTGAGCAACCAATATTTCGATCTGGCTTACGAAAAATCTCCTGAGGAACCCGGCGCTTACTGGGGCGGTTTTGTGGATGTGGACAAACAATTTTACTTCATTCCCTTCAATTATTACAAGAACACAACTGAAAACACGGAGGGAAACCAGGTTGATTCATCCTTGTTTATTGGTAAAGACCGGCTTACTGATTATGGGAAATCGAATATACTTGGTTTAGAAGGATTGCTATGGTCAGAAAATGTCCGAAGCCCTGACATGCTGGAATATATGATTATTCCAAAGTTATTGGGCCTTGCCGGGCGGGCCTGGGAAAAGGAGCCCGAATGGGCAATAGAAAATGATAAATTGAAAAGTCATCAGCAATATGATGAAGCCTGGTCCGGATTTGTTAATGTGATAGGTAAGCGGGAATTTCCACGGCTGGACAAATTGAATGGCGGTTTCAATTACCGGATTCCACCTGTAGGAGCAATTACTGAGAATGGGAAAGTAATAGCGAATTGCATGTTTCCAGGCCTGGTAATACGTTACACCACAGATGGTTCATCGCCTTCTTCTCTCAGCAAAATATATAACGGACCTATTATTGATAAAGGTAAAATTTCACTTTGTGCATTTTCAATGAATGGCAGAAAAGGCAGGATTACGGTAATTGAAAACAAATAGAAGCTCGTTAATCAATGCTTATCCCTCAAAATGTCCTTTCACCACTTTTTTAAGTCTCAAATTCCCAACTCCAAACTTTAGGCACTACTCTTCAATTCTTTCACCATGCGTTTCAAAGCCAAAATAAGTGTGGCATCAAGTTCAGCGAAAGAGGCTTTGCTTTTAGCGGCAAATACAATGGCAAGCGAACACTTTCGATTCTCAGCGCCAAGGTAAGCACAGAGAACTTCTTTATTTCGCCGGAAAGATTCCCGGATATGGCGTTTTATAAGGTTACGGTCAACTGCGCGTTTAAAATTCCTTTTTGGAACACTAATGAGAAGTTGCGCAGGGCTTTCGCTGGCAGCGGCAGCTTCCATCCATACAATCTTGAGCGGATGAATAAAAAAAGAATGCCCTTCCGCAAACAAGGTGTTTATGGACTTGAAATTGCACAATCGTTCTTTCTTCCTGAAAGTTTGCATAGAAGACTTAATTTGCAAAGTAAAATTAAGGAAAACATAATTTACATAACAATGCAAATGAACAGCTTCCGGGCTTTATTTTTTATTGCATTTGGCCAGATATTGATCAATGGCCATTGTCATGGAAGGTGCAATGTTGGTTGGCGCTGCAATATTTACAGTTAATCCTGCTTCGATAGCTGCGGTGGCCGTGGTAGGGCCAAACGCACCAATTAGTTTAGTGCCCTGATGAAAACCCGGGAAATTCTTAAACAATGATTTGATTCCCTGTGGGCTAAAAAACACAAGCATATCGTATTTGTCGAGGTTCAGGCCATTAAGATCGTCGGAAACAGTACGGTAAAGTGTAGCTTCGCGGTATTCAATCCTGGCGGCCTCCAACAGGGTTGGCAGATCCTTGTTATGTATGTCCGAGCATGGCAGGAGAAACTTTTCGGTCTTATGCTTTTTAATAACCTCCATCAGCTGTGTCAGGTTTTGATCACCATGAAATATTTTACGCTTGCGGAACTGAACATACTTTTGAAGGTAATATGCTATTGATTCCGAAATACAAAAATATTTCATCGTTTCAGGTATATCTGCCCGCACTTCCCTGGCTATCCTGAAGAAGTTGTCAACAGCATTTTTGCTGCTAAAGATCACAGAGGTGTATTCGTTGAGGTAGATTTTGTCGTTTCGAAATTCGCGTGCCGACACACCCTCAACTTTAAAAAACTTGTGAAAATCAATATTTACGGCGTGTTTCCTGATCAGATCGCCATAAGGCGATTTGTCCAGTTCCAGTGGCTCAGGTTGTGATACAAGGAGGCTCTTAATTTTCAATTTTCAAAATATTTAAGAAGTACGACCTTTGGGATGCTCTTAAAATTGCTTGTAGTTAGCTTGTTGCATATCCCGTAAGAGCTTTATACAGTATTACGTATGGTAAAATTTCGAGGGTGCAAAGGTAAATAAATAAATACAATATTGAAAAATTAGAATTGGTTAATCCAATGAGTATTCCACGCAGCGCTTTGTATACCATCAGAATAACAATTATTACTATGCTTACCCATGTATAAATATCAGCGTTTATAAAAGCCGTCATTACTACAGGCAGAAATAGCAAAATACCCATTATCATATTAAATATGAGATTGTTAAGTAAATACGCACGCGCGTATTCCGCGGTTTTAAAAATAATACCGCTCATACTTATCAGACCTGCTTTTATCAACCAAATTCCTGATACTGCAGCTAAAAGTGCCAGGTAAAGCCATATTCCTGCTTTGCCGCTGAAATTTAGTCCGGTTGTATGTTTGAGTATCTGACTGAGGGCGATCGTGAATATGACGATAAATATTGTGGACAAACCCAGTGTTATACGCTCTGTAAAAAGATTGCCTTCCCGTTCGAGCTGGTTCATAAAGCGTGGAAGTGTTGCTGCCTTAAAAACCTGCCGCAACCGTTTTGTGTAATTCCGTTGTACCCATGCATATATAAGCAGGCACATGAGCATTGCCCCAACAGTCCAGTCGGCCGATGAAATCGGCCGGGACAGGGGTTGTAATGTCCTGATCTTTAGTTGATGCCCGATAAACAATGAAGGAACTATGATTTTTTTTTCTGTAACTTCCTTCTTAGCCCATCCACCAGGCGAATAGACACCGTAATCGAAAAACTGTTTCAGCGAATCGTTTGCAGGCGGATGAAATTCGTCGGTATATAGGATAAATTGATTAAAAAATCCAACTGTGTCGGTATGTTGAGGGTTCGTTTTGTATTTTAACAATTGGCCGGTCATATAGAAGGCCAAAATTACAGATAAAATCTTGATCAGGACAAAGAAACCAGACAATACAGCATTTGAAAAAATAGTTCTTCCTCTGGTAGGACTTCGCAGAAATTAGTTCTAATTTTGCGCCTTCTAATCAGACACCGAATTACATATATAAAGACTTGTATATCATGGCATTAATGGACAAGATTCGGGAGAGGGCAAAACAGCCTGATAAATGCATTATTCTTCCCGAAGGTATCGAAAAGCGGACAATAAAAGCTGCTGACTTTATACTTAAAGAAGGCGCGGTGAGTGATAGTGTTAATCTGGTGGCGATTACAGCCAACCAGGCTGGTGGTAATTCTTTGGGAAATAATTATAAAATATAATACTATGTCAGAGCGATTAGAAGATTTCAGTTTGAGTAAAACTATGTTGAATAAAGGCGCATTACAAAAGGTGGGCATTATTGGTTGTGGCTCGATGGGGCAGGAAATAGCCAAGAACATAGGCCAACATGGTTTTGATGTTGTTTTTGTCGATGTGGATGAACAACATGTTGCAGAAGGTAATGCTGGCATTGTTCAATTACTCGATAACGAGATAAAGAGATGGGGCATGACCCAGGGCGAAAAGAGATTGATTCTTTCGCGCATTAAAGGATCGATTGATTATCAGGAACTGGCAGATTGCGACATCGTTCTCGAAACTATCAATTCAAAAAAACCAGGAACCAGTCTTGAACTGCGGAAGGAAATATTCAGGAAAATAGAGAAGGTAGTTCGCCGCGACACGGTTATTGCATCCAATACTGCTGTACTGATGATTTCCGATCTCGCTTCGGGGCTTGAATATCCCGACAGGGCTGTAGGGCTTCATTTCCTTTCGCCAGCCGACAGGGTAAAAATACTCGAGGTGGTTCGTAGTTCCAAAACATCCGATGAAGCCTACGACCTGGTTTGCAAATTCGTTACAATGCTTGAAAAGAAGGTGGTAAAACTGATTGAATCGCCCGGTAACATTAGTACCCGGATGATCGTAGTGGAGATAAACCAGGCTTGTGAAATTTTGATGGAAGGAATTGCTTCTGTTGAAGACATCGACGAAACCATGAAAGAAAGCCTTGGTCATCAGTATGGACCCTTTGAATTAGCCGACAGGGTCGGTCTCGATAAGGTTATGAAATGGATGGATGGCCTTTATAATGAATTCGGTGGCTCAATTTATAAAACATCCCCGGTAATCAAAAGGCTTGTCAGAACCAACTATCTGGGCAAAGCCAGCGGTGTAGGATTCTATAAATACGATGCCAACGGCAAGATTACCGGGCATACCATTACTTGTCCCGAGATAAAATTATAACGCTAAGCATTCACAGCATAAACGTACTCCATATATGAAGATCATTGTTCTCAATTGCGGAAGTTCTTCCATCAAATACCAGGTCTTTGACATGCCCTCCCAGGATGTGCTGGCCAAAGGCCTTGTAGACAAGATCGGGCTTAAAGGCGCTTCAATCAAGCACAGTCGCAACGACGGCGTTGAAGTTAAGCTCGACGGCGAAATACTCGACCACCAGGCTGGTATTGAATACCTTTTAGGAATTCTTATCAGCGAAAAATACGGAAGTCTTAAGGATTTGAATGAGATCGGCGCTGTTGGCCACCGCGTGGTGCATGGTGGCGAAAAATTCAGGGCAAGCATACTCATTACCAATCAGGTGATAGACGTGATCGAAGAATGTATCGATCTGGCGCCACTCCACAACCCGCCAAATCTCGAAGGTATCTATTCTATCACACGTCTGCTGCCGGAAGTACCCCAGGCAGTAGTGTTTGATACAGCATATCATCAAACGATGCCTGACTATGCTTATCTCTATGGAATTCCTTATTCCCTTTATGAGAAATACAGGATTCGTCGCTATGGATTCCATGGATCGAGCCACCGTTTTGTATCGCAACGTGCCGCCGAGATACTGGGTAAGGATTTAAAAGACCTTAAGGTTATCAGTTGTCATTTGGGTAATGGTGCTTCCATGGCTGCTATTAAAGATGGACAGTCGCTGGATACCAGTATGGGAATGACGCCCATCGAAGGCCTGGTAATGGGCACGCGTTGCGGCGATATAGATGCTGGAGCTTTGCTGTATATTGCTGATAAAGAGCAGACCAGCATTCCTTTTACCAGTACTTTGCTGAATAAACACAGCGGTATGCTTGGCTTATCGGGTGTTTCGTCGGATATGCGGGATATTGAAACCGCCGCCGAAGCAGGAAACCAGCGTGCTGCAACTGCGCTCAAAATATACCGCTACCGGATTAAAAAATACATTGGTTCTTACGCTGCAGCAATGGGTGGTGTCGATCTAATTATCTTTACTGGTGGCGTTGGCGAGAATGATTTTGTAACACGGGAGAGGAC
>Ga0315290_10003934_pt1 | contig 10688 bp, 6 predicted proteins | sample YL17G12_0_MG_FD_203627 | JGI IMG/M metagenome (GOLD analysis project Ga0315290, IMG submission 203627) | Sediment microbial communities from Yellowstone Lake, YNP, Wyoming, USA - YL17G12_0 | ecosystem: Environmental > Aquatic > Freshwater > Lake > Sediment | place: USA: Wyoming | collected...
CGAGCGCGCGCGACGCGGTGATCGGCCGTGACGGGGTGATGGGTTCGTCGGGCGTGCCGGGTTCGGATCGAGGCCCGGTGCGGGGCTCTGATGTGGAGCCCGGTTCCCGCGAGTGCGTCACATCGGACGCGATCACGTTCCGCGCGACTCCTCGTCGTCGTCGGAAATCGGCTCTCCGGTTTCGATCTTGCGCAACAACTCGTCGACACGCACGCCGTACTCGATCGAGGTGTCGAGCAGGAAGCGGATCTCCGGCATCTCGCGCAATCCGAGCCGGGTCGCGAGCTCGTGGCGCACGAAACCGGTCGCGCGTCCGAGCGCCTTGAGCGTCTGCTCGCGCTCTTCGCCGCCCGGCAGCACGCTCACATAGATGCGCGCGAGCGACAGATCCGGGTTGACCTCGACGCCCGTGACGCTGACCCAGTGACTGATACCGGGATCGCGCAAACGGTTGCTGAGAATGTCCGCGACCTCGCGCTGGATGCGCTGCGCCACCCGCTCGGGACGAATTCTCATATGAGTTGCTCCTGCCAGTCGAGCACCTGCGCGGCATGCGCGGACTCGACGATGTTGCGGACGGACTGCATCAATTCGTCGATCTGGCGGCGTTCTCCGGATACGACCGCGACCCCGATCGTCGCGCGTTGCCACAGATCCTGATGATCGACCTCGGCGACCGCCGCATGCACGCGGTGGCGGATGCGCTCTTTGAGCGAGCGCACGACGGCGCGCTTGTCCTTGAGCGAACCGGCAGCGGGGATGTGGAGTTCGATGCGCACGATCCCGACGAACATCGATGCCTCGTGGGGTGGCGGTGTGGCCGCGGCGTCCGGGGCAGCGGCCACCCGCCGGATCAACCGAGAGTGCGGGCGAGCTCCTCGATCGTGAAGGACTCGATGACGTCGCCGACCTTGATGTCGTTCATGCCGTCGAGGCTGATACCACATTCGAATCCGGTCTGCACTTCGCGCGCATCGTCCTTGAAGCGTTTGAGCGCATCGATTCTGCCGGCCCACACCGTCTGCCCGTCGCGCACCAGTCGCACCTTGCCGGTGCGCGGGATGGTGCCCGACACGACCATGCAGCCGGCGATCGTACCGGTCTTGGAGATGCGGAACGTCTGGCGCACTTCAGCCGCACCGAGCACGACTTCCTTGAGCTCCGGCTTGAGCATGCCTTCGAGCGCGGCGCGCACCTCTTCGACCGCCTTGTAGATGACGTCGTACAGCCGGATCTCGACGCCTTCGCGCTCGGCGGTCTCGCGTACGCGCGCGTCGGGTCGCACATGGAAGCCGACGATGATCGCACCCGAGGCCATACCCAGCATGACGTCGGATTCGGTGATCTGTCCGACCGCCTGGCGGATGACGTTGACCTTGACCTCGGCGTTGCTGAGTTTGGTGAACGATTCCGCCAGCGCCTCGACCGAGCCATCCACGTCGCCCTTCAAGATCAGCTTGAGCTCGTTGGTCTCACCCTGGCTGACGCGGCCGTAGAAGTCGCTGAGCGAGATCGCTTTGGCGGCGCGGAACTCCTGCTCGCGATGCAGTGCCGCGCGCTTCGCCGCGATTTCGCGCGCCTCGCGCTCGTCGTCGAAGCTCACGAAGTGATCACCCGCAGCAGGCGTGCCCGACCAGCCGAGGATCTCGACCGGAGTCGAGGGCCCCGCGGTCTTCACCGGACGGCTGCGCTCGTCGAACATCGCGCGCACTCGCCCGGAGTGCTGCCCCGCGACGAACGCGTCGCCGACGTTCAGGGTGCCCTGCTGCACCAGCACGCTCACGACGACGCCACGTCCCTGCTCGACACGCGCCTCGATGACGACACCGCGCGCACGGCGCTCGTGGTCCGCCTTCAGGTCGAGCAGATCCGCGACCAGCAGGATCATCTCGAGCAACTTCTCGATGTTCGTGCCCTTCTTCGCCGAAATCTCGACGCTCACCGTCGTGCCGCCGTATTCCTCGACAACCACGCCGTGCGCCGCGAGCTCCTGCTTCACGAGGTCGGGCCGCGCCGCCGGCAGGTCGACCTTGTTGATCGCGACCACGATCGGCACACCTGCGGCCTTCGCGTGATCGATCGCTTCGATGGTCTGCGGCATGACACGGTCGTCCGCCGCCACCACCAGCACGACAACGTCAGTGATCTGGGCGCCCCGTGCACGCATCGCGGTAAATGCTTCGTGGCCGGGGGTGTCGAGGAAGCAGATCTTGCGTCCGTTCGTGAGCTCGACGTCGTAGGCGCCGATGTGCTGCGTGATGCCGCCCGCTTCCCCCGCGATCACGTTCGTCTTGCGGATGTGATCGAGCAGCGAGGTCTTGCCGTGGTCGACATGGCCCATCACGGTCACGACCGGCGCACGCGTCGTGAGACGTTCTTGCGAAATCTGTTCTTCGACGTCCTCGTCCTGTTCGCCGTACTCGGAGATGAACTCCACGCCCCAGCCGAACTCATCGGCCACTGTCTGGATCGAGTCCTTGTCGAGGCGCCGGTTGATCGTCGCCATCAGTCCGAGCCGCATGCATGCCGCGATCACTTCCTGCGGCCGCACCTCCATGAGATTCGCGAGCTCGGCGACGGTGATGAACTCGGCCGCGCGAATGACTTTCGATTCCTCGACCGCGATCTCACCATCCTCGTCGTCACGACGGTGGCGGCGGCGGCGAGCGCCCCCGGTATCGAGGCTCGCCAGCGTCTTGCGGACACTCTCCATCGCGAGCTTCTCGTCCACGACCTTCTTCTTCTTGCGATCGCGCCGGCGTGGGGCGGCGTGATGCGGGGCGGACTTTGCCGCCGGCGTGGCGGCAGGCCGCGCGGCGTGCGGTGTGGCCGTCGAAGTCGCCGGCGCCACGGGAGCCGGAGTCGCCGCCGCGGCGGCCGCAGTTGCCGCCTGCGCACGCTGGCGCTCATCCCGGGCGCGCTGCAGTTCGTGCTCGTGCTTGCGGGCCTCGGCCTCACGGACCGCAGTCTTCTCCTGATTGAGCTCCGCTTGGACCTTCTCGACTGTTTCCGACAGCAGCGTGCTCATGTGATTCTTCACCTCGACGCCGAGCCGTCTGACGATCTGCAGCACCGCCTCGCTCGACATGCCGAGGTCCTTGGCGACCTCGTATACCCGCAGCTTCTTTGCGGCGGCAGTCTTAGGCACGGTGCTCCCCTCCTTCAGTGGCGGCCGGGGCTTCCTGTGTGGTTCCGTCGGAGCCTCCGTTCGCGTTCTCGGTGATGACTTCGTGCGCGCCAGTGATCTCATCGCCGGACCCGGTGGCATCCGGATCCGAGGACGGACTGACGTCGGTCCCGGGCGACTCGACAGCAGACTCGCCCGCGGGCTCCTCAGCATGCGTTGCGGCCCCCGCAGTGCCCTCGCCGTCCGATTCCATCTCAGGCGTGAACGCGGCCGACGCCGGTACGGTCTCCGCCAGCTCGGGCGGATGCGCCGCCAGGTACTCATTCGCGACGCTCAGGATCTTCTCGGCGGTCTTCTCGCCGATGCCCGGAATGTCGACCAGCTTCTCGAGCGGCGTATCGACCAACTCCTGGACGGTCTCGATACCCGCGGAGATCAGCTTTTCGGTCGTCGCATCACCCAACTCAAGTTTCTCGACCTCGACGCGCGACGCTCGTTCGAGATCGTGACGCTTCTTCTCCTCGGACTTCGAGACCAGGTCGATCTTCCAACCGGTGAGCCGTGCGGCGAGGCGCGCGTTCTGACCGCCCTTGCCGATCGCCAGGGACAACTGGTCGTCGGCGACCACGACGTTCATGATTTTCTCGACGTCATTGACGCGGACGTCCAGCACCCGCGCCGGAGCGAGCGAGCGCGACACGAACACGGTCGGGTCCTGCGACCACGGCACGATGTCGATGCGCTCGCCTCCCAGCTCGCGCACGATGCTCTGCACGCGCGAGCCCTTGAGCCCGACGCACGATCCCACCGCGTCCACGCGCGGGTCGTTCGAATACACGGAGATCTTCGAGCGTGCGCCGGCTTCGCGCGCGACCGCCTTGATCTCGACGATGTTCTCGGCGATCTCCGGCACTTCTGCCTCGAACAGGCGGCGCAGGAAGTCGGGATGCGTCCGCGACAGGATCACCTGTGGTCCCTTGGCGGACTTGTCCACGTTGATGACGACCGCGCGCACGTAGTCGCCCTGACGATGATAGGTCCGCGCAATCTGCTCGCGCGCCGGCAGGAATCCTTCCGAGTGATCGAGCTTGACGATTACGTTGCCGCGATCAACCTGCTGGACCACGCCGCGCACCAGGGCCCCGATCTTGTCCGAATACTCCTTGAACACCCGGTCACGCTCTGCCTCGCGCACGCGCTGGATCAACACCTGCTTTGCGGTCTGGATCGCGTTGCGGCCGAACTCGGCAATCGGCAACGGGAACGTGAGCACGTCCCCGACCTGTGCATTCGGCTGATGCGCGCGCGCTTCTTCCACCGTGATCTGGAGCGCCGGATCCTCGACGTTTTCCATCACGGTCTTGCGCAACGCGATCGTGATCGAGCCGGTTTCGTTCGCGAACTTGACGTCGACATCTGCGGTTGCGCCGTGCTTCTTGCGCACCGCGCTCGCGAGCCCGACCTCGAGCGTTTCGATAAGCAGCGCACGATCCACGCTCTTCTCCCGCGTGATTTGACTCAACGCGTCCAGGATTTCGTGGCTCATCGCGCTCCTCCCCGCTTCTCGCCAGACTTGCCGGCCCCGTGCTTCCATGGATCCGTCATCACGAGCCGGGCGTTCTTGATCTCGCCCCACTCGAACCAGTGTTCCGCGCCATCCTCGGTTCGCAGCCCGACGCGGCTGTCGTTCGGCTCGAGCAGCGTTCCTTCCCAATTTCGGCGTCCGTCGCGCGCATCGTGCGTCGCGATCGCTCCGAGCCGCCCTGCGAACCGCTCGAAGGCGTCGAGCGTCTTCAGCGGACGTTCGATCCCGGGCGAGCTAACCTCGAGCTGGTAACTGCTCGTCATGACCTGATTCATATCCAGGCAGTCGGACAGCCGGCGGCTGAACCGGCCACAATCCCCGACCGTGATGCCTCCCGGACGATCGAGCAGCACCCGAACGATCCGGTGCCGTCCCTGAAAAGAAAGCTCGACGTCCACCAACTCGTAGCCGACCTCCTCCGCGAGCGGGGTGGCCAGGCGTCGAACTTCCTCTCGGACTTCCAATTTCGCTCCGGATAGGGAAACAAAAGGGAGTGGTCGCACCAGCCCCACTCCTGACCGGCACAGTATCTTAAACCTTTCCCGGCGGGCAAGCGGCATTTGCCCCTGAAGAATGCGGCCGCGTGGCAGGGCCGTGAGGGAGAGCCAGACACCCGCAAATGATGCCAAAACATACCCTAAGCCTCGTGGCCTGGGCGTTCGGGCTTTGTCAGGGTCGTGCGACCGGGCTCCGATAGACGAGCCACGCAGCAACCCGGGCGACCTCGGCAAGGCTCTCGGCCGAGGTCTGGTCGGGAGAGTCCCGATGGGTATGCCAGGCAGGATAATCGAAATCGATGATGTCCACCGCTGGAATTCCCGCTTCGAGCAGCGGGATGTGGTCGTCGGTCAGTTCCCACCGGGGCTCTTCGTGGAAATGACTGGCGTGGGTCGAGCGAGCGGCCTCGTTCACGATTGCGACCAGGTTTGAGGCCCTGCGGCTGGAGTTCACCTCGGGGTGGATCGCGAGATCCCGATCCCCCACCATGTCGAACAGGAACGCGGCCCGGACCGCCCCCGGTCGAACGCTCGCCGCGTAGGCGCGCGAGCCGAGGCAGAACTGCTCGCTGCGCGACGATTCGCCCTGGTCCTCGCCGTCCAGGAATACCAGATCGACCCCAACCGGCGGCGGTCGGACGTGCATGAGTTCGGCCACTTCGAGCAGCACCGCCACGCCCGAGCCGCCGTCGTTGGCGCCGGGGACCGGATCGCTCCGGCGCGCAGGGTCCGGATCGCGGTCCGACTCGGGCCGCGAGTCCCAGTGGGCGCACAGGACGATGCGGCTGCCCGTCTGCGGTCCGAAGCGCCCGATCAGGTTCGTGAGCGCGAGCGGACGCCCGAGCGAGGAGTCGGTGAACGCCTGGCGCTCCAGGCGGCCCCCGAGTCGCGTCAACTCGTCCGCGATCCAACCCCCGATCGCGGCATGACCCGGGGTGCCCGGGATGCGCGGACCCGCTTCCACCTGATGTACGACATGGGCCTGCATGCGCGCGCCGTCGACTGCGAACTCGGTGCCGCATCCGACGCACGTGCAGACGCCGAACATCGCGAGGGGGGCGAGAGGGGCGAGCGAGCGGATCATGCGACTCAGAATGTGAACGATCCGCGCAGCTCGACACGGATGCTCCGGCGATTGATGTCGCGCTGGAGGTCGCGGTTCTGCTGGAACCCGAGCGTCGCCGTGCCGGTGACGTTGGTGCTGAACCCGTACGAGCCGTTGCCTTGAACACTCAGACGGTCTTCGCTCGTCGGGTTGCGAACGCCCGATCGGGTACGGCTCTGATCGAGGATCCGCGTCTCGCCGCTGCGCTTTTCGTAGTTCGCGGACACGCCCATATTGACCTGGCTGCGCACCGTCGTGGTCTTGCCGAGCACCGTGGCCTTCTGCCCCTGGCTGTAGGAGCGGTTGAGACTCAGGTTCACCGTCGTCTGGCGGTCGGTCTGCACCGAGTGCCCGAGCTGGAAGTTCTCGCGCTGGGTGTTGCGGCGCTCGACGCCGAGTTCGAGGTTCGCTCCGTTCTTGAGCGCGCCACGCAGGCTCAGCAACGGCTGCCACTGACTTGCGGTCGAAATGCTGGTCGGGTCGACCGCGCTGTTCTGGAACAGTGTCTGGCGGTTGCGGTTATACGACGTGCGCAACTGGGGATTGACTAGAAATCGGTCGAGCCGGATCGCGTTCGGAAGCCGGCCGTACTCGAACGTGAGGTCCGGGAACCGCGACGCGTCGTTGCGCTGCTCCACGCCGTTCGACTCGCCCACGCGCGAGCTGAACTCGACTTGAGTATTGACGTGCGAGCCGAGTCCGAGATTGAGCCGCGTGCGTCCGGTGGTGCGCCAGTCATGGTTCCTGCCGACCTGGTTTCCGAACGCCGCCGCGGCGCGCGGCGTGTCGCCCGTGAGCCCGGGATCGTCCGAGAATCCGAACAGATAGAGGAAATCCGGGCTGCCGATGATGCGCGAGTAAGCCGAGGAGCGGTTGAACGCGGCGTCCGCCGACACGTTGCCGAGCCGCGCGACCCACTGGCGCAGCGGAAAGCCGCGGTGCGTCGTGTCGCGCGCGGCGCCGCGGTTTCCACTCAAGTTCTCGAGCGGCAACTCCCAGCGCACCGTGTAGGTCTGGCCACTGGAGAGCTGGCGTACGCTCAGGTCCGATGAAAGCTGAAGGCTGTTATCCTGAAAGAAGAACGTGCCCCACGAGAACGACGGCCGCAGCCACTGGCCGCGATTGAGCGAATAATTCGCACTCGTGTTCTGGCGCAGGTTCGTGACGCGTCCAACGTTCACACCGCTGATGTGCTCGCTCAGGGCATCGTCCAGCGTCAGGTTGCGCAGACCATCCACGTGGTAGGTCAGCAGGTCGATCGGACGCAGATCGACGCCGAACGAGAGGTTCGCAGCTCGGCCGCGATTCTTGTTGCGCAGTGCGAGCGAAGCGGTTGAGTCGCGCAGCCGGTCATAGGATCGCGACTCGCGCGTCGCCGAGGTGTACGACCACGTCACTGCTTCGGGGAGCGGGAAGATCCGCACCTTGTTCAGCAGCGGGATCGGGATCGAAAGCAGCTTGCGGAACGATTGGCGGTAGTTGAGATAGCTGTTTGCCGAAGTCGAGGTGTCCACCGTGCTCGCGGAGCGGGTGTGGGTGACGGTCTGGCTGATGCCCGCCGTCAGGCCACCCACCGTGAAACGGAGCAGCGGATTCGAGCGCTCGCTCCAGCTGCGTGAATAGGCCGCCGACCAGTTCTGGTTGTCCGCGCGGGATTCGCTGGCGCTCGCGTACACTCCGGTCCGCACGACGTCGTCGCCCGCGCTGAATCGCGGCCGGACGACACCCTGGGAATAGCCATATGTGACGGGCAGGATGATGCCGGTTCCTTCGAAGAACCGGTGCACATCCAACGATGTGCTGAGTGAGAACTGATCATTCGAGCTGCCGGCACCACGCGCCTCGCCAACGCTCAGGAAGTTCGCATCGCGCCCGGTGTAAGACGCGCTGTAGGTGAGCACGTTGGCGAGCCGGCCGTTGACGAGCAGCCGCTGCGCTCGCCCGGCGGTCTTCTCGACATCGGTCGCGCGCATCTCGTTGAACCACAGCTGACCCGCGCTGAATTCCCGCCCCGAACCGTTCTCGACCCCGATCGAGATCCGCCGCAGCCGCGTGAACGAAGGCCGGCCAATCACGCTCAGGCGCTCGCCCGGATTCGCCCCAGGGGCGACCAGCGTGTCGATCGTGGTTCCGACCGGGACGTTGAGCTTGAGATTCGACAGATCGGTGAGGGGCAGCGTGATCTTCTTCCAGAACACGGAGCCGTCGTGCGACGACTGCGGCAGGCGCGCGCGGTACTCGTAATAGTTGAGCCCGACTTCGTCGGAGGTGAAGCGCACGAAGTAGTAGAGGCTGGTGTCGGTCTTGGCGTCGTAGTCGGTCACTCCGAACGACGCGGCATAGAAGCCGAGCTTGAGGTAGCGCGTGTAGTCCTCCTCGAGCGACCCCACCTTGAACGCCTCGACCGTCATCCCCGGCTTGAGCCGGGTAAACTCGAGCGACAGCGACTGCTCGCGACGCGTCACGGTTTGATTGCCGTTGCGCGTCTCCCCGGGATCGAACGGCGGCTTGTAGATCTCGGCGTTGTCGATGGTGTTGACCGAGTTGAGCGTCACGGTCGAGCCGGAATCCAACGCGGCCGCCGATAGGTCGACCGACCGCCATCGGCTGCCCACGATCTCGAGGCTGCCGAGCATCAGCAGCGGGCGAATCAGCTTCGCAGTCGCGATCGTGTCGTCCGGTGTACGGATGCCCTCGATCGACACGCGGACCTGGCGCGCAAGTGCGAGATCGGGAGTGCCAAACTGCTCGCGCCGCTGGTCAGCGATTGGGATGCGGTAACGCCGCCATCCGTTGTCAGCCGGGATCGCGAAACGGCCGCTGTAGTCGCGCTGCACGTCGGTCACCAGGTAAGGCTGGGCCGCATCGCCGAGATCGATCGTGTACTCGAAGTAATTCTCTTTGGTGTCGATCGCGTTGTTGAGGTTGAAGTCCTCGGTGTCGGGATAGGGGTAGATGACCTTGCTGCCCTCGACGCCATTGGTCTTGCGGAAGCGCCGCGTGTCGATCTCTTCGAGGCCGTCGACGGGCTTGTCGAAGTCGTCACCCTGCGGATCAATCGGAGTCGCAGTGGTGAGGTCGCGCGGTGTGCGCACTGAATCCCGCTCCCCCTTGTCGTCCAACAGACCGTCGTAGCCCGTATCTTCATTGTTGCTGTCGGTGACCACGAGCTGGTTGTCGCGCAGCGGCCCCTTGTCTTCGCTGTCGAGCTGGTTGTTCGGCGGCACGTCCGGCGAACGCTGCTGGTCCTCGCTCACCGCACCCAGATCGATGTGCAGCTTCAGGTGATGACCCCGCACCCGCGGGATCGGAATTCCAGTGTGGTAGTCGTTGAAGTCGTTGACCCATAGCTCGATGAATTGCGACTTCGACAGATCGAGCCCCGACGCGTCGAGGGGATAGGTGAGCCCCACCCACAGCGAATCTCCCGGGATTGGGTCGCCCGCCACGAACGAGGGATCGCTGCTGCGCGGGATGCGCGGAACCGAGATCGCCAGCACCTGGCGATTGTTCTGCGCGCCCTCGCCGTCCGAAAGCGACGGTTTCAGGTCGCGCTCCTTCACCACCGCGAACGGCGAGTACCAATGCGCTTCGGCGTTGTGGACGCGGGGGACGTCGTTGAGCGGCACGGCACTCGCCCCCACCATGCGGCTCGGCACACTCGACCAACGCCAGCGCTCCTGGCCCATCGACACCGAGACCGCATCGCGCACGCCTTCCATGTCGTCAATGAACACCTCGTTGCGCGTGTTCGGGTTGGGAAACGAGGCACCCACTTCGGCCTGCGCGTTGAATTCCGACGGTGCCGTCGTCCGCACGCCCGGGAGGCGGTCCGCCAGCCGCGTCATCCAGCTCGGCTTGAAGCGCCACTCGCCGTTCACGTCTCCGATCAGGCTGCGCGCCGGCTCCTCGCCGAGGCGTGGGCGAATGTCTTGCGCACCGCGACTTTCATACATGAATGCCCCGCCGAGGCTCCGGTCGCGGCCGTCGTAACGGAACGCGCTGCCAATCAATGTGCGGCCCGCCTGCTGGAACAGCGGCGCGTACGAGTAGTCGATGCTGAGGTTGTCCGCGGGGCCGAGCTGGCGCTTGAGCGAGATGCGCCCGAGATCGTAGTCGACCGTGTAGTCGACGTCCCGCGTCCAGGTACGGCCATTCACCGTCACGACTTCCGAGCCCTCGAGGATGTTTCCGCGGCCGAGCGGAATCTCGCCCGCGACCTTCTGTGCGGTGAAGTCCACGACGATGCGGTAGTCGGCGTCGCGGCGCTCAGGATTGTAGCGGTCGTAGATGGCCGGGTTCGGTTCGTTCTGTCGGGGCAGGGAGCCATCGAGCTTCACGCGCCGGTTGATATAGTTGGAGATCGCATCCTCG
>Ga0315290_10003935_pt1 | contig 10687 bp, 7 predicted proteins | sample YL17G12_0_MG_FD_203627 | JGI IMG/M metagenome (GOLD analysis project Ga0315290, IMG submission 203627) | Sediment microbial communities from Yellowstone Lake, YNP, Wyoming, USA - YL17G12_0 | ecosystem: Environmental > Aquatic > Freshwater > Lake > Sediment | place: USA: Wyoming | collected...
ATGAGCCGTTTCCCGGCAAAGATATGCAGTCCCGCATGGATACCGTGCGAATTCGTTTTGAAGTGCTCATCGAAAGCCGGTTCTGTTTCCAGAGAAGGGACCAGACGAAAGGCTTCTTTCACAAATTCACTGGCATTGGCAGTGGTCTTTGCCCAAGGATGGGTTCGTTCGACTGCCCAGAATTCATGCACGTGGAACATAGGAGCCCGGACTGCCATGCGAATCCACAAATCATGGTCGAGGATCATGTGAAAGTCGGAACGGAGAAAACCTGCCCGCAGAAGCACATCGCGGCGCATGAAACCAGTAGGCTGTAGCAGGACGTTGAATGCCAAAAGTTCAGACAGGTCATATTGCGAGTAATAATGCCAATCAAGCAGGGTCAGGTCCTCATCAACCATTACACCATCCGCATAAACCATGCCTGCTTCAGGGTGATCCTCCAAAGCGCGAACCGCATGAGATACCACATCGGTGCGGTAATACAAGTCATCAGAATTGATCCACGCGACGATATCACCGGTGGCACGGGCAAAACCTTTATTTATAGCATCCGCCTGCCCTTTGTCCGGCTCGGATACCCACCAGTTTATTTTTGCAGCATATTTTCTTATAATATCCACACTGGCGTCCGTCGAACCACCATCCACGACAAGATATTCGATGTTTGGATAATCCTGCCAGAGTACAGAGCGGATGGTTTGCTCGATATATCTGGCTTGATTATAGGAGGGCGTGATAATGGTGACGAGGGGAAGTCTATTCAAATCTGTTTACTTTTTCTGGTGCAGATCATAAAATGTATATCCTTCCCCCTCAGTGGAAACATATTGGTCAAGCATGCGCTTGAGCACAGGCTGGGTATTCAACTCATCAAATTGCGTTACGATAAAATAATCGAATCCTTTGGTTTTATCATTGAATATCTTTTCCCATTCTGGAGAATTCATATCTGCGTTTCCACCAGCCATGGTATGCATTTGGGTCTGATCCAACGTTAACGGCCAGGCTGCAACATTAACCCAGCCATAATATTTCAGCCGGGTATTGTAATCATGCGTAATTCCTATATATGAGGCACCTTTTGGCAACTCCTGTCCCATTTTTATCCATCCGAGTATTTCTGGACGATAATTTTTTGCCACAAGCGTATTTCGGGCGATTAACCCAATATAAAAAAACGAGGTGATTACAACTAATATCAATGCGCCTTGCCAGAATTTGCCATACTCTGACACTTTTGAAAATAACAAATCAGCGAGTGGCGCCAAGGAGATTGCAATAACAGGAATAAAATAAAGGCTATAGTAATCATGAGTGATTATCAAGGAGGGGACAACCAGACCGATAAGCAGATAACCTCCGAAAAGACCTATCATCATAAGACGATCATCGCGTTTCAACAGGAAAATGGAACACAGCGCGATGGCAATGACGGTCAGATCAACAATCCCACGCAAGAACGTTATCCAGCGAATATAGAAAGACGGTTGAAAAAGCAGTCTAACAAACCCTAAAGACCAGCCGGAGATGTACCCAGACGCAAGATGGCCAACAGTAAATAAATAGTAGGTCGCTGGGATTATTACCATCACGGCAGCCACCACCCATACTTGCGGTCTCTTAATAACCTGGGTAAATCGTCCCATTTCTAACACCGTAATAATCGCAGTGAGTGCTATTGGAAATACTGCGAAAACCTTAATAAGCACGGCGATCCCCGAGAAAATCGCGGCTAAAATTGCCCATTTCCAAGTTTGATTTATTCTCCATTTCCTAAGCGCCCAAATTCCCCATAAAATCCACATCACCATGAATGGATCGGGCTGGAATGAGCGGCTTGCAGATACACCATAGGGCAGGAACAAATAAAAAGCCAGTGAGACGAATCCGCCCACGGAAGATGTCATATCTCTTGCAAGGAGATATACGGCCACCCCTCCTAATGACCAAAACAAAATACTAAAGACTCTCGCAATCCAAAGCTTTTCTCCGCCAAACAGCAGGTAGGAAAATGCCACAATGTGTTCAAAAATTGGCGGCTCCTCGGCCTCAAAGTGACCTAATGCTTGGGCTTTATCCCGTAAGTCAGGATTCACAGACGGCAAATATGTGTAATAAAGACTGCGAGCTATACTAGCAGAGCGCAACTGTCGCCAACCATGAAAATCCAGAGGAGGATTTGTTACGTTGATAAGGCGAATCCCTATGCCTAACATCAATATGATTATTGCGATCGACAACAAGAAAAATGACCTTTTATGAACCGTTGTCATATAAAATCTGCCTCTGAAAAAATTGGGTCATGGAGCTGCTAAGGGTTGTTAGCACTTATTGAGTTTATATCATAAAACCACGTCGCGCATGTATTTATCCAATCATTATGATCGGGTTTTAAGTCAGTAAGGTTTGCTGGAGCGTTGTTGGCAATTTCTTGAATATCAAAAATTCCTCTTTGTCTTGCAGCTCTTATTCGTGCATCTCGAGCGTCCCATGAAACAGCTCTTGCCTGATACTCAGGGAGAAGAGCGGCATTCTTTCGCGCGTCGTAAAGAGGATAAAGGAGGAGGATTATTGCGACTAACGCCACCAAACCCTGAAGATAGGGTGGAATCGATTCTTCAGCCCACAGATGTAGCTGACTAAAAATAATACCAGTTAGCACGCCCATGAAGATCAACATAGCTGTCATTAGGAATCCGGATTCCACCAACACCCGCCCATCAGGATACGATGACTGGACATATGCTGCCGGCGCCATGACCGCCGCAATATTCACAAAGCCAATTGCCGGCGCAAGCAGCAGCGCAAAGATCAAAAGGGACGGTCGCCAGCGGGGTACATCCTTGTTCGCATAAAACCCATAAACCAGCAGCAAGGGAATCAGCACAGCCAGGATAACCTGGAAAGGATATGCTGCCAGTACGCGATACATAAACAGAAAGGTGTGGAGAACAACCATTTTTGCCAACGGCAGAAGCCCAGCAGCAGGCGGCATGGCGGCCTGACGGACGGTATTACCTGGTGACGCGAGGATGACAACAAATGAAAGGAATGAGCCGATCAAAACAGCCGCAAGCATTGAAATCCAATTCCGTCTCGCCGCGTCTTTTACTAGAAAGAGTACAGCAACGAGACCCAGCCCGAATAAGCTGATTTGCAGAACAAGATATGTTTCCGAAAAACCTCCGGCAAAAAGAGCCATCATGAAACAAACCGCCAACCCTCCGCACCTGATAACACCCGGAGCCGCCTGTGATGAAAACCGAATGACCAACCCCACCAGAAAACCAAGAAAAGCCAACGGTAGCGTGTAGGTGATAAGCCCAACACGCCAGAAGAGGGATTGGTAAAGCTGAGGGGCAAATAAAAAGGTAAAGAATACGGCCAACTCGGCCAGCAATATCAACAGCCACTTTGAATAACCTAGGTTTAGCCATTTATCGAGCTGGACAAGCATCCATATAAATGCCAGCACCAGGAGAATAATGGCAAAAGCAGTCCAAAATTTTATAGTGGAATGCCCCGGAAGCTCGGACAGGCTGAGGGTAAACATACCTGCATAACGGTTGGACCAACTCACGTACTGATCGATCTGCGCCTGCCAGAATCCCTTTTGAAAAACTAAGCCGCTCATGCAGTAATCGTCGGCATAATATCTGGAGAAGAATCCAAGCACAGCATAGCTTAGTAAAGCCACCCCTGTGGACACTGTGCCAACGATAATAACAATGGACATCAGCTTACTTATGAAATTGCCAAAAGGAGAACGCCGGGGAGAATTAACCATGGTTATCTGTTGGGTCTGCTTTCAATAAAGCTTATCATTAATCCAATCCATACGGAAAAACGCTGGGATAATCTCCTAAACACAACTTCCTTATTAGGGTTGAACATAAAGCTGTAGCGAGCCTCTGGCGAACACTTTTTCATATCCCATAGCTCTTGCCATCTTGCAAATGTTGCAAATCACTGCACAGGGACGAAATCCGGGAGTCGCATATTGCTCTGTTTCGGGTAATGCCAAAAGATTCTCGACTTGTTTCAAATTCTGTCCTGACGGCGACCATATGGACCAAATTAAATATTCGGGCGTGGAGGAATCCAGAGACAGCCCAACTGATGGACATTTCAAATCGCGTGCGGTTATGGCCACGGAAATATAGTCATTCATTATCTCCGGAGAATTATTGAAGCGGGTCGTTGTACGTGACGCCAAGAGGATGCTGTCGTTTTGCCCCGAGACAATAAGAGGCTTGGAGGGATTCGAAAGCAACACAGTCAAACTGCTCACCGCTAATAGTAGAACGATACCCGTCTGGATATAACGGTGAATTTTATCAAATACCCAGCCTGCCACCGGGGTTGCTACCAGAAACCAAGGCAGGAGTAATCGGCTGTCAGTATCCTGCCATTTAAAGAGGGTTGAAAAAATTATGTAGCTCAGAATTACCGTACTGGCATAAAGGAAAGGCCTAACCAAAGATGGATCAGTTTCCTTGGGCGGAATGTCAGCCTTCTTTTGAGGCCGGTGAATATAAACTTGTTTACAAAAAACGACAAGAACATATGTCAATGACACTACCAGGATAATAAAATGCCAGTTATTGCCTGCAAAATCTTCATGGACTGAGTACCGAATTCGATAAATTCCCAGGGTTGTGCGAGGGTCGTTAATATCAATTCCTAGAACTTCATGAACCTTCTGGGTGAAAGTATAGAGAACTTTATTGGCCGGACCAATCCCAAAAGCCATCTGCATGGCTGCATTACGAAGCCCTGTTGAAAAAACGGCTGCAGGAGTAAATAATGTGCTACCCAAATGGCCAACCGCCGGTCCCAGTGGGTGGCCAAAGGTCTGGTAGTTTTTCCGCCACAGATTGGCATTCACCATGAGTGTTGCAGCAATGCCAACAACGATTAATCCCGTCATGGCTTTCCAGTTCTTTTTCCAGACCAGGGCCGCCAGTAACCATAACAAAAAAGGTGCCGCACAGGCGATGAATGTGCCCTTGGCAAAAATCCCCAAGCCAAACGCAAGAGCAAGCAGGATCGAGTTGAACGAAAGTCTGTTGGCGATTCCGGATGTATATCTGATGGATTCCGAAACAGCAAAATATGCAAAACATACGCCCCAAAACGCAGCAATGTAATCAGTCTGCGTACTGGTAGACTGCAATACTCCCATTGGCAGAGTGACAGCGAATAAAGCAGCAAACAACTGTCCCTTTTGCCTGACACCTAACCGGGAAGCTATGACAGAAACCCCAAGCACAGCACCAAACATACTGAGCCACTGTACAAAGTTGGCAAAGACATCGTTCCCGGCAAGAATCTGGAAGTGGAGGATGGCGTATTCAGCGAGAGGTGGCATCCACAGCTGCCGGTCACTTGGCGTGGGGAAAAAATCCACCGAACGATTGACAATCCAGTGCATCACCCTGCTCATATGATATTGCATGGAATCATTTGTATTAGGGGGAGCAAGGAATGCAACCAGCAACGTTATTCCCATGTAAAAAACAATAACACCTACCATGACCCAAGCGAGCGCACCTTCGAAGTGAGGCAGACTCAGCTTTGCAGAAAATCCCTTACGCTGACGGAAAATACAGGATAAAGTGACGACCAGCACTATCAACCAAAAAATGACAATTGTCTGCAACTGGATGGCATGAAACAACCCCAGCACTTCAGTTGATAACGCAACCAATGTCCCCCAGATTACTGCTGTTGCAAGGACGGATTCGCGCCAGTCACGGCCATGTTGCATGATCCGCAATGCAGTATAAATAACCACAAGATCAATTAAGGGAATTAATGCCAGCATCCATTACTCAATTCGCGAGATCGCTTAATAAGTGAAGCACAAGGGATTTATCAGAACAATAAATTGTAATCCACCTTTGGAAAGATGGTTAATTGACCCCCGATGGTTGCATCCATCACATGACGTCCTGCATCTTCGTAGGCTTTTTTTGCAAGCCAATAAGCCCGCTCCGAGCCTTCGAGATCGGGCAATTGCCACTTAAACCCTGCGCCAAAATAACTTGGCGAGAAGTGATTAGGATCATCGCCTTGCGAGATAATAGCCTGGTTGGCGGGTCCCTGAGTAGTGAAGTTGTGATCCACACCTATCAGGATGATTTCGGAAAATCCCATATGGAAGGCAAGCTGCAATGCGACATAGGTAACCGTAAATCCCTCGAACAGTCTGTCGGAAGTTTCGGTGGAGAAATTTTCTGAGCCAGTGAAATCTGTGTCGATGAAAACAGCCTGCGGGTCGTCAGCAAACCAGCCGCGGGAGCGCCAGGTCAGGTATTTTGGCAGATTGAGGGCTTTCATTTCTCCCGCACATTGTTCCAGCACCAAATCATTGACCGAAACCAGGCAGGAAGTTGTAAATCCGAGTTCGGGAAAGATTAAATAAATACGGTTCAATCCAAATGTAAATTCACTGCGCAATTTGGTTAAATCCGTTTGCCTTAGGGAGGGTCCATTTCCCATGATAAAACAACGCTCACCTGAATGCGTGTTGTACAGAGTCCGCATGCGCCGACGGCTCTCGTACCAACGCGGGTTGAGAGTTTTTGCGACCAAATGACGCCCTCTGTTGCGGTACCACCAGTAAGCATCGGACGCCGTGCTCCAAAGCGGGGCTGGGGAAATCCGTTTAATCTTCTGTTTCATTTCCTATTTTCGTAAAGATTGATTTTCCCAAACTGTGTGAGCAGAGGCAACCCCTGATAAGAAGGCGCATCCCCACAGGTATCACAAATGATAGCACACGGTTTGAAGCTTGCATCTGAATATTGCGCAGAAGGAGTTCCAGCCACTATCCACTCGATGCGAAGGTCTTCACGTGGCGCACCAAGTAATACCCAGTAGGGATACTCTGCGCCTGCGCCGGAGATGGCAATGCCAACATCCCGGCATTGAGCATTCAGGATCAGGCCTGTTAGACTCTTCACTGGCTCGTATGCGCCTGGAATACTAGTAAAATACATTTGCTCCCGTGAAGCGGTGAGCACGCTTGGCCATTCTGTTTTACCAGGCAAGGGTATGATCGGGCGGGGATTGATGCTGACCAGCCACATGAATGAGGAGGCTATCAGTCCCATACCAACAACCGTTGCTGCCCATGTAGGTAAGATAGCGCCAAATACAACTCCAAATGCCGGTGCGGCAATTAAAAAGAACGGTAGAAGTAACCGGCTTTCAAATATCTGCCATTTGAGCATAAAGCTAAAAGTCACAAAGGCAACCAAAACCAGTAATTGATAATAAAGCACGCGGGTCCCTGTACGTTTAACGGTAAAAAATGATACCACCGCGGTCACAAAGATCAATAAGGCATGCAGAGGGTTTGTAGTTGTGTCTTCATGCGTGGTCGGCTTACCGACCTTGAATTCACCGATAGCAGTGGAACGTGGATCATTCACATCCAAGCCCATCTTGTAATGAACCCCTACCACCAACCGCATGAACTGAAGGTTAAGTGAATCCCAGGGAGTCTGCAACTGAAAAACTGCCGTACGAAGGGTTGTAGAAACCAGTCCACGCCAGTCAAGCATCTGGTTAGGAAAATCTCTGGAGTGACGAGGATCGAAAGGCGTGCCATAAGTCCTGAAATTACGGAAGACATAGCCCGCATTGACGAATCCCACGACAAGCACGGCCAGTGTCACCAGTTTTAGAAATTGCATCCGACTGGTTTTCCTGAATAAAAGCACCGGTGTCGCAATGGCGAATGGAAGAAGAAACGTAAAAGCAGTGGATTTTGCGGCAAGGGCCAAGCCTGCTGCTAGTGAAAGGAATAACACCGTGCGCCAATTGGGGTGCTGTTCTGTCCAAAGAAATAGAAACTCCACCACGACGCAAACGACCCAAAAACCAGTTACGTAATCGGTCATGGTGCTGGATGCCTGGACAATGCCCATTGGGAGGGTTGCGACAAAAAGTGCTGCAAGGAACTGCCCTGCCAGAGGTGCACCCAGCAAAGCCGCCGCCGCTGATACGCCAATCACACTGCCGGCCATCGCGAACCAATCACTAAAATTCGCCAAACGGTCGCTACCGGCAAGCAGGTATGAATTCAGAACCGAATATTCCGCCACTGGCGCAAATGAGTTTTGCCTGTCCACGCCGGTAGCATAATGCGCCACCGAGTGGTTTTGAGCCCAATGTGCCACGCGAGGCATATGGTAATTGAGCGAGTCATATGTGTTTGGAGGGGCAAACCAAGCCACCAGCCCAACCACAACAAAAATCACCAGCAGTGCCAGCAACATAATCAGATAGCCAGGATTCTTTAGGAAGTGAAAATCCGGACGGCGTGGCATTTTGCCTTTTTGCCAGCGTCTTGCAAGCCAAACTATGCAGCCGGCCGCTAACACAAGCCACATCAGGGTCAAACCAATCGATGTGACTGCTCGAAACAGGCTTAAACTCTCGATAGAAAATACAAGCCATACACCCCAAATAATTGACGCACGTGAAAAATTGTGCCGCCAGCCTAATTCAGGAAAAAAGCTCGCCATCAAGAATACTAACGCAATGAAAGCAAACAAAGGAAAGATAATCATAATTTCACTCTGTGCTCAGCCTCGCCGTAGCTCCGCCGTCCACGATCATAGCCTGACCAGTCATGAAAGATGATTGTGTATCGTCTGCCAAGAAGTAAATGGCGTGGGCAATTTCCTCGGGCTTGCCTACGCGCCCGTTAACGGTCTTGCGTGCCAGGTTGTCGAGGCGGGTCTGGATGTCGCCTCCCGAAACATGACCGCGCCCAAGGCCGGCACGCAGCATGGGCGTATCCACTGCCCCAGGCAAAATCGCATTTACCCGGATGTTGTCCGCCGCAAACTCGATCGCCATCGCCCTGGTGAGGGCGAGTAGCCCGCCCTTGCTGGCGGCATAGACCGAGATATTTGCTGAAGTCTGCACCGCATGCACTGATGAGACGTTGACCACCGCCCCGCCGCCTGCAGCTTTCATCAGCGGGTGGGCCAGCTTGACCCCCAGAAAAGCGGAGCGCAGGTTGGAGGCAATGACTGCATCCCATTCCTCCACTGTGGTCTCCAATAAGGGTTTAGCAATCTGCATAGCCGCGTTGTTGACAAGCGCATCCAAGGTTGATGAGAAAGCATGGGCTCTGTCAAAAATGGCAGTCAGTTCCTCGGGGTGTGAAATGTCGGACTGAATGAATAGCCCCTCAGCCGGAAAGTCTTCACCAAATGGATTGCGGTCTACACCAATGACTCGCCAGCCCGATTCAGCAAACAACTTGACAGTCGCGCGTCCAATGCCACCTGCCGCGCCAGTGATTAGGAAAGTTCTTTCTTTCTTATCAGGCATGATAAAGCTCCTGTTCGTCATACATTATTCCCAGGCCGTCGAACAAATTTTTAATAGTGTTCCAATGTACCCGTTCCCAGGCCGCTGGGCTGGAGTTGGCATTATGAGGGGCGAGCATCACGTTATCCATTTTGAGCAAAGGGCTGTCTTTCGGTAGGGGCTCGACTTCAAACACATCCAACGCAGCGCCGCCGATTTTTCCCGCCTGCAACTCAGAGATCAACGCTGGTTCATCGACAATGGGACCGCGCGCTGTATTTATAAGTATCATATTGACCTTTGCGCAAGATAATGTATCAGTGTTGATGATGTGGTGACTCGTTGGATTAAGGTCACAGTTTAAGCTGATGTAATCTGCCTGCGACAACAAGGTTTTCAGATCCGTCATGCGGATGCCGGTTTCGGCGATAAACACATGATCAATTTCAACAATATCAGTCCCCAAGACGGTCATCCCAAAGGCGCGCGCGCGGCGCGTCACCGCCTTGCCAATGTTCCCCACACCGACCACGCCCAGCGTGGATTCATGCAAGGCTTTGCCCGGAATTTTTTCCCATTTTCCAGTTTTCATTTCCCTGTCCATTGCAGGATGGCGGCGCGAAAAGGCAAGGATATAACCCATCACTGTATCTGCAACAGGCAGGGTGAACGCATTGAGGGTCCGGCCAATTTTGACGCCAAACCTGGCAGCAGCCTGCTGGTCAATTGAATCTATCCCAGTGCCCCATTTGGAAATTACCTTCAAGCGAGGAGCACAGGCTGCGATGGCACGCGCAGTGTAATAGTCATCCCCACAGATGGCTCCGTCGAACTGGCCTGCATATTTTAGAATGTCGGCTTCCTCAAGGCGCTCCTGGACATGGGCGACAATGAGAGTAATGCCATGTCGCCCGAGCACAGGGCGAAAGCGTTCAACAGACGGAAGCATGTAGGGTGCTGAAAATAATACAGTTGGCATACTCTGATCCCTTTATCGGCAGTTATCCTGCAGCATGTCCATTTTATCAGGGCATGTATAAAGCATGAGGAGGAAATTATCTATCTACTGAACTGCGCGGAGAATTTGAAAACGGTGACAATGACCACAAGGATGCTGTCAGGGTGCAAGCAGCAGGCTATACAGAAATCCGTGCGGTAAATTCGGTAGTACTGGCTTGGAGGGCATCTTGAGGGTATATTCCCTGCCATAGAGCGTGACCGTTTCCCGGCGTACCAGACGCCCATCTTCCGCTTGAATCAGGATGACACGCGACGGGTCAAACTCACCATAATAATCCGGCACGGAATAGGTTGTTACAGCATTGACCTGGATAAGGTTATCAGCGCCAAG
>Ga0315290_10003938_pt1 | contig 10683 bp, 9 predicted proteins | sample YL17G12_0_MG_FD_203627 | JGI IMG/M metagenome (GOLD analysis project Ga0315290, IMG submission 203627) | Sediment microbial communities from Yellowstone Lake, YNP, Wyoming, USA - YL17G12_0 | ecosystem: Environmental > Aquatic > Freshwater > Lake > Sediment | place: USA: Wyoming | collected...
TCGCCGTCGTCATGACCACCGTCACGCCCACGGGCGCGCGGGTCGTGGCCGACCGGCTGAACGGCAAGGTGACCCACCGCTACTTCCCTCTCGATCTGTCGGGACCCGTCCGGCGGGCCCTGGACGCGGTGAGACCCAAATTCTTCATTGGGATGGAAACTGAGCTCTGGCCAAATTTTCTCCGGGCCCTGGCCCGGCGTGGCGTGCCCACGATGATCGCCAATGGGCGAATCTCGGACCGGTCCTTCAGGCGCTACCACCGCGTCCGCTTCCTCACCGCGCGGATGCTGCGTGATATATCGGTCTTCGCCATGCAGTCGCAGGAGGATGCCCGCCGGATCATCGTGCTGGGCGCCCTACCCGAGCGGGTGGTGGTCACCGGCAATCTCAAGACCGACCTGGCGCCCACGGAGAGCGGCGGCGAAGCCGTCTGGCAGCGGCTACTCGGGCTTGGTGACGGCGACCTGGTCTGGATTGCCGGCAGCACGCATCGTGGCGAGGAGGCGGCCGTGCTCGACGCCTTCACGCGTCTCCTCCGTCGCTTTCCCGACCTGGCGCTGCTCCTGGCGCCGCGGCATCCGGAGCGCGTGGCGGAGGTTGAGCGCCTCGCCGCCGAACGGGGACTCGGCACCGTCCGCCGCAGCGAACTGCCCAAGGCTCGCGAGAGGGGAGCGGTCGTGATTCTCGACACGGTGGGGGAGCTCGCGCGCATCTACCGGGTCGCCACCGTCGTCTTCGTCGGCGGCAGCCTGGTGCCCACGGGCGGACACAATATGCTGGAGCCGGCCCTGCTGAGGAAGCCCGTGCTCTTCGGGCCCCACACGACCAATTTCCGGGAGAGCGCGGCGCTGCTCCTCGAAGCGGGTGGCGCCGTGCTGGTACAGGACGCCAGCCTGCTCGAGGCGCGCGTGGCGGAGCTCCTCGCGGATGTGGATCTCAGGTGCCGGATGGGGGAGGCGGCGCTCCAGGCCATCGTCAGCCGCCAGGGCGCCGTGAAGCACACCATCGAGCTCGTGGAGCGCTACCTCGTGGAAGGGGCCCATGTCTGAGTCCGGGAAGTCACCCGAGCTACGGCTGCGCCGCGTCTGGCACGGGCAGGGAAGCGCCGCCTTCCGTGGCGTGCTGTCCGCGGCCGCGGGCGCCTACCGCGGAGCGCTCGCAGCGAGGGAGGCCTGCTATATGGCCGGGCTCTTTTCCACCCGGCGGCTTCCTGTTCCGGTCATCTCCATAGGGAACCTCACGCTGGGCGGGAGCGGCAAGACACCACTAGCGGCCCTCGTCGCCACCGCGCTCCGCGAGCTCGGAGCCAGCCCCGCCGTCATCAGCCGCGGATACGGCAGGCGGACGCGCGGCGTGCGTGTGGTCGCGGACCGCGACGGTGTGAGCCTCAACGCTCGTGATGCGGGCGATGAGCCGCGTCTGCTCGCGGAGCAGCTTCCCGGCATACCCGTCGTGGTCGGCGAGAGTCGTTACGAAGCAGGCCGCGTCGCGGTGGAGCGCTGCGGGGCCGATGCCCTCGTGCTCGACGACGGCTTCCAGCACCGGACCTTGGTCAAGGATCTCGAGATCGTCGCCGTCGAAGGAACCGAGCCCTGGGGCAATGGGAGGCTCTTCCCGAGGGGTGTGCTTCGGGAGCCCATGTCGGCCTTGAGACGGGCGAATGTTGTGGTCGTCACCAACCCTGCGCATCCGGAGACCGCAGCAGACATAGCCCGGAGCCTTCGCCACCGGGGATCGCCCGCTACCGTTCTCACCGGCTCGTACCGCGCGGAGGCGCTGCGGCCGGACATCGATGGCGCGCCACGGCCACCATCGGCGCTCGCCGGACGGCGGGTCGTAGCCCTCGCGGGGCTTGCGTCGCCGGCGGGCTTCGTGACGACGCTCGCGAGGCTGGGGGCGACGGTGGCGGACCTCGTCGAGTTTCCGGATCATCACCCCTATACACGGGCGGACCTGGAGCGGGTATGCGCATCCGCGCGGCGGGCCGGCGCGGACTGGGTCGTCACAACGGAGAAGGACTGGGTACGGTTGCGAGAGGTGCCCAGGCCGGAGATCGAGCTATGGGTGCTGTCGGTGCGTCTCGACATGGGCAGGGATCGCGCCGCTCTCGTCGAGGTCCTCGCAGATACGCTCCGGCGCAAGGCGGGGGAGCGGGCCCTGCCATGATCCTCGACGGCGCTGTTCTGATCGTGCGGCTGCCGAACTGGCTCGGGGACACTGTGATGGCCCTTCCCGCGCTGGCCGCGCTCCGGGCGGCGCGACCCGAAGCGCTCGTGGCGGTCATTGGGCCGTGGGCACCGCTCCTCACCGGCCAAGCTGTGGCGGATATCCATCTGCGGTATCCGAGAGACGGGCGTAAGCGCCGGAGGCTCGGCGCCGCGGTGCGGGCGATGCGGCCGGACGCGGCCGTGCTCCTGCCGAACTCGTTCGAGTCGGCACTGACGGCTCGACGCTGGGGAGCCCGGATCCGGCTCGGCTACGATACGGACATGAGGCGGGGGCTCCTGACGCATGTCGTCGAGCTACCGTCACCTCGACGGCATCAGATAGACGAGTACGCGGGGCTGCTCGAGGCCGCCGGCATTCCGGTCCAGCCGGGGCGCCCCCATTGGCGTGTCGGCCATGATGTAGCGGCAGAATCCGCAGTGACAGCGCTGCTCGCCGAGGCTGGGTGCTCCGGGGCCACGCCTCTGGTGGGTCTCCACCTCGGCGCCGCTTTCGGTTCGTCCAAGCTGTGGCCACCCGCCTCTTTCGCCGAGCTCGCCGGGCGGCTGCGTGAGCGGAGACTCGAGCCCCTGCTGGTCGGCAGCGTCAAGGACATCGCCATGGCCGGTGCCGTGGCGGCGCTCGCGGGCGTGCCTATCGCATCGACCGTCGGCCGCGACCATCCGGAGATACTGCCCAGGCTCCTCGCGCGCTTCGGATGTCTGGTCAGCAGCGATACGGGTGTCGCTCATCTCGCGGCAGCTCTCGGCGTCCCCACGGTCACGCTTTTCGGGCCGACAGATCCCCGTCTCACCTCGCCCCGGGGCAGCTCGGGGCGTAGCGTCGAAGGCCGGGCGCCATGCGCCCCGTGCTTCCTGCCGCGCTGTCCTATCGAACACGTCTGCATGCGGGCAATCTCCGCCGCATCCGTGGCCGAGGCGGTCGAAGAGGCGAGGGCGGCGTGAAGACCGTGCTGCACACCGAGTCCTCGCCAGGCCTCGGCGGTCAGGAGGTGCGAACGCTCACCGAGGCGCGCTGGACGCGTGAGCGCGGCTGGCGCGTACTCGTCGCCGGGCAGCCGGGCGGCCGATTTGTGGCGCGGGCCCGAGAGGCGGGGCTCGAGACCGTGGCCATCCGCATGCGCGGCGCGTGGGATATGCAGGCCGTGTGGAGCCTCGCGCGGGTCATCCGTCGTGAGCGCGTCGATATCGTGCACACCCATAGCTCAGTGGATGGCTGGGTCGGCGGACTGGCCGCGCGAGCTACCGCTGTCCCCGTGGTCCGGACACGTCATGTTTCAATCCGCATTCGGCGACGCTTGAACCCCGTCTACCGGTGGCTCGCCGACCGCGTGATCACGAGCGGAGAGGCCATCCGCAAGCTCGTCATCGAGGCGGGTGTCAGCCCGGAGCGGGCTGTCGCCATTCCGGCGGGCGTGGATCTGGCAGACTTCTCCGGCACAGGCGACGGCGACGCCATGCGGGCGCGGCTCGGCGTCTCGCGGCCTGTCATCGGCTCGGTTGCCATGTTCAGAGGCTCGAAGGGCCACGCGCCTCTCCTCGACGCTTTCGCGACCGTGCATGCCAGGCATCCTTCGGCGCGGCTCCTGCTCGTCGGTGACGGCATCAGGCGGGCCTGGGTGGAAGGCCTCGCGAAGGAGCGAAACCTCGGCGCCGCCGTACTCTTCACGGGCTTTCGAAGCGACGTGCCGGACCTCCTGCGCGCGATGGACTGCTTCGTTCTCGCCTCCACCCGCACGGAAGGCGTGCCGCAGTCCCTTCTCCAGGCGTTCGCGGCGGGAGTGCCGGCGGTGGCAAGCGACATCGGTGGGATCCCCGAAGTGATCGCCGACGGTGAGACCGGTATTCTCGTCAAGCCCGATGACCCGGCGGCATTGGCCTCCGCCATCGAGGCCGTCCTCGGCAATCCAGCGGCCGCGGCGACCCGGGCGCGAGCCGCGCGGAAGCTGGTCGAGGACCGCTTCTCCCACGTGGCGGTCGTCACGCGGCTCCTCGCCCTCTATGAGGAAGTCATCGCGGGCCGCCGGCCGGTCCGGGGGCGCGCGTGAGCGACCGCCCGCTCACCGTCCTCCAGCTCGTGGCCAACCGCTGGTGGACGGGCAGTGCGGAGCCGGTGCTCCGCCTCGTCCTGGCCCTACGCGCCAGGGGACACCGGGTGCTCCTCGGCCTGGCGGGCGGCGACCGCTTCGAGGCCAAGGCGCGCGAGGCGGGGATCGAGCCCCTCGAGGACCTGAGCCTCGACGTCAAGTCGGGACCGCTGGCCATCGCGGCCGACGCGCGGCGGCTTCAGGCACTCGTGTCGCGGGAGGGCGTGGATGTCGTGCACACGCACCACAGCCATGACCATTGGCTTGGCTGGTGGGGAAGGGGTTCGGCCGCTCTGGTGAGGAGCTTTCACAATGAGCGCGCCGTCCGGACCGGCTGGCCAGACACCACCCTTTACCGGCGCAGCGATGCCCTTCTGGCGGTGAGCCGGCGAATCGAGCGGTGCCTTCTCGAGGTGGGTGCTCCGCGCGGGCGTCTCCATCACATCGATGGTGTCGTGGATGTCGCGCGCTTCGCCTCGGACATCGCCGGCGCGGTGAAGATCCGCGAGGAGTTCTCGGTGGGCGATGCGCCTCTCATCGGCTGCGTCTCGAGACTGGCGGCGGGTCGCGGCCACGAAATCCTCATCGAGGGCTTCCGGCTGCTCCTGGCCGGGCGCCCCGAGGCCCGGCTGCTTCTGGTCGGCAAGGGCGAGCGGCGTGACGCGCTCATTGAGCTGGTGTCCCGTCTCGGCCTCGCGCGCCAGGTGCTCTTCGCCGGCTATCGGGATGCGGACCTGCCCGCCGTCCTCGCCGCCCTCGATGTCTTCGTGCTCCTCGGCGCGGGCTCCGACGACTCGTGCCGCGCGGCGCTCGAGGCGATGGCCGCCGGGCGGCCCGTCGTGGCCGCACGCGTTGGCGCGCTCCCGGACGCCGTGATCCACGGGGAGACAGGGCTGCTCCTCGATCGCTCGATCCCCGAAGACGTGACCGCCGCGCTCGAGCGGCTTCTCGCGAGTCCGGGAGAGAGGCGCGCGATGGGAGAGGCGGGTCGGCGCCGTGCCGTCGGGCTCTTCGCTCCGGAGCGCCATGCCGCGGCGATGGAGGCACTCTACCTCGAGACTCTGGCCGGGCGCGCTCACAAGTCGTGAAGGTCGTCCATCTGGTCTCGTGTCGAGGGTGGTCGTCCGACGTCTACTGGGCGGCGCAGATCTGTCGCGAGATGACGCGTACCGGGCACGAGGCGACGCTGATCTGCCCGGTAGGCAGCGAAACGCGTGTCATGGCCCGCGCGCGTGCCGAGGGCGTGCCGCGCATCGAGACCATGACCCTCCGCACCGGGCTCCGGCCGGTCGCGGACTCCCGGGACCTCCGGGCGCTCGGTCGGCGAATGGCCGGTGTCGATATCGTCCACGTCCACCGAAGCAAGGAGCACTGGCTGGCCGCGCTGGCCAACCGCCTGTCCTCGAATCCCCGGCCACTGATTCGCACACGCCACATCGTCCAGGCCGTCCGACCGCATGCCTTGAATCGCTGGCTGTACAGCCGGGCGACCGACCTCGTGGTCACCGTCAGCGAAGCGATACGCCGCCAGTGCGTCGGCGCCGGGCTGGCACCGCCGAGCCGCGTGGTGACGCTTCCGGGGGGAGCCGACGGCGAGCGCTTCCGCCCCACTGAGGCCGGCGCCCGACGCGGCGAGCTGGGTGTGCCGGACGGTGTGCCCGTGGTCGGGCTCCTCTCCGGGTTCCGGGTCATGAAGGGGCATGCGACCGTCGTCGACGCGGCCGAGAGGCTGGCAAGGTCGTCGGGGCGGCCTTTTCACCTCCTCTTCGTGGGGCGTGGCCCCTTCGAGGCCGCGATACGGGAGCGGGTAAGCCGCGCGGGGCTCACAGATCGGGTGTCGTTTCTGGGCTTCGTCGATGATCCCGCCCGCGTGATGGGATCGCTGGACATCGCGCTCTATCCGCCACTCGAATCGGATGGCATGTCACGGGCACTCTTCGAATACCTGGCGAGCGGCCGCGCGGTGATAGCGAGCCGGGTGGGCGCCGCCGCCGAGGTGCTGAGCGACGGTAAGACCGCGCTCCTCGTGCCTGGCGGTGATGCGCCCGAGCTCGCCCGCGCCCTGGAGCGCCTGCTGGACGATCCCCCGCTTCGCCGTGCGCTGGGACAGAACGCAGCCGCCCTTACCCACGAGCGCTTCACAGGGGCCCGCGTGGCGGAGCGCCTGATCGAGCTCTACCAAAGGCTCACGACGCGCGCATGAAGATCTCGGTGCTCTGCTTCGACGTCAGCGACAACGCGGCCGGACGCGCCGATCTCCTGGCGAGGCTCCTCGAGCCACTCGGCTCCGTGGAGGTGATAGGTCCCCGCTCCGGGCCGGGCGTATGGGAGCCCGTGGCATCGGGACCCGTGCGCTACGCGAGTGTCGAGAGCCGTCGCATGCCGGGCTTCCTCCGCACCATGGCGGATCTCGCGCGCCGCGCCGACGGCGATCTTGTTCTGGCATCGAAGACGAAGCTCGCGAGCGCCGGCGTGGGCTACCTCAAGCGCGTCTTCGGCCGGCGCCCACTGCTGCTCGACATTGACGATTGGGAGGTAGGCTTCTATCTGAGATCGGGCCGCTGGGGCACTCTCGGGAGGGCGCTCAATCTCGGCAATCCGGCCGGCCTTCCGTGGACCTGGCTATGCGAGCGCTTCACCGGGCTGGCCGACGGCGTGACGGTCGCCTCCCGCTTCCTCCAGCAGCGATTCGGCGGCGTCCTCGTCACGCATGTGAGGGATACGGATGCCTGGAGGCCGGGCTGCGCCGATCCCGCCGAGGGCCGCCGCCGGCTGGGCCTCGGCAGCGAGCGCCTCGTCATGTTTCTCGGCACGCCCCGCGGATACAAGGGGCTCGAGGACCTCGCCGCGGCGGTCTCGTCGCTGGGCCGGCCGGACGTCGTGCTCGCCGTGATCGGGGCGAGCCCAGGCACCGCCGCGGGACAGCAAATCCTCAGGCTGAACCCCCGAGCGAAGCTGGTGCCCTGGGTGCCGTTCGAACAGATCCCGGCCTTTCTCTCCGCCGCGGACGTGGTCGCTGTTCCCCAGCGACACACTCCAGACACGCTCGGGCAGGTTCCCGCCAAGCTCTTCGACGCCATGGCGCTCGGCCGGCCCGTGGTCTCGACGCGCGTGTCCATGATCCCCGAGATCCTCGATGGGTGCGGGCTCCTCGTTGACCCCGGCGACGTGGCGGGACTGGCCGCCGCCATCGCCCGGCTGGTCGATGACCCCGCGGAAGCGCAGATGCTCGGAGCCCGGGCGCGCGAGCGATGCGTCGAGCGCTACAGCTTCGACTCCGCGCGGCGGGCGCTCTTCCCGCTGGTCGAGAGCGTGATGGCGAAGCGATGAAGCTCGCTCTGATCTGCCGCCCTTTCTCCTTCCACGGTGGCGTCGAGACATCGACAGCAGGCCTGGTGAACGCCCTCGTGCAGCGCGGCGGCTACGATCTCCACCTCTTGACAAGCGCGGCGCAATTCCCCGTGGCGGGGATTGCCGTCCACAGGCTCCCCGCGCTGAGCCAGCCATCGGCGCTCCGGCAGCTGTCCTTCGCTCTGGCTGCGCGACACGCGGCGCGGGCAGGGGGGTACGACATTGTCCAAAGCCACGAGCGTTGCCTGCTTCAAGACATTTACCGGGCAGGCGAGGGGACCCACCGGGCATACCTTGATGCCATGGGCCGGAGCCGACCTCCAGCAAGTCCTCACCATCGGCTTCTCTTGTATCTGGAGCGCAGGATCTTCACGCTCCGCTCGGCGCGGCACGTCGTGGCCATCTCGGCCCGCGGAAAATCGGAGATCGAAGAACTCTATGGCCCCCCGCCGGACCGGGTCACCGTGGTCTACAACGGTGTCGACCTCACACGCTTCCACCCCGAGAACCGGAGGCGCTGGCGTGAGGACACGCGGAACAAACTCGGCATACCTGCCGAGGCATGGCTCATCGCCTTCGTCGGCTCCGGCTTCGAGCGCAAGGGGCTCGGGCCCCTGCTGGAGGCCGTCGGGAGGCTCCGCGACCGCCGTGTGCGCTTGCTCGTGGCGGGCAAGGGGCGGACCGAGGCGTACAGGGACATTGCGTCGCGGCTCGGGCTTGGCGGAGCCGTCACATGGATTGCGCCCCGGCCTGACGTCGAGAGGATCTATGCCGCGGCCGATACGGTGGCCCTGCCCGCGAAGTACGAGCCCTTCGGGAACGTGCACCTCGAGGCGCTCGCCTCGGGTGTGCCCGTCCTCACCAGCGCTGCGGCCGGCGGCGCGGAAGTCGTGCGCGACGGTATCAGCGGCGCCGTTCCGTCTACCCTCGCGGCAGAGGACATAGCTCGCGGCCTGCGCGCCATCCGGGACGGAGACGCACACAGGCTCAGCCTGGCGGCGCGCGCGGCGGCGGAGCCATTCACCTATGCGGCCCAGGTCGCGGGGCTCGAGAAAATCTACCGGCTCCTCGGCCCGCGGCGACCGCCATTAGCCTAGTAAATCAGGATTTTCATTGATCAATCCTGGCCAGAGCATTACACTGCCTCCATGCCTGCGACGCTTCCCGGCCGCCCGGCCGTTTTCATGGACCGGGACGGCTGCCTCATCGAGGAGATGGGGTATCTCAACCATCCCAGCCGGGTCCGGATCCTTCCGAGAACGGCGGCGGCCGTGTCCCGACTCAACGCGGCAGGCGTTGCGGCGATCATGGCCACCAATCAGGCCGGCATAGCGCGGGGTTACTTCTCCGCGGAGACGCTCCAGGAAGTCAATGCCGAGGTCGAGCGCCAGCTGAGCCAGCGCGGAGCACGGCTCGACGCTCTGTATGTCTGCACCCATCATCCGACGGCGGGGACGCCGCCGTATCGTCACGAGTGTGACTGTCGCAAGCCGAAGCCCGGCCTCCTGCGTCGCGCCGCCGCGGAGCTGGGACTCGACCTCTCACGCTCGGTGATGGTGGGCGACAAGCCATCCGATGTGGAAGCGGGTCAGGCGGCCGGTTCGTCGGGAGTGCTCGTGCTCACCGGCTATGGGCGTGGCGAATGGGAATACCTGCGTCACGAGTGGACGGTCAAGCCGGACCACGTCGCCCTAGATCTCCTCGACGCCGTCGAATGGGCGCTCGCTCGGCTCGAGACCGGGAAGGGAACGCCGTGTTCCCGCTGAAGCGCCTGAGAGAAATCGTCGGCGGCTTTGCGTCCAAGAAAATCGTGGTCGTGGGAGATCTCATCGCTGACGAATACCTCTACGGCAAGCCCGCCCGCATCTCACGCGAGGCGCCCGTGCTCATCCTCCGCTTCACCGACCGCGAGGTGCGATTGGGGGGCGCCGCCAATGCCGCCCACAATGTCCGGGCGCTCGGCGCGACGGCCTTGCCGGTGGGAGTGCTGGGCGCCGACACCGCGGGTGCCGAAGTTCTGCGTCTCTTCACCGAGACCGAGATCGCCACCGACGGCGTGGTCAAAGCTCAGGGACGCCAGACTCCGGTCAAGACACGCATCATGGCCGGCGGCTACGAGTCCACCCGCCAGCAGGTCGTCAGGCTCGACCGCGAGCCCGAGCCGGGCATTGCCGACGATCTGGAGGCCGCCCTCATCGCCGCCGTCAGGGCGGCGGGGAGCCGTGCCGACGCCTTCCTCGTTTCCGACTACGGCTATGGCGCCGTCACGCCGCGGGTCTTCGAGGCCGTCCTGGAGACCGCTCGGGGACGCCGCGCCGTCGTGACGGTGGACAGCCGTTACGACCTGCCACGCTTCAAGGGCGCGACGGCGGCGGCGCCGAACGAGCCCGAGGTCGAGGCGCTGGCGGGAGCCGAGCTCGGCGACGAGCGTGCCCTCGAGAAGGCCGGCCGGGCTGTCCTCGAGCGGCTCGAGTCGCGCTACCTGCTCGTGACGCGGGGGAATCGCGGCATGGCGCTCTTCGAGCGTGAGGGACCGGTAACCTTCATGCCCATCCACGGCAGCGACCAGATCGCGGACGTCACGGGCGCGGGTGACACGGTGATCAGCACCTTCACCGTCGCGTTGGCCACCGGGGCTGGCGCGGTGGAGGCGGCCTGGCTCGCCAATGTGGCGGGTGGCGCGGTCGTGATGAAGCGCGGTACCGCCACGGTCTCCGCGGCCGAGCTCTCCGAGTCGCTGGGCGACGATGGCGCCGCTGCTCGATCTTGAGGGGGCCGTCCGGCTGGCCGAGATCTGGCGGCGCGACGGCAAGCGGCTGGTCCTCGCCAATGGCTGCTTCGACCTGCTCCACGTGGGCCACGTGCGCTATCTGGAGGGAGCCCGCGCACTCGGGGATGCTCTCCTGGTCGGAATCAACTCCGACCCCTCGGTTGCCCGGCTCAAGGGTCCCGGGCGGCCCATCATGACGGCGGCCGATCGGGCCGAGCTTATCGGGTCGCTGGCCGCGGTGGACGGAGTC
>Ga0315290_10003939_pt1 | contig 10683 bp, 11 predicted proteins | sample YL17G12_0_MG_FD_203627 | JGI IMG/M metagenome (GOLD analysis project Ga0315290, IMG submission 203627) | Sediment microbial communities from Yellowstone Lake, YNP, Wyoming, USA - YL17G12_0 | ecosystem: Environmental > Aquatic > Freshwater > Lake > Sediment | place: USA: Wyoming | collected...
TCCCGATGTCAACGTAGGGTGCGAAGCCGAATCGATACATGGGGGAGGTGGAATTCCCGGTTTTCGAGATGTCGATGCGGGCGATGGCATTCCAGTACGTCGCGTTGATGCCGCCGAAATCCTCGGTAAAAACCGACCGGTGGGCCCGGTCCTTCGTGGACCGGATGTCGAACTGGTAGTTTTCCTGCGCCCACTTTGGATAGGCCAGAAACAGCCCTGCGGCTGCGATGAAGAGCACGAAGGCCGTCAGAGCTGGCCTGACGCTGGCGAGCACCGCGTACATGAGCGCCGCAGCAAACCCCAGCCCTGCCGCAAAAAGAATGGCGCCGTAGCCGCCGAGGAAAGACAACAGGGCAAGCGAGGCGACGGCGCCGACCGCGGCGGCGAGAATGTCCCAGAAGTAGAGCACATTGATCGAACGGCGGCTGATGACGAGCGTAACGCAGATCGAGAGCCCCGCGAGGAAAAATGGCACGAAGAAAATAAGCATGTACAGCGGCAGGCAGAGCGCCCTGAGCCAGGCAGGCAGTGCCATGTCAAGGGGGTCGACCGGGATCCAGCAGAACAAGGCGACCGCCCCGAGCAGCGACAGGGCATATGCCACCGTGATCCGGTAGAGAAACCTCCAGCCCCGGCCCGCCTCGCCCGAGTACGTGTTCGGAAACAGATACAGGAATGTTCCCGCAACGCCGAAACCGAAGATCACGGTAGCCAGAATTGCATAGGTGTAGTGGTGGTAAACCTTATAGCTCAGGAACTTCGTCAGGCAGATCTCAACAATCAACGTCGACATCGAGACCGCGGCCAGGGCCAGGATAACGAGGGGGCTCTCGCGAAGTGCTTTCATCATGCGAGTATAGCTGCGTCAATCTCAGAGTTGCCCCGGTCGAGCCGCTTCGACCCGCTCCCCGATTGCGTACTTCCCCGGAATGGAGTCCCCCCTCGGACAGGGGATGCCGCCCATAATGGACATCGGTGGCCTTGCTCCGACGTGATAAGCTGACGGCCGGACGGACCCGCGCTCGCCCCAATGTTTCACTGGCGATTTCACTCCCCCTAACAATAGAAATACATGGCTGTTCTCCCGCTGGCCCTGTCGGCGTTGACTTTTTTCTCCTTCGTCGCCGCACTTTCCGCGCCGCACTTTAATGGGCGCTGGCCGCTGCTCGACCGCCTCATTGCGAGTTTCGTTCTCTCCTGCAGTCAGATCGTGGTCACGGAACTCGTGCTGGGCTGGCTTGGACTGTTGTACCGCTGGCCACTGGTCGCGGCAAATGTGGCGGCAAGCGGTCTGCTGTTTTATCTGGCGCAATCGGGCGCTGCCACGCTGTTCGGCGAGTTGACGGCGTTGAGGCGATCTCTCGGGCGCTTGCTGCGGGAGTTTCCCACTATCGGGCTCATGGCCTCATGGCTTACCTTGCTCGTGATTTACCTGGCCGGCGTCGACTGGGTTCTACCGACGACTGACTGGGACAGTCTGCGCTATCACCTGCCTATAGTTGTCCAGATGATTCAGCAGCACGGAATCATGGAGGTGCCGACCGACACCGTTTTCATCAACACCTATCCGAAAAACTTCGAGCTCATGTTCCTGTGGTGGATGTTGCTCTCCGGCAGCGATCAATGGGTGAATGCGACGCAGATTCCGTTCTTTCTGATTGCCCTGGTCATCGTGTATCGGCTTGCACGCCTGACGGACCTGTCGCGGCAACACAGTCTTTTCGGCGCCCTGCTGCTGGCGAGCGCGCCGGTCATGCTGCAGCAGATGATGTCGACGATGATCGATTTGATGTTCTCGACCATGGCGATCCTGGCGGCGTGGGGGTTCTATCGATTTGTGCGCGGCGGGGAGGCTTACGATCTCTTGCTGAGCGGCCTGGCGGCCGGTATGGCTGCCGGCGGCAAGGGGAATGGTGTCGTCTGGCCGGTCATCCTGGGCATACTGGTGATCATCGCGGCGCTGATGCGTCGCCGGGTAAATGGTCGCGGACATTGGTTAAGCGCGGCGCTCCTTTTCGGTCTGCCGGCGTTCCTGTTGTCGTTTCACTGGTATGCGAAGAACTGGTGGGTCTATGGCAACCCGATAGAACCCTATCAGCTGACTGTCCTCGGGCAGGAGGTGTTCAAGGGGGATCTGAACACTTACAAGTACCTGGTTCAGGAGAAGCTGGAGAACCTGTCGCCACGGGTCATCGAAAACCTTCCGGACGAGAGGCCACCGCGCGATGCCATTGAGGCGGTGTGGTATGCGTGGCACGAGCCATTGTTTCTGTTTAGCGCCTTCGGAAAGTTGGGTGGCCTGGGAAGCCCCTGGTTCATCCTCCTGCTGCCGGCACTTCCAGTCGCGGCGCTACTCGCCTGGTTCACCGGCCGGCGGACGCTCTGGTGGCTGTATGCGGTGCTGCTGCCACCCTTCCTGCTTTTCCTCACGCACCAGTGGATCACTCGCTACGGGCTGTTCGTCCTGGCTCTGGGCATCGTTGCCTTTGTCGCGCTTCTCGATGAGCTTCCCAGGCTGGCGCGCCCGCTGCGAATTGTGGCGCTTGTGCTTTTCATGGTGTCATCGGCCCACGGCAGCCTGAACAAGGAGGCGACCCCGGGGAAGCTCCGCATGTACCTGGCACTTCCGCCGGGCGAGCGCCTTAGCAGGGCAGAGGGGCCCTACAACGTCAACCACGGCACGCGAGAACTCATGCGCTGGTGGCGAGGTCAAGATACAGAGGGGTCATTGCTCCGCTACCACGCGGAGGACTGGATCTTTACCTACCCCCTCTGGAACCCGCAATTCAGCAACCGCGTCGAATACATCCCGAAAGTGACGGACTACGAGCACTGGCGGCTGGCGGCGGCTCCCTCGGACTGGCTGCTACTGTCGAACGGTTCGCCGGAGGTGGCATGGACGGAAATGATGGGTACCTATCGAAAAGCCTATGATGATGGCTCCTACGTCGTCTACCGTAACGCGCGCTAAGCGCTTCCTCGCTGCCGCGTATCTGGGTGCCGCGTGCTACCTCTTCGTCTCCTATTGGGTTCTCTGGGAACGGCCCCTGCTGAGCCCGTTGTTTGCGGCGTGGGAGACCCAGTTTGGAGCCACAAGCGAGCTCCCGCTCGGTGAACATTGGACCCGGCACTACACGCAGGGCATAAGGCAGTCAAAGGGCGTCGGGTTGATCGACGGCAACGCGCTTGTGTTCCTGCCGTTCCCGGCCCGGAGTGGCGCGAACAAACTAGAAATAGAGCTTCGATCCCTGTTCGCCAGCCCTGGTTACCGCACGGACGTCACAATTCTGATCAATGACAAGCGCGTCAGGCGGGCGCCCGTCGGCTACGGCTGGCAGACTATCGAAGTGGACTTCGCGGCGAATCGTGGCTTCATGCCCCCTAATCTCAAACTGCAATTCAACCTGGAAAAGGTGTCGACGGTTCCCCGCTACGCCAAAGAAGAGGTGCTCCAATTCAATCCGGGCCAGGAGGGTTTCTTGATCTGGCGGTCAGGGGCATGGGAACCTGGCAGCGCGGAGTCACTTGCGGCACCAATTCAAGTCGGGCGCAAGGGGAATATCGTCACCGTGGGCAACGAACGCCTGAGCCTGGAGAATTGGCCCCTCACCGTGGCCCTGGCGCCCTGGGATTCCCCGCGGTTGAGGCACCCTTATCTCGCCGTCGAACTCCCGACCATCGCGTGCAGGACAATCAGAGTTAAATGACCGGTGCAAAGTACCACTGAGCCCAGGAGGCACCATTGATCGCCGACATCTGGAAAACGATGCGCCCCACGCACTGGTTGAAAAACCTGTTTGTATTCGCGCCGCTGTTCTTTTCCGGTTCCGCAACGCATCCGGACAAGGTGGCGGTGGTGGTGGTCGTTTTCCTGTGCTTCGGCCTCATGTCCAGTGCTGTGTACCTGCTCAATGACATCATGGATCGCGAACGGGATCTGAATCACCCCGAAAAATGCCTGCGTGCGATAGCCTCCGGGCGGCTGTCCGTCAGGTTCGCCGCCATGTTTGCCGCAGCGCTTGCGCTCACGTCCTTGTCAGCGGCATTCGCTGTGTCGAAACCGCTGACCGGCATCCTGGCAGCCTACGGGCTGCTTAACGTGACCTACAGCGTGTGGCTAAAGCATGTGGTCATCGCCGACGTATTCTGCATTGCCGTCGGCTTTGTGTTGCGGGTCACCGCAGGAGGACTCGCGATCAACGTGGAACGGACGTCCTGGCTCATTATGGCAACGTTCCTGTTAGCCCTGTTTCTGGGTCTTGGTAAGCGCCGTAGCGAGCTCTTGCTGCTCGAGGAGTCATCTCGTGCACATCGCCCGATCCTGGAGGAGTATTCGCCGAAACTGGTTGACGAACTGATATCGGTGGTCACGCCGGTGACACTCGTGACGTATCTGCTCTACACTTTGGATCCGGAAACTATTGCCAGATTCGGTTCAAAGGCGCTCTATTACACCGGCTTTTTCGTGGTGTTCGGGATCTTTCGTTATCTGTACCTCATTCACCAGAAAAATCTCGGTGGCTCCCCGACGGAGCTTGTCGTCAGGGATTTGCCGCTTGCGGCGGCGATTATCGGTTGGACCATCAGCTTCAGCCTCATTGTTTATTTGAAGTGAGTGTTGCGCCGCTGGTACGCGCTTACGGGCCGTCCGTGCGCGAAAGTGCTGCGCAGGTAATCGTCAGCGGAAACCATGTCGCGAAAATCCCGTAAGGGCTACTATGTTGAGGGCGAGTTCGTTGCCGCTGGCAGCGAGCTGGACCAGCGGTTCCGCACTGAGCAAAAGGGCACCGAAGCGCCCAGCCGGACCGAGCTAAAGAACGCCAGTGAAGAGCTGCAGAAAATCGGGGAAGACCTGCTGACCCTGCGCGAAGACCTGTTCGCCGGCCTCCCATTGCCGGAGACGCTGCAGGACGCCATCCTGCTGGCAAAGCGCATCACGAACTTCGAGGGCAGGCGTCGCCAGAAGCAGTTCATCGGCAAGCTCATGCACCGGCTGGATCCAGAGGCCCTCGAGGCTGTCTCGGCAGCACTTCGGCTCCAGCACAGCCAGTCGGCGCAGGACACTCTGACACTCCACCGGGCTGAGAAATGGCGCGACGCGCTGATTGCAGATGACGACAAACTTGGCGAGTGGCTCCAGGATTTCCCGGGTACGGATGCGCAGCAATTGCGCGCCCTGATCCGCCAGGCCCGCAAGGATGCCAGGGAGGTAAAGCCCGAGGACCACCAGCGTCAGGGCCGGGCCTACCGGCAGATCTTTACCCTGGTGCGTGCGCAACTCAGTTCTTCAGGCGATACCCCGTCCTGAATATCCACCAGACGACCGTCAGGCACAACGCCAGAAAGACCAGGATCATTCCGAGGCTGACGCCTGCGCCGAGGTCCGAGATGCCGTAGAAGCTCCAGCGGAAGCCGCTGATCAGGTAGACCACCGGGTTGAACAGGGCGACGGTCTGCCAGACCGGGGGCAGCATGCTGATGGAGTAGAAACTGCCGCCGAGGAAGGTCAGCGGTGTGACGATCATCAGCGGAATGACCTGGAGCTTCTCGAAGCCATCCGCCCAGACCCCAATGATGAAGCCGAACAGGCTGAAGGTCACCGCCGTCAGGACCAGGAAGCCGAACATCAGCAGTGGGTGCAGGATTTCGTAGGCCACGAACAACCGGGCCGTGGCCAGAATCAGCAGACCGAGGAGCACAGATTTCGTGGCCGCCGCGCCGACGTAACCGAGGACGACCTCCAGGGCGGATACCGGCGCGGAGAGGACCTCGTAGATAGTCCCCGAGAACTTGGGCATATAGATGCCGAAAGAGGCGTTGGAGATGCTTTCGTTCAGCAGGTTCAGCATGACGAGGCCGGGGATGATGAACGCGCCGTAGCTCACCCCGCCGATGCTGCCCATTCGGGAGCCGATGGCGGCGCCGAAAACCACGAAATAGAGGGAGGTGGAGATGACGGGGGAGGCGATGCTCTGGCCGAGCGTCCGGAACCAGCGCGACAGCTCAAAAGCGTAAATGGCCCGGATGGCGTGCAGGTTCATCCCCGGGCCCTCACCAGGCTGACGAAAATCTCTTCCAGCGAGCTTTCGCTGGAATGCAGATCCCTGAAGTCGATGCCCTGCTCGTTCAGTCCGCGCAGGAGTGCAGCAATCCCTCCGCCTTCGGTCCTGGTATCGAAGGTATAGATCAGGTCGCAACCGTTGGGGGAAAGCTCCAGCGGGAAACGGGCCAGCGCCTCCGGAATTCCGGTCAGCGGACTCTGCAGCTGGATGCGCAGCTGCTTCTTCCCCAGTTTCCGCATGAGGGTCGCCTTGTCCTCGACCAAAATGATCTCGCCCTTGCTGATTACCCCGACCCGATCGGCCATCTCCTCGGCTTCCTCGATGTAGTGGGTGGTGAGAATAATCGTGACGCCGCTGGCCCGGAGGCCGCGCACCATCTCCCACATGTCCCGGCGCAGCTCCACGTCCACGCCCGCCGTGGGCTCGTCCAGGAAGAGGATGGGCGGGTCGTGGGCCAGAGCCTTGGCGATCATCACGCGGCGCTTCATGCCCCCGGAAAGTGTCATGATCTTCTCCTCACGTTTGTCCCACAGCGACACGTCCCGGAGCACCTGCTCCACGCGCCCAGGATCTCGTGCCTTGCCGAACAGGCCCCGGCTGAAATTCACGGTGGCCCAGACGGTTTCGAACATGTCGGTGGAGAGTTCCTGGGGCACGAGGCCGATTCGGGAGCGGGCGGCACGAAAGTCCCGGACCACGTCGTGCCCGTCCGCCAGGATCACGCCGGAGGTGGGATTGACGATCCCGCAGATGATGTTGATCAGGGTCGTCTTGCCGGCGCCATTGGGTCCCAGTAGCGCGAAAATCTCGCCACGGCAGATCTCCAGACTGACGTTCCTGAGCGCCTCGAAGCCGGAGGCGTAGGTCTTGGTGAGTCCCTGCACCGAAATAATCGACTGCACGCCGTGACCTCATCTAGGATTCGCAACCGTGACCCGCATCTTCTATTCATCCGCGATCTACGACAAGCTGGCGGTTGGCCCGAGCGCCATCACCGGTCGCGGTCTATTCGCGGGCTGTACGATCCCTGCCCGGGCCAAGATCGGTGAGTTTGAAGGCGAGGTGATCTCCATCCGGGAGGCACGCCGCCGGGCGAGGGGCCGCAAAGTGGTGGCGATCATCGAGCTGGCGGGCAAGGCGATCGACGCAACGGCTACCCGCAGGGGGTTTCGTTACATCAATCACTCCTGCGCGCCGAACAGCTTTACGCGGCTGACTGAGCACCGTGCCGAGTTCTATGCGCTGCGGACGCTCCGGGCTGGTGAAGAACTGACGGTCAACTATGGCGAGAGCCATCACGACGGGAAGTTACCCTGCAAGTGCGGCGTGGCAACCTGCAGTGGCTGGATATAGGCAGAAACAGAGGACACGCAATGCCCACCGAAGCCGAACAAGCCAACGAAGACCTCGTCAACCGCTTCTGCCGGGACTGGTCAAAACGGGACGCGGAACTGCTGACAACCTATTTCACCCAGCCCTTCGAGTACATGGTGTGGGAGGGCGGCCCCGTCCTCACCACCAATGAGGCCTTCATCAAGCAGATGGGCCCGTTTCTCACCAGGCTGAAGTCGGTCGACTGGGTGATCGTCCGGTCCCACGCGCTCGGCCCGATGGTCATCAACGAGCGGATTGATCACTTCTACGCCCACGACAGCAAGTTCGACAATCACCCGAAGATTGCGGGGATGTTCATTGTACGGGGTGGGAAGATCGCGATCTGGCGCGACTACAACATGGGCTAAGGCCGACCGCTGGCCGGTCCTCAGGCCAGCGTGCAGCGCTGCGTGGGACGATGCCACGTAGACTGCCATAGTTTGCAGACGATCAGGAGTGAGCACATGAGGAGGGAGGTTCAGGAGCAGCTGACTAGCCCGCTGTCCCGCCGGGAACGACTCGCGGCGACCGGAGTGGCCGCTGCTGCGGTTCCTGTTGGGGCAGAACCCAGCCAGCGCACGCGAAAGCCCTGGTAGATGATTCTCCTCACAGGTGTGACGGGCAAGACGGGCGGCGAAGTGGCGCGCCAGCTCACGGCAGCCGGCGTGCCATTTCGCGCGCTGGTCCGCAATCCAGCCAAGGCGGATGCCCTGCAGGCGATGCATGTCGATCTCGTCATCGGCGACGTGGCCGATGACGCTGTCCTCGACCGTGCTCTGGAAGGCATCGAGCGCGCCCTGCTGGTCATGCCGAATGGTGAGGACCAGCTCCTGCTGGAAAAGCGGTTTACCAGGCACGCGGCGCGGGCCGGCGTGCAGCATCTGGTGAAGCTGTCGTCCCTGGAGTCCGTTCCCGAATCCACGAATCCCATCACCCGGACGCACGTAGCGTCAGAGCAGTACGTCCGGGAGTCCGGCATGGCCTGGACCATGATCCGCCCGACCTTCTTCATGCAGACCTTCCTCGGCTCGGCGACCGGCATCCGGGAGCGGCGGCTCATCGCCATGCCGGCTGGCGCCGGGACGATCGCCCCCACGGACCTGCGGGATGTGGGGGCGGTGATCCGGCGGGTGCTGACCGAACCGGGCCACGAGAACCAGAGCTATGACCTGACGGGTCCCGATCTGCTGACCCTGGCGGAGATCGCCGCGCGCTTTTCCGCAGTGCTGGGCCGGGAGATCCGTTATGTGGACCAGCCGATGGCTGAGTTTTCCACACGCCTCGCAGCACTCAATCTGACTCCCTGGCGCATAGCGGCCGTTTGCAAGGAGTTCGAGGCCATTGCGGCCGGGGTCATCGATCACACCACTGACACGATTCCCCGCCTTCTGGGCCGGGCACCGATCAGCCTCGAGCAGTTCGTCCGGGACCACCTCGCGCTCTTCCGGCAGGGGCCGTAGCTATACTCCGGGCCCCTCGTCTGGGCCATAGGCCGCCAGCCAGCGCTCGCGTATCCGCGGGTTGTCATCAATGCGGTTTTCTGGAAGCGTGCCCGGCACATGCCAGCTTGCAACGCGGCTCTCCACGCCAGTGTGCTCGGTCGGGTGAACTGCGCCGGGATCATCCAGGCTGCCCACCGACAGGTCCATGTGGGCCGAGTCGAGATACTGGAACGTCAGCGGCGTGCCGCACCGGGCGCAAAACCCCCGGCGCGCGATCCGTGACGAGGCGTAGTAGCTGGGATCAGCGCTGTCCCATCGGACGTTGGCAATGCTGACGTTAATAAAGGTTGCGAAAATATTGCCAAATGCCTGCTGGCACATCCGACAATGGCAAAAGTAGCCCTCGGGCTTCTCCAGCAGAACTGTGTAGCGGTGCCGCCGACACTGGCAGCCGCCGTGCAAGGTTACCAAGGCAGTCTCCTCTCGGCTTGGCGTGCAAGGTACTCGGCGGCATCATAGACGGACGTTCGCAGGACTGAAATTGGTGAAAGGCACCCAGCTCATGATCAATGCGTTGCGCGGCGTTTTCTGCCTCTCCCTCCTCGCCGTGCTCGGTGGGCTCCACGCTGTCGCAGCGGCCCAGCACACGCTCACCGGTGAGCTGACGAAGCCCCAGTCCAGCGGACCGGCCCTGGTCCTGGTGGCGGGCGCGACGGGGAAGACGGGCCGGCTGATCCTCGAGCAGCTGCGGCGGGATCCGCGCTTTGCCATCCGCCCGCTGGCCCGGGATGTGGCAGCGGCGCGCAAGAATGTTGGCGCGGAGTACGCCTGGGTCGCCGGCGACGTGACCCGGCCGGAAACGCTAGGTCCCGCGCTCACCGGCGTAAGCCTCGTGTTGTGCGCCATCGGTGGCACCGAGCGGTCCGGGCCCAACAGCCCCGAGTTCGTGGATTACGCTGGCGTGAAGAATCTGACGGACTCGGCCCGTGCTGCCGGCGTCCGGCAACTGGTGCTGGAATCGTCCATGGGCGCGGGCAGCGGCGGCGGCCTGCTCGGCATGGTGCTGAACCTGTTCTCGGGTGACGCACTGAAGTGGAAGGCGAAGGGCGAAGCCCACCTCCGCGCGAGCGGTGTGCCGTACACGATCGTCCGGCCCGGTGGGCTCACCGACGACCCGGCTGGCCAGACCGGTATTGTGTTCCGACAGGGTGATGAAGGGTCTGGGAGGATAGGTCGGGCGGACGTGGCCGCCGTCATGATCTCTGCGCTGGCTAATCCGGACGCCCTGGGCAAGACCTTCGAGATTTTTAGCGACGCCAAAGCCAGGCGCGATGCCTGGCGCACCGGGTTCAGCGCGCTGCAGCCCGATCCCCGCTGAGCCAATCCCGGACCACGGTCCAGGGCTCCACGTCCGCGTACTTCAGCATGAGGTCGCAGAGACTCGCGAAGTGGGGGATCTCGTGCTTGTCGGCCACGCACTCCTCGGGAACGATCACCCGGTAGTTGCGGGACAGGGCGTCCACCGCACTCGCCCGCACGCAGCCTGAGGTACTGCCACCCGTCAGGATCAGCGTGTCCACCCGGTGCCAGTTGAGGAGCGAGGCGATGGGCGTCTCGTGAAACACGCTCGCCATGCGCTTGTTGAATACGCCGTCCCGGCTCCAGTCGATCGACAGCCGGGGATCCAGCGCGGCACGGTCGGAGCCCACCTTGATGTTCTGCAGGGAATCCTCGGTGTTCGTGCGCGTGCCCCAGATACCCGCATCCGAGGCGTCCGGCAGGTAGGCGACGTAGGTCCAGATCAC
>Ga0315290_10003940_pt1 | contig 10682 bp, 9 predicted proteins | sample YL17G12_0_MG_FD_203627 | JGI IMG/M metagenome (GOLD analysis project Ga0315290, IMG submission 203627) | Sediment microbial communities from Yellowstone Lake, YNP, Wyoming, USA - YL17G12_0 | ecosystem: Environmental > Aquatic > Freshwater > Lake > Sediment | place: USA: Wyoming | collected...
CGCGCCCGGTTGCCTTCGTCGTCGCGCGCGGCGAGACGCCGCCCGATCCGGGAGCGCTCGCCCGCCACTGCCGCGCGCGCCTCGCCGGCTACAAGGTGCCGGTCGCGTTCCAGCTCGTCGGCGCGCTGCCGCGCAACGCCTCGGGCAAGCTGCTGCGCGGCGCGCTGCGCGCGCAGGCGCTCGAGCCTGGGCTGTAGCGGACGCCTCTGCTCGCCTGCGGCTCGCTGCGCGCTGCGCTTGCTGTAGCTGACGCCTCCGCTCGCCTGCGGCTCGCTGCGCTTGCTGTAGCTGACGCCTCCGCTCGGCTGCGCCTCGCTGCGCGCTGCGCTTGCGCTAGCCCGCGGTCAGAACACGCGGACGCCGACGCGGAACTGCACGCCCGCGTCCTGGAGATCGCCCGAGGTGTGTGCGTTCTCGAGCGCGTAGCCGTAGACGAGCGAGGCGTCGAAGGGGCCGCGCTGCCAGAGCAGGCCCACGCCGATCGAGGCCAGGTTCTCGGGACTCGGCGTGGGATTGCGGCGGTTCGTGGCGTGGCCGAAGTCGACGAAGGGAGCGAGCTGCAGGGAGCCGATCCGGTCCTCGAGGACGCGGATCGGGACGCGCAGCTCGAGCGACGTCACCACGCCCTCGTCGCGCACGATCTGGTTCTCGCGATAGCCGCGCACGGAGAGGTGGCCGCCGACCGGGAAGCGCTCGAGGCTCGGGAGCGTGTCGCTCGCGAGCTGGGCGTCGACGCGGAAGATCAGCTGGAGGCCGGAGGGCTCGAAGCGGCGCGCCCACTGGAGCTGCGCGAGCCAGGCGACGAACTCGCCGTCCGGGTGCCGCAGGCCGCCGACGCCGAGCGGGTCGGGCGGGAGGTCGCGGTGGCTCGCGCCGAGGATCGGGAGGCCCACGCTGAGGAGCGAGCGCGCCGCGAAGACCTGGTTGCGCTCGCGCCGCACCAGCTCCTGGGAGAAGCGCAGCACGGAGACGGTCGTCACGCCTTCGTCGTTCGCGCCCGACCCCGGGAAGGCGAGCGGGTCGCAGCCGCCGAGCACGTCCTCGAAGACGCAGGTGCGCGTCTTCGCGCGCCGCCAGTCGCCGGTCACCCCGAGCCGCAGCTGCGTGTGGAGCGTGCGGTAGAAGGGGTGCTCCACGCCGATGCGCGCGCTCTGGTAGCGGGTGCGGATGTCGAGCTCGGAAAAGGGGGACTCGACGATCTTCGAGGCGCTGTACTCGCCGCCGAGCCGCACGAGCGTGCCGCGCGCCGAGACGGGGATCTCGTAGGCGCCGTCGACGGCGGCGATCCCCTCCGCCAGGGTGACGCGGCTCGAGAGTGCGTCGCCGAAGCCGAGCAGATTCTCGTCGGCGAGGTACAGCTCTCCCTGGTAGCCGCCGAAGGCGGGGTTCGCCCAGTTGTCGGCCGCGAGCTCGATGCGCCAGGGCCTCGCCTCCTCGACCGCCACCTCGAGCACCGCCTCTCCGGGCGCCTCGCCCGGCCGAAGCCGCGCGTTCAGGCGCTCGATGCGGGGGTCCTGCTGGAGCAGCTGCAGGCGCTCCTCGAGCCGCGCCACGTCGAGCGGGACGCTCGCGCCGAGCTCGAGACGGTCGCGCAGCGTACCGGCCCGATAGTGACGCTCGCCCTCGATCTCGATCCCGGCGAGCCGGCCTTCGACGATGCGGACGTGCAGGATGCCGTCGGCCGGGTCCTGGTCGGGGATCACCGCACCCGAGTTCAGGTAGCCGTGCGCGACGTAGAAGCGCGTCAGCGCGTCGCGCAGCGCGACCAGGTCCTCGGAGCGGATCTCGTGGCCGACCCACGGCTCGACCACGGCGCGCAGCTCGGCCTCGCCGAAGACGCTGCTGCCCTCGATCTCGACGCCGCGCAGCAGCGTGCGCGGCCCTGCGTCCGCCGAGGGCTCGGGCGCGGGCAGGTCCGGGAGCTCGAGCTCGGGACGCGGCGCCGGCTCCTGGTAGCGCGGTAGCGGCGGGCGCTGGTCCGCGGGCCGCTCGAAGGGCTGCGCCGCGGACGGCCCGGCGAGCGCCGCTGCGGCGATCGCCGCGGCAAGGCTCCGGGCCCGCAGGCCCGGCTGGGGGAGGGGCATCAGGCCGGCCCCGCGGCGCTGCGCTCCCGCGCGCACAGCACCTCGAAGGCGCGCACCGGAATGGCCTTGCCCTTGAGCAGGAACTCGCCGCGGTCCACCAGCTCGAAGTCGTCGCCAAGCAGCTCGCGCGTGCGGAAGGAGACCAGCACGCGCACGCGCTTCTTCTCGAAGTCGTGCCCACTATCGTCGAGGCTCTCGAGCCGTGCGGCGGTGTTGGCGATGTCGCCGAGCACGGTGTACTTGAGGCGGTCGCTGCTGCCGAGGCTTCCAACGACGGCGAAGCCGGAGTCGATCCCCACGCGCAGCCGGCCGCTCGCCATGCCGCGCTCGGCCCAGCTCACGTTGAGCGCGATCAGGCTCTGCTCCATCGCGAGGGCGCAGTCGACGGCGGCGCGCGCGTCCGCCCGGCGCCCCTCTTCGGAGTCGCGCGGCAGCGGGACGCCGAAGGCGGCCTTCATGCCGTCGCCGAAGTAGTCGTCGACGAAGCCGCCGAGGAGCTCGACCTGCTTCGCGAGCTCCTCCATCAGCTCGTTTACCCACTGCATCAGCGCGAGCGCGTCGAGGCCTTCGGCGACGGAGGTAAAGCTCTTCACGTCGACGAAGAGGACGGTGACGGGCAGGCGCAGCGGCTTCGGGCGCCGCCCGTCGAGAAACTGGTCGCGCTTGGACCAGAGGTCGGTCGCGAGCGCGCGGCCCTGGTGGCGCGCGAAGAGCTGCATCAGCACGCGCCGGTCGGCGCTCTCGCGGCGCGAGACGTAGGCCGTCACCGCGCCCGCCGCGACGAGCCAGGCGGCGGCCGGGGGCACCACCGGGATCCAGTAGCCGCCGCGGAGCGCGGCGGCGCCGGCCACGATGACCGCAACGACACCGAGCGCGAGCGCCGCCGCGAAGGCCGAGACGCGCTGGCGCCGCAGCCCCAGGGCGGCGCCAGCGAGGGCCAGCGCGAGGGTCCCCGCCAGCTCGGCGCCGTGGCCCGGTACGCGCAGCGGCTCGCTCTCGCCGAGGCCGTAGTGCACCAGCCGGCTCGCGACGTGCGCGTGCACGAACACACCCGGCCAGAGCCCGAAGGGGACGCGCCGCAGGTCGGTGATCGAGTCCGCGGTCGCGCCGACGAGCACAATCTTGTCGCGGAGCTCCGACGCGGGGACCTCGCCGCGCAGCAGGGCGTCCATCGAGAAGGAGCGGAAGGGTGCGTTGCCCTCGAAGTCGATCAGCATCTGGTAGCCCGCGTCGTCGGCGCCGACGTACGGGCCGTCCTCGCCGGTGAAGCGCCGCAGCGCGGTCGGGCCGAGCCGGATCTGCGTCTCGTCCTCGGGGTCGGCGCCGAGTGCCACGCCCTCGGCGGCGAGCCAGCGCGTCGCGACCTGAAGCGCCAGGCTCCGAGTGGCGTCGTCCTCGAAAAGCAGCGCGCGCCGCACGCTGTCGTCGGGGTCGACGAGGACGTCCGAGAAGCCGACCTGATCGGTGCCGACGAGGGCCGCCGGCGGCGGGATCGCGGGCCGCCCCTCGTCGGCGAGCAGGTTCACCATCACGATGCGCGGATCGCGCCGCCAGAGCGCCTCGAGCTGCTCCGAGCCGGGGGGGATCAGCACGTCGCGGTAGAAGTCGACGCCGACGGCGCGCGGCCCCGCGGCGAGGATCGCCTCGATCACCCGCGCCAGGGTCTCGTCCGGCAGCGGATAGGTCCGCTGCCGCATGATGTCCTCTTCCGTGTAGGCGACGACGACGACGCGCGCGCCGGCGTCGGGCGGGACGGGTCGCAGCTCGAGCAGCCGGTCGGTGACCGAGAGCTCCACGCGCTCGAGCAGGCCCTGACTGCGCGCGGCCCAGAGTGCCGCCGTCACCAGCACGGCGACGGCGATCGCGACGGCCCGCTCGGATTCGAGGTGCTTGCGCAGCTGCGTCAACCGGCCGCTCCCCGCGGGAGCATAGCCGCGTCGGCCCGCGCTCGCGGCTACAGTCCCCACCGTCGTGACCGCGCTCGAAGCCGTCGCCGCCCTCTCGCTCGCCGCGTGGGCCTATCTCGTCCTCGCGCACGGCCGCTTCTGGCTCTGCGACCAGCGGCTCGAGGGCCGCGACCCCGCGCCGGCGCGCTGGCCCGCCGTCGTCGCGGTGGTGCCTGCGCGCGACGAGGCGGACGTGCTGCCTCGAACCCTGCGCTCGCTCCTCGATCAGGACTACCCCGGGGAGCTGCGCATCGTGCTCGTCGACGACGAGAGCGGAGACGGGACGGCGGACGTGGCGCGCCGGCTCGCCAAGGAGCACCCGGCGGGTGCGAGGCTCGTCGTGGCGAGCGTGCCCCCGCGCCCGCCCGGCTGGGTCGGCAAGATGTGGGCGCTGGCGTCGGGGCTGTGCGCGGCCCTCGAGACGGGACCCGCCCCCGAGGCCTGGCTCCTCACCGATGCCGACGTCGCGCATGGCCCGGACAACCTGCGCCGTCTCGTCGCGAAGCAGCAGGCGGAGGCGCTCGACCTCGTCTCGTTGATGGTGCGGCTCGAGGCCGATCGGGGCTGGTCGCGCCTGCTCGTCCCCGCCTTCGTCTACTTCTTCCAGAAGCTCTACCCGTTTGCGCGCGTGAACGACCCTCGCTCGCGCACGGCCGGCGCGGCCGGCGGCTGCGTGCTGGTGCGCCGCGAGGCGCTCCTGCGCGCGGGCGGGATCGAGGCGCTGCGTGGCGAGGTGATCGACGACTGCGCGCTCGGCCTCGCGGTGAAGCGCAGCGGTGGGCGCCTGTGGCTCGGGCACTCCGCCACCGAGCGCTCGATCCGTCCGTACGCGGGCCTCGGCGACGTGTGGCGGATGGTCGCCCGCAGCGCCTACACGCAGCTGCGTCACTCGCCGCTGCTCCTCGCGGGCACCCTGGTCGGGCTGGCCGTGCTCTACCTCGTGCCGCCGCTCGCCGCCCTCGCACTCCCGCTGCACGGCGACGCCGCGGCCGCGGCGCTCGCCGCGGGCGCGTGGCTGCTCGCGGCCGCCAGCTTCGCGCCGACCCTCGCCCTCTACGGTCGCAGCCTCGCATGGGCGCCGGCGCTCCCCCTCGCGGGTGCGCTCTACGCGGCCATGACCTTCGACTCCGCGCGCCGCCACTGGCGGAGCCAGGGCGCGAGCTGGAAGGGCCGCGCCGGCGCCGGCCGGGCCTGAGCGGCTCGGCCGGCGGCTGCTGCGCGGGCCCCGACCGCCGCGTCAAGCCTGCGCTGCGGCGCGACGATGCAGCGCGCATGCTCGAACTCTTCGGGGTGCTCGCGGGCGTCGCGCTCCTCGCGACGCTCGGGCTCGCGCTGCCGCTGCTCGCGCCCGGGAGCGTGCTCGGCGCGGGGATCGCGCTCACGCTGGTGGGCCTCGCGGTCGGCGTCCCGACGAGCCTCGTCTACCACCTGCGGCTGCGCGCGGCGCTGCTGGCCCGTGCGGCGCTGCCGCCGCGCTGGTGGATCGATCCGACGGCGCTGCACGGGCAGCTGCACGCCGGCGAGCGCGGGCGCGTGCTCCCGTGGTTCGCCGCCGGCGGCGCGAGCTTCGCCGCGACCGTGCTCGGCTGCGTGCTCGTCGCGCTCGGCGCTGTACTCCAGGTCTTCCAGGCCCTACACGGGTTCGCGCGCTGAGTGCAAGCTCGTTGAGGAGCACGCCCGCGCGGCGACCTCGCTTCAACGGTCCGCGGTTTCCCCGCGGGGTCCGCGCTGGCGGCGCCCCGAGTCGAGGGGGTGAATCCGGCGGAGGGGCGGTGCGTCGAAACCGGGCATCGGGCGGGGGGAGCCCGTCAAGTGAGGAGGACCTGCGATGAGCGTCCTGTGGCGGCGGTCGATCTCTCTGGCGCTGGTGACCTCGCTCGTGGCCTTTCCGGCCATGGCGGGCGGGCATGGGCATGGGCGGGGCTGCGGCCACGAGAGCCACGGTCACGGGTACGGGGATGGCCACGGAGGCACGTATCCGCGGGGTGGCTGGGGCTATCAGCCGTACTGGAGTCCTCCGCACCACCACCACCACCACGGTGTCGACACGGGCGACGTCTTCCTCGGGCTCGGCCTGGCGGCCGTGGGCCTGACGGCGCTCACCCTGTGGACGCAGGCCCAGCAGTCGGCCTACGCGAACGCGCAGTACGGCGCACTCGAAGCGCCCCTGGGCCAGCCCGTCGTGTGGAACCAGGGCGGCGCGGGCGGCTCGGTCGTCGCGGTGAGCGAGGGCACTGCCGACACCGGCGAGTACTGCCGCGAGTTCCAGAAGGAGATCCTGGTGGGAGGCCGCAAGGAACGCGGCTACGGCACCGCCTGCCTCCAGGAGGACGGCAGCTGGCGGATTGGCCAGTAGCGCGGGCTTCCGGCCTCTCGCGAGCGCTCTGCTCGTTGGGGGCCGTTGGCTTCAGGCGACCACGGCGTCGCGGCGCAGCTCGGCGACGGCGGCGCCGTCGCGGCCGATCTCGGCCAGGATCTCGTCGGTGTGCTGGCCTAGCGACGGCGCCATCGAGCGCGGAGCCCAGGGCGTTCCGGAGAAGTCGACGGGCGTCGCGGGGAAGCGCGTCGTGCCCGCGCCGTCGGGGACGTCGACGAGTCCGCCGCAGGCCTCTACCTGCGGATCGGCAAGCACCTCGTCGACCGTCTGGACGGGTGCCCACCAGAAGTCCTTCTCGGCGGCGAAGACGACGGCCCACTCGTCGCGCGTGCGCGTCGCAAAGATCGCGTCGAGCAGGGCGATCAGCTGCGCGGCGTTCTGCGCGCGGGCCAGCGGCGTGGCGAAGCGGGGATCCAGGGTCCACTCGGGGTGCCCGACGGCTCGCGCGAGGGGCGGCCAGTGGCGCTCGCCCTCGAGCCCGACGATCCAGAACCAGCGGCCGTCGCGGTCCTGGTAGCAGTTGATCGAGGGGTTGCCCATCGTCTTGCGGTTCCCGACGGCGATCTGCACGCCGAAGCGCAGCGCCGTCGCGAGGTCGAAGGAGATCGTGTAGAGGCCCTGGCGCAGCAGCGAGGTCTCGACGAGCTGCCCGCGGCCGGTGCGCTCGCGCGCGAAGAGCGCCGCGCAGATGCCTGCGGCGGCGGAGAGCCCGGCGCCGTGGTCGCCCATGCCGCCGCGCTGGAACGGGGGCTGGCCGCCCGGCTGGGTCAGGAGCGAGGCCACGCCCGAGCGCGCCCAGAAGGCAGCGATGTCGTAGGCGGCGCGGTCCGCGTCGGGGCCCGTCGTGCCGTAGCCGGTGAGTAGCGCGTAGACGAGGCGCGGGTGGACGGAGAGCAGCGCCACCGGATCGAGGCCGAGGCGCGCCAGCGCCCCGGGGCGCACGTTGGTGACGAAGACGTCGGCGCGCTCGATCAGCTCGACGCCGAGCGCGTGGCCCTGCGGCCGCGTGAGATCGATCGCGATGCTGCGCTTGTTGCGGTTGTCCATCTCGAAGGGAGGATTGAAGGGCAGGTCGCCGCCCAGCATGCGCGCGAAGCTGCGCCCGGGATCGCCCAGGCCGGGCGGCTCGATCTTCACCACGTCGGCGCCCCAGTCGGAGAGCATCAGTCCGGCGGCCGGCCCGGCGACCCACACGCCGAGCTCTACGACCCGCACGCCTGCCAGCGGTCCCGGCATCCGTCCTCCTCTTCCCCGTCCTCAGCGCAGCTCGTCGACCAGGCCCCAGGCGAGCGCGGTGGGCGCGTCGATGGGTCGCCCCGAGAGCGCGAGCCACGCGGTGCGCTGTCGCCCGATGCGCCTCGGGAGGCTCACGGTACCGCCGGCGCCCGGCACGAGCCCGAGCGCGAGTTCCGGGAGCCAGAAGCTCGCGTCCGCGCGCGCTACGACGCGCGCCGCGAAGGCCGGCAGCTCGACACCGGCGCCGACGCAGGCTCCGTGCAGCTCCGCCCGCACGCGCCCGGCCAGCGCGGCGAGCAGCCTCGCCGCGCTGCGCGTCGTGCGCACGAGGTGCGCGGTCGCGGGGTCGGGCAGCGTTCCGAACTCGTCGAGGTCGCCCCCCGAGCAGAAGGCCGGCCCCTCGCCGTCGAGGACGACCTCGCGGATCCCGGGGTCGCAGGCCGCGACGCGCAGCGCCTCGACGAGGCCGTCGCGCATCTCGCCCGAGAAGGCGTTGCGCTTTTCGGGCCGGGCGAGCGTCACGCGCAGCAGGTCGCCCTCGCGCGACGCGCGGACGGCCGGGCCTTTGGGCGGCGGCCGCAGGCGCGGCGCTTCGCGAGACCGGCGCCAGGCCGCGAACTCGGGGCCCGCCTGCAGCGTCGAGTAGACGAGCGACTCGAGCACGAGGCCCGCTTCGATCGGAGCGCCCTCACCCGCGCGCAGGGCCTGCACCAGCGCGGCCGCCGCGAGCGGCGACGCGTCGATGCCGGCCAGCACCGGCGCGAGCTCGGCGCGGTTGCGGACCCACACGTCGCAGCGTCGGGCCAGCGCGGTCAGCACGGGCGCGAGATCGTCTCCGCCGATCGCGATCGTCGGGGCGGGCAGGCACGCGAGCGCGGCACCGGCTGCCTCGATCTCCGCCGCGCGGCGCGGCGGGGTGCCGCCGAGGTCGAGCACGAGCACGGGATCCCCGGTGAGCGGCGAGAAGAGCTCGCTGGCATCGGGGGCGCGCAGCGCGTCGATCGCCTCGGTCAGCGCGAGCGGCCGGGCCTCGCGTGCGCGCGCGCTCACGCCGCTCCGGCGAGCTCGGCCCGGACCTTGCGGCGCAGGAGCTTCCCGGTCTCGTTGTAGGGCAGCGCGTCGCGAAACTCGATCCGCTCCGGCACGCGCGAGGAGCGCAGGCGGGCCCGCACCCACTCGCGCAGCTCCTCGGGCGCCGGGTGCGCCCCCGCGCGCGGCACGATCACCGCGGCCACGGCCTCGCCCCACTGCTCGTCGGGGACACCGACCACCGCGCAGTCCGCGACGCCCGGGTGCTCGTGCAGCGCGTCCTCGATCTCCCCGGGCGAGAGGTTCTCGCCGCCGCGCACGATCACGTCGTCGATGCGACCGGTGACGAAGAGGTAGCCCTCCTCGTCGAGGAAGCCGCCGTCGCGGGTCGGGAACCAGCCGCCCAATCCGAGGCTCGTCGCCCGCCCCTGGTACTCGCCCGACACCTGCTCGCCGCGCACGTGGATCTCGCCCGGGACGCCCGGCGCGACGGCCTTGGCGTCCTCGTCGCGCACCTCGATCTCGACCCCCGGAAGCGCGCGCCCGACGGAGGCGAGGCGCCGGCGCGCCGCGAGGTCCTCGCTCGCGGCCGCGCTGCGGTGATCCTCGGGGCCGAGCAGCGCGATCGTGGAGCTCGTCTCGGTGAGGCCGTAGGCGTTCGTGAAGTCGACGCCTGGGAGCAGGCGCATCGCGCGCTCGATCACCGGGAGCGGCATCTTCCCGCCACCATACGAGAGGGCGCGCAGGCTCGGCAGGCCGCCCCCCGCGAGCTCGAGCGCGTCGACGATGCGCGCGAGCATCGTCGGCACGACGAAGGCGTGGGTCACGCGCTCCAACCGCGCGGTCTCGACCCAGGCCTCGGCCGAGAAGCTCGCGAGCTGCACGATCCGCCGCCCCGCGTACACGGAGCTCAGGATCGCCGCCATCGCGGCCACGTGGTACGGCGGCACGCTCACGAGCGCCGCCTCGTCCTCGGACGCCGCACCGAACTCGACCGAGCCCAGAACGTAGGAGACGAGGTGCCGGTTGCGCAGCACTGCGGCCTTCGGCGCTCCGGTGGTGCCGCTCGTGAAGAGCAGCACCGCGACCGCGTCGGGGTCCGCGGGCCAGTCGTTCTTGGCGGGCTCCGCGCCCGCGAGACCGGCGAGGAAGCGGTCGCGCGCGACGGCGCTCGCGCCCGCGTGAGCCGACAGGCGCTCGACGCGCTCCGGCGCCGTGACCAGGTAGGCGGGTGCGATGCGCGTGAGGAGCGCGTCGACCTCCTCCGCGGTGAGCCGGTAGTTGAGCGGCACGAACGGGCGCCCGGCCCACGCCGCCGCGAAGAGGCCCACCGGCACGGCGAGGCTGTTCACGTCGAGGATGCCGACGTGCGACGCCCCCGAGGCCTCGATCCGACGGCGCGCCGCACCCGCCGCCGCGAACAGCTCGGCGTAGGTGAGCCGGTCGGGCCCGTTCTGCACCGCCACGCGCTCGCCGAAGCCGGCCGCGGCCATCTCGAGCAGCATCAGCGGGTTCAAGGGAGCTAGTCCGACGAGGGAAGCGGCTTGGCTCCCTTGACGACGAGCGGCTGCCCGCCGCAGGCGAGGGAGCCCTGGCCCGGCTTGGTGCACAGCAGCTCGAGGCCACTGGCCTCGTTCACGTAGCGCTTGCCGAGCAGGGTTCCGCCGCAGGCGTCCGGGTGCGGCGGTCCGCCGGCGGCGGGCGCGGCGTCGAGCGCGGCCATCGCCACGCCCCCGCAGGTCAGCGCCACGTCGCCCTTCGGGGCCGCGACGATCATCACCTCCGTCGGGCAGACAGTGCTGCGCAGGCGCGTGCCGGGCTTGAGCTGGGCCATCGGGCGATCCTCCACCAGAATGGTACGGGCCCGCGCCCGGCCAGCCAACTCGACTCCGCTCGCCTGCGGCTCGCTGCGCGCGCCCTTTGGGCGCTTGCCAGGAAGGGCGCGTTGTCGAACGTGGAGGGCGGGGGGGCGTTCTTCGGGTACGGGAGGGGGTGGCCTGCGAGGGGGGC
>Ga0315290_10003941_pt1 | contig 10682 bp, 11 predicted proteins | sample YL17G12_0_MG_FD_203627 | JGI IMG/M metagenome (GOLD analysis project Ga0315290, IMG submission 203627) | Sediment microbial communities from Yellowstone Lake, YNP, Wyoming, USA - YL17G12_0 | ecosystem: Environmental > Aquatic > Freshwater > Lake > Sediment | place: USA: Wyoming | collected...
ACGACACGATGGCCATCTGCGACGACCTGACGCGCACCTACCAGGATGAGATGCATCGCCCGCCGTTCCCCTACAAGTTCAAGATCAAGTGTTCCGGCTGCCCGAACGACTGCGTGGCCTCGATTGCGCGTTCGGACCTCGCGATCATCGGCACGTGGAAGGACGACATCCAGCAGGACGCTGCGGCGGTGGCCGAGTACGCGGCCGCGGGCCTCAACATCCAGAAGGACGTCTGCGACCGCTGTCCGACACGGTGCATGGAGTGGGACGGCGCCGCGCTGACGATCGCGAATCGGGAATGTGTCCGGTGCATGCACTGCATCAACGTGATGCCCAAGGCGCTTCGACCCGGCAAGGAGCGAGGCGCCACCGTGCTGATTGGCGCGAAGGCGCCCATCGTTCAGGGCGCACTGCTGTCGTCGGTGCTCGTGCCCTTCGTGCCGGCCGACGAACTGGCAGACACGCTGAAAGAACTGATCAAGCGGGTCTGGGAGTTCTGGGACGAAAACGGCAAGAACCGCGAGCGGGTCGGCGAACTGATCCAGCGTGTCGGACTGGCCAACTTCCTCGATGCGATTGGGCTCGATCCCATCCCCGAGATGGTGACGGCGCCGCGCGACAACCCGTACATCTTCTTCCAGAAAGACGAAGACGGGCACTGATCAGCCTGACATCTTCGAGGAGACATGACGATGACTACAACAGCAGCTGTGAAGCGGATTACGGATATTGGCCCTCCGCACTACGAGCAGTTCCTCCCCCCGATCGTCAAGAAGAACTACGGTCAGTGGAAGTTCCACGAGTCGATCGCGCCAGGCGTGTACTGCCACGTCGCCGAGTCGGGCGACCGGATCTACACCGTACGGGCCGGCTCTCCGCGGCTGCTGAGCGTGCAGACCTTGCGGCGGTTCGCGGATCTCGCGGATCGTTTCAGCGGCGGGCACCTGCGTTTCACGAGCCGCAACAACGTGGAGTTCCTGCTGTCGGACCGCAACAACATCGAGCCGCTCAAGCTGGCCTTGTTCGAGCTCGGCTTCCCGGTCGGTGGCACCAATAACGCCATCAGCAACATCGTCCACACCCAGGGCTGGGTGCACTGCCATTCGGCGGCCACGGATGCGTCGGGCATTGTCAAGTCCGTGATGGACGTGCTGTACGATCGGTTCACCCACGAGAACCTTCCGGCCAAGCTGCGCGTCGCGCTCGCGTGCTGCCTCAACATGTGCGGCGCCGTGCACTGCTCCGACATCGCGATTCTCGGCATCCATCGGCGGCCGCCGAAGGTCAATCATCAGACGCTGCCAAAGACGTGCGAGGTGCCCACCCTCATCGCGTCCTGCCCGACCGGCGCGATCCGGCCGGCGACCGTCAACGACAAGGCGTCGGTGGAGGTGGTGGAAGATCAGTGCATGTACTGCGGCAACTGCTACACCGTCTGCCCGTCGATGCCGATGAACGATCCCGAGAACGACGGGATCTCCATCTGGGTCGGTGGCAAGGTGAGCAACGCGCGCAGTGCGCCCAAGTTCTCGAAACTGGCGATCCCGTTCCTCCCGAACAACCCGCCGCGCTGGCCCGAGGTGGTGGACGCGGTCGTCAATATCGTCGACGTGTACGCCGCGCACGCCCGAAAGTACGAACGGATGGGTGAGTGGATCGAGCGGATTGGCTGGCCACGGTTCTTCGAACTGACCGGCATTCCGTTCACCCGTTACCATCTTGACGACTTCAAGCACGCGGGCCTGACCTATGCCAGGTCGACCCACATCCGCTTCTAGGAGGCCATTATGTCGGTGACGGTCGAAGTGCTGGCCGAGGACATGTATCAGCTGGTCGCCGAGACGCAGGGCAAGAAGAACCTGAAGGCGGGCGACCTGACCAAGGCCATGATCGCCAAGTACGGCGAGGGCAACTGCACCAAGGACGACTGCAAGCTGGCCATCCGGCAACTGATGGAGTCGAGCCGGTGCGTGTACAGCTACTTCGGCGGCAGCTACATCACCCTGCCGCACAAGGAGGGCGCCGCGCCCGAATAGGCGCCGCGGCGTCCGACAGGGTTTCCAGCGAGTGCATCGGGCCGGTTGACCGGCCTGGTGCATCCGGGGGAGGGGATTATGAGCTTCAAACAGAAGACAGCCGACAACACCGGCGAGCTCATCGCCGTGCTCAAACAGTGGCAGAAGATCGAGGACGGGGCCGTCGCCCAGACGACCAAGATCATGGAGAAGACGACCAACCCGTTCATCCGGTTGGTCATGGAGATCATCCGGCAGGACTCGGTCATGCACAAGCGCGTGCAGCAGGTCATGCTTGACGGCCTCGAGAAGGAGGCGTTCTCGCTCACCCCTGAGGAACTGGGCGATATCTGGGACCTGGTGGAACACCACGCGGCACTCGAGAAGGAGACGCTGGTGCTGGCCGAGAAGGCCCGGAAGAACTGCCGCCTGTTCATTCACCGTCACCTGCTCACGTACCTGCTGGAGGACGAGCAGAAACACGATCGCCTGCTCGGCCAGCTCGAGGACTTCAAACGGGGGCTGTACCCGTACGCCTAGTCTGAGTCCCGCGGGAGAGGGATGAGTCATGGGCTTGTTCAAGGACGTCAAGAAGCCGGTCATCAAGTCGGGCGGGCAGGCCGGGGGCGACATCAGTCCGCTCCGCCCCCGCTACGGTCTGAAGGCGCCACCGTGCGGTGGCTCATGTCCCGGCGGGACGGACATCCGCGGCTGGCTCACCACGATCGCCCAGGCCGAGGCATACGGCCGCACGCCGGAGCAGGCGTATACGCTGGCCTGGGAGATCATCACCGACCGAAATCCGTTCCCGGCGGTCTGCGGCCGCGTCTGCCCCCACCCCTGCGAGGATGGGTGCAACCGGACGGCGAAGGAGGGGGGCGTTGCGATCAACGCCCTCGAGCGATTCGTCGGCGACTTCGGGATCGCCCAGGGCCTGAAGGTCAAGACACTCTCCGACGTGAAGTACGACGAGCCGATTGCCGTCGTGGGCGCCGGTCCGGCCGGTTTGTCGTGTGCGTACCAGCTTGCGCGTCGAGGCTACCAGCGGGTCACCGTGTTTGAGGGGTTCGCGCGCCCCGGCGGCATGCTCCGGTACGGTATTCCCCGCTATCGCCTGCCCGAGGCCGTGCTCGACGCCGAGATTCAGCGCGTGCTCGACCTGGGTGTCGAGTTGACGTGCAACACGGTGGTCGGGAAAGACATCACGCTGGACCAGTTGCACGCCGACTACAAGGCGATCTTCGTGGGCATCGGCGCACACAAGGGACTGACCCTGGGCGTGCCTGGTGAGGATGCGTCCGGCGTGTTCACCGGCACCGAGTTCTTGAACCACGTCAACAGTGGCGAGACCGTGGCTGTGGGCGACCGCGTCATCGTGATCGGCGGTGGCGACACGGCCATCGATGCCGCCCGGGTCAGCCGGCGGCTCGGGGCGCAGGTGACGCTTCTCTACCGGCGGACCCGCGCCGAGATGCCGGCGATCAAGCCCGAAATCGAAGGCGCCCTCGAAGAGGGTGTGCAGATCGAGTTCCTTGCGGCCCCCGTCGAAATCCTCGTGCGCGTCGGCGTGGCCGTTGGCATGCGGTGTATCCGGATGGATCTGGGCGAACCCGACCGGTCGGGCCGGCCGCGGCCGGTTCCTCGGACCGGGTCGGAGTTCGACTTACCGGCCACCACGATCATTGCCGCGATCAGCCAGGAGCCCGACTTCGGTCCCGTGGCCAGTCTGCGCACCGGCAAGGACTGGATCAAGACGGACGAGTGGGGTGTCACCTCGACACCTGACGTCTTCGCGGGCGGGGACGACGTGGCGTTGGGCCTGGTCAGCATCGCGATTGGACAGGGGCGGTTTGCCGCCGAGGCGATCGACGCCCGTCTGCGCGCGACGTCACTCCAGAAACCCACGGCCCTTCCGCCCGTGACGCCGGAGAAGATGAAAATCGGCTGGTACAAACCCAGCGACCGCCACGAGCGCACGCACGTGCCCGTCGATGATCGCGGTCCCGACACCGAGATCGAGATCGGTCTCTCCGATGCCGATGCCCTCGACGAGGCCAAGCGCTGCATGTCGTGCGGGATGTGCATGGATTGTGAAACCTGCTGGATGTATTGCACCAACAGCGGGTTCGTGAAGTTGCCGAAAGGCCAGCACTACAAGATCAAGCTCGAAGTGTGCAACGGGTGCAAGAAGTGCGCAGAGGAGTGCCCCTGCGGCTACATCGACCTGGTGTAGCCCTGTGTGCCAGGTGAGCCGCTCGCGTTGTGTGACAACAGCGCAGGGCGGCACGTCGACAACCGAAAGGAACGACCGTGCCCAACATTGATCTGTGCGGCAATACCTACCTCGTTGACGAAGACGGCTTCCTGGAGAATCCGGAAGTCTGGAACGAACGCGCCGCGCTGGACTTCGCGTCAACCGAGGGCGTGGCGGAGTTGACTGAGGCCCATTGGAAGGTCATCAACTACCTGCGCAACTACTACCTCCAGTTCGGCATCGCGCCGATGATCCGGAAGCTCTGCAAAGAGACCGGGTTCAAGCTGAACGAGATCTACGCGTTGTTCCCATCGGGTCCGGCCAAGGGCGCCTGCAAGCTGGCGGGGCTGCCGAAACCCACCGGGTGCGTGTAGTAACACGGCTGTTCCTCGCGTCGGTGCACGTGGCGCACGGGCACGAGAGGTGTCATGGCTCTCACGACGGTGTCAGCGGGCCTGCGGGATCGGTTCTTCGAGGAGTGGCTGGCGTGCACGATCGGGACGTATCCCGAACAGACGCGTCGGCTCCTGCGCGAGGACCGGGATTGGTTTCGGAACCCGGTCGGCCACACGCTCGATGCCTCGCTCAGGGGACTCACCGAGGAGCTGTTCGGCCGCTTCGATCGGGCGCGGGTGACGGCGTGGCTCGACGCGGTCGTCCATCTGCGCGCCGTGCAGGACTTTTCGCCGGCCGACGCCGTCGGATTCGCGGCGATGGCACGGCACGCCGCCGATCGCGTGTCTGAACACGGGAGCCCCGGCCTCAGCCCCGGGGCGCTCGACGTCCTTGGCGCGCGCATTGAGGACATGGTCGCGATCGCGGCGGATCTGTTCAACCGGTGCCGCGACAAGATTCACGCGATCGGCGCACGCGCGGCGCGCCGACGCGTCTTCGTACTCGAACGCGCGCACGCTCGGGCAGAGGCTCGAGCCGTTGCCCAGGTCGGCGCACCGCAGTCAGCCCCCCGAGGCGAAACCCCATGAACGCGTTGTCGTCGCTTGTTGCCGTCTTGTTACTGGCGGGGATCGCCTGGGCTGGCGGAGCCCTGGCGCTGGGGCGCCCCGTCTTCGGCCTTGCCATCCCCGCCCTTGCCGCCGGCATGTTCCTGGTGGGCGTGGCGATGCGCGTGGTCGGCTGGGCTCGGACCCCCGTGCCGTTCAGAATCCCGACGACGTGCGGACAACAGCGATCACTGCCCTGGATCAAGGCCGCCTGGGTCGAGAGCCCCTGGACCCGGCCCGGCGTGGTCGTTCGCATGGCGCTCGAGGTGCTGCTGTTCCGGTCGTTGTTCCGCAACACGCGAGGGGCGATGACGACCGAACGGGTGAGTGACGGGCACGCCGCGCCCGACGCCGGCCCGGGGCCGGCCCGCCTGGTGTTCGGCGAGCAGAAGTGGCTGTGGCTCGCGGCCCTGGCCTTCCACTGGTCGTTCCTGGTCGTGCTGCTGCGCCACCTCCGGTTCTTCTCGGAACCGGCGCCTGCGCTGGTCGGGGTCCTTGCCGCGGTGGACGGTTTCTTCCAGGTCGGCGCCCCCGTGGTGTACGCGACCGACATCGTCCTGCCGGTGGCGCTCGGTTACCTGCTCGTGAGGCGTCTGAGCGATCCGCAGGTGCGCTACCTCTCGCTCTTCCAGGACTACTTCCCGCTCTACCTCCTGATCGGGCTCGTGGTCACCGGCATCCTCATGCGGTACTACGTGCGCCCGGACATCGTGGCGATCAAACAGCTCACGCTCGGTCTGGTGACCTTCGCGCCGGTGGTGCCGACACGTGTCAGCCCGCTGTTCTTCATCCATCTGTTCCTGCTGAGCGTGCTCGTCGCCTCCTTCCCGTTCAGCAAGCTGATGCACATGGCGGGGGTGTTCCTGAGCCCGACCCGGAATCTGGCGAACAACAACCGGATGCACCGGCACGTGAACCCGTGGAACCACCCGGTGAAGGTCCACACCTACGAAGAATGGGAAGACGAGTTCCGCGACAAGCTCAAGGCCGCCGGACTTCCCATCGAGAGGGCATAGCTCCATGGCTGACCAGACGCCGAGCCCAGAACAGCTGACCCGGGTCGACTTCCGGCCGACGGGGAAGGGCTGGCTCGATCCGCATGTGGAATTCAGAAAAGGGACGTATTGCTACAGTGCGGCGCCGAAGAACCTGACGGCGCTCGGTCTGCCGAATCCGCGCGAGTGGCAGCCCTTCGACCAGGACTGGAAGCTGCCGCCGGACTGGAAAGAGACCATCCTCGCCGGGATGCAGGAACGGCTCGACCGGTACCGGTCGTTCCGCGTGTTCATGGACGTCTGCGTGCGCTGCGGCGCGTGCGCCGACAAGTGCCACTTCTATCTCGGGTCGGGTGACCCGAAGAACATGCCCGTGCTGAGGGCCGAGCTCATCCGGTCGGTCTATCGGCGGTACTTCACAGCGGCCGGTCGACTGCTGGGATCCGCGGTGGGCGCACGCGACCTGACCGAGGACGTGCTGAAGGAGTGGTTCTACTACTTCTACCAGTGCACCGAGTGCCGGCGATGTTCCGTGTTCTGCCCCTATGGCATCGACACGGCGGAAATCACGATGATCGGGCGGGAGTTGCTGACCCTGGTCGGCTGCAACATCAACTGGGTGATCGAGCCGGTCGCCAACTGCTTCAGGACGGGAAACCACCTCGGCATCCAGCCGCACGGCTTCAAGGACAGCATCGACTTTGCGGTCGACGAACTCGAGGAGATCACAGGGGTCCGGGTCGACGCGTCGATCAACCGCAAGGGCGCCGACGTCCTCTTCGTGATGCCCTCCGCCGACTACTTCGGCACGCCCCACTACTACACCCTGCTCGGCTACCTGATTCTCTTCCACGAGATCGGGCTCAACTACACGTTGACCGCGTTCGCGTCGGACGGCGGCAACTTCGGGTTGTTCACGTCGCACGAGATGATGAAGCGGCTGAACGCGAAGGTGTACACAGAGGCCAAGCGGCTCGGCGTGAAGTGGATCCTCGGCGGCGAGTGCGGCCACATGTGGCGGGTGCTGCACCAGTACATGGACACGATGAACGGTCCGGCCGACTTCCTCCAGGTGCCCGTGTCGCCGATCACCGGAACGCGATTCGACAACGCGGCGTCCACGAAGATGGTGCACATCTGCGAGTTCACGGCCGACCTGATCCGGCACGGTCGTCTCAACCTGGACGTGTCGCGCAACGACCACTGGAACGTGACGTTCCACGACTCCTGCAATCCATCGCGGGCGATGGGACTCCTCGAGGAGCCGCGGTACATCATCCGGAACACGTGCCGCGCGTTCCACGAGATGCCTGAGAACACCATCCGCGAACAGACCTTCTGCTGCGGCAGTGGCTCCGGCCTGGGCACCGACGAAAACCTGGAGATGCGGCTGCGCGGCGGATTTCCCCGGGCCAACGCGGTGCGCTACGTGCGTGACAAACACGGCGTCAACGTCCTCGCCTGTATCTGCGCGATCGACAAGGCCACCTTGCCGCCCCTGCTCGAGTACTGGTCTCCCGGCGTCGAGGTGGCGGGTATCCACGAGTTCGTCGGCAACGCCCTGGTCATGAAGGGCGAGCGCACACGAACCACCGATTTGCGCGGGGAGCCGATGGCGACCCCCAAAGAGGAGCCCGCTCATGCGTGACCGTCACGCCATCTTCGCCGCCGTGATCGTGTTCTTCGTCGTGGTCACCTCCCCGATCTGGTACGCCAGGGCCGCCGGGACGACGGCGCGAGGGCCCGAAGCGAAGCTGCCGGAGACGGAGAAGACCTGTGTGATGCCGGTGGAGTACATGCGGGCCTCGCACATGGAACTTCTCCTGACGTGGCGCGACGATGTCGTGCGCCGCCAGAACCGGTCGTTCGTGTCGCCCGATGGCAAAGCCTACGCGAAGAGCCTGACGGGTACCTGCCTGCGCTGCCACTCGAACAAGGCGGAGTTCTGCGATCGGTGCCACACGTACGCCGGCGTCACGCCGTACTGCTGGGACTGTCATGTGGCCCCGGCATCGCCGAAGGGGAGTGGCACATGAGCGTCAGCAGACGTCTGTTCCTCGGGACCGCAGGCCTGTCGGCCCTCGGTCTCACCGGCAAGACAGCGCTCGACGCGTTCGCGCTGCAGCCGCCGCACGAACCGGCGCCGGCACCGGCGGGCACCCGGTGGGCGATGGTGATCGATCCCCGCAAGTGTCTCGAGGAAGGCGACTGCACGAAGTGCCTGGAGGCCTGCCACCGGACCCACAACGTGCCCGCCATCGTCGACCAGTCCCACGAGGTGAAGTGGCTCTGGAAGGCGCCCTTCGAGCGCGCGTTCCCCTCGCTGCAGACCGACTACCCGCCTGACGCCCTGCAAGGCCAACCGATCCTGGTGCTGTGCAATCACTGCGACAGCCCGCCGTGCGTCCGCGTGTGTCCCACCCAAGCCACCTGGAAGCGCGACGACGGCATCGTGATGATGGACTGGCACCGCTGCATCGGGTGCCGTTACTGCATGGCGGCCTGCCCCTACGGATCGCGCAGCTTCAACTGGACGGACCCCCGTCCTTCATTGGCGACGACCAATCCCGACTTCCCGACCAGATCCAAGGGCGTCGTCGAGAAGTGCACGCTGTGTGAGGAGCGGCTCGCCAAGGGGGAGGCTCCCGCCTGCGTCGTGGCGTGTCCCGCAAAAGCCATGGTGTTCGGGGACCTTACCGACCCGGCGTCGGAGGTCCGATCGCTGCTGCGGTCCCGGTTCACGATCCGGCGGAAGCCCGAACTGGGGACGCGCCCCGCGATCTACTACATCGTCTGAGGAACGCCCATGTTCATGTTCGAGAAGGCGGTCGTTGGCGGGCGGCGCTACTGGACGTGGGTCGGCGGCCTGCTCGTGGTGATGGGCCTCGCCATGCTGGCGTACTTGCGCCAACTGGACGTCGGGCTGGGGGTGACCGGGCTCAGCCGGGACGTGACCTGGGGCCTCTACATCGCGCAGTTCACGTTCTTGGTGGGCGTGGCGGCGTCGGCGGTGATGGTCGTGCTGCCGTACTACCTGCACGACTTCAAGGCCTTCGGCCGGATCACCATCCTCGGCGAGTTCCTCGCGATCTCCGCCGTGACGATGTGCATGCTGTTCATCTTCGTCGACATGGGCCAGCCGATGCGGGTGCTCAACGTACTGTTGTACCCGACGCCCCACTCGATGATGTTCTGGGACATGGCCTCGCTTGGCGGCTACCTGGCGCTGAACGCGGTGATTGCGCTCGTCACGCTCAGCGCCGAGCGCAAGCAAGTCGCCCCGCCCCGCTGGATCAAGCCCGTGATCATCCTCTCGATTCCCTGGGCGGTCAGCATCCACACCGTGACGGCGTTCCTGTACAACGGCCTGCCGGGCCGGTCGTTCTGGCTGACGGCGATTCTGGCCCCGAGGTTCCTGGCCTCGGCGTTCGCCGCCGGGCCGGCGCTGCTCATCCTGCTGTGCCTGGTCCTGCGACGGTTGACCTCGTTCGATGCGGGCCGGGAGCCCGTCCGGAAGCTGGCGGTCATCGTGACCTACGCCATGCTCCTGAACGTGTTCTTCATCCTGCTCGAGCTGTTCACGGCGCTCTACAGCCAGATCCCGGAGCACGTCGAGCATTTCCAGTACCTCTACCTGGGGCTCCACGGTCAGGCGACGCTTGCGCCCTGGATGTGGACGTCGTCGGTGCTCGCCGTCGCGTCGCTCGTCCTGCTGCTGGTGCCGTCGTTGCGCCGGCGGGAACCGGTGCTGGCGGTGACGTGCGGCATGGTGTTCGCATCGCTGTGGATCGACAAGGGCCTGGGACTCATCGTCGGAGGGTTCGTGCCGTCGCCGCTCGGTGCCGTGACGTCGTACACGCCGTCGCTGCCCGAGGTGCTCATCGTGCTGGGGATCTGGGCTCTGGGCTTCCTGATGGTGACGGTGTTCTACAAGATCGCGCTGTCTGTCCGGGAGGAGGTCGCGGCATCGTGATGGCCGGGACGTCGGGCATCGCGGCGGCGGCGCCGCCGCGCCTGGTCGTGGCCGGGCTGGGCGGAGATTCTGGCAAGACGCTGGTGTCACTCGCGATGCTGGCGTCGGCACGCGCCAGCGCCCTCGATGTCCGGGCGTTCAAGAAGGGCCCCGACTACATCGATTCGGCGTGGCTGGGCTGGGCCGCCGGCCGCCCGGCGCACAACCTCGATACATGGCTCATGGGCGTTCCGGGCGTCCAGCAGGCGTTCGCGCGCCACGCGACGGGCGCGGATCTCGCGCTCATCGAAGGGAACCGTGGACTGTACGACGGTGCGGATGTCGAAGGCACCCATAGCACCGCCGAACTCGCCAAGGCGCTCGACGCGCCGGTCCTGCTCGTCGTGAATGCGACGAAGGTGACGCGCACGGTCGCCGCCTGCGTCCTCGGGTGCCAGGCCTTCG
>Ga0315290_10003942_pt1 | contig 10681 bp, 8 predicted proteins | sample YL17G12_0_MG_FD_203627 | JGI IMG/M metagenome (GOLD analysis project Ga0315290, IMG submission 203627) | Sediment microbial communities from Yellowstone Lake, YNP, Wyoming, USA - YL17G12_0 | ecosystem: Environmental > Aquatic > Freshwater > Lake > Sediment | place: USA: Wyoming | collected...
AATAGAAAAGCATCCCCTTAAGGCTGCCGACGCGATCCACCTGTCTTCAGCTTTGTGGTTAAAACTTTCCTCTAAGGTGGATGTAACCTTTGTCGCTTCCGATTCGAACCTACTTAAAGCTGCTGCGGCTGAGAAACTTCAGGTAATGAATCCACTGGATGAGGCAAAATAGATGCGCTTTGCTCTTTGCGTTACCAATGGAGAGGGGATGACATGAAAAGCCATTTCCGAACTTCGCTGTATCTTTTCTATGTAATCAGCGCCCTGATGGCCTTGATCTCCGTCATATCCTTTATTAATGCTTTATCATGTCTGAACAAGCCTTTCGCAGGATTCTTGGTCTATCATCCTCCTTACGTGAATTCTCTTGGTATTCGAGACTGGCCAGGGAAGATAGCCGGGCTCAAATACTTGGACCATATTCTTTCAATCGATGGAAAGCCCGTCCTGCAAGGGCAGGACGTGGTTCGAACAGTAAGAGAAAAGCAACCCGAAACACCGGTACGATATCGAGTGGAGTCGAAGAACGAAATCCGTGAGGTCACGGTACCCGTCACCATTTTCGGTATCAGGGATTTCCTCCTTGTTTTCCTCATCACTTACTCCTCCGGGATTCTACTTTACAGCTTTGGAGTTATTGCCTACCTTCTGAAACCCAATATCCGCAGCAGCTGGGTTTTTCTGGGCATGTGCTTCAGCCTTGGCACATACGTGGTGACCGCCTATGAAATTGAATCCACCTATTACTTGGTCCGGTTGCACTATTGTTCCCTTTCCTTTTTCCCTGCCACGTTCCTCCATCTTGGCTTTATCTTCCCGGATAGGAAACGGTTCTTGAGTCGTTTTCCGGCGCTCGAGTACCTCGTCTATCTTCCGGCCGTTATACTATCTTTGCTGTTCATGATATATTTCTCCGCTTTCAAGGAAATCCTAACGTCAGGGGCTTTGCCCTGGCTGCCGGGGTACAGGGGACTCGGGGCTATGGGAAGGATTTTCAGCCTCTTTTCTGCGATCATGTTATTCATCCTCCAGGTTCATGCCGTTTACAAAGCTACAACCACAGCAGCGCGCCAGCGGGCCCGCATGATTCTCTTCGGCGTGACCGTTGCTTTTGTGCCGCCAGGAATGGCCATGGCAGCGGTCCATTTTTTGAAGGCCAATATACCCTGGAACTTTCTGGTCTTTTTTCTCGTCTTTTTCTTTGCTTCCATCGCCTATTCCATCGTGCGGCATAACCTTTTCGATGCAGATACAATCATCAAAAGAACTGTTGGTTATGTGGTGGTTACTGCAGTGGTAGTGGGAGTCTATGCATTGGTGAGCCTAAGCTTGAATGTCATTGCAGGAAGATATGCCTTGGCAGAGTCTCGCGCATTTCCTATCCTTTTCACTCTGGGTGTTATCCTTGTGTTTAATCCTATGCGCGATCGTATTCAAGCTCTCGTAGATCGTCTCTTCTTCAGAAAAGAATATGACTATGGCGCTGTTGTTGACAAAGTGAGCCGAGCTATGACGTCATTGCTTGACCTGAGCCAGGTACTTCGCCACCTGACTCAGACCTTCATCAAGGACATGTTCATTAATACGACCTCGGTCATGTTGCTTCATCCCGCCACAGCCGAGTATAGGGTGTATCTGGCTGATGGCGAAAGAAGAGAGGAGGTGGAGGGGAAGTTCTTTAGGAGCGACGGGCCTTTGATGCAAATCATCAAGGGCGAGAAGAGGGAACTTACCAGGTATGACGTGCTGGAAGACCCGAAATACAAGACCATCTCTCAGGCTTGCGCAGAGGAATTTGAATCGGTCTGTGCAGGCCTCATGGTTCCCTTGGTGTTTCAGGGGAGGCTCATTGGGGTGCTGAACTTAGGCGAGAAAAAGTCAGGCAAGCCTTTCAATCGCCAGGACATCGATTTGCTCCATGCTGTTGCCAACCAAGGGGCTGTGGCCATCGAGAATGCAAGACTTTTTCAGGAAAACCTGGAGAAGCAGCGAATGGAAGAGGAACTCAACATCGCCCGAGATCTTCAAATGAGCATGCTGCCGGCCACTTGCCCCCAAGTTCCTGGGTTCGGCATAGCCGCCACTTCTATCCCGGCAAGGGAGGTTGGGGGCGATTTCTTTGATTTCATCGAGATGGGGGAGGACAAGTTGGGTTTTGTTGTAGGAGATGTGACAGGAAAAAGTGTCTCCGGCGCACTCGTCATGTCTGCTTCGAGAAGCATCTTTCGGATGCTTTCCGAGGAGAAGTTAACGGTGGGAGATATCATGATCCGGGCCAACAAGAGGATCAAGAAGGATATCAAGTCAGGCATGTTCGTGGCCTTGCTTTACGCAGTGCTGGACTCTTCGGCGAGAGCTCTGAGGCTGTGCAGCGCTGGGCAGACACACCCCATATACTTTTCCCCAAAGACGGGGGAAGCCCGTCTCATGGAGACCGAAGGGGACAAGTTCCCTCTCGGCATCCTCGATGAGGCGGATTATCAGGAAACCAGGGTCCGACTGGAGCCTGGCGATAGAGTCGTCTTCTATACAGATGGCATTGTAGAGGCGATGAACGAAAAGAGCGAGATTTTTGGCTTTGAGCGGCTCCTGGAAGTCGTTCAGGAGGCGAGATCGATGAACGCAGAGTCACTTCTGAAAGAGATTCTCGACAAAGTTAATGGGTTTTCAGGTGGCGCCACTCAGCACGATGACCTCACCGTCATCGTTGTAGTAGTAGGATAATTTCCTTTTGAGCGGTGCCCATAGCGGTCTCTGCTCTTTTGTAGTGGGTGCCTTCTTGAGGAAACCCGTGCATTTGAATACGAAGTGATCAGAGCAGGATAAGGACTCATAGGGTTTTCAAATATCTCAACCATTCTTCCATCCGAACCCCAGGCACGACCTTGTGGTTAGGTCTTAACAAAAGGAAGTTCCAGATCAGGAACTCGGGCATTTTCGAGAGCTTGTGCTTCATCATTCTTTTGAAGATCGAGCGCCATGAATAGAATTGTTTACGAGTTTCAATAAACCCTTCTTGAAGGTCAGCAGGATGGATGTTCCTCGGCCGGTGGACGACGGTGTACCCATTGTAATATTTCGCCTCCTTCGTGATCAGCCTGTTTTCTTTGCTCAGAGTGGCGTAATAATTGGAATGAGGGTAAGGGGCGACAATGTGCGTGTGAAGGAGGGACATTCCCATTCCCTCTGCAATTTTCGGGGTGTCTACAAATAAACTTTCTTTGGTATCCTGGTCAAAACCGTACATGAAAGTTCCCATGAAATTGATCCCGTGCTTCAGCAGAACTTTCGCCTGTTCTTCGTAGCGGGAGACCACGTTTACCGTATCCTTCCTTTGAGCCCTGAGTGTTTCTTCGGATGCTGATTCCAGGCCTACCAGAATTCCCTTGCACCCGGAGGCTTTCATGAGCTTGACCGTCTCAACATTGTCCGCCACGTTCAGGCACATTTGCGAGAGCCACCATTTCTTTAGTGGGATCATTTTTCTCATGAGATCATGAAACCAGTCAAGATCGCAAGCAGGGTTGTCATCCCAGAACTGAACGAGTTTTCGATCCGACCATCTTACATTTGGTCGGGATGTTTGAAATTTGATTTCCTCTATGAGTTCATCCACGGGGCGCTTGAGATATTTTTGTCCATACATATTGCTGATGACACAATAGGCACACTTGTGGATGCATCCCCTTGTCCCGATGATGACCGTTGAGTAATAGTATTTGTTCCTGTCAAGAAGATCCAGTCGGCTGAATGGTATTCCCTCCAGGGAATCTACGGGCATGGAGTAAAGGGGTTGCAGTCTCCCTTCCCTATAGTCCTGAAGAGCTCTTGGTAATGCTTTCTCTCCTTCTCCCAAAACAACACTGTCGGCGAGTTCTTTAATTCGGGGATCCAACTCATAGGACAGAGTGACGTGAGGGCCCCCCATGAGAACTGTTACCCCGCAGACTTTCAATCGCCTTGCGATTTCAAACATGTGGTCAGATTGTGGCATCGTGGTGGTCAAGAGTGCTATATTCGGAATAGGCTCGAATAGTTTCATACGCTCTACTGCAAGGTCGCATATCTTGATCTGGTCAGCATAGGGGGTTGCCAATGCGGCAAGGTAGGGAGCTGTGAGGGCTGGAGGATAAGATTTTAATCGCACACCAGGATGCCCCGGTGTCACAATGATGATGTTCATCACTTCTCCTAAGGGGTCGGCTCTGGGCTCTCTGGTTACCCATGATAGGCGAAAAGAGTGTCTATTGTCAATGAGATAGCGGTGCCAGCTTTGATTCAAGCTTCATGTTCTTGATCCCCGCTAGGTGAAAATAAAATTTTAGTCTTGAAAAGTTTGGCCAATTTATTATAATAGGCCTCATTCGCCAGGGATTTCAGTTTATCCATCATATTTGATTAGCTTCCATCTTTAGTGAGGGGAGAGGAATTCCATTTATGATTGCAGATAACAAGATTGAACTCCATATTCCAAGTGTAATGGGCTATGAAAAGACCGCCATGGAATGCGCTGCATCGATAGCCAAAAAAATGGGCTTTACAGAAGATCGAATTGAAGATTTGAAGACAGCAGTGGCTGAGGCTTGTCTCAATGCCATCGAACATGGTAATAAAATGGACACGAGCACCAAAGTGGGGGTCACCCTGACGGTCGAGAAAACGAAACTTCAGGTAGCCGTAAAAGATGAAGGGAAAGGAATTGGAGAAATCCAACCACCACATATCGAAGATAAAATGGAGGGAAAGGATAAATCCCGGGGATGGGGAATCTTTCTGATCAAAAACCTGGTCAATGAAGTCACGTTTGAACTGAGTCCTGAGGGCGGCAATCTCATCAGAATGGTTATTTACCTGGATAAATAGTAACAGGTCATTGTTAGAAAATAGGGGGTTTTGTTAAACGGTAACGGCTACGAGGCCCGTATCGTTAATAAAAGGTTAAGTTGATCGTCTCTTAATTCTTTATACGTAACCGTAACCGGTAACCGAAACGGGCTTCGTTACCTTTACCTTAACCCAAACACACGGAAATCGCTCAATTCAGGTGAAAGATATTCATCTTGATGGTCACTTAAAGCCCCTATGAAAGGTGTGACGCGCTTATGAACAAGGACATAGAGATCTCCAATTCCAGTAAAAATGATGTTTCCTTGATCCACATCAAGGGGGATGTCACCGCCATCTCCGGAGAGGCGATTGAGAAGGCTTACCAAAAAGTGAGCGCAGACGGAGCAAAAAAAATATTGCTCTGTTTTAACGCGGAAAGCTATATCAATAGCGGTGGGATAGCTATTTTGATCGGAATCGCTGCCGAGAGCAAGGAGAAGGGTCAGACCATTCGGATGACAGGGCTATCGAGCCATTTTCAAAAGATTTTTCACATGGTGGGGTTGACGAAATACACAGAAATTTTTCCGTCAGAGGAATTAGCTCTCGAAGGTTTTTATTAGTCAGTCCATGATTGTATAGACACTGAAAATAAATCCCTCCTTCCCTCCCTTTGCCAAAGGGAGGTATTACCCCTCTTTGGTAAAGAGGGGCGAGGGGAGATTTTCATCCCGATTAAATCGGGATCAATTATGGACTCCTTAGTAATTGAAAGAACGGTTTCCTAGGAATTCAGCTCCCTTCTCAGCCCTATAGATCATTCAGGGATGGAAACAGTAACGAATGGAAGATAAGGAACAAGAGGCCAAACAGTGCGAACTGGAACTTGAGAGGCGGATCTATTATCTCAAGACCCTTTATGATTTGAGCCTGGAGATAGGATATCAAAGAGAAACCCATGAGATTATAAAAAACCTGTTGTTGATGATGATCGGGACTTTTGGAGCCTCCCGGGGGTTAATTTTCCTCCTCGATAAAACCCGGAGGAAGATCGACGCACTGACCCAGCGGGGATTGACCCCGGATTCTATCAATCTATTAGTCCAAAGGGTCGAGTCAGAGGATCCTGAAAATTTCGATAAAATAACCGACATTCACCTCTTCAATGAAAAAGGCGACCTCCAGGGAGAAGGCGAAAAAAATGGACTTCACTTCCTCTCTTCATTCAACCTGCGGATCTGGATTCCCTTTAATATCGATGCCAATTTTAGAGGGGGCATCGGATTGGGGGATAAACTCTCCGGTGATCCTTATACTCCAGACGACCAGGAATTATTGCTCACCATGGCGCATCAGGGGGCAGTCGCCATCGAGAATGCCAAGCTCCAGCAGGCCCGGATCGATGCGCTCGAACAATCAAAGAAGGATCTTGAGAGATTAAACAAAGCCAAAAGCAGGGCTCTTGACCACCTCTCTCATGAACTGAGAACCCCTCTTGCCGTGATTCAGGGAAATATCCGGATTTTAAAACGGAAGACTCAAAACCAGACTCCACCTATTATGAGAGAGGGGTTTTTTGAATCCCTTGAGAAGAATCTCGGCCGCCTCTCTGAGATTCAGCAGGAGACCGATCAGATCATCCGCACTTACCAGGAATGGGAGAAGGAACAAACGATTGAGGGAGTGAATCGCACCCAAAACGGACAGACCACAGCCCTCTCTCTCACCCCTTTTGTCGAACAGGTCCTGGATGATGTGAAAAGGCGAGCCGGTCACCGGAATATCGAATTCTACATAGATGGGGGACAGGGGCTCATCCTAAATGTGATTCCAAAGAATCTCGAAGAATCTCTCGTAGGGCTTTTAAAAAATGCGATTGAGAATACCCCGGATGAGGGATTGGTACGGATCCTGCTGGAGCAGAAGGCCCAATGGGTCCAGCTCAAGGTGATGGATTTTGGAATCGGAATAACCAAAGAGAACCAGAGTCATCTCCTCGACGGCCTCTTCCACACCCTGGACACGGAACTCTATAGCTCCAAAAAACCCTATGACTTCGGTGCCGGAGGAAAGGGACTCGATCTCCTGCGAATCAAGACCTATGCCCAGCGCTATGGTTTCGATTTCTCCGTGGGGAGCCAACGATGCCTCCATCTCCCAACGGACCGGGACCTCTGCCCGGGGAGGATTTCCGCATGTTCGCATTGCCAGACAACAGAGCACTGTTACAAATCCGGGGGGAGTACCTTCTGTTTAACGTTTCAGGCAGTAAACCCCGTTAGAAAGGACGGGGCTTTAAACCCCGCCCTTTCTGAAAGGTATTAAGATTCTGATACACAACCCATCCCCGCTTTAAAAAGCGGGGCTTTCTAACGGGGTAAAATGAACATTTCCCCTCTCCCCAATGGGGCTGTGTCGCAAGCCCGTTCATGGTTCGACAGGCCTGTTCTGAGCGACCCATTCGTCCCTTCGAGAGCCTCAGGGCGAACGGTTTTTTCCGAATGTCCTGAGCGAAGTCGAAGGAAGTGCTCACCACGAACGGGAGTACGGGGTCAGGTCTTGCAATCCTACATTTTGAATTTCATCGCTTTTGTTGCTTAACCCGCCTCACCGCACGGCTTACGGTAGCATAGTGGATCCACAAACATTACTAAGGAGTCCATAATTGAGCAGACACATTCTTCATAAAATCTCCCCTAACCCCTCTTTGCCAAAGAGGGGAATTCCTCCTTTTTGCAAAGGGAGGTAAGGAGGGATTTAGTCTCCAATATCTATATTATTATGGGCTGACTAATAAGATAAAATAAAAGGGTGAAGCATTCTGGGCCCGCCCTGTTGGTTCATAATTTTTTTCCATTTCACTTACTGGATAAGAAATCAACCGCAAGATTCGCCATGGCCCGAATGCCAAGAAGTATAGCATTTTCGTCCACATAAAAATGGGGCGAGTGATTCGGCACAATCTTGCCACCTTCTGGAGTAATCCCAAAAAAGAAAAAGAGTCCAGGTATTTTTTCCTGATAGTATGCGAAGTCCTCACCACCCATTATCGGGGGTGCAATAAACAACTTCCCTCTGCCAGTAACTCTTTCTAAGGTGGGGACCATTTGTTTGGTAAGGTCGGGGTCATTAAAAGTTACCGGAAAAATTTTAGTTATTCTTACATCAGCAGTCGCCCCTGCACTCTCCGCAATCATCTTTGCCGTTTTCTGAATCCGTTCATGCATCTCATTCTGCATGCTGTAAAGAAACCCCCGAATTGTTCCACCCATTTCTACTTTTTCGGGAATGATGCCAAATTGGTCTCCCCCGTGAATCGTTGCTATCGAAATAAGCGCCGGGGTCACAGTCAGATTCGTTTGACGGCTGACTATCGTTTGAAGCCCCAATATAACTTGTGAGGCCACCACAATCGGGTCAACCCCCATCCAAGGAGCACCTCCGTGAGTCTGGGTTCCTTTAATGGTAATCTCAAGTTTATCTACACTCCCAAAAATTCCTTCTGCCCGATACCAAATCGTTTTACCAGGAAAAGGCATCACATGGAGGCCAAAAATGCCATCCGGTTTCGGGGATTCCAGAACCCCCTCTTTGATCATCAATGACGCACCTCCTTCTCCCCCTTCTGGTAGAATTTCCTCTGCAGGTTGGAAAATGAATTTTACCGTCCCAGGGAGTTCCTCCTTGATTTTGGAGAGCACTTCGGCAACGGCCATGAGTGTGGCTGTATGGACATCGTGACCACAGGCATGCATCACAAACGCTTCCTTACCCTCTACAGTAGCTTTTACCCTTGATGCAAAAGGAATATTCACAACCTCCTTTACCGGAAGGGCATCCATGTCTGCACGAAGGGCGACCACCGGCGTATCCTTCTTTCCTCTTAAGACACCGACGACTCCAGTTTTGCCTACCCCTGTCTTGACTTCTATAGCAAGACTTTTAAGGTGGTTGGCAACAATTTCGGAAGTTCGAAATTCTTGAAAACCAAGTTCTGGGTACTGGTGGAAATCGCGGCGCCAATCGATGGCCTTCGCCTCTATCTCTGAAGAAAGTTGATCAATCCTCGCCCACAGAGCTAAGCTACTTATTTTATCCATGATAGTCCCCTCCTTTCGAAAATGAGGTCAGTTAAACTGGGGTCCTGGGGTTAGGTCTTGCAATCCTACATTTTAAATTTCATCTCTTTTGTTGCTCCACCCGCCTCACCGCTCGGCTTATCGTAGCATAATAACCGGACGAGGGGAACGTAGGTTCTAAAACACTTAAGTCCGAGGGACCTAATACAAACGTATTAATTCATTTTACCCCCCACCCTCCCCTCCCCCTCAAGGGGGGAGGGTTAGGGAGGGGGTGATGTCACTTTATATAATGCGTTTGTATTAGTTGACCCCATGCATGGAAGACCCCATTTTGTTTTTAAAAAAAGCAGAGCCATTTGCCCTGCCTTTAGCATTTAAGAAAACAATGGGGAGGCTGGTAATCGTAAGAAGGCTTTCTATCGTCCAAGGAGGTTCTTCCAGTTATAGTTATAAATTGCGTTTTGGACCTGAAAATTGCTCGTCGATGCGGAGATAATCGTTGAGGTTTTGACGAGAGATTTCAAGTCTCCTTCAATTCTCAGGAGTGAAGAAGCATGTTTTGGTAAGATGGTCATCCCACTCTTGATCTCAAAGAGATACAACTTCTGCCCGAATTCTAGGACCAAATCCACTTCCAGTCCATCCCGTGTGCGCAGATAATACATGGAAGGCATCTGCCCAAAATGGAGAAACCGCTTTAAGATATCTGTGACGACCATGGTTTCAAAAAGATTCCCGAAATTAGGGCTATTCATCAAGGTCTCACGGTCATGCAAGCCTAAAAGATAAGAAGCCAAAGAAGTATCGTTGAAATACAACTTAGGGCTTTTGACCAACCGTTTGCCTACATTCTTGTAGTAGGGATAAAGGAGGTAAACCTGGTATCCTGTTTCCAATATGGAAAGCCATCTCTTAACGGTGGGCACACTCATCCCGATCTCTTTTGCCAACTCTGAGAGATTGAGGAGCTGACCTGTCCGAATAGCGCAAAGCCTCAAGAATCTCTCAAATTGACTGAGATCACCGATCTGAGCAAGATTTCTGACATCTCTTTCTAAATAAGTGGAAATATAAGAACCACACCATAGCTGGCGGTCTACCGACCTCTTACTGGCGATTTCGGGATAATTTCCCCTCAATAGCATCTCGCTTAAAGAAACCTTATCCTCACATTGCAGGCCAGGATTCAGTTCTTTCAACCAATCAGCGATTTCTATAGAGGTGTTTCCTAAACCTATCCTTTCGGAGAACGAAAAGGGCAAAAGTGAGAGAACAGCAGCTCTTCCTGCAAGAGACTGGCTTATTCCCTGCATGAGTGTAAAATGTTGCGAACCAGTGAATAACCATTGTCCGGGTTTCCTGTTCTGGTCAATCCGGGTTTTTATATAGGACAACAATTCCGGGATGTATTGGATCTCGTCAATGATAAGGGGTGGCTGATACTGATCCAAGAAATGGAGAGGATCCTCCTTGGCTCTCATCCTCACATCCGGATCTTCTAAAGTGACAAACCGATGCGTTTTCGCGAAGAGCATTTTCAAGAGCGTGGTCTTTCCGGATTGACGTGGACCCGTGACTACAATCGCAGGAAATGACTTCAGGGCCTTCTGGATTGTTCTTGCTAATACTCGAGGCTTCACGGCATAAATTTATACCCTTAATATTTAACATGTCAAGTTAAAAATGCAGGAGGAGGTAATCCCTCAGTTATGAAGGACAAACAGTTTGTCGCATATGTAACTCAGGGCTTTAGCCCCGCCGGGCTGGAGAGC
>Ga0315290_10003945_pt1 | contig 10673 bp, 13 predicted proteins | sample YL17G12_0_MG_FD_203627 | JGI IMG/M metagenome (GOLD analysis project Ga0315290, IMG submission 203627) | Sediment microbial communities from Yellowstone Lake, YNP, Wyoming, USA - YL17G12_0 | ecosystem: Environmental > Aquatic > Freshwater > Lake > Sediment | place: USA: Wyoming | collected...
GGGCTGCTCCGGATGCCGGAAGGCCTCGAACGAGAACGACCCACCTGCTTGGAAGAAGATCAAGAAGGCCAGAATGATGAACGCCGTTCCGACATGCGTCATGATCAGATAGAACAAACCCGCGTAACGCACCTCGGCCTTCTCGTGCTCCGTCACCACGAGGAAATAGGACAGCAACGACATGAGTTCCCACACGATCAGGAAGAAGAACCCGTTATCGGCGATCACAACGAGGATCATCGCGAGAAGAAACCCGTTGAAGAGTGAACCGAGCACAGCGATCGAAGCCCGCCCATAGAATTCGGTCACATACCCGAGCGCATAGATGGAAGCGGCCAGACCGACCAGAGAGATGGTCAGCACGAAGAGGGCGGCGAGGGGGTCAAGCCGGATCGCGAAGGTCAGAAGGGGAAGGGTCGAGGGTAAGGACAGTGTCAGTGGTGCGGAAGCGAAGAGGCCGGCGATGCCGAGGAGGATACCCGCTCCACTGGCCAAGCCCGCGAGCCCATGGGCGAGCACATTTTGGGCTCGCGGCTTGCCCGTCAGACATGGCGGCAAGATGATTCCGCCCAGATACAGCACGAGCATTGTGACGAGGAGAATCGTCATATCATCTGAGAAGAAGCACTGATGGTGTTATTAGTAGAGTGGGATATTAGCACACGCGGGGCATTTCAACCGGTCCGATATCAATCACCCAGGAAGACTCTGCTCTTGCGACTCGCGTCCTGAGGAAATCTGTTTCACCGCCGGAGTTTCATTGTGAGAACTGCATCAATCGCGACCATCTGCACCTATTGTGTCTGGCGAATTAGGGTGGGCACGATGTGGCTCTGGGCATCGTCGGTGATGCCGAACCGAGTATAGGGCTTGTCCACCATCTCGTTGGCATAGAGGCGCCCGGTGGGCGCGGGAATTATTATCTCCACCTTCGCTTGGCTCTTCGGCTGGATCGTGATGGTCTGTTCCTTCGTGCCGCCGAGGTACGGATGCCAAATCACCATCTTGTACGTGCCGGGAGGGATGGCGCCGATTTCAAACCGGCCATCCTGGTCGGTCAGCGCATAGTAGGGATTCTCCATCGCCAGTCCCCAGCTCTCCATGTACGCATGGAAGCCGCATTGCATGACGAACACCCGGCGCCCTTTCGTCATGCCGACGAGCTGCTTCATCGGTTCGCCGGCCAGGTGCTTGTGATAGAGAGCGGCGTCGCTCCTGTCTTTGAGGTCTCGCGGGTGCTGCGGATTCATCGGCAGCGGCACGTTGAAGAGCACGCGTGGGCCAAGCTGAGAGGTCTCATAGGCCTGAATGTCGTGCATGACCGGATCCATATTCACGACGACCACGTCCTGTTTCTCACGCACCACGGTCGTAAAGGGAACGAATTGGCAATCCTTGGCTTCGATTCGCGGAATCGGCGCGTGCGAGAAGGATTTTCCTTTCTCGACGTTTTCAAGATACACCACCACATCGCGGAACTCTCCCGCAGCTCCCACGTTGAAGGGCTGAAGCAGTCGCCACCCCTGGCCATTGGAAATCCGCCCGCAGTAGATTTGATCGGGAAGCGTAATCAGGTTGTAGCCCTTCGGGCGCGGCACCTTGCCCTCCAGCGTCACGGTGCCGACGAGGGTACCGCCCTCCGTCACGGGAATCTCCTCATAGGCCCAGGCGGACGAGCCCATTCCAGTCATCACGGCGACAAGTGCAGCAAAAAGGAATCGCATGACATGCCCTCTTTTTATAAGGTAAATACCAAGTTCGACGTTCTTTGCACTTATGCTGGCCGCGTTCGTTTCTGCCGATGAACCGAATCCACAATGCGCTGAATCGTCGCGGCTGTCAGGTCACGGATGGTGATGTGTGCCTCGTCATCGCCATTGAAGGTACAGAGCGCGATGGTGAAACAGTTGGTTCCCCCACGGATAATCTTCAGCGCGATATTGGACTGGTGGCAATGGACGCCGACAAAAAGACAGACATCGATTTTGTTCTGCCAGATGGTCAGATTCGGATGGTTCGGGTTGATCTCCTTCTCCGGAAAAATCTTCGGGTACTTCGGCCGGTAATCCGGCATCGGAATGAGCTTGGCCGGGATCGCCTTAGCCAATGCCTTGACGACCTTCGCCTCTTGCTTGGCCTGTTCATTCCAGGCCCACAGCACCAACGGTCCGGGGAAAATTGTGGGATTCTTGGCATTGAGAAGCCGCCGCGCTGCCTCGTCAATCGCCTGTTGCTCGGAGACGACCTTACCCAATACAAGGCCTTCTCCCTTCGACGGCAGCACGACCCCCCGTGATGAAGCGGGAGTGGCCAAATAGCCTTCCGGACCAACGGTCATTTCATACTGACTCATCCTGGACTCCTTTCGATCGGTTGCTGTGTGTTGCTCCAAGGTCTTCCCTCATAAACAAGTCCATCGCCGTCAGGGCCGTTCCCTTATCTGGCATGACCACAGAGGGTCGAAACGAGCAGGCCCCCTCGATGCGATCCGCATACGCCCTCGTCTGACCGGACTCCACCACCACCACGCGTTTTACGGTACCAGCGAACGACTCCAACTGCGCCACCGGCAACGGCACCATCTGCTTGGGATACAAGGCGGCGACGTTCATGCCAAGATTCCGGCACAGCATCAGTGCGTCACGAACTACACCTTGGGTCGCCCCCCAGGCGATAAATCCGACCTCCGCGTCGTCCTCCCCCTCACGCTCGGCCCGCATAGTCGCGGTCCCATTTTCTTCAGCTCCGTCGAATCCGTCTGCGGCATCCAATTGCTTCCCGCTCATGGCCGCCGCCAATGCTCCGACCCCGACACTTTCGAGACGTGCCGTGAGGGTTTCTTCGACCACGACTCCCACCACACCGGCCCGGTTCGTTTGGATCAATCGATGTCCTACGACCAATAATCGCAATGCGTCGACCGCATCAGCCGCGACAAGGATTCTCGGGTTGGAACAGCCATTCAGCGAGGACAAGATCGAGGCCTCATCTCCACGAAACAGCGCGAAGACTTTCCCCTGCGGGCCTCGATAGGCCTGGACGTCTGGAAATTGCTCACTGTGCAGCACCGAGACTATCTTGTCGGCCATAGCGAGGTGTCTGGCTATCCACTGTGCCGGTGATCGTTCCAGCTCGCCGGCGCAGTCCGTTCCAGACTGGCAGTGACTCGCGGCAAACCCAAGTTTCACAGCTTTCTCCGGGCTCAGTACGATCCGCGCATCACCGCGCGTGGCGAGTGGAAGGGAATAGATGTCATGCTTGACGAGCGAGCGGGACGCGAACTGATACCCGCTGTCGAACAAACGGGATGCCGAGAGGGACTTCAGACAGACCCGTCGAGCCTCCTCGGAGAAGCCGAGCAGCTGGGCCAGCACTCCCATCGCCACAAACCCTTTCCCCCCTGTTTCCTGGCTGGACTGCGCGTTCAGCTCCCGGAGAGGAACCGGGTAGGCAATGATCCCGTCAGGCAGGAGAGGGTGAAGACGCAACTGTTCAGGCGGCTCCCAGACAAGCACGCTGCCCGGCTGCAGACCGAATCGCCGGAATTCCGGTGGGTCCTGATCCAGATACACGACCACATCGCATCCATGCCCCATCGAATAGAACGGGCGCGACGCGATTCTGAGGCGCAGCACCAAGTGCCCGGAGCCACCATTGAGCCTGCCGGTCTGAACCATCACCTGGCAACCGTGGAGGCTCAAGGCTTGGACGATGGGCGCAAGTTCATCGATGAGACCCGATGCGCTTCTCCCAACGATCTTCACCGCCAGATCGAAGTCCTGATTGGGATGCGCGGGAAGCCATGCTGAAAACGGGGCCATATCGATTTGTTCCGTACTAGACACGATAACTACTTTTCACCTCTAGAACCGCCGTCACCTTTATCCACTGGACGGCATACCCGTTGAGGAACAGATGGTCATAGACCGCAGCCAAGAAGGCGTGTCCATCGTGGGGCAAGACAAGACACCCCTCCCAGCTCTGGACTCCTCGTCGAAGCGTGGCGCGCAAACCTGCATGACTCGTCGTGATCGACCCTGCGACCGGATCGAACCAGACGATCGCCGTACAGCCTCTCGGGTACTGCACAACCAGGACAGCGGTCTCTCTCTTCATGAGCATGACGGTGGTTCCGGGATTACTTTTTCTTCTTATTCCGCGCCGCGGTGGTCTTCTTGGATGTTTTCGCTGCCGGCTTGGATTTCTTCGCTGCTGTCTTACGCTTGGCTGCCATGAGTTCCTCCTGTGTTGTGTTGATGATGATCACCCCGCGACGACCTCTCCCTTCCCAGCACAACTCATCATCACTGCCGCAAAGAAACTGCACACCAGCAGCCGATGACACGTTTCCATTCCCCCTCCTTGAGACATCACTGCGCCACAACATGTGCACGCCGATTCTGCTGCCAGCAGGCTTCACGATGCTCCTGGCAGAACGGACGTTCCTTGCCATAGCTGGTAATATGGAGTCGTGAGACAGCAATCCCAAGTTCCTGGAAATATCGTTTGACTGATTGTGCCCGCCGCTCCCCTAACACAAGATTGTACGCAAGAGTTCCTCGCTCATCGCAGTGGCCTTCGATTAACAGCTTTGTACCGTCCCTGGCCATCAGCACACGAGCATTCGACTCCAGCGTGGTTATAGCGTCGCTCCTGAGCGTGAATCGGTCATAGTCGAAAAACACATCGCCGAGCGCTCCCGTGGGCAGTGACGAAGCTGCAGGCATCGGTGAAGGATGGGATTGACTCGAAATCGCCGGCGCCAGTGGTGGGACTATCTCCGGCTCTGATATCCGCGCAGCCTCAGTTGATGGCGTACCAGTTCTTTCCTTCTGCAACAGGCTCTGATCCTCCGCCGATGTCGTGATTTTCCGGCTACTGCAGCCCACCAGAAGGATCAGCACACCGAAACTCACAAGTAGCGCTCTGCAGCCCTTCTTCACTGTCATAGTCCTTGCTCCTCTCCACTCACCGGGCGTAACTGGTTGGCGTCGGCCGGCATCACCCTTCACCAACTCCCATCACCGAATCGTTTCGAAACACGATGACCTCTATCCTTTCGGTTTCCAGCCATCCGGCATGCTCCGCAATGGTCGCTACCACGAAATCGCCTGGACGAATTTCGTCGAGGTTCAGCCGTTCAAAGCCTTTCAAAATCCTGGCACCCTCTCCCACGATACACTCGGTGCGGCGAGTCCCAAATGGTATCCTCGTGCTCAGCACCAGGCTCGGAGGAGATTCCGGTTGGTTCACGACCGATTCAACATGGCCCCAGATTACCGGCATGATGATCCCTCTTTACCCGATCATGACGAATGATAAGACCGAACCGCCCGTGACTGCCCTAGCCGACGACGGTCTGCTCCGGTCGAACGTAGATCGTGTCGGCATCCAACCTTCCCTCCTTACCATGCCGATAGGACAGTTCCACGAACTCGCCCTCCCGTAGACCCGACACATCAACCGCATCGGTTCCTCTGGCGATGAGAGTCTGTGCCCCAATGGTGGCGCGGACTCGTATGACGATTCCGCCAGGCAAGAATGTCCTCACCTGGATATGCGGAGAACGCGCAGGCGCTTTGTCTACGTTCTCAAGATGGCCCCAGATCGTGGGCATGGTCCCTCTCACAGAACGGACTGCAGGGGCCGCCCGGTTCGTTGCCGGCATCGAGCCACCCCTTCTCGGGCTTTCAAACTGTTGGGATCGCAGGCCAGGACTGCGTTCCAGTTGAACAAGGCCTCTTCCGGTTTTCCCAGTTGTTCCAACAATGTCGCCAGCTCACTTCTCGCTAAGTTATCGGCGGGACAGACCTCCAGGGCATCCTGAAGCCGACCGATTCGTGCAATCCATTCCTCGCTCGGCGCATAGGGCATGGCTGGTGGTTCCGCCGAGCGTTCAGCTCTCACTGCCATGCTCGCGCTCCTCTTTTGTTTGGCCTTCTTTCCCACGCCGGACCCGCAACCTTTACGCCGGACGTGGATTCACTCGCTCGACTCCAGGGTTCGCGCGAACCTGTGTCTCGGTCAGCCGGACATTTTTCCCGTCTTTCGGCATCTCGATGCCCAGTTCCTTCCGGACGGTTCGAAAAATGTCGATGACATGGTCCATCTTCTTCACATCGAGATCCTGCACGCTGAGCATCGCGTCTTCATGAATGTCATGGCAGTAGGCGATCGTGAGGCAGTTCGTTCCGGCCCGCACCATCCGCAACGCCAGGTTGGCGTAATGGCAGTGAATGCCGATGAACAGGGCCACTTCGATTTTGTTTCCCCAGATCGTCAGGTTCGGATGATTCGGGTTGATGACCTCTTCCGGATCGATTTTGGGGTACTTGGGCCGATAGTCCGGCATTGGAATGATCATGACGCCCGGAATCTCCGCCGCAAGTCTCAACAACGCTTGCCCTTTCGCCATCCATTCCGCATGCCAGGCCCATAAATACAACGGCCCCGGAAATATCGTCGGATTCTTCCGAGTAAACAGTTGCCTTGCGGACTCAGCGATGACCTCATCCTCTGGGGCATGGTCACCGTACGACAGCCCGAATCCGGAATCGGGATGAGTGACACCAAGCTGCATCGCACAGGGCGGATGGAATCCTGCCGGGCCTACGTCGATCAGACGTTCGCGCTTTGCGCTACTCAATGGGTCCATGAGTCGTTCCTTTCTGTATTGTGTGCTGTGACCGTCCTCCTCATGAAGACCTCTGGGACGAGATCATCGTGTCGAACGACGGTGTCTGTTCATTTCGAGTCGCCAACCGGCTCAGTACCCTGACATCGCAAAATATTCGCATACAGGACGGTCACCATAATCGCGCGATAAGCAGGTTGAAATTCCATCCTTCCGGTACGCTGCTGATGGCCAGGACAATAGCAGCCGAGATACCCGACAACTTCACAGGGCTCCCGCCTGCTTCTCGTTTGTCCTCGAACTCATCTCACCCTGCGCCTCGTTGCGCTACCAAACGAACCATTCGTCTCTGCCGCCCCGGAACGTATGGCTTCACGACATGGTTTCCTTGAAGAGAGCCACGAGTGCCAACAGTGTGACCGAAAGGATGCTCAGGGCAAACGCCGACTCAGAGAGTGCATAGATAGCGACTGTGACCAAACAGATGCCCGCAAGAACTTTCTCAATAAGGGGAAGTTTTCCTGCGTTCCTGTTGGACATACCCCTCTCCATCTCCGATCGATTGGTCGTGACACAAATGGGATACTGCATGGAAGGTGCCGCAGAACAATTGAGCGTCTCGGCGGGCTTGTGGTGATGAATATCGAGGACTTACGACATAGGCGTACAGAGCAAGGCAGATTGTGTGGCAGCTGCGGGAGATCCCTCTGCATTATTTGCAGATCAATGCTCTTCGCAAGCGTGTGGCCTCTGCAGTTCTTGCAGAAACGAGGTGTGGGCGAGAGCCTGACGGGCAATCAGGCGCTTCCACCTGCGCAAGATTTGCGAATGAATTTCTGTGAGAGATAGAAAGGGCACAGAGGGGTGCCGGAACAATTGGTCCCGGAGACTCCACCCTTGATCTTATACAGGTGCCCTCCTTACTTGCCTGAATTTCCTCCGGCAGGGAACGGCAGCCTTGAACTGGATCTGCCCGGGCATGGCCATTCTCTGTCTAGTGGTTCGAGGCTCCGCCGGATCGCCGGCATGAGTTTTCTCACAAATCGGACGGCAGAGGTTGCCCGATTCGTTGTCGACATCGAACAACCCCCGCTCGAGCTTTCAGACTGTCGGGATCGCAGACCAGAACTGCGTTCCAATGACACAAGGCTTCATCCGGTTGTCCTAGTTCTTCCAGCAGCGAGGCGAGCGCACATCGTGTCAGGGTATCAGTAGGACAGTCCGTCAACCGCGTCTGCAGCAGGAGAACCCACTTAATCCATGACGTTCCCGGCTCAGACCGGGTGGTCGAACTCGGCTGTGCTGATGGGGTGCCGATGTTCATCGCCCTGCTCGCACCCCTCCGATTTTTCACTTCTTCCTTCAAGATCTTTCCGGTCTCGTTCGTGTAGGTCATCATCCGCTCCCGTATACGAGAACCAGTGCAGGGAGAATGCCGTGGATCGTTCACTCAGTAGTGCTGGGTGGGCATGAAAGAAATCACGGGCTTACGGGGCTTCTGAAGATGGCCAATATCTCCCACCCTCTGATAGCTCATCGACTCCTGCAAGAATTGCAGATCGCGCGTCCTCCCGTGCGAGCAGACACTGTCATTCTTGTAGAATCAGCAATAATCCTACGCCCATCAGCACAGGGACGAGTGCACGGACGTAAGAGTTGAACATCAGGCAGGGCAACGGGTCATACGATGGGAGTTCGAATCGAACGGCCGAACAGAGCGCGTGCTTAGTCCCGGATACCGTACTCTTTGATCTTATATTGGAGGGCCCGGAGACTGATACCCAACAGCTTGGCAGCCTTCTCTCGATGGTTCGTGATTTCTGTTAACGTCCGGTGAATCACCTCTCGCTCAAGTTGATCCAGAGATGTTCCCAGAGTCACCACCATCGTACGCGCGTCCTCCTTGCTGGCCTGGATCTCTTCCGGCAAGTGTTCCGGCTGGATCATCGCATCTTTCACCGTGACCACCAACCGCTCCATGAGGTTCCTCAGTTGGCGAATGTTTCCGGGCCACCCATACAACCGCAATAGCCGCATTGCCTCCCGTGACACGTCTTTCGGCTCACGGCGGTGCTGAGCAGAGCACTCCGCGAGAAACCGGTCTACCAGCAGGGGAACATCGTCCGCTCGATCACGGAGCGGCGGGAGGCGAATGGGCACGACATTGAGGCGGTAGTAGAGGTCTTCCCGAAAGTCTCCCTGTTTGACCGCTTCCTCGAGATTGCGATTGGTGGCCGCGATGATGCGGACATCGACCGTGATTAGTTTGGTTCCCCCCAGTCGCCTGAATTCCTTCGTCTCCAACACGCGCAGAAAATCGACTTGCGACTTGAGGGACAGCTCACCCACCTCATCCAGCAACAGCGTGCCGCCATCGGCCAGTTCGAACCGCCCCATCTTGGTCGCCATGGCGCCGGTAAACGCGCCTTTTTCATAGCCGAACAACTCGCTTTCAAAAAGATTGTCCGGCAGGGCTCCGCAATTCAACGTGATGAACGGGCCGTCGGCTCTGGGGCTTTTATGGTGGATCGCCCGGGAGATGAGTTCCTTGCCGGTCCCGCTTTCTCCCGTGAGCAACACCGTGACATCGCTGTCCGCCACCATCTCCACCAGACTGTAGACCCGCTGCATAGGCTCGCTCTCGCCGACCATTTGATCGAAGCGCGTCCTGGTTTCGAGGCGATCTCGGAGCTGCTTGTTCTCGGTCGTTAACGCGTGTCGCTCCAGCGCCTTGTCGACCACAATGGGAAACCGCTCGCGATCGATGGGCTTCGTGAGGTAGTCGTAGGCCCCACAGCGCATCGCCTCGACTGCGGTATCGATGGACCCGTAGGCGGTCATCACCACGACTTCTGTGTCCGGCCATGTGTTTTTCAGGCGCCGCAAAAACTCCATACCGCCGATTCCCGGCATCCGAAGGTCGGTGATGACCAACTCGGCGGAGGCCGCTTCCAGTTGTGCCAACCCCTCCTCTGCCGTGGCAACTCCGCGCACCTGATGGCCTTTTTTTCCCAACATGGTCACCAGCGCACCGCGGATGTTGACTTCGTCATCGACGACGAGAATATTGACGATCGGCTTCATGACGTCACCGCCAGGGGCTGAGCCTCTCTGACCGCCGCAGGAAACGTCATCACGACGGTGGTCCCATTGCCTGGCGCGCTTGAGACCTGGATGGTTCCCCCATGGTCCTGCATGATCCGATAGGCAATCGCGAGACCGAGTCCGGTTCCGATGGACTTGGTCGAATAGAACGGTTCAAACAAGCGAGACACGTCTTCCTTCTTGATGCCGATACCCGTGTCCCTGACTGAAATCTCCACCCAGCGCGTCTTGTCTGTTTTGCGCTCTTCCGCGACGATGCAGCAGCGCCCACCTTCCGGCATGGCATGGAACGCGTTGACGATGATATTGATCAACACTTGGCTGATCTGGGTCTCATCCCCCAGAACGAGCGGTAATTCCTCCTCGACCATCTGCTCAAGCTGCACCTTGCGCTCTTCGGCTTCGAACTGCATGAGCGCCATGATGTGTTCGATCACCTTCTGCACATCCAGATCGTGAAGGCCGATGGAGCCGGGCCGAGCGAACTTCATGAAGTTATCGAGGATGACGGTCAGTCGTCGGCATTCGGCATTCACGACATGCATATAATGGGGGGCCTGCCCCGCGAGCGCGCCGCTCTCTTTGAGGTCCTCTTCCAGTAAATGGAGATTCAGGTCCATCGCGCTCAAGGGATTGCGCAACTCGTGCGCGACCCCGGCGGACAGAGTGTGCAAAGCCGCCAGCTTATCCGCGACGCGGACTCGTTGCTCGAGCGCAAGCCAGTCGGTGACATCCTGGGCCTGCAGGATGACGCCGGCCGGTTCTGCATCGTCCCCTGTGAGCTCGGCCGTGCTCACCCGGATGGTATGCGGGGTCCGGTCCTGGCTCTCATAGGGCAAATCTTTCTGACTGACATGCTGGTGATGCCTGAGTGCCCCTTCAAGCACCACCCGGATGGTCTCTCCCTCGGCAAATACGGATTCGTAAGAATTCC
>Ga0315290_10003948_pt1 | contig 10671 bp, 6 predicted proteins | sample YL17G12_0_MG_FD_203627 | JGI IMG/M metagenome (GOLD analysis project Ga0315290, IMG submission 203627) | Sediment microbial communities from Yellowstone Lake, YNP, Wyoming, USA - YL17G12_0 | ecosystem: Environmental > Aquatic > Freshwater > Lake > Sediment | place: USA: Wyoming | collected...
GTACATCGAGCAGAACCTCGAGTACAAGTTCCTGTCGAGCAAAGAAGCGTCCGACTGGCTCGGTCAGCAGTTGATTGTCGAACGCAAGAAACTTGAGGACAGCGAGCGCGCCTTGCAGCAGTACCGCGAGCAAGGGGATGCGGTTGCCCTCGAAGATCGTCAGAACATCGTCGTCCAGCGCCTGTCCGACCTGAACACCGCCTACACACAAGCCCGGACACAGCGTTTCGAGAAAGAAGCGCTGTACAACCAACTGAGCAGCCTTCAGAGCAACCGCACGGCCCTCGATACCTTCCCGGCGATCTTGTCGAACACCTTCATTCAACAGTTGAAGTCGCAGTTGTCGGACCTGCAACGGCAGCGCGCTCAGATGGCGGAGAAGTTGGGCGAGAAACACCCGGACATGATCAAGCTGGTCACGGCCATCCAGAACGCTGAGGCCAGGCTCGACGCCGAAATCGCCAAGGTGGTGCAGTCCGTGCACAACGAGTTCCTGTCGGCGCAGGCCCAGGAGCGTAGTCTGGCTGGCGCCCTGGAAGGGCAGAAGAGAGACGCGCTCTCCCTGAACGCCAAAGGCATCGAGTACGGCGTTTTGCGCCGCGAGACCGAGAGCAACAAGCTGATGTACGACGCGCTGATGCAGCGCTCGAAAGAAACCGGCATCTCGGGCGAGTTGAAGACCAGCAACATCCGGATTGTCGATCAGGCCGAAATCCCGCGTAGCCCTGTCCTGCCTCGGAAATCGAGGGACCTGATGCTGGGGTTGCTGGGCGGACTGATGGCAGGCATCGGCCTGGCCTTCTTCGTCGAGTACGTGGACAACCGCATCAGGAACCCCGAAGAACTCAAGCAACTTGGCCTGTCATTCCTTGGATTGATCCCGGGCCTCACCAAGAAGGATATGGTCGTCGCAGGCTCGCCGTTCCTGCAAGACGGCGTGCCGATGGGTTTCACCGAGGCGTTCCGCGGCATTCGCACCAGCGTCGTGTTCTCGACGGCTGAAGCAGGCTCGCGGTCGATGGTGATCACCAGCACACAGCCGGGCGAGGGCAAGACGACAGTAGCGGCGAACCTGGCGATGACGCTGGCGCAAACCGGGCAGCGGGTGCTGCTGGTGGACGCCGACATGCGCAAGTCGCGCCACCACGACATCTTCAAGGTGTCGTCGAACCCAGGCTTGTCGAGTGTCCTGGTGGGCGTCGCCAAGCCTGGCGAAGCGATCGTCAGGACCACAATTCCGGCGCTCTGGCTGTTGCCGGCCGGTCCGCATCCGCCGAACCCGTCGGAGTTGCTGGGTTCCTCGCGGTTCAAGGATCTGCTGACCACTTTTCAGCAGCACTTCGACTGGGTGATCCTGGATGCGCCCCCCGTCATGGCAGTGACCGACGCATCGGTCATCGCCCACCTCACTAACGGTGTCGTGTTTGTCGTGGGATGTGAACAGGTGAGCCGCTATCTGGTGACGACCGCCCTTGAGCAGTTGCGCGGCTCGAAAGCCACGATCATGGGCTTCGTTCTGAACCGCGTCAACCTGCACCGCAACCCGTACTACTACTCGCACTACTACAAGCGAGAGTACGCAAACTACTACGCGAGCGACGCAAAGGCGCAGGGAGCGTAGGGATTGTGACATCCCGACTCCTGCAATTTGTTCTGCCGCTCCTGGTGGCGGTATTGGCGAGCCTGGCGCTGACTCCGCTGGCTCGTCGCCTGGCCATTGCGGTCGGGGCGGTGGATCATCCAAATCCACGCAAGGTGCACCGCGAACCCATGCCCCTGCTGGGCGGAGTCGCCGTGATCGGCTCCGCAGTCCTGACGTTTGCGTGGCTGGGGCTGGCCTGGCCAGGCCACCTCGTCTCCACGATCAACAACTCCGTCGTCGTTGGTATCGGTCTTGGACTCGTGCCAATCCTGCTTGTTTCGCTCTGGGACGACATCCGGGCGTTGCCAGCGTGGCCCAAGTTTATCGCCCATGCGGTGGGCGCGGCTATCGCGATCAACTTCGGCGTGTGTCTCTCTCCCATCGTGCACCTGTTTGGCCACGAGGTGTACATCGGCGCCCTCGCGATACCGCTGTCGATGCTCTGGATTATGGGCGTCACGAACGCGTTCAACATCGTCGACGGTCTCGACGGGCTGTCCGCGGGACTGGCCCTCGTCTCGACTGGAAGTCTTGCCGCGGTCTTCTCGGTCGAACACGAATTCGGCATGGCTGCCGCCGCCGTGGTGGTCGCCGGTGCCTTGATCGGCTTCCTTCCGTACAACCTGCATCCGGCCAGGATCTTCCTGGGAGACACCGGGGCGACAGCCATCGGGTTCTGCCTGGGCTGCTTTGCGCTGCCAGGGAGCGCGACGCTCTCCACCGGTTTCGCCGCTGCAATGCCCGTGTTCCTGCTTGGTCTGCCCATTGCCGACACGGCCGTCTCGATGGCCAGGAGAACGGTTCGCCGTATCAAGCAGCCTGGCAGCAACCACCTCTACGAAGCGGATCGGAACCACTTCCACCATCGGCTGCTCGCGCGTGGTATCGACCACCGCAAGGCGGTGTTCGTCCTGTACGGAGCGGGTCTCTTCTTTGCCGCCGCAGGGCTGCTCTCGGTCCTGATGAGAGCCTTTGAGGCCGGGCTCCTCCTGACGGGTCTCTTGATGGCGGGCTTCGTGGGTGTAGCCCGTCTCGGCTACGAAGAGTTCGCGGTGATCCGCAGTGGATTCGTCCTGCGGTTCTACGAGGCGCCCGTCCTGCGCAAGTCCTTCTTTTCAGTGTTCGCGGACGCGGCAATGGTGATGGTCGCCGTCTACGTGGCGCTGGCGTTGAAGCGCGACAGTTGGAGCCTTTCCTCCTTTGGAAGCCAGGCCATGACCATGGTGGTGGTGTTGGTGCCCATCACTGTGATGGCCCTGTGGAGTTTCAAGCTGTACCGTGGCACCTGGCGGCTGACAGGGCTTGACGACTTCCGCCGGCTGAGTCTGGCCATTCTCACTTCGACGTTTGTTGCGATTCTCGCGCACAGGCTGATCTTCGGCGACCAGAGCCCGAGCTCTGTCTTCGTGATCTACGCACTCGCGCAACTGATCCTGGCTTGCGGGACCAGAATCTCGTATCGCTTCTTAGTCAGCCGGCGGGATGCGGCCAGAGAGGACGGGACGCCTGTGCTCGTATATGGCGCTGGCGTGACCGGAGGTTTGCTGCTGCCGCAGTTGCTGACCAACAGCGCATCTGGCATGCGGGCGGTCGGGTTCATTGATGACGACCCGGCGAAGAGTGGCGGGATGGTGAACGGCGTTCCCGTGTGGGGAGACCTGCGCAGCCTTCCGCTTGCGGTTTCGCAAACGTCCGCGCAGAAGTTGATTGTGGCGTGCCAGCTCCTTGCGCCCGAGCGTCTGGCCGCGACGCGTGCGGAATGCAAGAGGCTGGACATCGAACTCGTGAGGATGGAGGTCGAGTTCGACCGCCGCCTCGTTCGGCGACCGTCACGCCAGGAGCTTCGTAGGGCGTCCGGCGACTTCGGTCCGGCCTTCGATGGCGGCGGGCGATTCCGTCGGGCCGTCAACGATCGCGACGAGTATCGCAAGCAGCCGGTTGGCCGCCGCGCCACCGATCGAGCACCAGCCATCTATGTCGACGATAGCGAGCAGCATTCGGTCCATGTTGGCCCCTGGCGTGCTGCCAAGTAAGACAGACCATATTCTCCCGCCCTGAGACCACACCACTCCGGGAGTGGTTGTCGGTTGGCGGAGGCGCACCATGACCACTCTTAATCTCGACTCCAGGATCTACGTGGCCGGCCACGCCGGCCTTGTCGGCTCGGCCATCACGCGCCGGCTGAAGGCCGAAGGTTTCACTCGCATTCTCTGCGCGACCCAGGAACAGTTAGACCTGCGCGACCAAGCTGCCGTGAACTACTGGTTCCGGGCCAACCGCCCGGAATTCGTGTTTCTGGTGGCAGGCACTGTGGGCGGCATCATGGCGAACTCCACGCGGCCTGCGGAATTCATCTACGACAACATGATGATTCACGCCACCGTCGTGCATGCCGCCCACTTGTTCCGGGCAGAGAAGCTGCTCTACCTGGGCAGTTCCTGCATCTATCCGCGGGAATGCCCGCAGCCGATTCGGGAAGAGTATCTGCTCACGGGCCCTCTCGAACCCACCAACGAATCCTATGCCATCGCGAAGATCGCCGGCATCAAGCTGTGTCAAGCTTACAGACGCCAATACGGCAGCAACTTCATCTCGGCAATGCCGACTAATCTTTACGGGCCGAACGATAATTTTGACCTGCAGAGCTCGCATGTGCTGCCGGCGCTCATCAGGAAATTCCACGACGCCCGCGAGGCCGGACACCCGGACGTGACCGTGTGGGGCACCGGCTCGCCCAAGCGCGAATTCCTCCACGTGGACGACCTTGCCGACTGCTGCCTGTACCTGATGCGGCACTACGAAGACACCGGCCACATCAACGTCGGCACGGGAGTGGATCAGTCTATCAAGGACCTGGCCGGCATGGTCCGACAGGCCGTCTACCCGGCCGCGCGGCTGGTCTTTGACGCCACCAAGCCGGACGGTTCGCCGCGGAAGCTGCTTGACGTATCACGTCTGCACGAACTCGGCTGGCGCCATCGCATCGAGCTCGAAGACGGCATCGCCCAGTCGTATCGCTGGTTCCTCGAAAACCACGCGGCCGCCAGGGGCGCGATGTCGGTTGATGCAAGCGCAAGTAGCGCTCTCGGGGCACCGAGGGGAAGCCTGGCAGACCGGTGAAACGCATCCTTGTGGTCTTCGGAACTCGCCCGGAGGCCATAAAGCTCGCGCCGGTCATTCGCGAGCTACGTCGCCGGTCGGAGCGGTTTGAACCGATTGTCTGCATAACCGCACAGCACCGCCGGATGCTCGATCAGGTGCTCGACCTCTTTCAGATCGAGGTTCGGCACGACCTCGACCTGATGAAGGCCGGGCAGGATCTCACAGACATCACCTGCGGCGTACTCCACGGTTTGCGAGAGATCCTGGCGTCCGAACGTCCCGACATGCTGCTTGCGCAGGGTGACACAACGACGGCGATGGCGGCGTCGTTGGCGGCCTTTTATGCGCAGGTCCCGGTCGGGCATGTCGAAGCCGGCCTGCGGACGGGGAACCTGCATGCTCCGTATCCAGAGGAGATGAATCGCAAGGTCGTGAGCGTGATCGCAGCCATCCACTTCGCGCCCACGGAGCAGGCATCGAAGAACCTGTTGCGAGAGGGCGTGCCAGAAAAGCGCATCGTTGTCACCGGCAACACGGTCATCGATGCGCTGAAGCAAGTGGCAGACAGGTTGCGCGACGATGATCGGTTACGACGGAGCGTCGCGGAGCAGTTTGGATTCCTCGATCCCAGGAAAAGACTCATCCTGGTTACCGGTCATCGGCGGGAGAGTTTTGGCGAGGGATTCCGCAACATCTGTGAGGCGTTGCGGGATGTGGCCGCCACGTGCGAGGACATCCAGATCGTGTATCCCGTGCACCTCAACCCGAATGTCCAGCAACCGGTGCGCTCGATCCTGGACGGACTCCCCTCGGTGAAGCTACTCGATCCGCTCGACTATCTTCCCTTCGTCTACCTTATGCAACAGGCCGATCTCATCCTTACCGATTCCGGCGGTATCCAGGAGGAAGCGCCGTCGCTCGGCAAGCCCGTACTCGTGATGCGGGAGACGACCGAACGCCCGGAGGGAGTGGCAGCCGGTACTGCGTGCTTGGTCGGAACCGACCGCGAGACGATCGTGCGCGAGACACGCCGCCTACTGGCAGACCGCGGCGCCCGCGAGGCGATGGCGAGGACGCACAACCCTTACGGCGACGGGAAAGCCAGTGAGCGGATTGTGGACGCGCTGGGCCGCCCGTGATTGGGAGCCGAGGCGGCGTGCATCGCAGATTCGAAGATGGGTTGTTCTTCTTCTCGTTGATCCTCGGTCGACAGGGTTCCCTTGGGAACGCCACGTTGCCGCAGGGGGACCGGCTGCCGGCGCCTGAGCGGAGCGGAGCCGAGTATTGAAGATTCTGGTGTCGGCGGCCGGTCCACTGCGAGGGCAAGTCGGAGGCGGGCAGACTTACGTTCGCCACGAGGTTGCGGAACTCGCTCGCCGCGGGCACGACGTCGTACTCGTTTCTGAGCGACCATTCGTCGAAGGGGATCCTCCCGACCCTCGGAGAGAGGAGGCGCTCGAGGGACTGCCCGCCTGGACGATCGGAACTGCCGGACCCGAGGGGGAAGGTGGTGACTGGACACAGCGCAACGCCTCACCTCTGGCTGCGCTGCGGAAGCTGCTCGATCACATCGCGCCGGACTTCGTCCATATCAACGGGATGAAATCACTCCTAGTGCATGTGGCGAACGAGGCAGGTCTCGCACATGCCGTGACAGCGCACCACCCCGTGGTCGTCTGCCCCGCCGGGACGATGCTGCGGCCGAACGAGCGTATCTGCCCGCGCCCTGCGGGCCCGCAAGTCTGTATCAGCTGCTTCTGCCGGCAGCGGCGATTCGGCAGCACCCTTGGCGCCCTCCTCGGAATCGCGCCGACCAGGTTGCTCACCGTTTCCAGGAACGCGGCGAGGCGGTTACGTGCTTCCAAGTTCGTGATCACCGGTCTCTCGTACCCCGAGGGAGTCCTGCGTCACCTGGAGGATCGACGGGTCGCATTAGATAACGCACAGTGCTGGATCGCGCCCTCGACGGCGGCGAAGCGGCTCCTGGAACTAAATGGCGTCATCCCCTCTCGCATTCAACTCGTGCCTCATGGGATCCAACCGCTTCGACGCGGTGAGCCTTGCCGGGTAGACCGCCCGCTGCGCTTCGGATACCTCGGCCAGATCAACCGCGCAAAGGGGGTGCACATTCTGATGCGTGCGTTCGCGCAACTCCCTCATGAGCTGGCCAGTGAGCTGCATGTGTACGGGGCTCCACAGCGCCCCGGTGAGGCGGAGTACTTCAACTCTCACGTCGCACCGCATCGGTCCGAAACCGTGAGCTTGCACGGCAGGATCGATCCGTCGGAGGTTCAGTCGGCCATGGAGAGCGTCGACGTGCTTGTCGTGCCGTCGATTATTCTTGAAATCTTCGGCCTCGTGGTTCTCGAAGCGCTATCGGCGGGCCGTCCAGTGATTGCGACGCGTTGCGGCGGCCCCGAAGACACGATCCGCGACGGGGTGGACGGACTGTTGGTCCGTCCGAACGACCACAAGTCGTTGGCCGCGGCGATGACGCGTCTCGCGGTGAATCGTCGGGAGGTACGACAGATGGCGGAAGCGATCCAGCCGGTGCGGACGATTGGAGAGCACGTCGATCACTTGACCCGAGTGTTCCGAGGACTGATGGGATCTCCGGGGGCGGATGGATCCGGTGCCCAGACCCGTGCTTAACAAGACTCCGGCCACTGGCTTCCTGACCTTGTCGACAGGGACTGATGATGCAGTTCGCCGCAGTCAATAGGTGGGTCAACGACACGTTCAGCGGCACCCGACAGGGCATTGAGGACACCGTTGTTACGCTGACGTCCCAGGGCGTCAGCCTGATGGCTGGCCTGGCCACGGCCGCCCTCATAGCCAGGGGGTTGGGACCCGTGGGGATGGGCGAATATGCCCTCATCTCGAGCGTCTCAGGCCTGGCCGCACTGATGTCCGATCTGGGTATCGGCGGTACCGCGATTCGGTATGCGGCGCGGGCGGCCGCCCGGGGCGATATTGGCGGGCAGTTCGCCGTCCTGCGCTGGGCGTTCCGGCTGCGGCTGTTCTTCGTCTTCGTTACAACGGCCGTACTCTTTGCCGTAATCCCCAATCTCGCCGACCGGGCGTGGCACGCTGGAGGGCTGACGTCGGTCATGCGGCTGAGCCTTCTGATTGGCATATGCGGAGCGCTCGCATCCATTCCGGCCATATACTTCCAGGCCCTGAAACGCTTCAGGACGAATTCGGCGGTCTCAGTCGGGCAGACCCTGGTCCTCTTCGCCGGGATACTATTGATTGCCTGGTCCGGCGCCTGGTCGCTCAAGCTCCTGGTCATCGTGAGCATCGTTGCAACAGGTGCCGCCGCCGTCGCTGTTCAATTCCTCGTGCCGCGCTCTGCCATCTTTGATGCCAGCGAATTCGCGCAACTGCTGAAGACGCGCTTCAAGAGCGCCTTCCGGGCGCCCGTTGAAGGGCCCGGCCACAAAGACACAATCGGGATGAGCCGGTTCGCCATCTACATGGGGTTGTCCTCAATCCTGGTGCAACTGACTCTCCGGTCGGACATCTGGCTGATGGGCGTGTATCTCGACAAGGCCCAGATTGGCCTTTACTATGTAGCCACGAAATTCACGATGCCCCTGGGGATCGTGCTGGGTGCGGTAACGACCGCGCTTTGGCCGAGAGCGTCGGCTCTGACGTCGCACCGGCAAGTATCGACGCTGTTGAAAAGAACATTCCGCCTGAGCGCGGTGGCCGCGACGTTGGCACTCATCTATTCCATTTCCGCCCCGTACCTGGCGACGCGGGTATTCGGCGCTGACTACGGGGGTGCGGTTCTACTGGGCCAGATACTCTGTGTGAGGTATTGCATCTCCATCCTGATCTGTCCCCTCGGCGTCATCGGGTATAGCCTGGGTCTGGCGCCGCTGTACTGGCTCATCAACGCGCTCCAGCTAGTCATCGTTGTCAGTGTCAGCGTGCTCCTGCTGCCGCACATAGGAGCCCTGGGCGCGGCCTTGTCCCTCGTTGCCAACGAGATTGTCGGTTTCTCACTGTTCGGATATCTGATTTCACGCAAGAGTCGTCTTGGGATGGCTCAGCCTGAGAATGCGTGAAGACACACAATCCCGCGAGCGTTCCACCGGCCTTTAGCATTGTGACCAATTACTTTGTACGGTGTCTCTGCTTCCTGACGAGGACCTTTCCGGGTTTCCGGGGACGCTGGCGGCTTGCCAAATGGCTTATGCGGCAAGACAGAGCGCTCGCCGGGTGCCCCGAAGCCGCCGTGGTAGTCAGAGGAGTTGGCCGGTTGTTCATCACACCCGGAGAATTCATCGGAAGATATCTCTATGTCTACGGAGAATACGAGGGACACATAGCAGAGCTGTTTAGACAGGTCCTGCATGAGGGTGACGTTGTACTCGACATCGGCGCGAACCTGGGAGTCTTTACTGTGTTGTCGGCCCGCTTATGCGGATCTCGAGGGGAGGTGCATGCCTTTGAGGCCTCGCCGGCCATGAAAGACATCCTGGAGCGGAATGTCGCTCTTAATTCGGCCACCAACGTCACGATCTACCCGTTTGCAGCCGGCGAACGAGAAACGACGCTGCCGTTCTATCTCGCGAACGAGAAGAATGCAGGCCTCGGATCACTAAGGAACCCGGGAGACAGCGCCAGCGGGGTCATCCAGGTGTCCGTAAGACCAATCGATTCATTGATGAGCCGATTTGGAACGGTCAAATTGATCAAGATCGACGTTGAAGGTGCCGAACCTTTAGTGCTCAAAGGCGCGCGTGGTTTGATCGATCGTGACCGTCCATTTCTCATTCTCGAGTTGTCGGAGAGCTTCTCAACGCAATTGGGTTGTTCAGTCGCCGCCGCCGTCGAATCTCTTCAACAAATGGAGTACGAGCTCTATAACGCAGACGAGGGGTTACGCAGGATCTTCGTCGCCCCGGCGCAGCAAGCGAACATCCTGTGCGTGCCGCGGGAAGTTGTGAGGGAGTCATGGCTCGCCGTGTCGTGATTGACGCCACGCCTCTTCTCTATTCTCCCTTCGGCATCGGCAGGCTGACCCGCATGATGTTGCAGAGCCTGGTCTCTCTCGAGTGCGAGTACGAGCTGATGCTCTTCGGACGCCGGTTACAGGGAAGCAGACTGCGCGACGTTGGTTTCGGTCTAGAAACAGTCCATCTGCGGCTGCCCCGGGCGAGCGAGTGGTTGATTCATCAGACCCGGCTCATCGAGCTTCTCTGTTTGGGGGACCTCTACCACGCCACTGACTTCTACTTGCCGCTTCACACGCCGGAAGAGGCCGTCGCGACCATTCACGATCTCATCTTTCTCACGCAGCCGGAGACAATGGTGGATCACACACGTCTCGCCGCGTGGGTCCCGGACTTTGCGCGGCGGTGCCGGCGCATCATCACGATTTCGGAGTACTCAAAGAGCGATATCGTTGGGCAACTCGGCATAGACCCGGGACTGATTGACGTTGTTTACCCAGGCGTCGACCGAAACCTGTTCTGTCCGTCCGGCGATCCCGAGGGTCTGCGACGGAAAGTCGCAGCGGCGTTGGGGTTTGATCGCCCCTTCTTCCTGGCGGTCTCGTGTTCGGTTGGACGGAAGAACACGCCGTTCCTGTTGAATGCCTACGAGGCATTGTCCACACACCGCCCCAGTAATGACCTCGTGCTGGTCTGGGATCCGCCAGCGGCCATCAAGGAGCGCTACCGCGACGGCATCGATGCAGGGAGACTCCATTTCGTCGGCCATCAGACCGATGAGGCGCTCGCGGACCTTTACAGGGCGGCGACAGCCCTGGTCTACCCATCGACCTATGAGGGGTTTGGCCTGCCGGTCGTTGAAGCCATGAGTTGCGGAACCCCCGTCATCTCGTCAAGCGTGTCTTCATTGCCCGAAGCGGGTGGGATGGCTGCCGTCTATATCGATCCGTCTGATGAGCGGAC
>Ga0315290_10003953_pt1 | contig 10663 bp, 9 predicted proteins | sample YL17G12_0_MG_FD_203627 | JGI IMG/M metagenome (GOLD analysis project Ga0315290, IMG submission 203627) | Sediment microbial communities from Yellowstone Lake, YNP, Wyoming, USA - YL17G12_0 | ecosystem: Environmental > Aquatic > Freshwater > Lake > Sediment | place: USA: Wyoming | collected...
ACGCTGGATACGCAGACCGATGCCTGGGGAATCAAGGTTGCCATGGTCGAGATCAAGCAGGTGGACATCAACGAAACCATGATCCGGGCGATAGCGCGACAGGCCGAAGCCGAGCGCGAACGCCGCGCCAAGGTCATTCACGCCGAAGGCGAATTGCAAGCCTCGGAAAAGTTGCTGCAGGCGGCCCAGACACTGGCAAAGGCGCCGGAGGCAATGCAACTGCGTTACCTGCAGACGCTCTCCAACATTGCCGGCGACAAAAGCTCGACCATCGTCTTTCCCGTGCCGATGGACCTCATCACGCCCCTGCTCGAAGCGATGAAGAAGAAACTGGAGTGAGGGACGAGGGACGAGGGACGAGGGACGAGAAATCAGCGATGACGTGTAGCAGCCCAGACTTGAACTGGCAGATAGTTGTCAAAGGCGACCCCAATTCTATTTGAGTGACTGAAAACGGGCCAACAGCGGTCAGTCGCCAAATGCCCGACTTTAACCGTGCCCCGGTCGGCGTGGAGAACGAAGAAGAAACCCTTACGAATTCGATGCTCGCGTTGCCTCCCCTGTCGCTTTTGCGATAACGTAGCCACGAACACCGGATAGATCTATGGGAGGTATTCCAAATGGATCGTTCCCAACACGGGACCTGTAGGTGAGCATTAAGCGCAAGCTCGCGGCGATTCTTTCCGCCGACGTCGCCGGCTACTCGCGGCTCATGGCCGATGACGAGGCCGCCACACTTCAGTCGCTCAACGATTCACGCGCGCTGTTCCGCAAGCGCATCGAAGCCCACGGCGGGCGACTCATCGACACCGCCGGGGACAGCATCCTCGCTGAATTCCCCAGTGCTGTCGAAGCGGTGGACTGCGCCGTAGAGATCCAGCATGAACTTGCCAAGCGCAATAGCCAGTTGGCCGAGCACCGGCGCATGCAGTTCCGTATCGGTATCAACCTCGGTGATGTCATGGAGCAGGAGGATGGAACCGTGTACGGCGACGGTGTGAACGTCGCTGCCAGACTTCAGGCGCTAGCCGAACCCGGAGGGATTTGCATCTCTGGCACCGCGTTTGACCAGGTCGATGGCAAGCTACCGCTCGCCTTCAAATCTATCGGCGAGCAGTCGGTCAAGAACATCGCGAAGCCGGTGCGGGCATATCGAATGTTGGCGAAGGGCGGGAGTGTCAACCGACACGCGGTCTCACTTACTGCTCAGCGAAAAGCGGTGTTGACGCTAGCCGTTCTCGTCGTGCTGGGCGGTGGCGCCGCAGCTTTCTGGAAGTTCCACTCCAGTCCGGCGCCGTCCTCCTCGGACCAGGTCTCTGCTAAGCAAGCGGTCTTGGATCTGCCTGACAGACCTTCGATCGCTGTGCTGCCATTCGCAAACTTGAGCGGGGATCCGAAGCAGGAATACTTCGCGGATGGGATTACGGAAGACATCATTACCGCCCTTTCGAAGATCCAGCGTCTGCTGGTCATCGCGCGAAATTCGACTTTCCAGTACAAGGGCAAAGCGGTCGATGTTCGGCAAGTCAGCCGCGACTTGGGCGTGCGCCATGTATTGGAAGGTAGCGTGCGGAAAGAAGGCAGTCTGGTGCGCGTAACAGCTCAGCTTATTGACGCAACGACTGGCACTCACGTGTGGTCTGAGCGCTACGATCGTCCGCTCCGGGACATCTTCGCGGTTCAAGACGACATTACTCATAGGATTGTGGATGCTTTAAGCGTGGAGATGGTCGAAGGGGAGCAGGCACGAGCCTGGCGAAAAACGACAAGGAATGTGGAGGCCTACGAATATTTCATGCGAGGCAGGGAGCAGATCCTTCGGTTTACGAAAGAGGATCTCACGCTGGCGGATGCGAACCTCAGAAAAGCTATACAGCTGGACCCCAATTTTGCTCTTGCCTATGCGCAGCTCGGCTCCGTGCCCCTGCTATACTTGATCCTGGGCGTAAGCGACGACCCGGAGCGAGACGCGAAGAGGGCCTTTGCGTTGGAAAGAAAGGCAGTCGCGCTGGACAACTCCCAAGGGTACTCGGTCATCCTGCTAGGTCGTATCTACATGCAGGTCGGCGAACTCGACAAGGCTCTCGAATTTGGGAAGGAGGCGGTTGCGCTGGAGCCAAACGGCGCTACGACCCTCGCAATTTACGCGCACATGCTGGAAGCGGCGGGGCGATGTGAAGAAGCCCTGGTGTATTTCAACAAGGCTTTGCGGCTGGCGCTAGTTCCTGAGGCATGGATTCCATGGGTTCAAGGCCTCTGCCTGAGGAAGCTCGGGCGCTATGAGGAGGCCATCGCAGCTCAGCAGCGCGCAATCGCTCTCGCTCCGAAGTTGATTTGGTACCACGTTTTCCTGGTAGACGCCTACGTCGCCGCCGGGATGGAGGGGCAGGCTACAACGAAGGCGCGGGAAATCCTTCAGATGGACCCGAGCTTCTCCGTGGACGCGTTCCTAAAGCCGTTCCATTGGTATCGCGATCCCAGCATCCTAAAAAGCTACGCGGCGAACCTTCGTAAGGCGGGGTTAAAGTAGCCTAGGCCCCGTTTGTGTCGTGCCGGCCGCATGGTGCCCCTCTTTACGATGCCGCTATCCCGCGTGGCCAACGCCAGCTTTGGGGCGCGATATCTGTCATGTCACAAATCGGCCGGAAAGTTGCCGTTCGGACACTGCCTGTCTGATCGCGTCCAAACTACTGCAGATGACGTGAAGAAGGCCTGCTTTACCCCTTACCCCCTCGCCCCTCATCTCTCGTCCCTGCCCTCACATATTCGGATAGTTCGGCCCGCCGCCGCCCTCGGGCGCGACCCAGACGATGTTCTGCGTCGGGTCCTTGATGTCGCAGGTTTTGCAGTGCACGCAGTTCTGCGCGTTGATCTGCAACCGCGGACCTGATGCTTCGTTCACGATTTCGTACACGCCGGCCGGGCAGTAACGCTGCTCCGGCGCGTCGTAAAGGGCGAGGTTCACTTTCACCGGAACGGAGTCGTCTTTCAGCCGCAGGTGCGCCGGCTGGTCTTCGCTGTGGCTGGTGTTCGAAATGAAGACTGACGACAGCCGGTCGAAGGTGACGACGCCGTCAGGCTTTGGATAAGCCATCGGCGGGACCGCGGTTTTCTTGCGCAGGGTTTCGTGGTCGGCGTGATCGTGATGCAAGGTCCATGGCGCCTTGCCGCCGAAAACGATCTGGTCGACGCCGACCATCGCCGTTCCGGTGTAGAGGCCCTTCGCCATCCAGGGCTTGAAGTTGCGCGCGCGGTGCAGCTCTTCGTACAGCCAGCTCGAGCGGAATTTTTCCGGGTAGGCCATCAGTTCATCACCGCTGCGGCCCGACGACAGTGCGTCGATCGCGGCTTCCGCGGCGAGCATGCCCGACTTGATCGCCGCGTGGCTGCCTTTGATGCGCGAGACGTTCAGGAAACCCGCATCGTCGCCGATCAGGCCGCCACCCGGAAAGACCAGCCTGGGCAGCGACTGCAGACCGCCCGCGGCGATTGCGCGTGCACCGTAGGAAATGCGCTTGCCGCCCTCGAGAACGGGCCGGATGGCGGGGTGCGTCTTGTAGCGCTGAAATTCTTCGTAGGGACTCAGGTACGGATTGGTATAGCCCAATCCGACCACGAAGCCGATGCACACCAGGTTGTCCTCCATGTGATAGAGGAAGGAGCCGCCGTAGGTTTGCGTATCGAGCGGCCAGCCCGCGGTGTGGATCACGAGTCCGCTCTGGTGTTTTTCCGGCTGTATCTGCCAAAGCTCCTTCAGCCCGATGCCGTAGACCTGCGGATCACGACCCTTGTCGAGCCGGTACTTCGCCAGCAACTGCTTGCCCAACTGCCCGCGACAGCCTTCCGCGAAGAACGTGTACTTCGCGTGCAGCTCCATGCCGGGCTGGAAGTTGGGACCGGGTGCGCCGTCCTTGCCGACACCCATGTTTCCGGTCGCCACGCCGATGACTGCGCCTTGGTCGTCGCAGAGCACTTCGGCCGCGGCAAATCCCGGAAAGATGTCGACGCCAAGCGCTTCGGCCTGCCGTGCCAGCCAGCGACATACGTTGCCCAAGCTCACCACATAGTTGCCGTGATTGCGGAAGCACGCGGGCAGCAGGAAATTCGGCACCTTGAAGGCGCTGCGTTGGCGCAGAAAAAGAAAGCGGTCCTCGGTCACCGGGGCGTTCAGCGGCGCGTCCAAGGCCTGCCAGTCGGGAAACAGCTCCGCCAGCGCGCGTGGGTCCATGACCGCACCGGACACAATGTGCGCGCCGACTTCGGAACCCTTTTCAATCACGCAGACCGACACGTCGCTGCCGCGCTCGCCCGCGACTTGCTTGAGGCGGATCGCGCAGGCCAGCCCTGCCGGGCCCGCGCCCACGACGACCACGTCATATTGCATGGATTCGCGTTCTGACAAACCGTTCTCCTTGTTCTCGGGCAGCGTGAAGCCCTCTGTTAAAATCGCGCGTCGTCACCAATGATAATCGCTTTCGCACGCCGCCAGAACGGCGTGCCGATACGAGCCATGATGAAAAAAGAAGAGGGCAGGCTGGTCCGCGTGGACCGCGTGCCGATGCGCTGGGGGGAGATGGACGCGCTCGGCCACATGAACAATGTGGCCTACTTCCGCTATTTCGAACAGGCGCGCATTTCCTGGTTCGACTCTCTCGAGATCGACTATCGCCCGGGCTCGGAGGGGCCGATCCTCGGCACCTTGAGCTGCAAATACGTGAAGCCGGCGGTCTATCCCGCCGACATCGAGGTCACCACCTACGTGGGCAAGCCTGGCCGCAGCAGTTTCATGATGTTCCATGAAATGATCCGCGCCGACGACCCCGCAATGCTTTACGCCGAAGCGCAGGCGGTCATGGTGTGGATCGATATTGCGCAAGGCAAGTCGCGTCCGTTACCCGAGTGGATGCGCAAGGAACTCGGCGTGCCTGCCTAGCAGGTGAGCACCGTACCCGAAACCTCACGACTGTCGGGACCCATCAGGTACAAATAGGTCGGCATCAATTCTTCAGGCTGGCGTTGCGATGCTGCAACTTCGCCGGGATGCGTTTTCGCGCGCGAGGGCGACGCGACCGGACCCGGAAGGACCGCATTTGCCCGCAGGTTGGGTGAGGCCTGCCACTCGGCCGCCTGGATTGTCATCAGCGCCTCCACGCCCGCTTTCGAAACGGCGTAACCGCCCCAGAAAGCCGCCGGCGCAAGACCGTGGCTCTCCAGGGTGAAAATCACCGAGGCATCCGCGGATAATTTCAGCAGCCGGACGCAGGCCTGCGTCAGTGCGAACGGCGCGACCAGGTTGACGCGCAGCATCCGGTTCCACTCTTCGGCGCTCTGCTGTTCGAGCGGCGAGAGTTTTTCGACGTGCGACGCGTTGTGCAGGATGCCGTCGAGCCGGCCGAGTTGCGATTCGATGGCGTAGGCCAGTGCATCGTAATCGCGGGTCGTCGCCTGGTCCAGATCGAGCGGAATAGCCGCCGGTTGCGCATAGCCGTTGGTTTCGATTTCGTCGTATACCTTCTCCAGTGCCGCCACGTCGCGCCCGTGCAAGACGAGCGTTGCGCCGTGCGCGGCAAATGTCAGCGCCGCGACGCGGCCGATGCCGCGGCTGGCGCCGGTCACCAGGATCACGCGGCCTTGCAGCAGATCGGGTCCGGGTTGATAGTTACCAAGGGCGGTTATTTTCATCATGGCATGTCGAACTTGCGATTGCGCAGAGACCAACTCAGGAATTTTGCAGAACGAGATGGGCGCACGCGACGCCGCTGCGCACCGCGGATTCGATCGTCGCCGGATAATCCGATGCCGTGTAATCGCCGGCCAGATACAACCCGGCGACCGGGGTGGCATTGTCGGGACGCAGCAGTCCCGGCGTGCAGGCGAAGGTGGCTCGCTTTTCCGCGATCACCTGCTGCCATCGCGGCTCGCCGAGCCCGGGAAAATGCGCAGCCAGTTCGGCGTGGACGGCGCCGGCGAGCTCATCGTGGCCGAGTCCCTGGTGCGCGCCGGCTGCCGAAATCACCACGCCAATCAGTCCGTCCTGGCCGCCAAGCTGGCCGCGGTCGAACAGCCACTGCGCGTAACCGGTCTCGAGACCGCCCATGCGGAACGGCAGGCGCGATTCCGGGGCGTATTGCAGATAGACGGAATATATCGGCTGGTAGACGAACTGGTCGATCATGCGCACGATCGAAGCGAGTTCTGCGTAGTGCGCAAGCAGCGCTCCGGCGCGATGCGGCGAGACGGCGAGGATCGCATGGGTGAAGCGCTCGGCGTCGGCATTCAGTTCGAAGCCGCCGTCCTTCTGCCGCAGGGTATCCACGGTGATGCCCAGGCGCACGCTGCCGCCATGCGCTTGCACATAGCGCGCCGCCCGTTCGGGGAACAGCGCGGAAAAGTCGAGGGTTGGCAACAGCAGATCGCTGTCTGCGCGGCTGCCGTTCAGGCTGTCGCGCAAGACGTTCAGAAACACCTGCGCCGACGCCTGCGACGGCGGCGTGTTCAGCGCCGATACGCACAGCGGATTCCACAGGTAGCGGGAAACCGCATCGGGCTGTCGTTTCGAGGTCAGCAGGTCCGCAACACACGTGTCGCGTGCAAGCCGGAACTTCGTGTGTTGGGCCCAGGCCATGAAGCGAGCCGCAGCAAACCGATCACCGAAAGCAAGGCCTCGCGCGAGCAACAGGGCCGAAAAAAGATGCAGCGGCGCCGGCAGCCGCGCGGCGCGCAGGCGAAACGCCGGATGAATGGTGAGTTCCAGCGGTAATCTCAGAAGGCCCGAAGGCTCGCCTGGATCTTGAACAAGCGCGATGAGCCGCAGCGTCTCGCGATAGGCGCCGAGCAGGATATGCAGGCCGTTGTCGATGCGCTTGCCGTCGATATCGACGCGGCGTGCGCGGCCGCCCAGCACACGGCCCGATTCGAACACCGTCACCGGCACCGCATTGCATGCCAGTTCGGCCGCGGCCGCCATGCCGGCATAACCGCCACCAATGATGGCGACGCGGGGCTGCGAACGGCCGTGTGACGAGTGCCCGACTTCGCTGGATACCGGGCTTTGCCCATAACGAGTGACCGGTGACGATGCGCTGCCTGAGACCGGGTTAGTAGTTTTTGTCACTTGTCACTCGTCACCTGTCACCGGTTTACTGGTCGCCTGTCACCCGTCACTTGTCACGGATCTAAGCCGTCAGCCACGTGCGCCAGGCGATCCATAACTTGCGGATCGGCGTAAGCGACGCGCGCCGATCGAGAACCTTGCAACCGCCGTCGCGGACTTCCTTGAGCACCGACTGGTAGATCGCAGCCATGACCAGTCCGGGGCGTTGCGACTTTCGATCCTGAAGCGGCAGGGACGCGAATGCCTGCTCGTAATACTGCTCGGCTCTGTCGATCTGATATTCGATCAGGCGCCGCAACGCGTCGCTGTCGCGCAGGTGAACGATGTCGGTTGCGCAAATGCCGAAGCGGTTCAATTCGTCGAGCGGCAGGTATACCCGGCCGCGACGCGCGTCCTCGCCGACGTCGCGAATGATGTTGGTAAGCTGGAATGCCGTACCGAGATTTTCGGCATACGTGAGCGTGGCAGGATCGCGATACCCGAAGATCTCGGCGGCCATCAGGCCGACCACCCCGGCCACGCGATAACAGTAGGACTGCAGCGTGGCGAAGTCCGGATAGCGGTTGTAGCGCAGATCCATCTCCATGCCGTCAATGATGTCCTGGAACTGGTTCTGCGGGAGCTTGAACGCACCAACCACCGGTGTCAGGGCTTGCGCGACCGGGTGTTGAGCCGATCCGGCAAATGTTGCGGCAATCTCGCTGCGCCACCATGCGAGCTTGGTGCGCGCCACGGCGGTATCAGCGCATTCGTCCACCACGTCATCGACTTCGCGGCAGAACGCGTAAAGCGCGGTGATCGCGCGGCGGCGTTCGGGTGGCAGGAAAAGGAAGCTGTAGTAAAAGCTCGAACCGCTCCTGGCGGCCTTGTCCTGGCAATACTGCTCGGGTGTCATCGGTAGGCGAGCACGGACCGGTAGAACATGCGCACCCAGTCGAAAGAACTGAGCACCGGCCGATCGCGAAATACGTCGCCGCCGCTGGCTTGCAGCTTTTCAAGGATGCGGTTTGCCCCCATCACAATCATGCGCAGTTCAAGTCCGATGCGGCCGGGCAAAGCGCGACCGAGCGGCGCGCCCGCCAGCAGCATGCGTCGGGTACGATCGATCTGGAACAGCATCAGTTCGCGCCAGTTGCCGCCTGCATTGCGGCTCGCGATCTGGGACTCGGTTACCGCGTACTGCGCCATTTCATCGGCCGGCAGATAGATACGATTCTTGCCGTAGTCGATCTCGACGTCCTGCCAGAAATTGATCAGTTGGAGACCGGAGCAGATGTTGTCGGACCACGCCAGACTGCGAGGTTCGGTCGCGCGATAAAGGTGCAGCAAGAGCCGTCCTACCGGATTCGCCGAGCGCCTGCAATAGTCCATGACCTCGCCAAAGTCGGCATAACGCGTCTTGACCACGTCCTGGGAGAAGGCCGACAGCAGATCGCGGAACAAGTCGATCGGAAGGTCGAATTCCCGAATGAGGTCCGCCAGGTCAACGAACAGCGGCGCAGACGGCGTCGCACCGCTCTCGATCAGATCGATCTGCTGCACGAAGCCGGCCAGGTTGGCCAGCCGGACGGATTCGGACCAGTCGCCTTCGTCGGCGAAGTCATCCGCCTGGCGGGCGAAGGCGTAGATCAATTCCACCGGGCGCCTCAGGCGGGCGGGCAGCAGCACCGATGCGACCGGGAAGTTCTCGTAGTGGTTGACCGCCATCGTTCTTTGATAAGGCGAGACAGGGAGTTGGGCGTGCATGCGCGTCCGCGTCGCGGCGCTTTTCGGGTGACGGCCGAGGGGCATTATATTAGAATGCGGACAGCGCGAAAGTGGCGGAATTGGTAGACGCACCAGATTTAGGTTCTGGCGCCGAAGGGCGTGAGAGTTCGAGTCTCTCCTTTCGCACCAGCACCGCAGAAAATGCGCGCCATCCATGTCCACTATCACCAACCGGAAGAACGCACTGATGCAAGCCAATCTGGAAACCCTGAGTTCGCTCGAGCGACGCCTGTGCGTGACCATGCCGCTCGACAAGGTCAACACCGAAGTCGAATCCCGCCTGAAGCGCCTTGCGCGCACGGTGAAGCTGCATGGCTTCCGGCCGGGCAAGGTGCCGATGAAGATCGTCGAGCAGCAGTTCGGCGGCCAGGTGCGCCAGGAAGTGCTCGGCGACACCGTGCAGCGCAGTTTCGGGGAAGCCGTGAAGGAAAAGAATCTGCGTGTCGCGGGCTTGCCGCGCATCGAATTCAAGCCCGGCGATGCGCCGGCGGATCAGTTTGAATTTATCGCCACGTTCGAGGTCTATCCCGAGGTTGCGATCGGCGAGCTGGCTCAAGTGAGGATCGAGCGGCCGGTGGTCGGTATCAACGAGGCCGAAGTCGACAAGACCATCGACATCCTGCGCAAACAGCGCACGCACTACCACGTCGTGGATCGTGGGGCGCAATCCGGCGATCAGATAGGCATGGACTACCGCGGAACGCTCGCCGGCGCAACGTTCGACGGCGGCATCGGCGCCGATCAGACTGCGCTGCTTGGCGGCGGGCAGTTGCTCGCCGACTTCGAGAAGAACCTGATCGGCATGAAGGCCGGCGAAAGTCGCGAGTTCGACGTGCACTTTCCCGACGATTACCACGGCAAGGAAGTGGCCGGAAAGGATGCGCACTTCGAAGTTCAACTCAAGGCAGTGCGGGAACCGCATGTGCCCGAGGCCGACGCGGAATTCGCCAAGTCGCTGGGCGTGACCGACGGCGACCTGTCGAAGATGCGTGCGGACGTGAAGGCGAATCTGGAGCGCGAGGTCAAGCGTCGCGCCGAGACTCGGGTCAAGGACCAAGTCATGAAATCGCTGCTGGATGCGACCAAGGTTGAAGTGCCCCGGGCGCTGCTGAACCTGGAAGTCGAACGCCTGATGCAGGGCATGCGGCACGATCTCGAACGAAGGGGTCTCAAGGCGGATCGGATTCCGATGCCCAAAGAAGCGTTCGAACCCGAGGCGCTCCGACGGGTAAGCCTCGGACTGATCCTCGCCGAGATGGTCAGGTTGCACCAGCTCGAAGCAAAGCCGGATCAGATCAAGGCCGTGATTCGGGAATACGCGCAGAGCTACGAGAAACCGGAGGAGGTCATGCGCTGGTACTACCAGCAGCCCGAACGGTTGCGCGATGTGGAGTCCATCGTGCTCGAGGACAACGTAGTCCAGTGGACGCTGTCGAATGCTATAGTCGAAGACAAACCGACCGCTTTCGACGAACTCATGGGAAACGCACAATGATTATGATGCAAGATCGCTATCAGCGTGAACCGCAGGGGCTCGGGCTGGTGCCCATGGTCATCGAGCAAAGCGGCCGCGGCGAACGCGCCTACGATATCTACTCGCGCCTGCTTAAGGAGCGCGTGGTGTTTCTGGTCGGACCGGTTACCGAAATGACGGCGAGCCTGATCGTCGCGCAACTGCTTTTCCTGGAGTCGGAGAATCCGGAGAAGGATATATCCTTCTACATCAATTCCCCGGGTGGATCGGTATCCGCCGGTCTCGCGGTTTACGACACCATGCAATTC
>Ga0315290_10003957_pt1 | contig 10658 bp, 8 predicted proteins | sample YL17G12_0_MG_FD_203627 | JGI IMG/M metagenome (GOLD analysis project Ga0315290, IMG submission 203627) | Sediment microbial communities from Yellowstone Lake, YNP, Wyoming, USA - YL17G12_0 | ecosystem: Environmental > Aquatic > Freshwater > Lake > Sediment | place: USA: Wyoming | collected...
GATGGTTCCGGTGACCGCGATGCGCATGTTGGCACAGGTCCGCCGAGCGGCCAGGTCATCCGTGACGACGACGCCTTTCCGACGATGGGCTGCCGCGATCGTACCGGCCTCGCCGGCGCCCAAGTGCGCGACGAGTTGCCGGCAGGTGTGCCGCTCGGACCGATTAAGCGACACCACCCTCAGGATGCCCTGATCCACGAGGTCGAGACAGCCGACCAGCGACCCGTATCCTGCGGCGACCCCGCGTGTGAGTTCGTCAACCACCTGGGTGACCACGAAGCCGCGTCTGCGATAGCGGACAACCAGCACGTTGAGCCCGCCAGCCAGCGCAAAGTTGGAGAGCGTCACGGTATCGAAGAACCAGCCCGCGTGCTCAGGCATGGGCGGGGTCGTTCTTGGCGGACACCGTGTTGTGCCGGATGCCGCGTTCGCTGAGCCACTCCCTCGCCGCGAGCGGCGAAAGCCCCATCGCCTCGGCCAACTTTCCCACGCTGACGTACCCGCCGCGGTAGGCTTCCAACGCCTGCCGCTGTGCAGCCGTCAGCCCCAGCCATTCCGTCTGATAGCAGGTCTGAACGGCCTGCCGAACCAATTCACCCACGGTGACCCGGCGTCGCCCCGCGACCTGCTTCAGGCCCCGGGCCACGGAGGGTTCGACTTTGATGTGCAGCGTCGCCGTCTGTCCCATGTCGCCGCTCCTCGCATGATGTACAAGATCAGGGTGATGTACATGATTAGGTATATCGCACTGGACGCTCGGACGTCAACGCACCGATCCCGGTGTACCGGCCCAGGTGTCCGAGGGCGCGCGGAACACCGTCACCAGGATCAACGCGATCGCCGCCACGGCTGTCGCATGCCAGATGAAGACCCGCAGCCAGCCGATCCGCATCGCCCGCGCCTGTCGGACCTGCCAATCCAGGATCATGGGCGCGGCGAAGAACGGGACGGCCGTTCGCAACACCAGAAAGTGATGGTCGGATGGTCTACTTCCCGCACGTGGCGGCCTTCCCGCCCTGGCCCGGAACAGGAAACGCCCACGACATGTCCTTGTCGGGGAAGTGCTTCTGTTTCAACGCCTGAACCCTGTCCTTGAGTGCCGGATCCAGTTGCTCGTCGAAGCGGCCCTTTGCCTCCAGCGGATAGGTCCACTCGGTTCCATCGGCAAAGCGAACGCGGATGAGGCCGATGGTCGCTGTCCTCTCGATGATGCCCTTCTCGCGAAAGTAGGAGTCCGCCGTGTCGAAGCCGACATGCGCCTCCTTGACAACGAGAAACCCATCCGGAGGAACTGTCGCGCGGCACGCGTTCCCGGTTCGCGTCACCGTGGATGCGGGTGAGGTGCGATCTCCCAGCACCACTCCCATAGTGGCCTCCTCCACGGGGCGGCCGGAGACGTTCACGAGCAGCACGGTGAGCATCGTGTCGTTGAACATGGACGCGACAATCTGCAGCGGAGCGTCCGCGCGCGGGGGTGTGATGAGGCCCAGCGATCCCGTTTGGCCGGCCGCGGCCGGAACCAGCACGGAGACGGCGAGCAGCGCGATGGCATGTCGTGTCACGGTGACCTCCAGATAGTTGGCGACCCACTCACTTTCGCGCTGCCTCCGGTCCGGACGGATTTGCCCCGACACCGGCGACCACCGCCTCCGCCTCTTGCAGGAAGCCCCGCAATGCCTCGTTGTTCCCGTTCTCCGGCTTCTTCATCTCCGCGCGGAGGTGCTCGAGCGCGGCGAGCGCCGCGTCGCGCGGACCGAGTCTCTGGTGCGCCATGGCCAGGAACGCCAGGTCGGCCGGGTTCGGTCTCGCGCGCATCGCCGCCGCCCGGTCCAGCGTGGCCAGGGCTGCCTTCCACTCGCCCGCTCGACACTGCGCGACGCCCAGCGTCCTGATCATCCCCTCGTGCCAGGGCATCCCCTCTACCGCCCGCGCTGCCCACCGGACTGCCATTCCGTACGCTGCAACACTGCGGTCCGGCGACGTCGCGACCTCCCACGCGGCCGAGTCCAATCGGAACGGAACGTCCCCGACTGACTGAACCATCTTCAGCGCCGCTTCGCGCAGTTTCGGATCCAACCCCTCGTCGCCCCGAATGCGTGCGCTGACGGCGTCCGCGAGCACCAGTTCCTTGAACAACCGGTCTACGAGCCCGGGGGCATCCGGGTGATACGCGGAGACCGAACTCCAGACCCGCACAATCTTGCCGTTTCCAGCGGCCACGCGCCGACCGTCGGGACTCACCGCGAGGGACGTGGAGTCGCTTCCGGCGATCTCGAGGTGCAGCAAGGTCTTGAGCGTCAACGTGTCCCAGATGAGGACGACGCCATCGCTGGAGGTAGACGCGAGTCGCAGCCCGTCGGGGAAGAACGCAAGCTTCGCGGAAGGAATGACCGGACCCAGCGTTGCGATCTTCCGCGTGAGCGTGGAGTCCCAGATGTGGAAATCGCCCAGGGCGGAACCGGCGACCACGACCCGTCCGTCAAGGGGACTCACGGCGAGGGAGCTCACGACCGATCGCCCGGGCATCTCGACCGACGCGGTCACGGTCCCCTTCTTCCAGTCCCACAGTCGGACTCGCCCGTCGATAGGACCGGACGGATTGCCGAAGCCGATGATCAGTCGCGTGCCGGTCTTGTCCCAGGCGAGTGACTGGGCTTGTTCAGGCGACTGCAATTGCGCCAGCACCTGGCCCGACACGGCATCGCACACGACCAGGAGGCCGTCGGCCGCGGCGGACGCGACCTCGGTCCCAACCGGCGAGAACGAGACGGCGTTGATGGCGGCCCGATGTCGCTGAAGCGTGGCCAACAACCGCCCCGATCGGCCGTCCCAGAGGCGGACCGTTTTGTCGTCCGACGCGCTCGCGATCCTGGGTTCCGAAGGGTGGTACGCGATGGCGTTTACCGGTCCCGTGTGTCCCCTCAATACAGCCGCCAATTCACCGGTTGAGGCGTCCCAGAGCCTGATCGGCCCGGCAGCACTACCGGTGGCGATCTGCGAACTGTCGCGACTGAACGCGACACTGTTCACCCACTCGTCGTGCTGGAGCGTAAGCCACGGCTCGAGCGCGCGACGATCCCAGATGCGGACGGTCGATGCCAGGAGAGGCCCGGAGGAGGAGCCGGCCGCCACGAACAGCCTGTTTCCCTGCGGTTCAAAGGCGACGCCGGACACCTCATCACGGACGGAAAAGGTTCCTGTGCCAGCCGGCCGGCCTGACGCAACGTCCCAGAGTCGAACCGTCCTCTCGCCCGCGGCGGAAGCCAGTTGCCGGTCGTCGGGGCTGAAGGCGACGGAGATGACCTGGTTCCGGTGTCCCCACATCGTGGCCGATGGCGTGCCTGCCGTGAGGGCCCACGTCCGGATGAGCCCGTCGCGGGAACCCGCCGCCAGACGGGTTCCGTCGTGGCTGAACGCGATCGCGCTGACGTCCGCTTCGCTGCCACGAAGCACGCCCACTGAACGGCCGCTGACCACCTCGCTGATCTGGACGGTCGGTTGTCCGCCGAAGGCCACGAGTCGTTGATCTGGACTGAACGCGATGGGGCAGGGTTCCCGGGCTGCCGTGCGGATGACCGCCAGCACCCTGCCACTTGCGGCATCCCACGTCCGGACCGTCCCATCCATGCCGCCCGACGCGATTCGTGTGCCATCTGCACTGAAGACGGCGCAACGCGTGTAGTGTCCCGGCAGGGTGGCGACGACTCGCCCGGACGACGGCTCCACGACCGTAAAGGCCCAAGGGGACCAGAAACTACCCGTCAACACAGGTTGCGTGAGGATGAAGGTGGCTCCAGGGCCAAGCGCCAGGATGGGCCCGAAGTCGCTTCGTGTCGCGCCAGCCGCGTAGGTGTTCAGGTCCCACTCGTGAACAGTCCGGCCCGTGTTGAAATACACGCGCCGACCGTCGGCGCTAAACGCAAAGTCAGCGGGCGTGGCCACACGGCCGCCGCCCCAGGTCGTCAGCGACGCGAGGCTCGTGTCCGTCTTCAGGAACAGGTGCCACCATTCCCACCCGAGGCGCGGCGCCTGCAGGAGACGGTCGCGGGCAAGATCGGTCTGACCGATGGCCGCCAGGGAATCGGCTGCGGCAATCGTCGCTGAGTACGCCTGCTCCTCGGCCCGTCCTCGCGCGTGCTCCGACTTCACGTAGAACACCGTGCTGAGCGTCAGCCCCACGACAAGCGCGGCGATCACCATCGTCGCCGCCGCGACGCCCAGCCGGTGCCGCCGCACGAACTTCCGCGTGCGGTAGAGGACGCTCGGCGGGCTGGCGACCACCGCCTCGCCGTTGAGGTACCTTGTGATGTCAGCGGCAAACTCGGAGGCCGACGCGTAGCGCCGCGTCCGGTCCTTTTCCATCGCCTTCATCGCGATGGCATCCAGGTCCCCCCGCAACTGCTTCCCCAGCCCCGGCGTCGTCGTCTGATGCTGCCGCGCGATGTCCGCCCCCGTCTCCCCGAGCGCCGTCACGCGCAGGCTCGGCTTCGGTGGATCCTGCTCGCGGATGATCCGGTGCATCTCGGCGTAGCCGGCCCGGCGCAACGCCTCGCTGTCGAACGGCAGCACGCCGGTCAGCAGTTCGTAAAGCACGACGCCCAGCGAGTAGATGTCGGTGGTCGTGTCCACCTCGAGGCCGCTCGCCTCGGCCTGCTCGGGACTGATGTACTCCGGCGTGCCGATCAGAATCCCGAGTTGCGTGAACGCCGCACGCTCGACGCTCGTCTGGTGGGTGGCCTTCGCGATCCCGAAGTCGATGACCTTGGGGACCGGCTTGCCGTCCTGCACCGTCACGAGGATGTTCGACGGCTTCAGGTCCCTGTGGATGAGGCCCTTCTGGTGCGCGTGCTGGAGCGCGGAGCAGACCTGCAGGAAGATCTGGAGACGCTCGGCATTGCGCAGGCGATGGCGGTCGCAATAGTCGGTGATCGGGATGCCGGCGACGTACTCCATGACGAAGTACGGCCGGTCACCGGGCCCGAGGCCGGCATCGAGGACGCGGGCGATGTTCGGATGGTCCATGACCGCGAGGGCCTGGCGCTCGGCCTCGAAGCGCGCCAGCACCTCGCGCGTGTCCATCCCGGGCTTGATGAGCTTCAGGGCCACCCGCCGGACCAGCGGCTCGCGCTGCTCGGCCAGGTAGACGAGGCCCATGCCGCCTTCGCCGATCACCTGGAGCAGGTGATACGGGCCGATGACGCCGGGCACGGCGCCGGGCGTGACCGGGGCGACGGTCTCCATCCCGGGGCCCGCGGTGCCCACGCTCGCCTCCAACCCCATCTTCAGCAGGCACACCGGGCACAGCCCGCCTGGTCCCGGCGGGTCGAGCACGAGTCCGCACGAGGCGCAGCGCACTGGTCCGCTCATAGAGCCTCCCTCTACGGGGTACTCAAGGAACGCGGCGCTGATGTTACACGTGGAGTGCGGGCTGGACCGCGGCGCAAGTCAGGAGGCCCGCTTGGTCGCGTGCACTTTCCTCGGCGGCAATGTCACGACGGTGTGACCATTCTCGGCTTGCCGCTGTCGCGCGGCTTCGACGATCTTTTCAATATCGTCATCGGACTTCTTGGCCAGAGCCTCGCGTGCCGCACGGACTTCGTCGACGATCGAATTCGAAGGCTCCATCACAGCTCCTCCTTCACCAACTCGATGGGCGTGCAGATGATGGGTGGGTCGAAGCCTGCACTGCGGCAGATCGCCTCGATCCGTCCCCGCATCGTTGCATTCGCGATGTGGGCGCAATTCCACGTCACTAGATAGTCCATGCCGTGCACCGACGCGACGGCGACGTGAAGCGCGTCGATTCAGGCCCTGGCGGGAACGCCACCCGCGCGAACGAGCTCGGCCGCGAGGAGCGCGGCGTCGCGCGTCAGGTCGAGGACGGGGAGATCGCGGAGAGCGTCTGCCCGGCGTGCGGCCGCGGCGGCATCGCCAGCCGATGCTTCATCCAGGACGAACTGCGAGACGTACAACTCGAACGCGTCGCGAGCACTCCACCAGTCTCGCGTCACCTGCTGGTGAGCAGCCTCTCCGGGGTACTCAAGCAGGGCCGCGTGTATGTTACACGAGGCAGCGGATCACCGCACTCTGGGGTGGAGGCAACGCCCGCGTCACGCGGGTTTGCGACCCAGGCGTTCGGAAATCCAAACCTTGATGATGGACTGCCGGGTCACACCCAGCCGGCCGGCCTCCTTGTCCAGGCTGTGGATCATCCAGGCCGGGAAGTCCACATTTACCCGCCTGGGCGCCTGGTTGGCCCTCCTCGCGCGAGCGAGGTCGAGAAACGTGGAGACGTCGCCCCCGGCGTCGAACAGCTTGTCGAGTGCCTTAGCTTTCATACAGCGCTCTCTCCTGATCTCGCGATCGCCTCACAGAGATGATCCGGATGCGCGCCTGTCGGTACGTGATGATCGCCGACCAGTGCTTCGCGCCGATTTGCCCCACGACGAGCGTCCGGGGTTCGTCGTCGACCGTGAGGGGAACCTCCAGCAACTCGGGGTCATCCCACAGCGCTTGAGCCTCAACGAAGTCGATGCCGTGTTTCGCCTTGTTGAACTGGCTCTTACGTTCGTCGAATTCGAAATCCATGAAGGTATGAATTATATACCGTAATTATACAGCTACGATGACTCGATGGCGGTCGAACGACACATCGGCGGCCGACGCCCTTCAGGCGCTGGCCCTATCCCTGCGCTATCGTCCGAACCCACGGAATGGTGGTCTTACCGGGCTCGCATCACCAGCACGATCTGGACGATCGAGCACACACACGCCACGAGCGTCATCCAGGCGCCGACCTGCAAGCCGCCGGGTCCGCCCGGTATGCCGAACGCGACCAGACACAGGATCGCATTCGGCAGGTACGCGCTGTTCATGGCGACGCCGGCCGTCTCGTCGGCGGGCCGCATGCGACCGAGACAGCGCGCCACCAGCGCGCCGTACACGACGATGGCCGCCAGGACCGGCAACACCGCGGGCGACGCCTCGGCCAGGGCCCCGGAGGAAACGCGGAACGTCGTGACCAGAACCGACGCGATTGCCGCCACGGCCACCGCATGACACACGAGAGCCCTCCACCTGCCGATCGGGATCGCCCTCGCCCGTCGGAGCTGCCAATCCAGAATCATGGGTGCGACGAAGAACGGGAGGGCCAGCCAGATGGCGTTCGCGGCAAGCGTGCTGGACGCCAATCCCGCCTCCTCCCTGAGCATCTGCAAGGGCGACGCACCTCCAGAGAATGGCAGCACGATCGCCGCCATACCCGGCAACGCGAGGAGCACGCCGATCCACCGCGTGAATCCCGTCATCGTTGTTCTCCCATCGGGCCGCCGCCAGCCCCTATTTCTTCTTCTCGGCGGGGTGTCTCTTGTTGTACTCGGCCCCAACCGCCCGTAGCTCGGCGACCCATCCGGCCTCGGCCGGGGTCATGGGATACAATTTCGCCAGCCCGTCGAAGTACGCCGTCAGTTGGTCGCCGAAGGCCTCTGCGCCCTCGTCATCCAGGCGGGCGAGCGCCATCGCGGTAAACACCGCTTCGGTGAACTCGAGTCCGCCGCGAAGTGACCGGCCGCGCTGGAACGCGGCGACGCTCTCCCGCAAGCGACCCAGGCGGTACAGCGCCAGTCCCAGGGCGTCGGCGGCCCCGACAGACGCCGGCAACTCGTCGACCGCGGCTTGCGCATACGTCAATGCGCGCCTGTATTCCTCAGGGCTTCGTCCCGGGAATTCGGCGATGAGCGTGCTCTCGGCGATCAGGCGCTCCCCGTTGGTGCCCTGCGCACGGGCCATCTGCTCCGCGGTCTGGCGAGCGGCCCGGTCGAGTGAGGGATCCCGGCGGAGGCGATCGATGACCTCGCTCGAGCGCGGAGTCTGGGCGAAGAGGCGATAGACCACCTGGTCGGCGTCCAACGGGTACGATGATCGGGTGTCGAAGACGCCGACGCTGCTGTCTCCCGACAGCACCGAGAGCCACGCACCGTCGCCGCCAACCGCCAGCCTGTCGGCAGGACGGTCCTGGAGGTCCAGTTGCAGCAGGGCGTGGGAGGTCGTGACATCCCAGATCTGCATGCGCCGGTTGTGATGGCTGGACACGAAGAGCCGCGTTCCGGTCGGATCGAACGCCATGCAATCCCCGCCTCCGCTTCCGTCTTCTTCGACCGATGTCACGACCTCGCCCGATTCGGCGTCCCAGATCCGCATGTTTCCATTGGTATCCCCGGCCGCGATCCGTCTGCCATCCGCGCTGACCGCCATCGACGACACCGTGTGGCGAAGTGGCGCGGTCTGCAAGACCACCGCCCGGGTTCTCACGTCCCACAGCGTGACGGCCCGCCCGGCTGCGGCCGCGACACGGCGTCCGTCATGGGTGAACGAGAGCCGCCTCACCTCATCGGGTGCTGACCCGACAGCCGTGGGCGCCCATCCCCTGGCCGAATCCCAGATTCGGAGGCTGCGATCCAGAAAGACGGCAGCCACCCCGGCCCCATCCGGGCGAATCGCGACCTTCATGGCCGGCGACTTCGGGCTCGCCAGGACGAGCGGAGGGATCGTGCCGTCCAGCGTCCACAGCCGGACCGTGCCGTCGCCACTGCCGGCAACGGCCTTGAGCCCATCCGGCGTGAGCGCGAGGCTGATAATCTTGCTCGCGGACGGGGTCGTGGCCCTTGGCCCCGCACCCGCTGACGTATAGCCCAGCGTGCGGAAACGCTCCGGAGCGTCAAGGTCCCACCACTGGAACGCGCCCCCTGCTTCCGTCGAGGTCACCACGCGTCCCGGACTCGCGTGCAGATCGTGGACGTAGCCGGTCTGACCCGAGACGACCACCGGGTCCGCTGGAAAGACCCGCACACCGCGCATGTCCCAGATCCGCACCGAGTCGTCGGCGGAGCCCGACGCCAGGTGCCGGCCGTCCGGACTGAAGGCGAGCGTCGTGATGTCGGCCAGATGTCCTTTGAACTCGCCTACCGGCGTCATGGAGGCGAGATCCCACGCGCGGATCGTCTTGTCGCGCGATCCGGAGACGAGGAGTCTGCCGTTCGGCGAGAACGCCACGGCCGTGACCGTGTCGGCATGGCCACGCAGCAGCACCGCGCCGCTGCCGTCCACGCCCCATATCCGCACCGACCGGTCCGTGCCGCCCGAGGCGACGCGGCGGCCGTCGGCGCTGAAGGCCACCGACATGACGGCGCCCTCGTGGCCCTTGAGGATTCTGGGATTGGCGCCTGACGGGAGGTCCCACACCCGGATTGTCCCGTCGTGTGACGCCGACGCGATCTGCGAGCCAGCCGGGTTGAAGGCCACCTGGGTGATGCCATCCTCGTGGCCTGAGAGGGTTGCCAGCAAGCGTCCCGATGCGGCATCCCACACCGTCACCACGTTGTCCCAACTCCACGCCGCCAGCTTCGCCCCGTCTGCGCTGAAGACCGCGGACACGACCGACCAGGGACGCCCGCTCAACGTCGCCACCACCTGGCGGGAGGTGTCGTAGAAGGCGACGCCGTCTCTCGAGCGACCGATGGTGAAGCCGGCATCGTGCCGGTTGTCCCCCCCGGGCAATCTGCTGTCAAGCGTCCGAATCGTCGCCCTCACCGGCACCGAGACACCGATGCTGGCCAGTGGCAGGCGCGCGAGCGTCGCGCCCGACGAGGCGTTCTTCACGCTGAGGGTTCGAAGCTCCTCCGAGAGCATGGGAGGGTCCCATAACGGGCCCTTCCCTGTTGGCCATCCTCTGACCGGACGTGCCGCCGCGAACCCTCGGGCATTCCGGACGGCCTCCATGTTGTCCTTGGTGGGCTCCTGGCCTTCCGGCATCCCGGGCACCCGGAAGTACATCGTCGCGAAGACAGATTCCATCCAAGCTGTCGTCACGTACCGCGATCCATCCGCCGAGACGGCAATCACGGACTCCGGCCGATCCGTTGTCTGCCCGGGCCGGTGGGAACCGGTGATGGGCTGGTAGTCGGCTCTGGCGGCCGCGCGAAGAATCCCGCTGTCCGACACCCACACGATCTTCGAGCCGTCGGGCGTGAAGATGATCGATGTCGGCGCCCCGCCGCCGGTGCCGATCCTGGCCACGCTCGAGTCTGTCTGTGCGTACAGGTACTTCCATTCCCAGTTGCGGAGCGCCGCCGGCGCTGCGGCAAGACGGGACCTGGCCTCGACCACCTGGTTCGATCGCAACAGCAGGTCGGCCGCGGCGATCGTCGCGCGATAGCTCTCCTGCTCCGCTTGCCCGCGTTGACGCTCAGCTTCGCTTTGCGCCTGTTCCGCCTGGACGCGCCTATCATCGGCCACCGTGCGCTGCTGGTCGGCCTCGCGTCGCGCGGTCCGCGCCTGCAGCGTCTGCCGGTCCGCCACGCCGCGCTGCTGCTCGGCCACCGCCCGCTGGCGGTCCGCGTCGGTCCGGGCACGTTCGGCGCGTACGTAGAGCACGCTGCTGGTCACGAGGCCGGCGATGACGGCCAGCGCGACGATGCTGGCGGCCGTGACGGCGAGGCGGTTGCGCCGCACGAACTTCTGCACGCGATACGTCACCGACGGCGGCCGCGCGACGACGGGTTCATCCACGAGATAGCGCGTCAGATCGGCCGCGAATTCTGACACCGTCGCATACCGCCGCCTGCGGTCCTTCTCGAGCGCCTTGAGCGTGATCCAATCCA
>Ga0315290_10003958_pt1 | contig 10658 bp, 1 predicted proteins | sample YL17G12_0_MG_FD_203627 | JGI IMG/M metagenome (GOLD analysis project Ga0315290, IMG submission 203627) | Sediment microbial communities from Yellowstone Lake, YNP, Wyoming, USA - YL17G12_0 | ecosystem: Environmental > Aquatic > Freshwater > Lake > Sediment | place: USA: Wyoming | collected...
ACCTGCTGGCATTCACCGAAGACGGGGCGGAGTACATCCACGAGATATCGAACAAGCATGACCAGTATGATCCAGGAGCCACGGAGGCTCGCTTCAAGTACTCAGTAGGGCGTAAGGATGTAGTTGGTCCCACGTTGTGCACTACCATCGAGGGGTTTCTTCCCTCGAAGTGCGAGGCGTGTCCGTACCGGGGCAGCATCAAAACTCCGCTGATGCTGGGTAAGACCGAGGACTCGTTCCTCCCCCTGGGATGGAAGATGAACAAGGAGGGGATCTTCAAGCCCTCCAAGTTTGACGACAAAGGTATAGCCATAGAGTGGGTACGGGTGCTGCCATACATGTTCACGAACGTGGAGCTGTACAGCACTGCGTTCGGGAACGGACTGCAATTCCTGGCCCACAACGGCCCCCGCAAGCACAGCGCACTGGTACTTGGCGTGGATATGGCGGACGACTCGAGAGTGCTGAGTCGAAGTCTGATGATGGATCGCATCATGCTGACTGATACCGAAGTGCAGGAGTTCAAACGAATCATGATCCCATGGATGCGCAGAATGGAGATGGTGCGCGAGGCAAAACCTGCCCCGCTCACTGGACTTGGCTGGATGACGACCGGCGAGAAGGTCGGGTTCGCCAACGGCAGAGTGATTTTCATGGAGGACGGCACTGTGTCCCCGGTCTCGGGGGTAGACCGCACCCTGGCCAAGGAGTACTCGCCTCGTGGCGAGGTAAAGCCATGGAAGGATGCAGCTGAGGCAGTACTAGCTGACAACTGTCACTCCATCCAAGCGGCGGTCCTGACTGCCTTCGCCGCACCTCTACTGAACTTCACCGGAGTCTCCGGTGTGATGCTGTCACTGCACAGCCGGGACTCCGGCACCGCTAAGTCATCAGCCCTGCGAGTGGCCCAGGCGGTATGGGGCGACCCTGTCCGTGGAGTCAACGCACTCAACGACACGGCCAATTCAATGGCGAAGAAGTTCGGCTTCCTGAACAACCTGCCCGCCTACTGGGATGAGGTCCGAATGCGTGACGAGGTAAGGAACTTCGTACGCATGGTGTTCCAGCTGGGGCAAGGCAAGGAGAAACAGCGCCTCACGGCGTCAGCCAAGATGCAAGAGATGGGCACTTGGTCTACGATCACTACCATCGCAACCAACGAACCGGTGTTAGACCATGTCGATGCAATCGCCAACAACACCAACGCGGGGCGGCTACGAGTCTTCGAAGTCGACGTTCCAGTACGTCCTCTCAAGGACGCAACCGTGCCTTTCAAGCTCCGTGATCTGGCAAACAACTTCGGTCATATCGGGGAAGATTACTCTGCATGGCTCGCCAAGAACCATCGGGACGTGGACTCCCTGGTGCAGCGTCTACAGACCAGAGTGGTCAAAGACATGCACGCCACCAACGACGAGAGATATTGGATAGCACTGACTGCATCTCTACTCGCTGCTGCTCACATTGCCAACCGGCGTGGTTATGTCAATTTTGACATACGCCCCTTCCAGGTCTGGCTCTACGAGCAGTTCCAGAACCAGCGAAAGAACGCTGGCGCACAGTACATACCGATCGAACAGCGGGTGGTTGAGGCGGTCATCGACTTCGCTGACAAGATGCGCGATCAGTTCCTGGTAGTGGAGCATGCCACTACCAAGGCCCAGAAACATGTGGGGCAGATATTCATTCAGCCACCGATCCGCGAGTTCCTCGGGCTGCTCGCCATCAAGGACAAGATTCTCCGGGTAAAGAAGGCTGCCTTCCGTGACTGGTTGTACGAGAGCCAGAAGGAATCACCCAGCGAGATCATTGAGAAGCTGAAGGAACTTGGAGCTGCCGAGCACAAGGCCAGTGTCTCTGCTGGTATCGCTAACACAGTGAATGCGAGAGTCACGGTGCTGGATATCGACTTGACCCATGCATCTTTCGCCCCAGTACTGGATGACTTTGAAACACCCTGACGCACGGAGGTGCGACTATGAAGACTGAGAAGCATTTGATGCTCGACATTGAGACCATGGACAACAAGTCCACCGCCGCAGTCATAGCGATTGGTGCCCGGATCTTCACTGTGGAAGGTGGGCCAGGCCGAGGGTTCGAAGTGTTTGTCGATCCAAATACGGCTGCTGAGTATGGAACTATCGGAGCGGATACCATGAAGTGGTGGGGTTCACAGAACGCCCACGACCAGGCGTTCTCCGGCAAGATGCACCCGACCACTGCGGTGTTCCAGTTCATTGAGTTCGTCAAGCAGCAGAAGCCAGCGTTCATTTGGGCGAACTCACCTGAGTTCGACATAGCAATCATGCGGCATCTGTGCGACCAGGTCGGATTGAAGTGGCCCTTCCACTACCGGGATGCTCGCGACTGCCGAACGATGTTCCGCCTGGGCGAAGCCCTGGGTATCGACGTAAAAAGAATCTGGGGTAACCCAGACCGCAAGCCCCACCTACCCCTCGATGATGCGACGACTCAAGCTGAGGTGACAGCCCACATACTGAAGCAAGTCTTCAATAATCAAGTCGCTTATTCAAATCCTTATTGCGACCCTTCCCTTGACGCTCCTCCACAACCTGCTCAGACGCCTGTTTAGACTGTCTCTTTGACCTGCCGGTTATCTTGGCGCCTGGATTTTTCTCATTGAACCTGTTGATAGCAGCGTTCGCCGCGGCCAGTGCCGCGGGATCGTTGCTGTCTTTTGCCCGCCAATAAGCAGCCAGCAGTTCCCGGACTCGAGCGGCTTTCCACGTCTTGTAGTGGTGGACAGTACTGGCTCTTTCCGACGCCATGGATTCTTCTGATGTCCGTGCCCCCAGGAATCTTCCCGATACATCGAACGCATCAAATGCGTCTGGAGGTACGACGACCTGGCCACTTGTCGTTGTGACTCCTCTATTCATGAGCTTCCACGCCGCCATGGCATCTTGCACAAGACGAATTGGAACCAGACTTATGAAGGCCTCAACGGGTTTCCCCTGGAAAACAAACATGTCATAGGCACGCGTACCTTTCTGAATCAGCTGCGTCAGCATATATCCACCAATGACACTCCCGATAAATTTCCAGCCTTCGTCTTCACTGACTTCTTCTGGTGGGTCAAACACCAACATGCGGTCCATACCCATGCGTGCGCTGAGATCAAACCCAAGAGCATTCCAAATACCATACGAAAGTATTTGCCCCCGCTCCGAACTTCCTGTGAGTTCAGCTGCCCATCTCTCCACAGCGGAATTCAGGTCATCAGGTTCATCGTCGTCGCCAAACATGACGTTCCATATTGCACGCAGGAGGCGTATCTGCTCAATGAACAGGCCCCTGACCAGCCCCGCTGACAACACATTCATCACGATGAGTCCAGCCAACGCTGATGCTGCACGAGCACGTTGCCCTGGTGTCTGTCCTCGACGCGAGACGGCATCTACTGTCAGTCTTGCAGTCAGCTCGAAAATTCCCACCGCGTACATCTTGAACATCGAGAAGAACTGCGGCAAATGAAAACCGCCTCCCCACCTCCGGAAATATCGTGGCCGATTCTGCAAAGCATAATCAATGTGGGTTTCCTTGATCATGGTGTCAGCTGCGTCTACATCACCGTTCGTAACATCAAGGACTGCAAGCCCAGTGGCGATACGATTGAACAACTCCGATCCTTGGGGGAGCAGCCGCATCCACTCCATGGTACGCGCCCACACTATGTTCTCGTCACTGGCAATCGACGACAACTCCTGGACAAAAGATGCGTTGATCGAGCCTATGTCGATCAGTTCCTGCAAGGCCGAGACCTTATTGCCACGTGGCTGTGTGTACTTGGCGAATCGTGGATCTTCCGAGACAGCTTTGGCGACCGCGGTATATACATCGTAGCCAGTGATCGACCCTGACTTGCCAAGTGCTATGTTGGTGACAGGCCGTATTACCCCAAGCAGGGCCTTGCCAAAAGCTGGGCCAGCTACTACTTTCATGGCCCGCATCAGCGACTTCATGCCCCGATTTCCGTAGGTGGCATACATGACAGGCGCAGTTACGTTCGCGATCTGCATCGAATTAATGAGTGTGTATGATGGCGTCGCCAGGGCGTTCAGGAAACCTAACTGACCAAGAATAGCGTCCGCTCTATGCTCATCCATAGAGGAAAGGTCGTGTGCTTCGATCGACAGCCGCTTGGTGATTTCTGTCAGCACACGTCCACGCGCATCTACCAGAGATTGACGAGTCATATGCGGCGGCACACTACCCAGGGAAGAATCTTTGGCGAAAATACGTACCCGTGTCAGGGTCTTTATCTGATCCATCGCGGTTCTTAGATTGGCATAGTGCTCAGCAGTGGCTTTCGTACGACGCGCAAAAGTCACATGAGCTTCTGCAGGTTTGAAACCCTCAAACCCTCGACGCTTCAGTTGGCTAGATGCTATCGCACGCTCGGATAGAACCTGCAAGAAAGCAGCATCCAAGACCTGCTTTACCCTCTGCTGTTCTTCAGATCCAATCGCACCGGCCAGCGATTCCGCTTTAGCGAGAAGTTCTTTCAGGCCCTCAGCCAAATTTTGAACGGTGACTGCCTCAATCCTGGTGGTGTAGGTGCCATTCTTTACAGAGAAACCAGCTTCATTCAGTTCTGATATGGCTTTTTTCGCCTCCGATTTCGAGTCATGGAACGACATGTGGTACAGACTGTATTCCACACGGTACTGATCACCCTGAGATACAGTCTTGGCCGTATTTTTCGGCGAACGGGACCGGATTCTTGCGACTTCAGCCTCGGCCTCAGCCTTGGTATTAAATACGGTGCTGTGGGTTCCCTTTCGATCCGCCTCCACCACGTATTTCCCTTCACGTGAGAGCGGGAAGAAAGGCCCTTCAATCGTGGTGATACGAATCAAGGACCGCAGCACCCTGATGAACTTCTCGTTGCCTTCACCAACATCAATGAGAAGTCCGGGGCCTACCAACTTCTCGATATCATCCACCTTCCGCATTGTGTAGAGCAGGGTACGCTGCGCAGGAGTGAGGCTTCCACCAAACAAATCAGCTGCGAGGTCCACGCCCGCCCGCCTTATCTTGGAGTACTCCCACTTGAAGTACTTCTGGATAGCGTGGTAGAGATCCTTCTGCTCCTCGGTGAATTTCGCCCATAGGTTGTTCAGCTCCACCACCTTAGCTTCCCAACCAGCTTTTGATGTACCCGAGAGAAGCTTAGGCTGAGTTATGTCCTGGTCAGGATGGATCTGCCACACGGTGGCCTGCTGAACCACATCTCCCAGCTCGTAGCTATGCCTGCGCGACAGACCTAGCCACTTTGAAATGACCATCTTCTGGGCCATCTCAAGTACCTGATTCTTGAATGACTCCCGGGTATTCCGCACCCGCTGCCACTCTCGGAGCGGGTTCACAGAACCGTCATCAGAATTGAACAGTCTGAGGCCGCGGCGCACGATATGGCCAAGAGTCCAGACCCCCTTGGCCGCCTCTTGTGTGTAATCCACTGGACGCGATTCCAGTACACGCTTGAAACCAGCCACTGCTCTGGCGATCGCTGGCGTAGTTATCCCGGCGATCTGGTCGTGATCTGGCAAACGCGGTGGGCCTGCGACAGTTCTATCGCGGCCTCGTGGGGGCGAAGGCGGTGCATATTTTATGACAATATTCTCTTGGTCACCCCCATACTTTCGTATTGTTGCTTGGTTCCATTTAACCCACGCTTCGGCTGATGCTTTCGAACTATGAACTGAGTAAGCGTATTCATTCCCGTACACCACCCATTCTTCCGGCCGAGACTCTGGTTCGGAATACAATCCGGTGATCTCGTCGTACTCCATTCCTGGAGGCGCGAGATCCCTCGGATCATCGGATACGCTTTCTATTGGTAGGATGCTGTGTACAGGAACCCCGTATTTTTCATACGTCCGCAGTACATCCTTTGGTGTTACCTCCACTTGCTGTTCTGGAAGGGCTGCGGCTACCTCCATTTGTTCCGTCAAAGCGTTTTGGCGAAGACCCAACCTGCTGAACTTTTCCTTCTTTGCTGGGGCAAAGTTCTTAGAGAATTCCCGGTACTTTTCACCTGGGAAATGGAAAATTGCTTCTGTGGTCGCTTCAGGATCAAGCTGCCAGTTATTCGCAAACTTTTCGATGTCATCAAAAAGTGCCTTGGCCTTAAGCTCCAGCGCATCTTCCTCAGCGTTACGGGTCGTGCCAACTTTTTCCTGCAACGAAGTGTCTTTCAGGATTGCGATTGGCTTCATCCCTATACGCATTACGCGGTAGTCATCTTGATAGGACTTTCTGTCTATCACCCCTGGCTTGTTCTCAAATACCAGGATCAATCCTCCTTCCGCCAAATCAGTGGCCTGCCCGTCGATTAAGCTGACATTAGTCCCGAGGCGTAGTCCGCCCGAAAAGATCCCGTCGAGGGCATCCTCATTAAATACCTGATGAAAGAAGTACTTTCCAGGAGATCTATACTTCCTGGGAATGCCCACGCTGGAGGAGGGAGCGACGCTGCGGTTAAGCCGCTTGCCTTTACGTGCCCTATGGACATCTTGCGATAATGACCACAAACCTCCAAAAGCAGCTCTCCCAATAAGTGCGTCTTCCGTTGACAGCAAACCTCCCGTGGAGGCAAAGAGGCGCCGGAGCTGTGGTTCCGATATACCGTAACGCTTAGCCAGCGATGGCTGGACTGCAGGCGGCGGGATCCTATTGGCGAGGGCAGTATCCGCTATCCATAGCGCATCCTCTTTTGACAATCCCAGTGTGCGTACCAGATGATCCTGAATTTTTCGAGAAGTCCTTTCTACCATCCGAACACGCTCGAACTGAGCATCTATCACATCCATAGTGGTCTGCATGACATCAGCTAGAATCCTAGTACCTTCGTTCTCTCGTAGCCTCAGGAAATTCGAGAGCGTAGAAACTAGCTTAAAGACCACCTGTTTTACCCACCCCTTTTTAGGAGTCTGGTCTATCTGCTGCAGCATTTCCCGAAACTCTGGTCTGGTCTGGGCCTCAACCATGAGTTCACGGATGTTTATCAAGCCGTAAAGTGCGGGAACGTGGGCGAGTTCTTCCTCAGACATGGGAGATTCATCTCTCAACTTCCGTAAGATGTTGTCTACAAACTCCGCTCCCAGAGCCTTCCGTGCTTTAGTAGTTATCTCAATCCGCAGGGCTTCCAGCCGCCGGGCGAGCGTACCATTGGGATTACGCTCTACCTCGAGTACAGTCGCCGAATGCCATATTTCATGGAGCGCGGTTTCCATGAGAGCGGAGGAAATTACCGGATTCCCGAATTTATCAACTGCCACTCTTGCATGAACTGATCCATCCCGGGAGTAGTACCCCCAGGTTTCATTTTCCACGCGCTCCCCACTCGTACCAAACAAAACCAGGTTGGTAGGTACAATTTCCAACGGGATATTGGGGGCGACAGCACGTAACGCAGTAAGGAATCGAAGAAAGACAGGGTCTACTTTTTCAGCTCGAGCCGCCATCAAAACATGGGTAAGGAACTCATGAGTTCCTGGAAAAACACCTTTAGAATTCCTTGCTTCAATAGAGCGAGAAATAAAAGTCTTCAGCCAAGCACCTTTCCCGAGTCTTCTCGCAATCTTTTTGTGGGCTGAAGCCACGACGTTGTAAGGAGCAAGCGCCGCTATAAGGTCGAAGAAAACCCCTCTCTTTTCTTTCGTGCGGGAGATACCGACGATCTCAGGATTTTTAATCCTGGTCTTGTAATCCCCGGCTGTGCCGCCAATGTCCTTCTGGTCAGCGGTTCCCATGATCCCGCTTTCCTTGCTTATCAACCGCGTGTCGAATGCGGTATTGGCAGTATCCTTCTCAGTCTCGATTTCATCCGAGCCTTCCTCAGTCAGACTCTGCGCTTCAGCCAGACCACGCAGTTCATCCGCCGTCACAGAATAGGCCCGCACAAATTTGGCCGCGTCAAATACTCCCGCAATGGCCCCCTGCGGCAGAGTCTTGCCATCTATGTTGGTCAGCATCCCAAGCAAGCGTTCGTGAGCACCGCGAAGACCTGTGTCATCTGCTACCGCATATTCACGGATCAGCCGGTACAGGACGTTGCGTTGGTCGCGAGTAAGAACTCCGCCACGTGTGACAGCAGCAAACCAACCAGTCCAGCTGTTACGATCCCCCATCTTCTGGGCAAGCTCATTCAACAGTCTAAGTAGCTGGCCGCTCTTGTCATTCGCTACTTCATTCTGTAGTTCTTGCCGCGTTGCACCCAGGAGTTCAGTAACGAACGCCTCCTGGTCCTCGACTACGGACGGGGCGAATTCGATTGTCTCCACTTCCGCTATTGTCTCCACTTCCGCTACTGGCTCAGCCGCGGAGGCCTCCGTCACTGACGTAGCTTTCTTTTCCGGTTTGAATTTTTTCTTGCGGTGAACCGTCCGTTCACCAGGCGGCGCAACCGCTACGCCGGTAGCACCGACCTCTACTGGCTTTGCTTCCGGCTTGGCGGCTTCCTTTTCAGTCACAACTTGCCTGGCAGCCTCCAACTCTTGTTTGGCAGTCGCGTGATCACTGATAAGAGTTTCGTAAGACTTACCTGTAACCGAGTCATTGATCCAGTAATGGCCGGTCTTTTCGTTGAGCGTCAGCCAAAACCGTTCAGCAGCCCTACGCTCAGATACTTCCTTCGGCGCCTTACCCTCTGTCTTACGACGGATGGCTTCAACTGGGCCCCGCCTCGCCGACAGTTGTATGTCAGAGATATTGGCTACTTTCCCGGTACTTCCCCATTTGTACTCTTGACCCCTTGCAGAGGGGCGAACGCGAACGGTCTCCCCCTGCCGCGAGTCACTGAGAATGTAGACTGGGGTTTCCTCCCCCGTCTCTGGGTCTTTCCACACCTCACCAATCTGCCCGTCGTCTTGGCCACGCCGTTCGAGCCCTCCTTCGGGGGGCTTACCACGAATTCTCCTGCGCTCTTTCTCAGCAACCCAACGCTTCGATGCCCGCTGCTCAGCCTTACCTTCCGGCGCCTTACCCTCTGTCTTACGACGTTCCGGGAAGTCCCCAGCTATGATCCTTTCGCGCAGCGACTGTGTGACAGCGGCTACCTCTGCATTCAGCTTGGGATTTGACAGCAGCTTTTCTACTGTCTTATCCGACTCGTTCGCAGTGGTCTTCTTCTCGCGTTCCGTCTTGGCTTTCTTCGCCGCTTCGCCTTTCGCACCCGGTGCGACTGGCTCCACTGTCTTCTGCTTCGGCGTGTTGCGGTACGGCGCGAGGGTTTGATACGCATCGCGGATTTCGTTCAGCGCCTTGATCAGTATCGGTTCACTTACACCCCGTCCCCTGTCTACATCCAGGTCTGACTTGTTCCCTAGATTTTCATAGCGCGTGGCAACCCCGCGCTTGTGGGGATCTCTCGAGTTAATGGCGGATACCACCTCCGGAGATGCACCACGCAGCCCAGCGTCAACCGCTGCGAGCCGTAGCAGTTGCGCCGCAGCACCAACCGCCCGCATAGCTTCCCCGACGTTCGGCTTCCTTGCCTCGGGCCCTCCTCCTTCCTTCGGAGTATTCAGGACCTTGTGTGCATATCCAATCGCGTACTCGGCAGTACCAATGACGTCACCCGGGCCCGGACGCTGCGGTGCGAGATCCTCCGCAACTTTCTGTTCCCGCTCCGCAATCACTGCATCGGGAGTCGTTACTTCCGTCGTGCCAGGCTGTGCTTCTGACGCGGCAACAGCGGCTGGTACTTCTTCAGGAGCAACCGCGGACTGCTGGACTATCCCACCAGTCTTATCACGACGCTGCACTACCGCGGGCTTCGCGACTCGGGGCTTCTTCACGCCCGCACCAGTGAGCAGACCAATGATCGCCTGCATGTCCACCTGGCCGCCATCACGCGCAGCCTGCGCTTCCTGCATATCGGGCTTCGTTCTCACAATCAGGGTGCCACCCTGACCATCGAAGTTTTCCTCACTGACCCCGGCTTCCAGCGCCCTCTCATAGGTTCCATCCGCCTTCATCTTCACCACTGTGTCTGTAGAGAGGAAGACACCACGCCGCTTGGTGTTCCGGCGGCGCATTTCTTTTAGCTGGGCAACGATATCGACAACTGGCTCTGCCGAGGTCGCCGCAGGCGGAACCTTGTCTGGTTCGAACGCAGCTATGGCTGAAACTGGTGGCGTCGGAGGTGCCGCAGGCTGCGCGAACTGCAAAGTGTCGAACGTAGAAATGAAGGCTTTTGGTTCGCCGTTCTCGTCGAGTACAGGGTTCCCTTCTTCGTCTATCTGCACCACGGTGGCGTCGTTAGGAGTTACCTTCAGAACCTGAACGGCCACTCCAGGCACGTTCGGTCTTGGCTGGAACACTCCATAGCCGCCAACTTCCGGCCTACCACCACCGCCACCAGGAGGAGGCGGAGGGCCACCAGGAGGCGTCGCGGCCTCTGTAGGGGGGATACCAGAGGCAGGGGTCGGTTGAGATGTCGGCGCTGGGGGCGTCTCAGGAGGCGCGTTTTCGCCCCGATTCTTCAAACGGTCCGCAACAACGGCTGCACCGCCTAACGGCGCACCCATGACAAAACCAGTCGCTCCAGCATAGGCGATGTCTTTGAGAACCTGCGTCAGAGTAGTTTGCTTGCCGTACAACCCAACCTCAAGCCCCTGCTGGTAAACCTC
>Ga0315290_10003960_pt1 | contig 10657 bp, 10 predicted proteins | sample YL17G12_0_MG_FD_203627 | JGI IMG/M metagenome (GOLD analysis project Ga0315290, IMG submission 203627) | Sediment microbial communities from Yellowstone Lake, YNP, Wyoming, USA - YL17G12_0 | ecosystem: Environmental > Aquatic > Freshwater > Lake > Sediment | place: USA: Wyoming | collected...
CAATGATCACGCTGGCGCTGGCGCAGATGGTGTACTTCTTCTGCCTGCAGGTGCCGTTCACCCGCGGCGAGGATGGCATCCAGGCCGTGCCGCGCGGCCGATTGTTCGGCTGGATCGACCTCTCGCAAACCTGGGCCATGTACACGCTCGTGCTACTGATCTTTCTCGGCGGGTTCCTGCTCATCCACCGCATCGTGCACTCGCCGTTCGGGCAGATCCTGAAGGCGATCCGCGAAAACGAAAGTCGCGCGATCTCGCTCGGCTACGAAGTCGACCGCTACAAGCTGCTGGCGTTCGTGCTCTCGGCCACGCTGGCCGGGCTGGCGGGGGCGACGAAGGCGCTGGTGTTCCAGCTCGCCTCGCTGACCGACGTGCATTGGTCGATGTCGGGCGAGGTCGTGCTGATGACGTTGCTCGGTGGGCTGGGGACGGTGTTCGGGCCGGTGGTCGGCGCGGCGATGATCATGTCGATGGAGAACTACCTGGCCCAGCTCGGCGCCTGGGTCACCGTGGTGCAGGGTGGCATCTTCGTCCTGTGCGTGCTGGCGTTCCGGCGCGGGGTGGTGGGCGAGTTGATCGCGTGGCAGCAAAGGCGCGAGAAGTAGGACGCGCGCGCAGCGGCCCGGTGTCCGCAGAACGGCCGGGCCACCCCAAGCTCACCGGAAAGGGCCTTTGAACGAACTATCCTCGACATCTTCCAATATTTCCAGCAAACTGGAACTGTGAAATGAATTGGAGGTTTCCCGACCCCTCCCTCGTCTGCAGCGCTTGGTGGATTGATTGCCGTTGCGACGCTTGTTGGCGGGATCCGTACAAGATCGCGCTGACGTAGCGCAGGAATCGAACTGGAAGTGGCAGTGAGCGAACATCTGATCGGACGTATGCGATGAGTGCCACAGCCAAGAAACTGTCGTTCCTCGACCGCTACCTCACCGTGTGGATCTTCGCAGCGATGGCGCTGGGTGTCGGCCTGGGCTACTTCGTCCCGGGTGTCGAAGCCTTCATCAACCGCTTCCAGGTCGGCGCGACGAACGTGCCCATCGCGGCGGGCCTGATCCTGATGATGTACCCACCCTTCGCCAAGGTGCGCTACGAGGAACTGCCCGACGTCTTCCGCGACAAGAAGGTGCTGGCCCTGTCGCTGGTGCAGAACTGGATCGTCGGCCCGACCCTGATGTTCGTGCTGGCGGTGATCTTCCTGCACGACAAGCCCGAATTCATGGTCGGTCTCATCATGATCGGCCTGGCCCGCTGCATTGCCATGGTGATCGTCTGGAACGAGCTCGCCAAGGGGTCCACCGAGTACGCGGCCGGTCTGGTGGCCTTCAACTCAATCTTCCAGGTGCTGTTTTTCAGCGTCTATGCCTGGTTCTTCATCACCGTGCTGCCGCCGATGTTCGGGTTGGCTGGCTCGGTGGTCGACATCTCCATCGGGCAGATTGCCGAAAGCGTGTTGATCTACCTGGGCATCCCCTGCATTGCCGGCGTGCTGACTCGCGTGGTGATGCTGCGCTTCGTGTCCAAGGACTGGTACCACACCCGTTTCGTGCCCAAGATCGGCCCGATCACGCTGGTCGCATTGCTCTTCACGATCGTGGTGATGTTCAGCCTGAAGGGCAAGCTGATCATCGACATCCCGCTGGACGTGGTGCGCATTGCCATTCCGCTGCTGATCTACTTCCTGTTGATGTTTGTCTTCTCGTTCTTCATGAGCAAGCGCCTGGGCGCGAACTACGAAAAGAGCGTCACGCTGTCGTTCACGGCGGCCAGCAACAACTTCGAGCTGGCGATCGCGGTAGCCATCGCGGTCTACGGCATCAACTCGGGGCCGGCGTTTGCGGCGGTCATCGGGCCACTCGTCGAAGTGCCGGTGATGATCGGCCTGGTAAACGTCGCGCTCTGGTTCCAGAGGAAGTTCTTCGTTTCCGCAGCCGCCACGCCGGCGGCGCGTGCTTGAGGGATCAACATGAACGAGAAAGCCGCCGTTGCCTCGCTCGCCGCCCTGGCCCAGGGCATGCGCTTGCGCATCTTTCGCGCGCTCGTCGGTGCTGGCCCGCAGGGCATGACGCCCGGCGCGCTGTGCGCCACGCTGGATGTGCCCGCCTCCACGCTGTCGTTCCACCTGAAGGAGCTGATGCACACGCGCCTGGTGTCGCAGGAGCGCGATGGCCGCAACCTCATCTACCGGCCGTCCATCAAACAGATGAATGCGCTGCTGAGCTATCTCACTGCCCACTGCTGCCATGGAGCGGCCTGCGACATCGAGGCCACCACCGGCCGCGCCACTTGCTGAACCGGAGAACTTCATGAAGCGCTTCCATGTCCATCTGCATGTCGATGACCTCGCCCAGAGCATCGGCTTCTATTCCAAGCTCTTCGCCGCCGAGCCAGCGCGCCGCGAAGGCGACTACGCCAAGTGGATGCTCGAGGACCCGCCGGTGAACTTCGCCATTTCCACGCGCGGATCCCAGCCGGGTATCGACCACTTGGGGATCCAGACCGACGACGCCGCCGAACTGGCGGCGCTGAAGGCGCGAGCCGAGGCTGCCGACATGGCGCTATTGGACGAGGGTGAGACGACTTGCTGCTATGCGCGCAGCGAGAAGCACTGGGTGACCGATCCGCAGGGCATCGCCTGGGAGCACTTCCACACTCTGGGCAACATCCCGCTGTTCAACGAGGCATCCGCCCCGGTGGGCACGCCATCGGCCTGCTGCGCCCCTGCTGCGACGGCAACCGCCACCGCCGAGCCCGCGGCCTGCTGCACGCCAACCACACGCGGCAAGCCGGTCGGCGTGGCGATCAAGTCCTCATCCTCATGCTGCTGAGGTAAGCCGTGAACGACAAGGCCTACAACCTTCTGTTCATCTGCACCGGCAACTCGGCGCGCTCGATCCTGGCCGAAGGCCTGATGACGAGCCCCGGCCGCGGCTGCTTCCAGGCGTACTCTGCAGCCAGCCACGCCAACGGCACGGTCAACCCGTTCGCGCTGTCGACGCTGATGCAGTTGCGAATTCCGGTGGATAACTTCCGCAGCAAAAACCGGGACGAGTTCGCCCCACCGGGTGCACCCGCACTCGGCTTTGTCTTCACGGTCTGCGACAAGGCGGCCGGTGAGGTTTGTCCGGTATGGCCCGGTCAGCCGATGACTGCGCATTGGGGCGTCCCTGACCCTGCTGCGGTCGGGGGCACCGGCGAGCAGAAGGCCAAGGCCTTCGTTGGATGCTGGTGTCGTTCTCAAGCGGCGCATCGAACTGATGCTGACACTGCCGCTGAAGTCGCTCGCCGGCCTGTCGCTGCAGCGCGAGATCGACCAGATCAGCAAGAGCGGGGCGTGAGTCGATGACCACCCACGTCCTGATCCTGTGCACGCACAACTCGGCGCGTAGCGTGCTGGCCGAAGGCATGCTCAATCATTGGGCGAACAAGCTCGGCAGTGACCTGAAGGCGCACAGTGCCGGCAGTGCGCCGAGCGGTTGCCTCAATCCCTTCGCAATCGAGGTGCTGAACAACGTCGGCATCGACACCGTCGGGTGCCGCAGCAAGAGCTGGGACGAGTTCAGCACCGGCGGCGCGCCGCCGCTGTCGATCGTCATCACGGTGTGCGACAGCGCCGCCGCGGAAACTTGCCCGGTGTTTTTCGGCGCGAAAGGTGAAAGTGGCGGCCAACCGGTCAAGGTGCACTGGGGCTATCCCGATCCATCCAATGCCGAGGGCGGCGACGAAGGAAAGCGACGGGCTTTCGAGCTGACTCGGCAGGCTATCGGCTACCGCATGCTGCAGCTGCTGGCCTTGCCGCTGGGTACCATGGATCGCAGCGCACTGCAGGCCGCTCTGGTCGAGATCGGGCGCAGCTGAGCGAGCCGACCGCGCGCTAATTCAATGCAGGATCGGGCAAAAGCTTGCAGTCGAACCGGAACATCCCGATGACACAGAGCCCTCCAACGGACAACGCCGACCGCGGGGCATTTGCCTGCGTGGCAGTGGCACAGCAGGCACACGAAGGCGAGTTGTGCGGCTACCTGCCTGCACCGACGAACTGGCCGACACCACAGAGGTAAACGTGGAATCGATGGCGCCGGTCGACGCACTGGCCGACTGCCTGGTGCGCACGCTCAGCGAACTACCGGCCGACGACGCCGCCGTTGTGCGCGCCTGCGACCTCAAAGGCCAGACCCAGCGCGCCTTCGCCGCGGAGCACGGCGTCAGCCTGCCGGCCGCCAAATCACGCCTGTTGCGCGCTCGCCATCGCCTGCGCGAGCGGCTGACGAAGGTTTGCCAGATGCAGTTCGAACTCGATGGCAGCGTTGGCGGCCATGCAGGCCGAAGAAGCGTAGCGCCGACATCCAGGAGCAATGGCCCAACGCTTGGGCTTGCCGCAGCGTTTCAATCAGGGCTGCAGCAGTCCAAATTGCCGACAGGCGGGGCAAGTCATCAGTCGCTCGCGCCCGCCTTGCGCCAGCACCGGATGGTCTTTGAGGCGCTCGAAGCTGCTGGCCAACAGCTTGCGGCCGATGAACGGCGTGCCGCAAGTCTTACAGGCCAGCAACTCGTCTTCGGTCAGGACCCGCGTGGCGCCGCGCGCGCTGACTTGCGGCCTGAAACGGGAATGCAGCGATACCGCCTTCTCCGGGCAGCCACGTTCACACAGACCGCATTGCACGCAGGCGTCCTCGACAAAGCGCAAGCGGGGTGTGCCGCTGTCATCGGACGAGAGCGCTCCGGTCGGGCACAAGTTGACGCAGGCGAAGCACAGCGTGCAGCGCTTGCGATCGACCAAGATTTCACCGAAGCACGCGCCGGCGGGCAACTCTGCCGACACTGCTGTGGACCCGCCGTCACCCAGCCGACCGAGCGCGTCGAGCAGCGCCAGACGCTTGGTGGCGGGGCTTGCCGGCGGCGCTGCGGCCGACCGCGCACCGGGTAAATCGCCGGCCTGGACATCGGGGCTGCGAGCGAGATCGTCGAGCCAGGACGTCAGCCCATCGATCGGCACGAAGCCGAGCCGATGGGCCGGCAACCCGAACGGCCGCAGCAGCAAGTGCGCCTGCGCGATGCGCTCGGCGATGAGCGCGCGCGAGGCCGGGGCCAGGCGATCGTCGTCGATCAACACCACAGCCTGGGCGCCGAGCGTGAACGCTTCGAGCCACAACTCTTCGCCGAACGCGGGCAGGGGGTCGGCGGCCAGGGTCTGCACGGCATGAGCGCCGGCGGCGCCTCGCACAGCATCGGCCTGCGCCTGGCAATGCACCACCAGCACCGGTCGCAGTGGTGCCGACGGGCCCTGCAAGGTATCTACCAGCCGCCGCCGCAGGGTGTCGCGTGTCGGCAGGCGGAAGCTCAGTGCGCCGGTGGGGCAGGCCAGCGTGCAGCTGGCGCAGCCCTGGCACAAGTAAGGGTCGACGCGGATTTGGCTGCCGGCCGACGTGATGGCGGCGGTGGAGCAGACATCGAGGCAGCGCGTGCAGCCAGTCAGGTCACTGGCGCCATGTGCACACAACTCAGCCTGATAGTTGAAGTAGCGCGGCTTGGTGAAGGACCCAACGAGCGTGCGCATCGTGTCGATCGCCGCTTCGCGCGCAGCCGGGTCCACCCCGGGGGCGAAGTATCCGAGTGGGGCAACGTCGGCTGCCACGAGAGGTTGCCGACCCAGGTCGAGCACGAGGTCGAACAGGCCGTCACGATTCGGGCTGGCCGCGCCGATGTCCTTCATCCCCTCGGGGCCTCGCACCTGCCCGCGAAAGGCACTGAAGCGGCCCTGCAGCGTGGCAACGCGGGTGCCGACCGTGGTTACGCGGACGGGGAAGCGAACGTCTTCGATGCCGGGTGCGAATACCGTGGTGCGATGGTGCTTCGCGACTTCTTCGACCACCGGCGCAATGCCCGCATCGTCACCGATCACCAGCACCGCACCGCGCGATTCGAACAGCACCGCATCAGGCAGCGCGGTGGTGTTGGGGGCAAGCGGCGTCAGCGTCGCGATGCAGCGCCCGGCGCTCACAGCGCGCGCTCCAGCGTCGCTGTGGTAGACGCTAGCTCCATCAACTCGGTGATGTCATCACGGTCAATGCGGCAGGCCTGGCCGAGCAACGTCGCGAGCGCCGCATAGAACGGTGTGGCGGCCTGCGTGGCCAGGCGCTCGCAATGTGCCGGTACCCAGGCCAGCAGGTGTTCGTCCATGAAGCGTTGCTGGCGCTTGATCCAGGCTGGGGCCAGGCCGGAATCGTCGCCGCCGTGGGCTTCCATTTCGCGGTAACACAACAGCGCCATGAAGCGCAGTTCGTTACCCAACGCATCGGGTGGTCCCAGTTGAGGTGCCAGGTCCTCGAAGCCGGCATCGGCGTAGGCGTCGATCACGTCCAGCACGCGGGCCGTGTTCATCGCATCGCCGAGGGCGACGGTTTCATAGGGCGCTGGAATCGCTTCGTTTTGCAGGATTCCCCCCAGCAGACGCGTGCGGTCCACCGCCAACGCGGTCAGGCCGCCCTCCTTCGCACGGGCCGAACGCAGGGCGACAAGCAAGGCGCTCGACTGCGGCCCGAGCGGCGTGGCCGGATCGGGATCGACCGCGGCCAGCACGCCCTCAAGTTCGTCCAGCCAACCCACGTCTGGCGCTTCGGTGACCAGCCGCGACAGCAGCCACCAGGTGCTGCTGCGCCGCGCTGCAAGGGTGGCCCGTTCGTCCGCGCGGTCGCTCACTGGAGACTACTTCTTGACGCCGACGTACCACGACGGCTTTTTCGGGCTCTTGTGGCAAACCATGCAACCTTCGCGGTCGACGGGCCCCTCTCTGCCCTGCGATTCCGCCGCACGCAGGAACAGCGGATCGACATCGTCTTTGCTGTGACAGTCCGAGCACTCGACATCCTCGGCCTTGTGCACGGCATGCAGGCGACCCTTCTCGCCCAGTGACGGCTTCATGGCCTTCGCAGCCTTCGTGGCGGCCGAAACGGGCTTCTTGGCGGGCGCATCCGCGGCCAACACCGACCCGGCGGCAAGACTCAACACGAGCGCGGCAAACAGGGTCAGGCGCTTCATGACTTGGCTCCTTCTTCGAGCACGTAATAGACCTGCGGCGCATTACCGAACTGTGGCTTCAACTGCTTGGCGCCGGTAGCCTTGATGCGCTTGGAGATGTCTGAGTTCGGGTCGTCAATGTCGCCGAACATGCGCGCCTGCGTCGGGCAGACGAGGTCGCAACTCGGTGTATAGGCCTGGTCCTTGCCGATGCGGTCCACCTTGCCGTCGGCCACGGCCTGGTCGAGCTTGTGGGCGCAGAAGGTGCACTTCTCGGCCACCTTGGCCTTCTTGCGGTGGGTGGGGTGGCGGTCGGCGTAGGCGATGTTCTCGGCGCCTTGCTTGGGCTTGCCGGGGTACAGCGGCGCGAGTTCGGTGTTGAGTTGCGGCACGCCGTACGGGCACACCGCGGCGCAGTAGCCGCAGCCGATGCACTTGTCGTAGTCGATGAGCACGACGCCGAAGGCGTTCTTGGTGATCGCCATCGCGCCCACCGAATCGCACGCCGCCTTGCACGACGGGTTCTCGCAGTGCATGCAGTTCATCGTGTTGTAGATCTTCTTCACCTTGGGGAAGGTGCCCACTTCGTACTCGATCATCGTGTTCCACGGTGCATCGGGCGTGAAGTGGTTTTCGACAGCGCAAGCGGCGATGCAGGCACGGCAGCCCATGCAGCGCTTCTGGTCGATGAGTCGAACAAGCTTGGTCATGATGGCGTCCTCCCGTCAGGCCTTGTAGACCTTGGCCTTGGTGTCGTTGAACGAGTTATGGCCGGAAATCAGGTCCGGGTGGTACTCCAGCACCTGGTTGATCGCCGTCCCTTTTCGTCCTGCGGGGGAGTAGCCTTTGCTCCACTGACCGTAGTGGTAAGACACCGCAATCGTGTCAGGCCGGATGCCCTGCACGACCTGGGCCGTGCCGTTGATCTTGCCCACGCGTGTCTCGATCGTGACGGTGTCGCCGGTCTTGATGCCCGCGGCCGCGGCGGCCGTGACGTTCATCTGCACGTAGTTGGTCGCTGCGTCTGGACCCAACGCCTGGTTCAGGATGGCGTTGTTGACCGTGTTGCCCGACTGGTTGCGGTACATCCGCTTGTGCGTGATGACATAGAACGGGTAGTCCTTGGCTTGACGGTGCGGCGTGGGGAACGCATGGTCCTTGTTGGGCAGCGGCGAGTAGGCAATCTTGTACTGCGACAGGTCGATGTTCGTGAGGTTGTTCTTCTTGACGATGCCTTCGACCTTGTAGTAGCTGTCGATCAACTGGTCGGCATAAAGCTTGATCTTGGCCTTGCCGGGGCCTTTGAACTTGTCTTCGGCGCCTGTCAAGTACTTGCTCTTGGCGTTCTTCTTGCTGCCGACGAAGCCCTGCTCCATCGCCACCGAGAAATCCTTCTTGGTCTTGTCGGCCCAGATGATTTCCACACCTTCGCGCTGGGTGTAGTCCCGGCCCGTTGCGAACTTCACATCCTTCAGACCCCAGGATTTGTTGCACTCTTCGGCGAACTTGTCGCGCAGGCCCTGGCGCTTCATCAACTCCCACATGATGCCGAAGGCGTCCCACTCCAGGTTGAAGGGGTTGGTCATCGGCTGGCGGATGGCGCTGTGGCCGGTGTCGGGCGTGCCGCGCGTCGGGGCGAAATGCCAGGACTCGAGATAGGTCTTGTCCGGCAGCACGATGTCGGAGTACCAGCAGGTCTCGCTCATCACGATGTCGATGGCGACGTTGAAGGTCTTGGTCAGGCCCTCGAACTGGCGCCACGAGTTCGGAATCGACACTGCGCGGTTGGTGCCGTAGAAAATCTGCATTTCCGGCGTGTAGTCCAGGCCCCACGCGCCCGGATCCTGAACCGTGAGGCAGGGCGTCTGCGCGATGTGGTGGTTGGAGTACGGGTAGAAAACGCTTTGCGCGAGGTCGGCGCGCTTGGGCGGGTACTCGCACTTGCTGACGTCGAAGTACTGCGGCCTGGCGTAGGCACCACCCACCAGCATGAGTCCGCCGACAGCGTCGATGGAGCCCACCAGCATGTTCAGGATGAGGCCCGTGCGCCAGCCCTGCACACCATATTCCTTGGCCGACAGGCCGCGGAACGAATACAGCACCGCCGGCCGGTAGCGCAGCTTCTGACCATCGATCTCGATGGTCTCGCCGATGCGGGCTTCCTTGGCGAACAGTTGCGCCAGGCGCACCGTGGTCGCGGCCGGCACGCCCGCCACTTCTTCGGCGTACTCGGGCGTGATGTCCTTCAGGCTGTCGGCCAGCACGGTGAAGGCCGTGCGCACGGGCCTGCCGTCGACGGTGTAGCTGCCATTGAGTGCCGGCGTCACACCAGTGACGTAGGGCCTGGCCGAATTCGTCGCCATGTCCCACACCAGCGGCGTCTTGCCATCTTTGTCCTTGACGATGATGCCTGCGGCATCGACCAGTTGCGGCGAGTTGGTGAACTCCACGAGGAAGGGCTCATCGATGGTGTTGGCGTCGATCAGCACCTTGGCCATGGCCAGCAGCATCACCACGTCCTTGCCGGGGCGCACGGGTACCCATTCGTCGGCTTTGCCGGCCACGCCGGACAGGCGCGGTTCGACGACCACGATCTTCATCGCGTTCTGCTCGCGGCTCATCGCGCTCTGCCAGTCGAGCCAGCGCGAGGCCTGTTCGCCTTCGTGGTAGTTGGCGCCGAAGTTGAGCAGCAGCTTGGAGTGCTTCAGGTCGGGCAGGATGTTGGCGCTGGCCCAGGTGAGCTCATCGGCCACGTGGCGCGCCGCTTCGCAGGCGGTCGTGCGGTGCACCATGTTCGGCGTGCCGAAAGCCTTCGTGAAGGCCTCGCAGAACTGTTCCTGGATCAGGTACTTGCCCTGGCCGTGCTGCCAGACCAGCTTGGACGGGTTCTCGGCTCGGATCTTGACCAGGCGCACGGTGATGGTGTTGAACGCCTCTTCCCAGGAGATCTCGACCCAGCCCGGATCTTCGTTCGGGCCCTTCTTGGGGTTGGTTCGCTTGAGAGGCTTCTTCAGGCGGTACGGGTCGTAGGTGTTGTACATACCCGAGGCACCCTTGGGGCAGATGCCGTGGTTGTAGAACTCGGCCCGTGCCGTGTCGGGATAGATCGTGCGCACCACGCCGCCCACCACCGTGGCGTCGATGCCGCAGAAGTTGGGGCAGATCGCGCAACCGGACTTGACGTGCTTGGTTTCCAGGGGGGGCCGGGCCGTGGCCTTGGCGGCTGGCTTGGCGGCGTTGGCGGCCTGGGCGACGGCGTCGAAGCTGAGGCCGGAAGCGGCGCCCAGCGCGCCCATGCCCTTGATGAATCCTCTTCTTTGCAGTTCCATGGATATCCCCAGACGCCTGAAATCGAAGGCCTCATTTGACTCTTCTACGTCGATGGAAACCTGATTCAGATCAAAGCGCGGGTTCGTTGCCGAGGCCGTGCCGCGCGGCCGGTTGTTCGGCTGGATCGACCTCTCGCAAACCTGGGCCATGTACACGCTCGTGCTACTGATCTTTCTCGGCGGTTTCCTGCTCATCCACCGCATCGTGCACTCGCCGTTCGGGCAGATCCTGAAGGCGATCCGCGAAAACGAAACTCGCGCGATCTCGCTCGGCTACGACGTCGACCGCTACAAGCTGCTGGCGTTCGTGC
>Ga0315290_10003961_pt1 | contig 10656 bp, 18 predicted proteins | sample YL17G12_0_MG_FD_203627 | JGI IMG/M metagenome (GOLD analysis project Ga0315290, IMG submission 203627) | Sediment microbial communities from Yellowstone Lake, YNP, Wyoming, USA - YL17G12_0 | ecosystem: Environmental > Aquatic > Freshwater > Lake > Sediment | place: USA: Wyoming | collected...
CCCAATTGGCGCAGGACGTTGAGTTCGTCGGCGACCAAATGGCGGCGATGGCAAAGAACCATGCGGAGGGCGGGCTGGAAATCCTGCTGCTGGTACTTGGTTGCGTTATGGACACACAGGGCCAAGTTGGTGAAGTGCCCTGCCCTGAGCTTCAACCGAGGGAATGAAATGACCACGCACAGGTTTTGGCAGCGCATCTACTCTGAGATAGAGGCCGAGCAGGAGCGCGTCATCGAGGCCCGAAAGGTTGAGCTACACTTGCGTCACGGGTTTGACGGCATTGCCGTCATGACCGACTCGCTCGCCGTCCACTGGCAGCACCTTGACCGCGTGATGTCGCACGCGGGTTGCCACGGCTTCGCAGCAGGTGACCGGGCGCGGGGCATGAAGTCAGCCCGCTGTATCGTAGGGATAAGGACCTACGGCTACCCACGCACGAAAGGAGAAACTTGAAATGGAGCGCATCATCGTTTTCGCATTGGCCGTTTTTGACCTGCTTGCCAACGTATTCACGTTCGGCTGGTGGGGCCGCAGCCAAGGCGACAAGTCCAGTGGGGCGCACGTGCAAGCGCAGCCTCGTGACTTTCACGCCCGCTACGACGACATTCCAGCGGAGCAGCGCAGCAAGCACCGCAAGGACGGCAAGCTGTATAAATAAGCGCTTGCACTGCAACCACCCAAGCCCCGGCTAAACACCGGGGCTGAATTTTGCTTGCACATTGCGCGAAGTTTCGCTGAAATCGATGCCCGTTTGCTCTTGACACTAGTGCACTGCGACACTACAATCAGCGCATGTTACACGCACGCGCAAGCGCAGCACACACGCACAAGGAGCACACGATGAAACAGTACACCGCAGACATGTCCGTAGGGCAGCAGAGTTGGACAGTTGACATCGAAGCCGACAACTTTGCGGGAGCGCTTGCAGAAGCGCAAGCGCGGGTAGCCGAAGCCAATGCGCGGCACGGGGCGCAGGTGGAATTGGGTATGGTCATTCCCGGCCCGTACAGCCAGAAGCAGTTGAAAGTGGCCTTCGACGCAGTTTGCGACAAGCAAGATTGGAAGCGCCCCATCAACGCCCAAATTTCCAACAACGACCGGGACATCACGAAGGCTGCAATCGAGCACTACACGGGGTCGGAAGTGTGCTTCATCGGCTACACTAATAACGACAACCAGTGCACTGTTTGGGCAGCGGGTTACTACGCTGCCATTGGCGCGTAGGGCATTTCATCCAACCGGGCTGCTGCACTGTGCAGCAGCCCACACACACAAGGAGCAACGGAATGGAAAGCGAAATCAAAATCACGTCCGACCTGAACAGCCCCGAATATGCAGCGCAGATGTGGAACCTGCGCATCAGCGTTGACGGGCGCTTGCGGGCCGCGTTGGTGTATGCCCTCATCCAGACGGGCGATACGCTGGTGCTGCAAGCAGTGACGAAGGACGGGGTGAAGGAAGTTGCCCGCTGGGACAAACTGACATTCGCCCCATTCTTGGTCAACGTATTCCTCGTCAACCAAGGTGCTTTCGTGCTGGCGACCCTGCCCACGGCAGTTGGCCCGCGCAGCGCAGAAGGCCCGACCCCAAGTGTCGAAAAGGCACTGTCCGACGCGGGCTTCGGAAGCGCTGGCCCCATGTAGCACGTGCACACGCAGCGCAGCACACACGCCCCGCCCCGGACAGGCGGGGCTTATTTTTGGGCAAAAAAAGCCAGCTATCAATTTACGCGAAAGTTCACGTTTACTCTTGACAGCCTGGGCACTACTACACTATAATCAGCACATGTTACAAACACACGCAAGCGTAGCCAGTGCAAGCAACCACACACAAAAGGAGCACGCAATGAACGACAAGACTTCCGGTCACATGGTCATAGTTGAATGGGACGGCGGGACGCCCCCGACCAAATGGTACAGCAGGCTAAAGGAATACGGCCTGCGTGTGCGCGGCAACAAAGACGTCGGCCCGGTGGAGCGCAGGGCAAAGACCGCAGGCGTCATTTTTCAAGAAGGGGCTATTGTCTGCAACAAGGAGAGCACTGCCCGAATGTTGGCGACGCTGGCATACAGCATGGGCGCGAAGGCGGTAATGACCGGCGTGATGGTCATTGACGAATTCCAGATGCTGCCCGAGGACGCTGCAATTATGCAGCGCATCACTAACCAGTGGGGTAAGCGCGGCCCCAAGAACGCGGAGGACGCGGGCATCTACACTGTCACTTGCCGTGAAGAAGCTGCAACCCACGTGGTGGACTTGCGCGAGCGGCCCGTAGTTTGCCCACAGTGCGGCGGCACGCACATCACGTGGCGGCGGGGCGAGCAGCGCGTAACGATGCCCATTCCCGATAGAATGGATGTGTTCGACTACTGGTACGCCACCCGGACGCCTAACGCAGCTTTTGAAATCCCCCGCGAAGATGAATTGAGCGGTTACTTCGTCCATGCAGCGGATAGCGTGCAGATGGACGACGCCATTCGCGCAGCGGAGAGGCACAGCAGGACGCTAGCGGGCGCGGCAGTGAACGAAGCACTGCGCACGCTGGACATCATCTACTGTTTGGCGCAGGAACCGCAGAGCGCACGCTTGCAGCGCAGGGTCGCCACACTGTCCGAATACTACGCGGGGCAGGGCAAGACCAACTACCAACTGGCCCCCAGCAAAGGCTACGACATGGTGGACATCGCCGGGGTTGACAGACACTTCATGCAGTACCTTTAGGCGCAGCAGCGCACGGGGCGGGACTGACACCGCCCTCCCACCCACCCACACGCAGCACACACACACACAAGGAGAAACGCAATGAACAGCACTGAAATCAAAGTAGGGACGATAGTCGGAAACGAGCAGCGCAGCGGCCTGCGCAGCGCCTACCGGGTCACACGGGTCAGCACTGTCAACGCATGGGCAACTCGCCTAGACGAGAGCGGCGAACCCACATTAATTGAAATCAAGGTCAACTTGCGCACGGGCACGGCGGGCAATGGCTACGTTGGGCCCATCAATGAAACGCTGGAAGAACTCTTGCAGCACAACCGGGAAGTCAATGCGGCGCTTGCAGCCAAGAAGGATGCGAGAGCGCTTGCAGCGCGGCAGCGCTTGGAAGCCGCAAGGGAAGCCAACAAAGGCGGGGATTGGGAACGGGTCACGCCTTTCCACAGCAGCGGCGTAGGGCGGGCGACGCTGCGCACCGCGAAGGGCGATAAGATTTACGTCCAATTCACTTACGAAGAAAAGCGCAGCGCCCACTTCGTCGAACGCGAATTCGCGGACAGCTTCTACTACGCCGTGTCCATCACCAGCGTCTACTTTGACGAGCACTACCCGGACTGGCAGGAGAGAAGGTCACGGGTGGACGAGGCGTCAGTTTGGGATGCCCTGATGCAGAACATCGCGGACTGGAATTAAGTCGCAGCAGCGCACGCAACGGGGCGGCTCCCACCGCCCCGTTTTTGATTGCGCACGCAGCGCAGAAGGCGCGAAAGTTCACTGAAACTGATGCCCTAACGCCCTTGACATGCAGGCACTATTGCACTACAATCAGCGCATAACACACACCCAAGCGCAGCAAGCGCACCACACACACACAGGAGAATCGCAATGAACACCAACCAGACCACCACCCCAATTGATATCACCAAAGTTTTTGCAGTGTACTCCGGCAAGGCCGACCAGTGCCGCTGCGGCTGCGCTGGCAAGTACACCTACGCCAAGCAGTACCAGCAGGAAGCGGGCGAACGGCGCGGTTACGCGGTGACCGACGACGAAGTGAACGCGACCACAGTCGCCAAGGTTGTGCGCTTCATCAACGAGCACATTGCCGAAGCGGAGATATTTTCGGAACCCGGCGACCACGAGCAGATTGTCAACGTGTACTTTAGCCCGGTGCGCGAATACACCGCCTACTACTTCAACTAGGCTTGCGTGCGGCATCCCTACTGCAAGCGGGGCGGGCTTGCAGTAGGGGCAGGCGCATACAACCAAGCGCACGCACAGGAGCAAGGGCATGAACAGGGCAGTCCGAATCACCAGCACGCAAGCAGAAGAAATCCGCAACGTCCTACAAGTCGTTGCCGATAGTGCTGACTTGCAGCAGGATTGCGGCCTGACGGAGCAGCAAGTCACCGACCTGCTTGCAGCCCTGCCCCGCGCAGCGGGTGAGTGGGTTGTGCCCGACTACGCTGCAAGCGCATTGAAGGACGAACTTGCAGCGCGGGCAGATGTGCTTCGGACCATTTCAGACGACGCCCGCGCAGGCGGGCAGGTCGGACAAGCGCTTGCGGCGGCGAGATTGGCCGCATCGCTTGAAAGACTGCTCTAGGAGCAGCGCACGCGAAGGAGAGCGCGGATGCAGCAGCAGCAAGTCAACCAAGCAGGGGCGCAATGCAAGACCCCCGAATGCCCGGTGTGTCACAGGCCCATGCACGAGGCGCAGGTGACGGACCTGCCCAACTTTTTCACTTGGGCGTGCCGGACGCGGGGCTGCAAGAACTTTCAAGGTGCTGCGCAATTGCGCGAACTTTCGCTGCAAATCACACCCAACCAAGGAGAGCACACACGTTGAAGGACGATTTGACCTTGCTTGAAGTTGACCCGCGCACGTACCGGACGCCCTTCACTGACGTTCCTGACATGACGTGTGGCACTGCCCGCTTGAAGAAGCACCGCAGCGCAGCGGGCATCTACCCGATGGAAGGCGTACGGGGCTACGGCTACTTCCAAATCAAGCGCCCCATGTGGGTCACAGAATTGCAGCAGCGCGGGCGCGACGGCAAGTGGCACACGTGGATGGTGGACGACCCCCTGCACTGGTACGGCACGGAGCAATGGGCGAAGGCGCTCAAGCCCGGTAGCGTGCTGGTCGCGGGTTTGGGCTTGGGGCTGGTGCTGCATCACCTCCACGAACTGAAGCACGCCCACGTCACGGTAGTCGACATCAACCCGGACGTGATTGAGATGATAGGCGGGCTGGGCCTGCCCCGCCCCGCTGTAATCCAGTGCAACGACTTCTACTCAGTGCAGCACGCACGCGGCGATGAGTTCGACAACTTGTATTGGGACTTGGCCGTTGGAAGCCCGAAGGAAACCCGCGACGACTTCATGAAGGCTATCGTGCTCGCCAAGGCGTTCATGCCAACTGCGCAGCACATCTTCTTCGGGCTCAAGACCCTGTAGGTGGACTACTTGGAATGGCGGGTCACGGAATGAGCCAGACGCCGCAGCGCCCTTTGCCCCTTCTCTATCACGGGACGAGCGCAGCTTGCTTGGACGCCATCCTACGGGAAGGCATCCGGCCCCGTGGCGACGACCCCGGCAACTGGAAGCACACAGTCACGTCCAACCCCCGCTGCGTCTACCTCACCACGACCTACCCGCTTTACTTCGCGCAGATGGCCGGGGAAGGTTACGGGGACGTTGCAATCTTTGAGGTGGACGGGGCACGCTTGCAGCGTAACCGGCTTCTGCCTGACGAGGACTTCTTGCAGGATGCGACCAAGGACGACCCGAAGTGGCAAGCCCGATTTGAGATTTGGGGTGTCAAGGGCATGAAGGCCCGCGTGATGTGGTTCAGGCGCGAGATTTATGCACGCAACCTCGGAAAAGGGCTTGCGCTGCAAAGTTTGGAGAGGATGGGCACGTGCTGCCACGACGGAAATGTTTCACGTGAAACATTGACGCGCATTGCGCTCATTCCCAAGGACGTGAGCATTGCGCTCATCGCCTACTACGACCCGCTGGTGTGCATCATGAACTACCACACCGTGGGCTGGTTGCATCAGCGGGGGGTGGCGCTGATGTTTGGAGACGACCCCGACACGTCCGATATCACACAAGCAGGGTGGCACGTACCGCCGAAAGAACTGCTTGACCAAATCACGGTGCGCACGCTGCGCACAGAAGGAGAGGCGAAATGAAAATGGGCGATTGGGAAGAAGAACAGAAGTCGAAACTGACTGTGCTATTGCGCACGCTGGAGGTCTGTTTGCTCACTTCGCCCGTCAAGAGCGTGGAATTCAAGCGGGCATGGACAGACAGGGATATTGAAAAAATGACCTTGAAGCTGGAGGACGGCACGGTCATTGACCTTTCGGCCAGCGCGGACTTCGGTTGCGGCGTGTGCGACTCGGACGGCTCCGGGGTGGCTGCAATTGAAGCCTACGTTGTCGAAACATTTCATTTCAACCGCGAAGGAGAGAATAATGAATGACTATGTTTGGATGAAGCACGGCGCAATCGGAGCGCCCCACTCGCCAGCCTGCTTGCAGGCGCAGAAAATCACGCGCGAGTTATGGAGGCAGGCATGAGCGCCTTGTTCACAGTCAAAGACAATGACAGCAAACGGGCGACTGCCGGGCCTACGCTCCTGCTGCGAAACGGGGTTGTCGTGGCCGAGTTTTGGCTTTCACGCAAGCGGGTGGAGGACATCGCGGACGTGCTGAACCACCACGAAGCGCAGCGCGAAAAGAAGGCGTCCGCGCCCGACGACAATCCCGCGAAAGTTCACGCAGATGTCTCGCGTGGGGCATTCGACCCCGCGCCCCGTCGCGTCGTCAGTGAAGCTGACTTGCGCAAGCTGAACATTCCAGAAGACCTGTTTCCGGGCTTTCAGTTCTTGACCCTCGATGAAGCGCGGGAAGCGTGGCAGGAATATCAGCGCAAGGCCGAAGCACATGCGGAGCAGCGCTTGCGGGACGAAAGGGCGCAGGAGAACGCTGACGGGCTGGCGTAACACGGAAAATCCGTAGTACACGGGGCAGGCGCAATCCTGCCCCGAAGCCGTGCCCACAGGCTGCCCACAGTGCCCCGCAGTGGAAAAACATGACTATTGATATGCCCTACGCGGGCGCGGGAAGCAGCGGGGCGCACAGGGGCATGGGCTGGCATTCCGGGGTTATCGTGCTACAATGTGAGCATGGCAAGCAAGAAAAGGGCAGACCAGTTGGAAGTGCGCTATATTCCTCTTGCGCAAGTGCGCAAATGGAACCGGAACCCCAAGAAACACGACCTCGGTGCAATCGCACAGAGTATCACGCAGCACGGTTTCAAAGACCCGCCCAAGTTTGAGCCGCGCTTGAATGACGGGCAAGGCGGGTTGGCCGAAGGCAACGGGCGTGACGAGGTTCTTACTGCCATGCAGCGCAGTGACCCTGAGCATCCACCGCGCGGCATCCTGCTCGACCCGCAAGGGGAATGGCTCATCCCCGTCTTATTCGGAGTGGACGCCTCCAGCCAGCAAGCCGCCGAAGCATACGCGGTGGACCACAACAACCTAACGCTGATGGGCGGCGACCTGACCTTGCTGGACATCGCAAAGATTTGGGACTTGGAGCAATACAACGAACTCCTGCGCGACCTTGCTGCGCAGGGGGCGACGATGGCAAGCGTAGACGGGGACGACATTGACACGCTGCAAGCCATCCTGAATGGGCTGCCCTTTGGGCTGGACGCGCTGCACACAGATGGGGGCGATGCCCGGACGACAAAAATCACGCTGGTCTTTGACGTGAGCGAGGTTGTAAATCTGGAGGAGATTACAGCGAAAGTTCGCGCCTTTATAGACGTCAACGGCTGGAAGCTGACCGTCGATGTATAAGCGCTTGAACCTGCTTGCCAGTTTCGCCTACCTGCGGGACGACCCATTTTACGTTGACCTGCTTCTTGCCCTTGCGCCCTTCGCCAACATCCTGATTGACAGCGGGGCGCACACCAACTACCAATTGCGGCTTGCAGCAGCAGCGGGCAAGCCGACCCGCGCAAGGGAAGTCTTGCTGCAAGACTACGTTGACTTCTGCCTGAAAATCGACGGCAAGGTTTGGCAGTACATCGCCTTGGACGTGATTCGGAACAAGGCCGCGACGGACAAGAACCTTGACGCGATGCTAGTTGCCGGGTTGCGCCCGATGCCCGTGTACATCGAGGGCCACGACGCATCCGACTTGGCGCGGATATTGGCGGTGAACCCGCGCATCTGTGTCGCCGGTGCAGTGGCGGCGTCCGATACCTACATCAGGCGCAGGTATGCTGAAATCCTGAACCTTTCGGGAGGGGTGGCGAAGATACACGGCTTGGGGTACGGGCGCTTTCCGGGCACATTCAAGGCCGCCTTTGCATCCTGCGACAGCAGTTCATTCAACTATGGCAGCCGCTACGGGGTCATTTATCTTTACAACAGGCAGACGGGCTTCATGGCCTTTCCGTGGCACGCGATGGCAGACAACCGCCCCGACGACCCAATCAGGCGCAGCAAGTACATCGACGCCCTGAGTGACATGTTTGACTTGAGTGCGGAGCAGCTTTCAAACCCGTTGCTGTACAAGGGCAAGGACGCTCAAATCTCCCTGCCACTGCTGGCGGGCAGTGTGGCCTACTTGGACTTCATGCAGCACGTGCGGGAGTGGGGCAAGGACTACTTCATCGCCGCGCCGACTGCGGGCTTCATCTTCACGTTGATTGCGCTGGTCGCGGCGCAGGGCACGGAGGGCGGCTACCGCTACGAAACCGTCAAGGGCTTCTACCAGAAGATTGACGGGGCACGCAAGCAATCCAACGCGGACTGTATCAGCCTGTGTGCGCACATCTTGGAGGAAGCAACCTTATGGCAGCCGATGCCTCACTCACTCTAGTCTTTTGCACCACCGCCATTCCGGGGGTACACCGCTGGCCCAACGCGCCGGAGGAGGTAGCCTACTTGCGCGACGAACACCGGCACAACTTCCACGTCAAGGCATGGGCGCAGGTGATACACGACGACAGGCAGGTTGAATTCATTACGTTGCAACTGCAAGTCAGGAGCGCGATGCACACTTCCTACCCGCTGGCCTTTCCGGGCGTGCTGGACTTGGGCACGCATTCCTGCGAACAAGTGGCCCGGATGCTGGTCGGCGCTTTGAACCTTTATGCCTGTCAAGTATCGGAGGATGGAGAAAATGGAGCAATCATCTACGCCTAGGTCACCCATACCTAGTAAAGAAGACCTAACCACGCTGCTGAAAGCCGTACTGAACCTGCCGGACTTCGCGCTGGATGGTCTGGACATGGACGCGGCCTACGACGAGATGGAGGCCACGCCGGACACCATCCAGCCCCAAGCCCTGCCGCGTCTCTATCAGCTTGAGACGACCTCCCGTTGTAACTTGGAGTGTCCTTTCTGCCCGCGCACGATTGACCTGATAAAGCATCCTTACCGGGATATGGACGCGGTGATGCCCTTGGAGCAGTTTGAACTCGTGCTGGACAAGATGCCATGGCTGAAATCCCTTGAGTTATTCCACTTCGGAGAGCCGTTCATGCACCGGGACTTGGAGAAGTATATTGCAGCGTGCAAGCAGCGCGGCATCTACGTTGTCATTGCCAGCAACCTGCTGCCAGCGACCCCGGAGAAGTTGGACCGGGCCTTCGCGGCGGGCTTGGATTTCCTCGTCATGGACGTAGACAGCTTGGACGCGGAGCGGTACGCCGGAATGCGGGTGAAGGGCAACCTGCCCACACTGCGCAAGCGGGTGGTGGACATCCTTTCACGCCCGCGTTCGGAGCGCCCCTACTGCGTGGCGCAGACCATCATGCTTGACGGCAAGCCGGAGTACACGGAAGAGGAGTTTATCGCGTGGACGGGCGGGCTGCGTGCGGAGGAAGTGCGCTATAAATTCCTTGACAGCTTCCGTGACACCGTGACGCACAAGAGCGGGCTTGGCCCGGACGACCTGTGCCGGGAGGCCTTCTACGGTTTCACTGTGCACGTCAACGGCAACGTGGTTCCATGCGACAGGGATTGGGCCGGTGAAAACGTCATGGGCAATATTTTTGAGCAGTCGGTGGAGGAGATTTGGAGCGGGGAGAAGTTCAACGCATTCCGCGCGGCGATGAAGTCCAAGGAGAAGCCCGCCATGTGCCGCAAGTGCACGGAGGGCAAGCTGGTCAACCTGCGCAGCCAACCGATGATTCAGGTCAACATGTTCAAGGGAGCGGAGGTGTATCACACATGAGCAATCCCGACGTCATCTACCTGCCGATTGAGCCGTTGGAGGAGCGTTACACGGCCCAAATGCTCAATTGGGTCACGCGGGCGCTGGAGGAGGAAGGAGCCTACTACCGGGTCATTCTGCCGGACGGCTACACCTCCATCCAGCACGGGCAATGGCTGGACACCTACGGGACGACCATCTTCCGCAGCAAGCAACTCCAAATGGTTGCTGAACTTTTCCGTGAGGGCCGCATCCAAAACTTGACGGTGTTCCTGCTTGGGGACGTGTGGTATCCGGGCGTGGAAGCGCTCAAGTTCATGGCCGAACTGTCCAACAAAAGGGTCAAGGTTGTCGGCTGGCACTACGCTGGCACAGTTGACCCCGCCGACTTGCTGACCCGCAAGTTGGGAAGGTGGGGGTTCGAGTGGGAGCGCTGGCTGGTCAGTGACTACTTGGATGCGGTTGGTGTAGGGAGTGACTACCACCGCGACAATGTGCGCAGAATCGCAGGCTCGACTCCGGTGTACTCCTACGGGCTGGCGTGGCGTCCACGTGACGTGATTGCAGCAGCGGGCACGCCCAAGCGGGAAAAGATTGTGGTCTTCCCCCACCGCTGGACGAAGGAGAAGAACCCCGCCGCCTTCGTCTCGGCTGCGCACACATTGGGAGACAGGGGCTATCGCTTCGTGGTGAG
>Ga0315290_10003967_pt1 | contig 10646 bp, 21 predicted proteins | sample YL17G12_0_MG_FD_203627 | JGI IMG/M metagenome (GOLD analysis project Ga0315290, IMG submission 203627) | Sediment microbial communities from Yellowstone Lake, YNP, Wyoming, USA - YL17G12_0 | ecosystem: Environmental > Aquatic > Freshwater > Lake > Sediment | place: USA: Wyoming | collected...
AGCGAGATCGTGGGCACGTTGATACCAATCAAGACCCGATAATATGTCAGCCTGGCTAGCTAACATTAGCATTCCTGAAATGTGGCGAGTGTTGGCTCTCATTGGTTTAATAGAGAATGGAGGGAACAATTGTAGACCCGTTGAGTTCGTTAATACAAACAAACCCTAGATCTTCCATGATCGTGAGAGTTGTTGGCAATAGAGTTTTAAAACCCGAAAGGTCACACAATAGCTTAGCCGTAGCGTTGACAGGATAGCAACGGATCATTCCGTAACTTGTTGTAATGCGGAAGGTGGCGGTCATTGTAATTGATGATGATGATTAGGCGCTGATTGCCATAGCTTGCCACTTAACAGGCCCGCCATGATACTCATCATATGTCAATATGTCAATGTAAGCGTTGGGGAACTTGTCACAATAGAAGTCAACAATTTGATCAGCATAATCCTCGTCATGGGTAGAGCGTAAGCCCTCCCAATTACCATCAGCATTTAGGCGGCAGATGTAATAGATCATTGTGGTTTGTGATAGTGAGTGTTTGTGGGTAGCTAATAGCTACAGAAAGGGCTGCGATTAATCAGCCCTATTTGTAACGATCAGTAGTTCAGATAATCATCATGATCTTTATCATAATTCTCTAAGGTTAATCCCTCGTTATCTGTAACCCATACATAATCTCCAGTATGATTAGATACACAATCCTTAAAAGCATAATGAACATAATCAGTCTCAAAATCACCCATTAGGTGATAAACCCCATGAGATGTACGGCGATGCAATACATAAGGGCCAGCATGATTAGCATAAACCTCAGTAGGAAATGGAATAGTCACAGTACTCCAGGGAATGGTTTGCATGATCGTGGATGATGGGATTGGGTAGCTAATAGCTACAGAAAGGGGAGGCGTTAATCTCTCCCCTATTTGTAACGATCAAACACTAACAGGGCTGGGCAGTGTGCGCAATAGGGTTTTATATTTCGTTACACTTACATTAAACCTTTGAGCCGAGTATGCCTCATTGCGCAGGGGCTCAGGTACGGCGTTATATCCGTTGTAACCTTCATCCCATGCGGCGATAAACTTGCCCTCATCATCACTCATTACATACAACCGCTGAGGGTTGCCGTAGTAGTCGTTGTTGGCGCACATGTGGAGAATGGGAAACATGATCGTGATTCGGTTGGTTGGTTGAATAGGTAGCTTAAGCGCTACAGCAAGGGGTGGCTGTGACCTCACCCCTAGTTGTAACGATCAGTAGCCTCTGGCAAGTGTTAAGGCTGACATAACTTGAAAGCGAGTGAAGTCCTCCATTACTTCATTAGCTAGGCGATCTTCAAGCCATTTGATGTGAGCGGTGAGATAGTCAGACATGGCGTTGTGTGTTGTGTGTCGGTTCCGGTGTTGTTCCGTCCGATGTGCCAAGTATGGACCCTACCAGGCCCAAGGGCGAGAAACCAACTACATTTCTTAACATTTGATTGAAGGGCCACAGGTGATATGAAAATATAGAGACAGGCGCCTGCGCGATATACCACATACCCTGCCCATCCTGCCTGGATCTGTCACATATCGTCACATTGTCCACGTCCAGAGTCTGCGTACCTGTGTCTTCAGCAGTGACGCGGCCCAGTGGTGGCCTAGTGTTTGGGGCTGGACAGGGCTGGCTGGACACGGTTTGGACACGATGGGGCAGGGGGTGGCCAAGAATCCAAGGCAGAGGGGGGGCATGGGGGTCAGCTGGTCGCCGCGTATAGGCGTAAGGGGTTTATAAATTTATGTCAAAAATCATGGTGGCCTCTGTAAGCCCCGTTAAGGGCCCTCTGAAGAGTCGGAGGTGTATGGACACCTACGGGGAGTCAGAGGGGGGTTCCCGGTCCACCCAGGGGGCAGTCAACCTCATCTCATCAAAGAAGTCCGTTCCTGTTTCCGAGTAGACAGGCGGAGACACAACAGGAGTAGGGGGGTCAATCTTCTCATACTCAGCAATAGCTTCATCAACAGTCGCAGTCACCCGCTGCTGGATGAATCGTTCTTCAACCCACACCAGGAACCCAAACACCAGAAAGGAAGCCCAATCCGGCAGACCCCGTTTTAAGACCCGATAAAGGACCTTAAACTCATTCAGGTGTAGCTTGGTCAAGTAAGCACCTCCCAAAGGTTTGGCATCTCTTTAGTGAGGACTTGATTGATCTGTGTAGCAATCATTCGATGCTCAAGCTGAGTTTCGGGACCACGCCGCACAGAAAGGTAATGAATCCACGACCTAATGGTTCCTGACATGTACAACCTTGTTGGGCTATTCATCGGAAGGATCTTCCTTGCTGACTCCTTAGCAATGCCCGCTGACAACATCTCCTGGTAGAGGTGCTCTAGGTCTTCAAAGACAGAAGAGATACGCCTGTAAAAGGATTGAGTCTCTTCCCGGGAAAGGTCGTCGTGGGAAGCTTGACGGTTTGTTGTGTCTTGCCTACGGAGATGCGGTATCTCCAGACCACCTAACCCATCAACGGTAGACGCGTACCTTTGACTGAACTCCTGAAAAGAGAAACTACGATGCCTAAGGATTTGAGCTGAGATGTCCCTTGTTGTGGTTATTTCCACGCAAGCAGAAGCCATTTCAAATGGAGACCAATGCTTATGCTTAACAAGATAGCGAAGCAACTTTCCGGTTGTGTCTATCTTATCTTGTCCCTTAGGGTTACTAACTCTTGCACAAAACTCAATCTGTTGTTCTGCTTCTGGTGTGATCCAAACAAGCTTAACGTTGGAAGCAAAGGGAGACTCAAAGGGTTGTTTAATGTCTAGGGACATAACTAGTAATAATAGTAATGTAGGTAAAGTAGTTAGTAATAGTTCTTATTGATTATTCTTTCTATAACAGCTGTATCGGATAGGTCGGTCAGTACTCTGATCTAACCTATTGGATACATTCTACCTTTAAGAACAATAAAAAAGAATATTAACATTAATCATTGTTATTATTATCATTAATGAAGATCATTAACAATATAAGCTCCGCTACGCTCCGCATTATATACGGTAATAGGAATCTTTATTTGTCAGCTCTTTTTCTTTTTAGGCTAGTGGGCTAGTAGGACGCTCGCTTCGCTCGCTTAGTAAACACTGGGTTTCTGTTTGTCAGAAGAAAGGAGGGGGTTTCCCCCCTTCCGTCTTTTCCATACCCGTCCCTTCTGGGTGAATTTTGACGGGATTACCGAAAGAGGGTTTTCCCCTTTCTGGTGCTAGTGCAAGACTTCCATCCCTTTTGGCTGAGAGTCATTGGTATGACAGGACAGTTAGCCTGTTCTACATCCAGGTAAAAATGGCACCCTCTTCTTGGGTAATTGGTTCGTCAAAGGTGCTTCCCGCAACAAGCAAATCGGTAGCCATAGTCGGAGCCGAAAGGAACCCTTCAACCATGTTAGACCACTGCTCACGGCTTCGTTGAATGTCTTGTTCCTTTGCAGAGATGGCCAACACGTCTTGAAAATATTTCACGCCAAGGGCTAGGGCGTCTACCCGGTCATCGTGCTTGACGGCACCTTTCTCGCGGCACATGCGGGTTAGCTGGTACATGAGCATCCGGGGAAGGCGTTCCTCGGGGGCCATTTCTGGGTTGGAGCGGTAGTCCCAATCAATGAGTCGTTGGTCAATGATGAGGCGGTGTTGGTTAAGGACGGGCTCCAAAGTGTCGATAATGCGGTCTTCCTTTCGGGTAGTAGCGCGTACTTCCTCAAAATTCATACCAACCTTCATTTCCTGGGCGTGTTTTTTCATGAGTTCCATCACAGCCCCGTCTCCAAAGTTGGACTCAATGAGACACATGGTTGCTCCATACCTTCCCGCGAGACGTAGAATCCCACAAAGGGTCTTATCGGAGTAACCGTCTTGGGTAGCAAAGATGTCACGAATAAAGATAAAGCCATTAATCTGTGATAAGACCACAGCTACTGTTTCATCCTTTCCTCTACCCGACGGATCGACGGCCACAATAGTTTGCCCGTAGGGGACAAATTCCGAAACAGCCTGAGGCCGGTGCCATCTATCGCCAGGGAGAGCGACAGCAGGCATATCCAACAAAGTCTCTTTACTAGCAGACCACACCAAGTCGGCCGGGCCACGCTGAAGATCGAGCGGCAACACATGAAAGTCAGAAATCTTAAGGGGAAACTTGAGGGCGTCAGAGAGAGAGGTATCCAGCATGAACTGGAGCATAAAGTTGCTCCGAGACATTGACTGTTCACGCTCAAGAAGGTTTAGTTCTGAGAAGCGATCATCCGTGGGTTTCCAAGCCAACGCATCTAGGCCCTTGGTTTCAATGTCTGCTTGAAGTTGTGGAGCAAGAACATCTTCATACCCAATCAGGCTCTTTGGATACCTAGCGGGCCACACCAATGGGATGTAGTTACGCTCACGGAGGGTACGATAAATGGTAAAGGTTGTCTGAGGGGTTCCCAAAAACAAGATCCTTGAATCCGGTTTGGGTGTCAGAACTGACTCACCTTCCGTCACAAGTTGGAGAAGCTTCTCACGTTGCATGTCGGTTGCTGAGTTAGCAGGCACCTCAACGTCATCAAAGATGATCAGGTCACCACGGCTACCCGTGATCTGTCCGGTGATACCCACGGACTTAACGGAGGGTGACTGTGCTGGACGACACCCCGACACATCGAAGCTGATGCGACTCCACCGTTGGTCATCGCTTTGTGGTCGTAGGTGAGCAAGCCAATCAAACTCTAGGATGCACTTTTGCACAAACAAGGTGAAGTCATCAGCGCGTTGTTTACTTGCCGACACAACAAGGATCTTTTTGTCAATGTCATTCCACAATGTCCATAACACAAAAGCAGCAGCAATCCAACTCTTACCTAGTCCCCGAAATGCTGCTACTTGAAGACGTTTGGGGCCGTGTTGGAGATACTCAGCGATGGCTAGTTGTGCTCTTGTTGGTCGTGGTAGGTCTAACGACTTCCATACAAGAGAAAGGAATAAAGGGAAACTGGCCGCTAGACGGGCCTCTAAGGGGGCTTTAGATGTCATAAGGAGGAAAGATACCCACGAGGGGGGAGAGGGGCCCTGTAGCGGCTTACAGGACCCGATTAGAACTATTTAGATTTCTTCTTCATGCCAGCCTTACTCATGGCGATGGCAATAGCTTGTTTTTGAGGGCGGCCTTCCTTGACCATCTTGGAGATGTTTTTGGAGACGGCCTTTTGAGATTTGCCTTTACTTAGGGGCATAATTAACTACACTTCCAACGTTTAAGAGCTAGTGCCTTCCGAGTAGGCTTACCACTTGGGGTTTTCATTGGGCCAGGGTTACCGCCCATGCGAGCACAGAAGGACTTCTTACGAGGACCACCCTCGGGCTGGGGGGCCTTTAGGTTAGACCCCGTTGCCTTGTTGTATTTAGCCCTGCCTTTGGCGGTAAGGCCTCCCTTAGGTGATTTCTCACCACGACCAAGAGATAAACTTGGGTTCTTTTTGGGGGCCATTAGATTACTTCTTGGGTTTAGTTTTGGGTTTTTTTCCTATGGCTCGATCAATAGCTCGACCTACTGGCCTAAGAGCTACGCCTAGTTTTGTACCCATTGCGCGTCCAAGGTTACGCGCTAAGGGAGTAGTGGCATGTAACAAAGCCCCTTGCATACCAACTCCTCTTGCCGAGGCTGGTCCCATCATGGTTCCACGATTAAAAACAGCGTTGTTGGCATTAGGGCCTACTGGAAGTCTATTTCGAACGGCAGCAACCCTTTTTTGTAAATCTTTTACTCTGCCCAGCTGCTCTGATTTAGTGACACTTTTAATGTTATTAGCAGCAGGCTTGGGTGTGCGTCCTTTGCTAACTTTATTCGCTGGTTTACGAGGCATGACTATTTCATCTCAGTGGTGTACTTCTTCCCGCGCCAAGTAAAGGCTTTAACTTTAGCACGACGAGCATCCTTAAACGCATCATCAAATGACGTGCCTTTGCGGGTGGCGTTCTTTTCGCGGGCCTTTTTTTCTTGGGCAGCATAACCTTTCTCCGCAAGACGCTTAGGCATAGCGGGGCCTTGTGCTCCACCTGCGCTGAGGGTTCCTTTGGCGGTAGGACGAGGAGCCACAGACTCAGCAATTGCTTGACGGGCCAGACCGGCAGGTCCAGTAAGAACTGAAGCGGCTTTACCAACTTGACCACGAAGATCCTTTTGAACCTTTGCGATATTTTCTCGCCGTAGTTGAGCAGTTCTAACGGCAGCTTGGCCTTGTGCTTGTGCCTGTTGCCGAGGAGCTGCGGCAGCAGCAGGGCCGGGCCTTACGTTACCAAGAGAGGCACGAGTTGGCGTACCAGTCCTTCCTGCCAACGGAGGACGGCTAGTTCTAAACGCAGGCTTTGGAGCCTTTTGCCCATCAGCTTTTGCGATAGCAGCCTTCTTATCACCAGCACCCCCAAAGAGGTTCCTACCACCCCCACTAGGGGTAGCAGGTTTAGCAGCAGGGGGCTTGGGTTTAGCTGCCTTAGGGTTGATCCGACGACCAGCACTAGGGGCTGGCTTACTCATGGTCGTGCCGCCTTGGGTACGCACACGATTGGTGGTAGTGCTTTGTGGTTTAGACCCCTTAGGGCCAGTCAGCACTTTGTTTTTTTGATCAGCCTTTTGTTGAAGCTTAGTAGGCTTTACGGGTTTCTTAGGAGCCATCTCAATCAACCTTGGGTAATGGTAGCAACAGGCAAAGCAAAGGCCGTACCAGAACCAATAAGGGCGCAGGACAGCACATCACCAACAAGATAGAACTGACCACCACGCACAAGCGCAGAAGCCGTCACAGCACCACCAGACACCGTAAGGGTGGCAGTAGCGCCAGTACCAGTACCGCCAGACAGAGCAATATTGGTATAGGTGCCGTTGGTGTAGCCGGACCCGTTAACGCGGGTGCCGAAGGAAGCAACACAACCAGTTTCCTTACGGGTAGCAAGGCCAGTAACCTTTGCGGTAGGCAGGGTAGAGGGGTTGGTCCGTGCCCGACGAACGGTGTTGATAGCAGTCTCAGCAGCATTCACCGTGGCGTTAAGGGCTACCGTGGTAGCAGCAGCACCGTAAGAAGCAGCAACCGTTGTAGTCGTGGTCACACCATCCGACACGTTAGCCGTAGTGTGAACCTTGTTATTTTGTTGGTTCTCATCACGCTTACCAGGAGCGTTAGAGATGGAACCGTAAGTAGTTGAATCAGCAGTAGTAGACATTTGCTTTACTTAATAGTTTTTATGTTAACGTTAACTTGTAGTCCAGGACAGGACCTTTGAGAAATTAGAGTGGTCAAAATGCTCTTGACCAACCCACCAAGATAACCAGTGGTTCGAACCCTTTGACTGGTTACACTTGAGACAAGCAGGGACTACATTCGATGTGATGTCGTGACCTCCACGGGCTTTTGGAATGACGTGATCCAACGTTAGATCATGATTTGATCCACAATAAACACATTGGTTATTCCAATGATCTTTTATTGCAGATCGCCAAAGTCGTTTAGCTTCTGAGGAAGACATAGCCCTTAAATTAAAAAGGTAATCAGAAGGACCCTTGAGTAGCATTGACTCGATAGGAGTAGATTTACTTCTTCTTTTTAGGGAAGCCTGCTTTCATATTAGCGTAAGCCTTTGGGGTAACCGTAGACTTGCTTTTGGGGCGACTCTTGCCTGCCGCCTTACGAGCATTCATGTTGGCGTATAGACCTGGAGGCTTAGCGTTTCCTTTGTTCATTTCTTTTTGGGTTTCCCACCCGCTCCGTTTCTTGCTCGATTTTTTGAGGGCGATTCCTTAACTAAGCGGCCACTCTTGGTGTGAGAAAGATCATCACCACCCTTACCCATCATGCCACGTTTACGGCGAGCATCAGCAAGGTCAGCGCGATACTTTCTATCGGTTGGAGATTTATTCTCCTTTGTATCATAAGCAAGTTTTTTTGCGTATGCTTCCGGATTGCTCCGATAATACGCAGCACTACGCTTAGGGGTTGTTGTCTTTCGAGGCGCCATTTGGATACTCCTTAAAGAATACTTCGTTTTCGAGGCGCTCAATCCTTGCGTTAGAAGTACTTACTCTTTCGACAAGCACCTCAACTGATTTAGCAATGTTATGAAGAGTGATCAGGTGCCAACTAAAAAGAGCTAGGAAAGCAGTTGCTGCTAAATTCCTAAGCATTGCTGACACATGTTCTTCATCATCTAATGGCCCGTTCGACATCCTCCAGCTCCAATTCAAGACTACTAAACAGTGATGCCAAAGGCGACCCCATCACAGGAACACCTGTAATATTATTCTTACCAAGCCAATCAGCAGCAGCCTTTAGATCTTGTGTGGTGGCTGTGCCTGATTTAATACGCATTATCAGTTCATTAGTAACGAGGCCGTGAAGCTCGTTGAACTGTTCTTCGTTAGCACGTTGCGTCATGGTGTGGTATTAACCATCAAACCATTATAAATAGGATAATCAGAAGTAAGAACTACAACTGTTTTTACCCAACCAATGTTGCTAAAAGTCCAGCTACCGCCATGAGCAGGTACAAAAACGTCTCCAATAACAGGAGCAGGACTGGTGGGAAATGTAGGATAAACAGGATGTGACATGATTATTTAGTAAAAATGTAAATTTAAGTTATTTTCCGAAAGGTCATGTACCAACCAGACCCATTACCGTCAACCATCCACCGTTTGGACCAGTTTTTCCAGGTATAGGAGACATTTTTACCACCCCATCCGGGTTTTGGATAGCCTCCATTAACATTATCCATCTCGCCATAGGGGTCATGACACACCACATGGGTATCTGTAAGCCCCACAACGAGCATCCAGTGCCCACCACCCCTAGGAGCATGAGCAGGACCATGGTGAAGGATGCCACAAGCCACTGGAAACCCAGCCGTTAGCTCCTTTTCAAGGGTGGTACGGGTGCCATTGGTAAGAAAGGTTGCCTTGATTCCATAATCAAAACAAGCACGGAGGTGTGCCGTAGATTCGGTGGTGTCCCCATATTGTAGAACCCTTTTAAGGTAGTTATCATCGGCATTTACCCCGGAAAGGGCTTCTGGATTCAAGTATTTAACTGCCATAGCAGCTGTACTTGAGAAGCACATCCTACTACCATGGCGGGTGGTACTATCTAGCTGAGGGTAATATTGAGGGACCTTAAGAGTAGTCACGAAATCACTTCGAAAGTGTGTCTTTAATCTTAGAGATCTTGTCGTCTTCCGAACGGAAGGGCTTCAATGAATTAACAGCGTTGAGCAGTAGTTGAACAATGCTATTCTCCTTAAGTTTGCTGTTACCAACAACTTCAGAACCAATAAAAAGAGCCAAGAAGGCAAGAGTTTCGTAGGAAACTTTAAGACCAAGAAAGGTAAGCATTTGATTAGCGGCCTTGACCGCGAGAAAGTTTTTTGGTGCCCTTAGAAAGGCTATGTTGTCCCTGCCCTTGCTTAGTTTTTTTCGGAGGACCGGGAACGTGAACAACTTTATTTAAAGAACCCTTTGGTTTAGCCATAACGTTAGGTTAGCGGATCGCTAGATGTCAGGGAACGCAGCGGTCGGCGGCGTGAAGCTAGCCACCCAGCGGGCAACGCCTTTGGTGATGCGGAAGTCGTCGATGTAGCCGTTTAAGGCGAAAGTATCATTGCTCTGACATCCTATTGTATTTGGATTAGTTGACGCCCCATTGTTTAGTGCGCTTGTTCCAAGAGTTGTATTAGTGCCAACTATGGTGCCATTCAAAAAACTGCGTAATGTGCCTCCACTCCTTGTTAATGCTATATGAGCCCATGCGTTTATGGACGGATTTGGAGACGTAACACTAAAGACAGAAGAGCCACTATAGACATCGCTATTAGTGCTGGAGCTTACATACAATATCCAGGCGCTGCCAGCTACGGTGAGCAAGTCTGATTGGCCGATTGCTATGGTCGCTGTATTTGTGTTAAGCCTATAAACCCAACATTCAATAGTAAAATCTTGTGCACCAAATTGCAAATCAGCAGTGCCTGCCGGAATAGACAGGCGATCTGATGGAGAACCAGCTCCATCAAACGCAATACTGGCCCCACCGAACTTTGACTGAGCAGTGCTGATCTGCGCATTACCAACCGCTGTCACCGTTTTTGGCGAAGGGCTGTTGTCGGTAATGGTCGTGCTGCCATTAGTGCCATTGCCGTGTAGCAGCAAAGATACATTATTAAAGACCGGATCAACCGGCACTGGCTGCCCCGGCGTAATCAACCAAGTCATGGCTCCATCCTCCAGGGGTGATTAGGGGTTGTGGTTAGTAGGTGGGTCATGGGATGGCTGCCGCAAAGGCGTTGATAAGGGCTGTGACGCGGGCGTCAAGGGCGGCCAGGTCCAGGGATTCGCCGATGGAGTAGAAGGCCAGGCGACAATCGAGGAAAAGTCCTCCGTCAGAGTTAGCGAATACTCCTATATTTTCATTTTTGGGGGTGCCAGAGGTTCTGCTAAAGCTAGTAGTTGTATTACTTCCGCGAAATAAATAAGAAGTGGAAATACTACGACTCATGCCTACAAATCCAGTAGTTAACGCCGGTCGGTCAAAACTTGTGTTGTTTATTGATGTGTAAAAACCGCCTGATACATCATTTGCTATAAGCGTATCGCCCAC
>Ga0315290_10003969_pt1 | contig 10644 bp, 5 predicted proteins | sample YL17G12_0_MG_FD_203627 | JGI IMG/M metagenome (GOLD analysis project Ga0315290, IMG submission 203627) | Sediment microbial communities from Yellowstone Lake, YNP, Wyoming, USA - YL17G12_0 | ecosystem: Environmental > Aquatic > Freshwater > Lake > Sediment | place: USA: Wyoming | collected...
AAAAAACGGTCTGGGGCTACGACCTGGTCAACGAGCCGGTCGAGGGGGTGGTGGCCGAGGGGCTCTTGGACTGGCACGGCCTGGCCACGCGCACGGCCCGGCGGGTCCGCGCGATCGACCCCGAGCACGCGATCGTGGTCGAGCCGGCCCCCTGGGGCGGCCCGCAGGCCCTGGAGTTCTTCGATCCGCTGCCGCTGGACCGCATCGTCTACAGCGTCCACATGTACCTGCCGTTTCAGTTCACGCACCAGGGGATTTACGGCAACCCGAGCGGCGTGCACTATCCCGGGGTGATCGACGGCAAGCGGGCGGACCGCGAGGCACTCCGCAAGCTCCTGGCCCCGGTGATCGCGTTCCAGCGGGACTACAACGTCCACGTCTACCTCGGCGAGTTCAGCGCGATCCGCTGGGCCCCGGGCCAAAGCGGCGCGAACTACCTTCGCGACGTGATCGAGATCTTCGAGGAAAACGGCTGGGACTGGGCCTACCACGCCTTCCGCGAGTGGGACGGCTGGAGCGTGGAGCACGGCCCCGACCCCAAGGACCACGCCCCGGCCAAGACCCCCACCGACCGCCAGCGCCTGCTCCGCTCGTGGTTCGACAAGAACGCTAGGCCGCGGTAAGCCGCCGGGCAGGGCGGCCTGCTCTCACGGCAGGGTGGCATGCCCTCACGACGCGCAGCGTCGGGTGGGCATGGTTGGTGCGAGCACATGCCGACCCTGGCTTCGCCAGTGACGGCATGCCACCCGGCCGCCCCCTTCACCGCACCAGGGCCGCGTCGCTCCAGTGGGGCTCCCAGCCGGGGCCGAGATCGAGCACCGGCCCGGCCTTCGCCTGGGGGTATTGCTTGCGAAGGATCGCGCTGGAGCCGCCGACGATCGGGGTGTCGGCCAGACGCACGAGCGCCATCGTGGTCTGCGAGTTGTCGACCCGGCCGAGGTCCTGCTGCGAGCGGGTCAGCAGCACGTACTTGCCGTCGGGCGACGTCGCCCCGCCGTAGACGTGCCGCCCGATCTCGCCGTAGAGCATGCGGCGCCGGCTGCCGTCCCCGCCGGCCATCCACAACTGGGCCCAGCCCTCGGTTCGCGGCAGGCCCTTGGAGTAGACGATCTGCCGGGAGTCGGGAAACCAGTCGGGGGTGCAGTTGTAGCAGTCGGTGTCGCTCACCGCGTTGAGCCGGCCCGTTCGGGCGTCCATGCGCCCGATCGCCCACACCTCGCCCAGACCGTTGGCCGTGCCGCAGAACCACTTGCCGTCCGCCGACCAGCCAAGCTGCTGGACGATCCCCTGGCGGGGCAGGCTCCGCAGCACCTGCCGGGTCGCCAGGTCGAGGACCTGCACCTCCCGCTTCGAGAGCACGGCCAGGGTCCGGGAATCCGGCCCCCAGGCCGCCCACCACCATCCCTTGCCCAGCGCGACCGGCTCGCTGCCGTCGGCCCGGGCCACCACCAGCTCGTGCGTGCCGTAGGTATTGTTATCGACCGCCGCGGCCCGGGGCATCCGATAGTAGAGCATCTTCCGCCCGTCGGGCGAGAACCGCGCCGCGGCCTCGTTCAGCTCCGCGGTGCCCGTGAGATTCTTCCTCATCGAGCCGTCGGGCCGCATGAGCCAGAGGTCCCAATCGCCCTGCGGGCCCTGGGCACTGAAGACGATCCACCCCCGGGTGCCGACCTCCTTGGCCAGCTCGGCCGCCGCCCGATCCTCCGCGCCGGGCGCGGGCGCGGCGAGCCCGCCGGGCACGAATCCCTCCACGACGCCGACGCACAGAGCGATCTTCGCCACAAGGCTCACGATCCGCTTGCCCATCGTACGCTCCTTCCTCATCCAGACAAAACGATATCCCAGCCGGTAAGAAATGGGGGTTCGTGGTGCCGGGGTCCCGACTTCCCGTCAACTTGATTGACGGTTGTGCCGATTAAGGATTCTGTATCGTTGTTGGCGGTTGTATCAATCAGCGCGCGATCTTCCAAGCGTGCAGCCTGTAACGAGGCCGGCGAACATGTCCGAAGTCCACTGCGGACAGGTAGCGTCCCCCCCTTCCGAGGACCATGGAATGCTATCAACAGGGGTTCGGATCGACGCACCCCACCTCGTCGAGCGTGCTGTCGGGGGGAATAATCACGGCCGATATGGGGGCAACCCCCCTTCCAGGGCGGCGATGCCGAGGATCGAGGCGGCCGTGGTGGCTCAACAACTCCAGACCCAGGCCCTCCAGTTGGCCGAACACCTCTGCTGGCGACAGGAAGACCTCGATCATCGCGAGGCGGAACTCAACGCGAGGGTCTCCGAGCTCGAGTCGGACCTGCGGGCTGCGCGTCTGTGGGTGAGCCAGCGCAAGGCCGAATTGGAGGAGTCCCGGGCCGCATGGGAGGAATCGCGGGCGGAATGGGAGGAGTTCCGGGCCGAATGGGAGCAGTCGCGGGCAGCGTGGGAGCGGAAGCAGCAGGACGCGGAGGCGGAACTCCAGAAACGCCTCGCAACCCTGGAGGACGACTACCAGCAGCGGACCGCCGCGCTGGAAGACGAATACCGGCGGCGCATGGCGGCCGGCGAAAAGGAGCTGGCCGACCGGATCGCCGCCAAGGAGAGCGAGACCCAGGAGCGGATCGCCGCCAAGGAGAGCGAGGCCCAGGAGCGGATCGCCGCCAAGGAGAGCGAGACCCAGGAGCGGATCGCCGCCAAGGACGCCGAGGCACGCCAGCGGATCGCCGCGATGGAGGCGGAGGCCCGGCGGCGGAGCGCGGCCGTGGAGGCCGAGACGAATCGCCGGCTGGCCGAGGCTGATCGGCGGGCGGCGGCCGTCGAGGCCGAAGCCGAACAGCGCTTCGCCGACGGAGAGCGACGCATCGCGGCCCTGGAGGCGGAGTCCGAAGACCGTCTGGCCGTCATGGAGCGGCAGGCGGAGGAGCGGGTCGCGGCGCGCGTCGAGGACGCGGAACGCCAAAACCGTGCCCGGGAAGAGGACCTCCAGCAGCAGCAGGCGGCCCTCGCCCAGCGTCACCGGGCCCTGGAGGAGCGGGAGCAGTCGGCCGCGCGCGAGTTGCAGCAGGGCGTCACGCTCCTGGAGAGCCGCCAGCGCCAGTCGGCCGAGGAACTCCAGCGCCACCGCCTGGCGGCCGAAGAGGACTTGCAGCGGCGCTTTGCCGCCCTGGAGGCGAAGGAGCAGGAGCACGCCGAGCTGCGGGCACGGCTCCACGCGGCGATCGATCGGGCCAGACAGCAGATGGAAGACGAGATGGCCGACCGCCGCCGGGCGCTCGACGACGACCACCGCGAGCTGAACCAGCGATCCGCGTGCCTGGGCGAGGCCGAGGCTGCGCTCCAGCGCGACCGGGAAGCGCTCGACGCCGGTCTCACGGAGCGCGAGCAGGCCATGCGGAGCCGCGAGGAAGCGCTGCGGGCCCTCGCCGACCAGGTGCAGATCCAGGCCGAGCAGCTCAAAAAAGGCCAGCAGGAGTGGCAGGACCAGCAGCGCCGCCGGGAAGAGGCCGTCGAGCTGGAGAGCCGGCAGATCGACGCGCGGCGGCAGAGCGCCGAGCAGGAGATCCGGGAGAAGCTTGCCGAGTGGGAGCAGGCGCGTGCGGCCATGGAGGCATCGGCCCGGGAGATGGAAGAAAAGTCCCGCCAGCCGAGCCCCGAGCTCGTGGCCCGCGAACAGCGCCTCCAGCAGGCCGCGGCGGCGCTGGAGGTCCGGCAGCAGCGGCTCCAACAGGCCGAGGTCTTCCTGGCCGAGGCCCAGGCGGAGACGGAGAAGCTGCGCCAGCAGTTGACCGAGGAGCGGCGCAAGGCCCAGGAGCGGACCCGCTCGGAGCGACAGCTCCTGGCCGCCCAGCGCCGCCGCGACCTGGCGGAGCTCGAGCAGAAGCGCCAGGTGCTCCGGTGCCAGGCCGAGCAGATCGACCACAGCCAGCTTGCGCTGCGGCAGATGCGCGAGGAGCTCAGCGAGGTGCATCGCGAGACGCTCCAGGTCCGCCTGGCAACCGAGGAGCTCTGGGCCCAGGTGACCCAGGGATCCGGCAGCGACGCCGCCACCTCCCAGGCCGTGGCCGAGGCCCGGGCGAAGCTCGCCGAGGAGTACCGGCAGGCGAATGCCGATCTCGCCCAGCAGAAGCAGGAGCTTCTGACGCTCCGATCGCAGTTGGCCGAGCAGTACCAGGGCCTCATCCGCCAGCGGCAGGAGTTCCAGAAATGGTCTGCCCAGCGCCAGGAATCGCTCGATCGGCTGGGCGAAGAGCAGGCCGCCCGGCAGGAGCAGCAGGCCCAGCGCGAGACCGAGCTCAGCGCCTCGGTCTTGCGGTGGCAGCGGGAGCGCCTGGACCACCATCAGCAGGCGACGCGGCCCACCAGCCCGGCCTCTTCGTAGACGTTTCGTCGCCTTTTCGTAGGGTGGGACGAAGTCCCACCATGCCGCCCACGCCGTGACGTTGTGCTGCAACTCCTTTTGCATTTTGCACTTTCCATTTTTCATTTTGCACTCATCTACTCCCCCCACCCCCTTTTCCCCCCGCCTCCCCCGGGCTATCCTGGGGCCATCGCCGGCCGCAGGATCCGCACTCTTCGGGGGTGGCGTGATGCGTCCCTATCGATTCCATCTCGTCGACGACCTGGAGCTCCACTTCTTCGGGCCCGACGGGGCACCGATCGCCCAGCGCCCGGTCGAGCCGGCCGGGGTTGAGGCCCTGGTGGCCGAGGTCGAGGCGGAGTATTGCCCGGGAAGCCAGGGCCTCGGCACGCTCGGCCGGCGTCTGTTCGATTGGCTCAACGGCCCGGAGGGCTGGCTGGTCCAGGCCCGGGCCGCGGGTCCCGGCGTGGCAATTCACCTCGACCTGCCCGGCCCGGTGGGCCGCCTCCCCTGGGAGGTGCTCTGCCAGGACGGGCTCTTCCTGGCCAGTGCCACCCAGAACCCCTTCACGCCGGTCCGGCGCGTGGGCACGCAGTCGGCCGGGGCGGTTCAGGCCCAGAACCGCCCGCTGCGACTGTTGTTCCTGGCCTGCTCCCCGGAGGACGTTTTCCCCGTGCTCCGCTACGAGACCGAGGAGCAAGAGATCTTGGACGCGGCCCAGAAGCACGGCATCGACCTGTTGGTCGAGGAGAGCGGCACCCTGGCCGGGCTGGCCGAGCGGATCGAATCGTTCGGGCCCGGCCATTTCGACGTCCTCCACCTCACCGGGCACGGGGGCACGGCCCACGGCCAGCCCTGCTTCTGGGCCGAGGACGACCTGGGCTACGGCCACGCGGCCGCTGCCCGCGACGTCATCCGGGCCGTGGGCAACCGCTGGCCGCGCCTGGTCTTCCTTTCGGGGTGCAAGACGGGTGAGTCGCCCTTGGCGGGGGTGCTCCCCTCGTTGTGCGAGGCCCTGGTCGAGGCCGGGGCCCCGGCGGTCCTCGGCTGGGGGCTGCCCGTCGACGACCCCGGCGCCACCCAGGCCGCTGCCGAAATCTACCGGCTCCTGGCCGCCGGGGCGCCGATCGACGAGGCCGTGGCCCGGGCCAGGGCCGAGCTGTACCAGCAGGAGGTCCGCCAGGCCAAGGCCGACCCGCAGTGGCACCTGCTTCGACTATATGCCAACGCCACGGACCTCGGCCCGCTGGTCACCCCGGCCGAGACCCCAGGCCGCCCAAAACTCCAAGTCCGCCAGGCCACCCAGGAGTTTCTCGACGCCGGCTCGAAGAGCGAGGTCTGCCCCCGGGAACTCTTCGTGGGCCGGCGCAGGGCGATCCAGCGGTGCCTGCGCGTGCTCAAGCGTCAGCCGAAGTGGGACTGGGAGGGGGTGCTGATCCACGGTATCGGCGGGCTGGGCAAGAGCAGCCTCGCCGCACGGCTCTGCGACCGGCTGCCCGAGAGCCTACGGCTGGTCTCGGTCGGCCTGCTCGATGAGGTCCGCCTCTTGGGCGTGCTCGGCCAGCAGCTCGACGACGCGCCGGCCCGGGCCGCGGTCAACGAGCCCGAGCTGCCGCTCAAAAACCGGCTCCGCAAGCTGCTTCGCGATCACCTCGGCCGGGTCCTGGCGGCCATGGGCCGCAAATCGGCACTCTGGGTTTTGGACGATTTCGAGCAGAACGTCGAGCACGAGCCGGACGGCTCGATCCGGGTCGATCCCGGCGGGCTGGCCGTGCTCAAGCCTGCGGCGCGGGCCGTGCTCGGCGACCTGTTGGCGGCGATCCGCGAGACGGCCTCCGAAACCCGGGTCATCGTCACCTGCCGCTACCAGTTCCCCGCCCCTTCGCCCCCAGCCTCGCTTTGGGAAGAGGCCCTGGAGAGTTTTCGTGACGCGGACCTGGCCAAGGTCCTGCGTCCGCTTGCCGCCCTTGGCCCGGAGGCCACCACCGAGGAGGCGCTTCGCCACCGGGCCACCGCGCTGGCGGCCGGCAATCCCCGCCTGTTGAACCGGCTCAACACGGTCCTCTCGACCGCCGGCACCGCCGCCACCGCCGCGATCCTCGACGACCTGGACAAGAAGGCCGACGAGTTCCGCGAAGAACACCTGCTCCGGGTCCTGCTCGCTCAGCAGGCCCCCCAGTGCCGGCGCCTCTTGGCCATGCTGGCGGTGTGCGACCTGCCCATCGACCGCGACGCGCTGGAGACGATCGGTGGCGGCGTGGCCCTGGAGCCGCACCTGGCCCGGGCCGCGGCCTTGGGCCTGGTGGAGATCGCCCCGGAGCCCGGCCGGCTGGCCGAGCGCTACGCGGTCTCGGGGGTACTCAAGCCGCTCTTGGCCCGCGACCTCGCCGAGTCCGAAGTCCTCGCGGCCTGTGGGCGTGCGGCCCGGCACCTCTTCCGCACCTGGTGGGAAGAGCCGGCCACGATCAACGTGGAGCGGGCCCTGGAGGTCCACCGCCTGGCCATGCTCGCCCGGGAAAACGAGATCGCCGTGGCCATCGCCGACCGCCTCGCCACCCGCTGGCACAACCGCTCCGAGTTCCGCCGGTCTCGGGCGCTTTCCCTGCTCACCCTCCAGCTCGGCGACGACTACCGCATCTTGCACAACCTGGCCCGGGGCCAACAGGTGCTCGGGGAGACCGACAAGGCGCGGCGGTCGTACCAGCAGGCCCTCGACCTCTGCCCCCAGCCCCTCCCGGACACCCCGAGGCCGGCATTGCGAGAGCGCTCGGGTATTGTCCACAACCTTGCCGGGTTGGAGGTTCAGCAGGGGGACGTGGCCCGGGCGATGGAGCTGTGGAACCAGTCGCTGGTGCTCGATGAGCAGATCGGGGACGTCCGGGGCAAGGCGGCCACGCTTTCCAACATGGCGGGGGTGATTGCCCAGCAGGGGGACGTGGCCCGGGCGATGGAGCTGTGGAACCAGTCGCTGGTGCTCAAGGAGCAGATCGAGGACGTTCAGGGCAAGGCGGCCACGCTGGCCAACATGGCGGGGGTGATTGCCCAGCAGGGGGACGTGGCCCGCGCGATGGACCTGTGGCACCAGTCGTTGGTGCTCAAGGAGCAGATCGGGGACGTCCGGGGCAAGGCGGCCACGCTACACAACATGGCGGGGGTGATTGCCAAGCAGGGGCACGTGGCCCGCGCGATGGAGCTGTGGAACCAGTCGCTGGGGCTCGAGGAGCAGATCGGGAACGTCCAGGGCAAGGCGGCCACGCTGCACCAAATGGCGGTGGTCATTGCCCAGCAGGGCGACGCGGCCCGCGCGATGGAGCTGTGGAACCAGTCGCTGGGGCTCGAGGAACAGATCGGGGACGTCCATGGCAAGGCGGCCACGCTGGCGAACATGGCCTCGGCCGCGGGAAGGCAAGGGGACGCGGTCCGCCAGCGCCAGTTGAATCTCGAGGCAGCGCGGGCCTTGGCCGCGGTCTGGGCATGGCCCGACGCGGTCATCGTGCTGGGGAACCTTGGGGTATCCGACGACCCGGACGCGGCCGGTTTCCTGGCCCAGGCCCTCTGGCTTGCCCTTCGCGTGGAGGTGCCGGTGGATCGCGCGGTGAAGATCGCCGCCGCGCTGGTCGAGAAGGTGGGCGCGGAGTCCCCGGCGGCGCCGCTGGCGGCAGGCTTTGCGACGTGGTCGGCAATGGTCCGTGGCGAGTCGCACCCGAAGAAAGAAGCGATCCAGACGCTGGCAGCGGGGGTCCTTGGCGCGTGTGCCCAGGCCCGGGGCGTGACGCCGGAGAAGGTCCCGGAGTGGGTCCAGGCCGAGGGGCTTGACGACCCGGGGCGGTTCCTGCCGGCGCTGGGGCGGGAGCTGGAGGCGATGGTCGGCACGGGCTGGCTCTTCGACCCCGCGGCCGTGAAAACGTGACGGTGGTGCCGCAGCGTCGTTTAGCCGCAAGCCGAAGGCGTGCGCGGCCTCGTTTAACCGCAAGCCGAAGGCGTGCGCTACTTCAGGCCCCAGCCGTGGGCGTGCGCGCTTCGACCGTCCGCTTCCAGGCCGCGCGCGCCTTCGGCTTGCGGCTAAACGATGCCGCGCTCACTTGCGGCTTTTCAAAGCGGTCGCCCCGCCCCCCTTGGCGTCGTGCTTCAGCTCGGCGTACTTGCGAAGCAGCTCCTCGACGGCGTCGTCGCTCTTGTCGACCTGGAGTTCCAGCCAATACCCCGGAACCCCCTTCTTGGCCACGCGGATGCCGGCGGCCAGCCGACCGCGATGGTCGCCGCCGGCGCGGTCGCCGGCCGCCAGGGCGGCGACGAGCCGGTCGGCCAGCGAGCCTTGGTTCTCCTCGTAGGCCCGGGCCATGGCGGCGATCACGTCGCGGCCCGTCAGCGTGTTTCCCTGACATGCGTAGTAGCGGCCGGTCGCGCCGCCCCACCACACGCCCGAGGGATCCGGCCGGCTGGGATTGCGGTTGACGGCCCGGCCCGAGGCGTCGACGATCGCCAACTGCCGCTTCTCCTGCTGCGGGTCGGCGCGGAGCAGGTCGGCCAGGACGTCTTCGGGCGTCTTGCCCTGCTCCAGGAGATCGAGTGCCTTCGGCCCCCACGCCGGATTGTGCCAGTGCTGGGTGCAGAAGGCCCCGACCCCCGCCCGGACGTACGGAACCACCCTCCCGACCGCCGGATACTTGCTGGCCACCGCGGCCCCGCACACGCCGGCCTCCGGATCGGCCGCGACGATGGAGAACGTGGCCGTGACCTGCCGCTTGGGATGCTCCGGCTGCTTTTCGCCCTTTGATCGACCGGGCATCGCCAGGACGACGACCAGCGCGACCAGTCCGAGGCCCGAGCGGATCATTTCTCTCTCCTGTCCATGCGCTCGACGAGGCGGCGGTACAGCGCGTCGATCTTGGCCTTCTCGACCGCGCCGTCCCACACCGCCACGGCGTAGCGGAGGTCCAGCGGCTTGCCGGCCTCGATCTTCAAGGGCTGCTTGCTGAGGTTCAGCGTGGCCGAGAGGTAGGCGAAGCCCTGGTCCATGGTGAACCAGGTGGCGGGGTGGCGGGGGTTCCCGGGGAAGTCGAACATCGCCACGGTCACCGGCTTGCCTTCGGCCGAAGCCGAGTAGGCGCACCAGGCACTGCGGGCGTCGTTGGTGCCGGCCACGGCGGTCTTGCCGTCGGCGTTGAGGAATTTCCCGCCCTTGTCCATCGACTGGACGAACCGCATTCCCAGGCCGAAATACGCCGAGCCGCCGAGCGTGATTGCGTCCTTGCCCGGCGGGGGCTCGAAACGCCCCAGCCAGCCGACCACCGTCACCGGACCCTCGGCGAGGCTCGCCACGCCGATCGTGCGGGTCTCACGCATCAGGAGCTTCGCGTCCTTCGGGCCGATCCAGTCGATCTCCTGCTTGCCCGAGGCGACCGGCACGTCGCCGTGGGTTTTGACGCCCGGCTCCTCGCCTCCGACGTGTTTCTGCTGCCCGCAGTCGGGGTCCTCCGACCAGAAATCAACCCCGTCGACCGCCACGGCGAACATCAGGCCGTGGTGGTGCTTGTGGTCGGCGGGCGAGTCGCGAAGCACGTTCACCCCGGCCGGCGAGAACAACTGGGCCGCGTACGGCTTGGCCGGGTTGGGGACGTGATAGTACTCCATCACCGGCCGCTCGCCCAGCTTGACCCAGGTCTTGGTCGGCTCGTCGACCACGCGCAGGGCGTCCTGGCCCAGGGCGGTCGCCGCCAGTCCCAGCCCTGCCAGTCCCAGCCCTGCCAGGCACAGCCCTGCCAGGCACAGCCCTGCCAGGCACAGGCCCCAACTCCAGCGGGTCCATTCCCGGCGGCTCGATCGCAGTGCAGCTCGCACGAACATGGCTCGTCCCTCCTCTTGCAGGCTCTTGGTGTTACGGTTGGAATCACGCAACCTCATCCAGCATGGCGGAGACGCCTGCGAAGTGCAAGTCCCCGCTGGTGGGCCGACGCACCCCAATCGACACCTTGGGTGGCACTGGCGTCTCGCCAGTGCTGCGGCGCGAAGCACGGGCAAGGTGCCCGTGCCACCCGTCCGCTAGCCGAAACGCTTCCTCAGGATGAACACCGCATCGGAGAGCCGGTCGTCGAGCGCAAGGGGCCGATCGATCTCGTACCAGAAATCGTACACGTCGCAGAGGTCGAGGCAGCAGGTCGCGGCGAGCAGGCGGCGGAACTGCCGGGCGGTGTACATGCGAAAGCGGAAGTCGTGGCGCAGGCGCCAGGCTCTCGCGCCGCTTCGCACCAGGAGGCTCACGCGGAGCGACTCGACGCGCCGGCGACGGTCGGTCGAAAGGA
>Ga0315290_10003972_pt1 | contig 10642 bp, 9 predicted proteins | sample YL17G12_0_MG_FD_203627 | JGI IMG/M metagenome (GOLD analysis project Ga0315290, IMG submission 203627) | Sediment microbial communities from Yellowstone Lake, YNP, Wyoming, USA - YL17G12_0 | ecosystem: Environmental > Aquatic > Freshwater > Lake > Sediment | place: USA: Wyoming | collected...
AAAGACTGGCACATTTACCAGTACCGAACGCCGCATCCAGATCTGCCGAAAGGCAATCGAACCGCTGGGCGATGCGAGAGCGGACTGGCAGATCACATCTGAAATTGCCAAACGGATAATCGCTCTTGGGAATCGTAATATTAAAATGTCTCCACATTCTGGTTGGGAGTACAACGATACCAGTGATGTTATGGTGGAAATTTCGCTGGTTACGCCATCCTATACAGGAGTTTCCCATGCCCGCCTGGAAGCTGGGGAACACCTGCAGTGGCCGGTAAAGGGACCAGGCCTTCCCGGCACGCCCGTTTTACATGTTGGGCAGTTCACGCGAGGGAAAGGTAAATTCGTTCCGATAGATCATGTTCCGCCGGCGGAGTTACCTGACGACGAATTCCCGGTGCTGCTTTCCACCGGCCGCGTGCTCTACCACTGGCATGGCGGACAGATGACACGACGCGCCAAAGGACTGATGGAGGTGTATAACCTTGCACTGGTGGAAGTCAACCCGGAGGATGCCATCCGGTGGAATACCAAGGATGGGGCGCATCTACGCGTGACATCCCGTCGTGGCAGCATCGAAGCAGAAGCCTGGGTGACTGACCGCGTCCCACCTGGAATGGTGTACGCAAACTTCCATTTTCCGGAAACGTCTGCGAATATCTTGACGCATGCTTCACTCGATCCCATAGCGAAAATACCGGAATATAAGATCGTAGCGGTGCGGGTGGAAGCAGTATAGAACATTGCAGGAGCTGATGGAGTTCTGAGTGTAAAAATACTAATTGTACAATCGCCATCTCGGAAAGATTTATGAATCCTCTAAGTGTGACTTACTTTCTTAACGGCTTTCTGATGGTTGTCATGCCAATTGGCTTGACAATCTTATTGACGCGCAAATTCAAACAAGGTTGGCGCTTGTTCTGGATCGGCGCAGCAACGTTCATCTTGTCGCAGGTATTACACATTCCATTCAATGCGTTGGTAAACCCCGTATTTAACAGATTTGGTTTTATCGCACTGCCAGTGGTTTTTCAGAATGTTATCCTCTCTGGTTTCCTTGGCTTGAGTGCCGGGTTGTTTGAAGAACTCTCCCGTTGGGTCATGTATCGCTGGTGGGCAAAAGATGCCCGTTCTTGGGGTATGGGGTTGCTAGCAGGGACGGGTCACGGTGGCAGTGAGGCGATCATTCTTGGTCTTTTGGTGCTTTATGGATACGTACAAATGCTCATTGTACGCGGAATGGATCTTTCAACTCTAGTAACACCTGATAAGTTTGAATTGGCTAAAACCCAAATCCAGGCGTATTGGTCTGCGCCCTGGTACCTGACCATGCTTGGTGCTTTGGAACGTCTGTTTACCATTCCGCTGCATCTGGCTTGCTCTGTGCTTGTTTTGCAAGCATTTATTCGAAAGAATTTCTGGTGGGTGGGGCTGGCGATTCTTTACCACACCCTGGTTGATGGTGTGGCAGTTCTTGTTTCGCAGATTGGGTTTTCAGCCCTGGCTATCGAGGGAGTCATCGGCATCTTCGCGATTGTTAGTATGATAATCATTTCTTTGCTGCGCCAACCCGAACTTTCCGCTGATCCTGTACCTGTTCCTGACTTGCCGATATTCAAACCCGTGCCGGTCAACAAGACCACTGAAAACCTGGACAAGACGCGTTATCAATAGTGAGGAAAATGATCCATTGCGACAAGTGGATTGTAGTACGTATCCAGCTTCCGGATATTTTAAGGGAAGCCGAACTAGATGAGTTGGAATGCGGTATTGAGGAAGCGCAAGAAGAGACGGAGGAAGAGAAACTCCATCGGTCACTGGATAGTTCGAAATTTCAAGCTCTCTGGAACAAGAGTGAGCAATAATTGACGCATATACTGCGGATGTTCAAGTATTATTAGGTATTGCGTGTAGCCACTGTTAATCAAAATATTTTACCCTGATAAACCGCAACAATATAAACTACTCTACAAGAATTCTTGAAATGTTGCCAGGATAAATTACTTATGAAGGTTCTGTGCGGCTATGAAAGATAATCCTTTTTCCGTCAACGCCCAGGCAGTCTTGTTACAGGCGTCCACTTTGTCCATGAAGTTCAGCTGCATATGGTCCCAATCACCGGCCTCGATGACTTCGTTCTTCTCACGAAAATAGTCCAGAATGTCGGAAGGGTGAACGCGTGCCGAGTCGATTTCCGGATCGCCGCCCTCGTGCTTGGCAGAGATATTGGCTACGTGGCCTGCGATTTCCACAAGTTCGGTGCGGCGGTTATAGGGCTGGCGAACGATAGATTTCTGGGTCTCGGTGATGTGATGTTCAAAGCGCACTACGTCCTCGAAACCAAGCGACTTGCGGAATTGGGCGGTGAGTTCCATTGTTTCGTTGTTAATGGAGTTCGACCAGTTGAATCCAATCAAAGGACTGGAGCCATCGTCGCGGCTGAATAATTTAGCCGCCAGCATGATCCACAGTGCATGGTATGGGTTATCCGAGCCGAAGAAGACTGAAATCTTGAACTGTATATCCACACCCAACCGGTAGAGCAAGAAGCCGAGCAGGATTGTCCCGGCATTAAAGTTCAGAACGTGCTGGACGCCATACTTTGTATAGTAATATAGAAATTCGTCCATCCATTTGAGGGCGTATTCGTTGGGCTGGCCGATACCACCGAAGTAACCGGTAATTGTGGCAGGTCCATTCAGATGGATGTTGGAGCCATCGGCGCCCTTCGTGTCGAGAGTCTCAACGAACGACGCTCCTATGATATCCAGGGCAGCCACGATTGCGGGCAGATCGCCGTCAGACTCAGATTCCTTCATTTTACGAACAGCGATGAAGCGGCCAGGGACAAGGCTGCGGTCTTTGATGGCGCGCTCGATCATTGGCCGGATCCAGGGGAAATATTGAAGGGCCGAGACTTCGAGCGTGACAGCAGACTCGTCGGCAAATTTGATGTTCTTTGCCCGGTCGCCAAGTACCCGGTTCCGGTATTCTGTTACAGAAGCGAATACGCCGGTATCGCGTTGTTCCAACAGCCACTTCAAGTCCTTAATGTAATCGGGTGCGCGTTCATCAACTATTTTCATCAAGTGGTCAAGTTTGCGGGACTCGTGGTGCTTGCGGTTGATTGCCTCCGGCGTGCCATATTTGGCGACGATAGCCAGGAAGTCGTTTATCACCTTTTCGCCCGGGTCGAGAAGAACAGCATTGATGGCGTCCAGGCGGTTAATGGGGATGGAGAGCAGTGAACGTAAGTCCTTTTCCATAAATCTCCTCAATTTAGTTAGGGCGACAACAGGGGTCGTCCAAGGTGGGGACAACCCCCGCCCTTACGGGATTAATCCAACATTTTCTTCAGATCGTTAAATTCCTCATCCTGCATTCCAAACCAGTTTTCCGGTTGGGGGAATTGCTTGCCGATTACTTCGTCGTGGTAGGCTTTCAGTCCGTTGAGAATAACTTCTCCTGCGTTACCATAAACTTTGGCCATTTTCGGCTTGAACTTGGGGTACAGACCAAACATATCATGGTAAATGAGCAGTTGACCGTGCGCGTCCGGGCCGGAGCCGAGCGACATGATAATACAGCCTTCGGCGCGTTCGGTGATGAGTTTGCACAGCCGATCGGGGACCATTTCGAGCAGGATGGAAAACGCACCGGCTTTTTCAAGAGCCTTGGCGTCATCGAGTATCTTCTTGGCCAGGATAGAGGACTTGCCCTGCACGCGAAATCCGCCGAGCGCACTGACGGATTGTGGTGTCAGCCCGAGGTGGCCGATGGCCGGAATACCAGCGTCAACGATGCCTTTGATACGGTCAGCCATAGCTACGCCGCCTTCCAGTTTAATCGCATCGCATCCACATTCGGCCATGAATCGGCCTGCGTTGCGGATAGCCGTCTCGACTGATGGTTGGTAAGTCATATAAGGCATATCCCCGACTAAAAAGGCAGTCGGGGCGCCGCGTCGGACGGCTTGGGCGTGGCGAACCATATCATCCATGGTGACAGGTAGGGTGCTGTCGTAGCCGAGCATGGTCATGCCCAGACTGTCACCAACCAGGATCATCTCGATTCCAGCTTGCTCCTGCAGGTTTGCGGTCGGATAATCGTAACAGGTAAGCCAAGTGATGGGCTGGACGTCTGCGACTTTCTTGAAGAGATAAGGAAGGGTGATTTTCTTACGAGGCGTTACTTGTGCTTCAGGCATACTATACTCCTTTTCGGAATTTGAGGAGAAAACCATTTGTAGTATAGGATAAAACAGAAGGAGAGGCAAGTTACAAGTGACAGGTTTTCGGTGATCAGTTATCAGAATAATTCGAACCGCTGATGCGAACTCATTATAGGGGTGCACAGCCATCAGAGTCGTCATGCTTCCCAGACCATTTTTCCTCTTAAGAACCAAGTGCAGGTTAATAATAATACAAGTGTATGAACGAGTTGATTAGGGAGACCTTATTAGTAATAGGAATAGAGCGGCCGTTAGGGCCGCTCTATTAAATGGTTTTCTTGTTGAATTATTAAGGTTCCACTACCGTCCAGTCTGCCTGGGCGGAAGCGCTATTGGGACTTGTCACGATCGATTTAATGAAGAAATTGCCGCAGTCCGTGTGGTAAGAACCTCCCGGATCAACCAACTGGGTGGAGGCACTGGCGAAAGTTAGCGTGGCATCCCCCGGACTGTTGCGGAAGCTGCCGTCGCCGTTGTAGATCGAAACATGATAGATAACCGTTGCTGGTCCGTTGGTGGTGATGGTGACCTGGAAACTAACGTTGTTGGGAAAGCCGCAGAAGCCGTGGACGAGCAACCCGGGAGAGACGCTCACCGATACGCTCGTTACGATCCCGGTCGGGACCGGAACGACGGGCACCAGCGAGAGATTCCCGAATGTATTGGTAACAGCCGCGGATACCCAGCAAAAAGTACCAGGGTTTTGAGGGCTTTCGATCTGCCACCAAGTGGCACCGGCAATGGTGGCTTGGATGGGAACAGTGCTGCCGACAGCCAATCCGCCCACCGAGGAAAAAACAATCCCTGGACCGAAGCGGCAGTTGGCTGCATCCGCTGTTGGAGTAACCATTGGTGTGGACGAAGTAGGGCTGGATGCCGGGGTCGGGGTATCTGTAACTGTTGGGACATGAGCAGTTGGAGTATCTGAGGGAATAAAGTCCATGACCGGGGCTAAGAATAGGCTGAAAGATGTTGGCAGATCAGGGTTCGAAGCGACCGGGACGGGGTAGGTGAGTGCCGGATATGAACCGGAGAAGATCCAGCCAGCCTTGGCGACAGAAACGTTGCAGGTGCCTTCCGGCAGGTCGGCGAAGTTGAACAACCCATCCCCGGACGTGACCTGGGTTTGATTGGGACCGCAGTCGGTCAGGGTTACTTCCGCACCCTCCAGGACACCTTCTCCCGGGTCAATTATATTGCTGCCGTTCAAGTCTCCATAGACGGCTCCCTGCACGATTCCGCCAACGGCAGGGGTGGCAGGCACACAGGAGGCCAGGGCAATTCCCGCCAAGGCCATTACGCAGAACAAACGAATCGATAAGTCGTTCTTTGACATAGTTTCCTCTCTTTGGCTAAAGATAACAAGATTTTATCGCGTATTAGTTCCAATATCTATCCTCTTAGGGGGAATACCTGGAGGTCTATTCCCATATGTGTAAACTCAATATATACTATCGCATTATATCCATTTTATTGAGGAAAACCTGTCCCTTATATGACCACGTTGTTTTCGGCTTATCAATAAACTATTCATGGTTCCGATATTCCACCTTGATTTTGGACCATTCATGGTCAGCGATTCTCTCTTTGGGACGGTCGTGGACGTTGCTGATTCAAATGAAAGAAGGATTGTCCAGCGGAATATCCTGCAGAATACCGGTTTTGCAGGATATTTTGAGGGCATAACCCCATTTACCTCGAGGATGAAGAACTGCACCGTAAAACAGCTGATCTACCCCTTCTGTGCATCCGCCTGGTTGGAATCGGGAATGACGCATATGATCCCGGCGGATGGTTCTGGATGTGGATACCCATCTCCATCATCCTGATTATACTGATCGCCATTGCCTTGTGACGATGACCTTAACATGTATACTCAGTTACAGCAGGTTTCAACCCCTGAACCCAGGAATTCATTAACCCCATGACCGACACTGCCATCCAAACCCATAACCTTACCAAACGCTTTAGCGGACTGACTGCCGTGGACGACCTAACCCTTCAAGTTCAGCGCGGCGAAATCTTCGGTTTGCTAGGTCCCAATGGAGCCGGAAAGACCACCATTATAAATATGTTGTGCGGTCTGCTGCAGCCTGATACTGGCGAGGTGTTTTTCGATGGGAAACCGACCCGAGGTCGGGAATCTCGCCTACGGGTGGGAGTCTGCCCCCAAACCAACGTCCTGTGGGGCACGCTGACTTGTATCGAACAATTGGAGTTCGTTGGCGAGATGTACGATATTCCTCGTAAGGTTGCCCGAAGCCGCGGCGAAGCTTTGCTGGATGTTATGGGTCTGACCGACAAATGCAACAAACTCGCACGCACGCTCTCCGGCGGGATGCAGCGCCGTCTGAACCTGGTCATGGCGCTGGTCCACGACCCGGAAATTCTGGTTCTGGATGAGCCAGAAGCCGGGTTGGATCCTCAGAGTCGCATTCTCGTCCGGGAATACATTCGCTCGCTGGCGCGTAAGAAGACAGTGATCGTGACCACCCACAACATGGACGAGGCCGAGCGAATGACTGACCGGGTGGCTATTATCGACTATGGCCGCCTCCTTATAGTGGATACTCCCGCGGCGTTAAAACGGACCGTCGGAGAGGGTGATGTGATAGAGATTGAGGTTATTGGCCTTCCGATTGAGGTAGCACAACAGGCGATAGCAAACCAAACGCCAGATATCTCGTCCGCCGGTCATACGCTCATTGTCCGAGTCCGCAATGTTGTTGACATCCTGCCATCCATCCTGGAGGCGCTGAAGCGGGCCGGTTGCTCCATCGGGGAGGTGCGTATGCGAGCCAATTCGCTGGAGGATGTTTTCATCTCACTGACCGGAAGGAAGTTGCGCGAATGAATACAGTCAGGCGATTGATGAGCGTCTTGCGGAAGTGCGCCCGCGAGCAAAAGCGTGACCTGTGGGTTCTGGGGCTGTCGCTGGCCTTCGCACCATTGTTCGTCCTGCTCTACTATATGATGACTGGCGGGACCGGTTCCACCTCCTATGCTGTTTTTGTCATCAACCAGGATGCGCCCGTTATAATGGAGAACGGAGTCCGCCTTTCCGCCGGGGAAGAAGTCGTGACAGGCTTGAAGGCCATTACGTACGTAAACGGCAATCCTCTCATGCGTGTTCTTCCGATTGCCGGCCAGGCCGAGGCCGAGATTCGCTTGCGGAACCGGGAGGCGTCCCTGCTTTTAGTCATACCGCCCGACTTTTCGGCTGCTATCGCCGCATTTCGGCAGGGGGACACCTCCGCCCGTTCTGCGCTGACCTTTGTTGGCGACCTGACCAACCCTACCTACACCGTGGCGGCTGTCATGGTCAAGACTGTGAGCGAAAATTTCATTTCCACTATTACAGGTGTCGAGCGTCCCGTCCAACTTATAGAAATACCGCTCGGGAATTCGGCGACCCGCTCCGAGTTCGAGAATTATGTCCCGGCACTGTTCATTTTTGCCATCATCTTGATCATCTTCCAGGCCGCCATGACCCCCGCACGGGAAGTCGAATCGGGCACACTGAGGCGGCTGCGCCTGACGCGAGTAAACTCCTTTGAACTGCTAGGTGGCATTACTGCCTGGCTAGTGCTTATCGCCATGTTGGAGATGGCACTGACCTTCGTTGTGGCGCTGGCGTGTGGATTTTGCAGCCAGGGATCACTATGGTTGGCAATCCTGGTGGGAGCCATCGCCAGCCTATCGGTGATCGGTGCCGGGATGATTGTGGCGGCCTTCTCAAAGACCGTCTCGCAGGCATTCGTGATTGCAAACTTCCCGCTTGGACTGTTTATGTTCATGAGTGGTGTCATCTATCCACTGCCGCGCACGCCGCTTTTTATACTCTTCGGTCAAGCGGTCGCCATCTACGATGTTTTGCCAACCACCCATGCCGTGCTGGCGCTCAACAAGATTTTTACACTTGGACTGGGTTTCAAAGATATTCTCTTTGAACTCTCAGCACTGACCTTGCTTTCAGTGATTTATTTCGCCGTTGGAGTATGCATCTTCCAGAAGAGACAGATGAAGGTGGATTAAGGGCTCGTATGATTAGTGAATTAAATTAGCTGCTTATTATTGATCGCCTATTATTTAATAGTTCATCCCCCGAGGAAGTTGTTTCAAAGATTCTCAATAAACAGACTTCCGAGGTTATAAAATCTTCAGAAGTCTGTTTATTTACTTAATCACTGGCACAACATTTTGCACAGCCTTACCGTATGCTTGTTCCTTCTCATACTTGAACTGCTGGGTATACAAGCGGTAATAATGGCCGTGCAATTTGAGCAGTTCTGCGTGCGTGCCCATCTCAGCGATACGTCCTTCCTTAATAACCAGGATGCGATTCGCCCGGCGGATTGTGCTCAGACGGTGGGCGATGATGAAGGATGTGCGTCCTGCCATCAGGGCTTCCATGCCATGCTGAATCAGGGACTCGGTCAGTGTGTCAACGCTTGAGGTAGCCTCATCCATTATGAAGATTTCGGGTCTTGATAGCACAGCGCGTGCCAGACTTATTAGTTGTTTCTGCCCCACTGAGAGCAGGTTTCCAGCTTCGCCCACGTTCTGGTCGTAACCCTTCTCGAAGGTCAAGATGAAGTCATGCGCACCAGCGATTTTTGCAGAAGTTTCGATTTCCTCGTTGGTGGAGTTGAGCCGGCCGTAACGAATGTTCTCACGGATAGAACCGGAGAATAGGTGGGGAGTCTGGAGTACAATTCCAATGCGAGAGTGAATTGATTGGAGCGTGTAATCGCCGTAGTCGCGCCTGTTGATGCGGATGGTACCTTCCTTTGGCTCGTAAAAACGACACAGCAGGTTAACAATAGTCGTCTTGCCACCACCGGTAGGTCCGACCAGCGCAATGGTCTCACCAGGTTTGACTTTCATAGTGAAATCAATCAGGATAGGCTTGCGGTCTTCATAGTAGAAGTGGACGTGGTCGAACTCGATCTCACCACGCATGGTCTCCGCCGGGAAAGCCTCCGGACTGTTATGGACCTCAGGGTCTGTGTCGAGCAACTTGAAAATCCGCTCGGCTGAGGCGATTGAATGCTGCATTTCGGCGTAAACACGCGCCAGGTCCTGCACTGGCCAGATCATGAACGTCAGGTATGAGACGAATGCATGGATGCTGCCCATGCTGAATCCGCCAACCTGACTCTGGAGGCCTCCATACCAGACAATCGCACCCAGTGCAAAGGCAGACACGATTTGCACGGTAGGTAGAAAAAGCGCCGAGAGCCAGGCGGCCCGGTAGGAGGCCTTATACATATTGTCGGTCAGGACAGAGAACTCTTTCAGGTTCTCGTCCTCTCGTCCGAGCGCCTTGATCACACGCACGCCCTGGATGTTTTGGTTATACTCACCGGTGATCTTTGAATTAGCACGGCGCGATTTTCTAAACTCTACCAGGATCTTCCTGCGGAAGTTGACCGCTATGAGGATCAATACAGGGATGATGCTGAAGACAATCAGACCCAGTTTCCAATTGATGATCAGCATGAAGATCGTAGATGAAATTACGCTGACGATTGCCCAGGTCACATCGAGCATGCCCCAGGTCATCAAGCTCGAAACACGGCCTGTGTCCGAGGTCACGCGCGCCATAAGCCGTCCCACAGCATTCTGGCTGTAATATGAGAGCGAAAGGTCCTGTAGGTGGTTGAAGAGCGCCCGGCGTAGATCATACTGGATACGTTCGCCCAGAATGCCGGCCAGGTAAATGAATCCGAACACCATCACTGCCTGTATCACCTGTAAGCCACCGTAAAGCAAGGCATAGTGGAGCAGAGTGGGGATGCTCTTTTTCATGATGCCTTCGTCAATCATGAATTTGTTGATGTACGTAAAGAGGGCATCTGACCCAGCGGTCAGCCCGATCAGGAACAGGAAGCCCACCATCCAGCGCCAGTGCGGTCGGAGCAACCCAATAATGCGTTTGAGGGTCGGGGCGGTCAGTTGGCTGGTATGTTCTTCTTCTTCGAGTTCAATTACATCTTCTGGCATGGTTCAATTCTCCCGTAGGGACACAACCTTTCTGTACCCCCACGACATATTACAAAGCTGCAATTTCTTCATCCAATTCCTCGTCAATACGAGTTTGAATGTTATAAATCTGGCGGTACATACCGTCCTGGGTAACCAATTCCTCGTGGCGGCCCATCTGGATGACGAACCCCTTGTCCATCACCAGGATCAGGTCTGCGTTCATAACCGATTGGATGCGATGGGCGATGATGAAAGTGGTACGGTTCTCCATCAAACCGTTCAGTGCACTCCGGATTACGGCTTCCGTTTCGGTATCCACACTGGAGGTTGAGTCGTCGAGGATCAAGATACGAGGGTTTTTAAGCAGTGTGCGGGCAATCGCTACGCGCTGTTTCTGCCCTCCGGAGAGGGTCACGCCTTTCT
>Ga0315290_10003974_pt1 | contig 10642 bp, 19 predicted proteins | sample YL17G12_0_MG_FD_203627 | JGI IMG/M metagenome (GOLD analysis project Ga0315290, IMG submission 203627) | Sediment microbial communities from Yellowstone Lake, YNP, Wyoming, USA - YL17G12_0 | ecosystem: Environmental > Aquatic > Freshwater > Lake > Sediment | place: USA: Wyoming | collected...
GTAGAGAATACTTGTGAACCATCACCATCTAAATCAAGTCTTAAGACATCTGCTGTTTTAGTTCCTGCTGTCCCAATCCAATTTCCACTACAAGTAACCCAATAAGTCGTGCCACCTGCACCTGTGAATGTTCCTGCTGTATTTGTAACATTTCCATTTATATCTACATTTCCACCTTGTGTAAATAATGCGTTTGTACCGTTGATTGTTAATCCACCGTTGAAGGTTACACCGGCGGTACCACTTGATATTGCACCATAGTTCCCTAATGTAACTAAACCATCTACCTGAAGTGTTTTGGTTCCTGAACTTAATGTGCAAGTTCCTGTCGAGGCTGAATTATTAACATTCAAGGCCCCGCTAAAAGTTGTGTTTGCTCCGAGTGTCACGACATAATTATTTGCTGCTATCGTGCTGAGTGTAGTTGTGCAGGATATAGTTCCCGTTGTGCCCAAAGTTCCTGTCGAAGAAATTATAAAATTAATAGAGCCCGCACCGTCTATCGTGCCTGAGTTCGCTATCTGTGCATAGCAGTTGTTCATGAGCCAAGTTTGTGCTGCATTGATTGTCATTTTGCCTGTGGCTGCTATTGAAAGAGTTTGACTGTTGCCTGTGCCGAATGCACTTCCTGATGTGACTGTCATGGTCACGCCTGCATTGATTGTAGTATTTGATAAATATCTTGTCGAGCCTGAATGTGCAATGTTTCCTGACCCGTCAAATACGACCACACTTACAAGCGTTGTCAAGTTTGCACTTGAACTCCAACCTCTGCAAGTAATTGTTTTAGAATTGCCATTGAACCCGTTGGCTGTGCCGCCTGTGATTGTGCAAGTGCCTGTCATTCCAATGGCTTGGTTCTGAGTAATTGTTCCCGTGTATGCTACTGCTATATTTAAACTGCCTAAATCAGAAACGGCATAATCCCAAGCACAGTTGGTTGTCGCATCTGTTCCGTCAAATACGACAGCTTCTCCTGTGGTTGGTTTATGTCCAAGTGTCCAATTAGCATCTGTACTTGCGTTAGTTCCACTCGTTGGGTCCCATACATTATTTGCCATCTTTCCTCTTATATCTCATATCTATTTCTTCAATGAGACTACAATGATAAGTCCCGTCATATCGTAAATATAATATGCCTTTGCAGATTAAACCCTTATAATCAGGCAAAGTGCATTCACAAAATTCTCTATTCTTTGCTAAAAGCTGTTTGCGTTTCGGACACGCAGCAGTTTCAGCCTCGTCTTTTGTGAAATAATCTTTTCTCATACCAATGCCATTATAAATTGATAAGCCAAATTCCCACCCGACATTACAGCCAATATAATTAGAATAATCATCATTTTCATATTCCAATCCATTTGCCTTTCGAGATGAACCATGTGATTGGTTTCAACTCTCTTTTGGGAATCTTTGATTTCTTTTATGTTGTCAACTACCGCAGTCATATTAGCAGTACATAATTCTTGCGTCATATATCTTACCATAGTCTCTTTATTGATGACACAACATTAAATATGTATTTACATCAGTAGTTCCGGTTGCTGTACCCATTGTGCCTGTTAAACCAACCCACTTATAGACACCACTCCATTGAGATGCGTTTGCGCTTCCACTCGCCATTGATATAGTCGAGCCGAGTTGCACCCATCCACCTGTTGCAGTAAAAGTTGTTGGTAATTCTTTATCGGATACATAAACTTTAACAGACAGAGTTCCGCCTGTCCCGCCGTTGTAAATTGTTACGCTGCCATTGTTATATTTGAAACACTCTTTTGCTGAGATAAGAGTTGTTTCTACAGTATTGCTGACAGATACACTTTCATTATAGTGAGATTCTCTAATTATGTCTCTACCTTCATTAAGTATTCCGCCCTTTACTTCTGCCATATTATTTTACCCCGATTGCTACCCAACCATAAGTTTCTGCGTCGCTATCTGTAACTACAGTTACATCTCCACCATTTAATGGGAATGTTTCATTTACAGATGCTTCATTTGAATTTACTGCACTACCTGTTGGTTGAATTAAAAACATTTCTGTCCTTGCCAAACCTGTTACAACATCTCCACCTGTTGTGGTGTCATTAGTAAATGTACCATAGTACAATACTTTGTTTCCTATTTTAGTTCTGCCTAAAATTGCACTTGAGAATGCCATATTATTTTACTCCTATGGCTAACCAGCCATATGTTTCTGAATCACTGTCAGTTTTAACAGTTACATCTCCACCATTAAGCGGGAATGTTTCATTTACAGATGCTTCATTTGAATTTACTGCATCTCCTGTAGGCTGAATATAAAACATGAAGACTCTTGAGAGCCCTGTTATTACATCTCCACCTGTTGAAGAGGCATTAGTAAATGTTCCCCAAACTAAAGCAGCACCTCTACCCATACCTTTGCCCAAGATTGCACTTGTCATAGTTCCCATAGTTTCCTCCAATTAAAATAAATAAAAAGGGGTTGCCCCCAATTTAAATTTTAATATCCCCACACCAAACAAGTAGCTGCGCTTGCTGCTGTTCCATTTGTTGCTGCTAAAGTAATTGTAGTTGTGCTATATGTTGCACTTGCTGTTGCTGTGTTACTTCTTTGAAGCAAACATCCCTGTACTGTTCCAAGTCTTAGCCCGTTTAATGTGTTATCTACAGTAAAAGTGTCTCCACCTACTGTGGTTGTTGGTAAGGCGACTGAATACATTTTTCCTTCTCTACATGAAAGTAATTTGAACGTGCATGTAGCTGTTACGTCTGTCATTTATGTCACCCCATATATTCTATAATTAAACACTTCTGCCTTTACGACCATAGTCAAATAGCACTTTACAGTGAATTTGTATGAGTCTCTGTCTATTGCTAAAGGCATCATTGTTGGTTCAAGTAGAACTCTCATTTCTACGACATTTGTGTCATATACATGAACTTCTCTTGAGTTGCTCGTTGTTGGCATACCATTTGAAGTAATTATTGGCACTCCTCTATAGCTAATGGATTCTATCCCGAATGCTATTGAAGTTCCACCATTAAATACCTGATATGGATACAACAAGTTTGCTATTGCTGTAAATGTGTATGGGTCAGTTACCATCAAATTTGGATTTGCACCCGGATAACTTGCTTTTAAAGTATCCAATGCAGTGTCTAAATCTGATAATCTGATTATAGCTGAGCTTCTATTTGTGTAATTAGTTGTAACTAAATTTAAGAAACCACTAAATCCACCTGAGTCTCCACCTGTAGTTCCCTGACATATTTGTGTTTCAAGCAATTCTGCCATAGCTTGATATGCGTCTGTTGCAAGCATTGTCATTGCATTTACCCAATCTGCGCTTCCTGCAAGAATTGGACCCGAAAGTTCTCTTGTCACGTAAGCATATTTAATTGGTTTAGAATAGTGTGTCCATGTACTGTCTCCAGTCGTTAATGCTGCACCTTCTGTTTTAAATGCACCTGCACTTCTTGCTGATTGATTGGTCCAGTCTGCGAAAAGTCCTTTGTTGGAAATGTGTTTTATTAATCCGCCCCACAATGGTGTTTTCTTTATGACTTGGTCAATTATTCCTGTGTCCCACCAAATTGGTACTAATGCTGGTACGCTTCCTGATGTGCCTGAATAGTTTGTACTTGTTGCGAATAGATTTGAATCCACGAATAGTGTCTTCATTTCCATTCCACCTGTTACGCCACTTGGAATCTGATTTGTTCTTATATCTATAGATTTCTTAGACAAAGATTCAGACTCTTTTACTGGCTGATGCCAAATGTATGTGCTTTGGTCTGGCATATTGCCAAAACATTGCTGATACAAACCACTCGGAGAAGCTACACTCACAGCACCAAAATTTGCTGATTCCATTATATTCACCTCTTAACTCCGTATATTTTTTCTAAATGTGCTCCCACATTATAGGGTTCTTTCTTGCCATCCTCAAATTTTGTTGGTGCACTATCTGTCACCGCTTTTTGAGTTGGCTGTGTTTTAAGTATCTCTTCTCTGACTGCATCTTTGATGGATTTAACCAAGTCCATCTGTGCCTTCAACTGTTCTACTTCTCTTTTGAGAATAGAAATTTCTTCATCTTTTTTAGTATCAATTACCGGTGTTGTAACAACTGTTGGTTGAACAACAGGCGCAGTAATTGCTACATCTGTTTTTGCTTCCATAACCTCTTCCTCCTCTTCTTCAACTTCCTTGTCCTCTAAATCGAGTGCGAGTGATTTAAGTCCAAATTCCAATAGAGAACAATGTTTGTTAACAGGTCTCCCTGTAATTGCTGCACCACCAACTAAAACGTCATCAACTAATCTGTAGCTCTTTCCTTCTTTTTGTATTGTTGTAAACTTGAGTGGTTTAAACTCTATTGAAAATGAATCTAAGAATTTATCTTCTATTGAACCTTTAAGAACTTCATAGTCAGGTAAATGTTTATTCAACACAACATCAATCACTGCAGATGCGCGTTCATTATTTTCAATATAATTTGCACTGTTTATCTTCCCGCGTGGGATAAGTCTTAAATCATGTTCTATTAAATGTTCGTGGTCAAAATTAACCTTCAATGATTTTGGTGTAAGAATTTTAACTTCCTTTCCATTAATTTGGTTAACAATCGATTTGACGCAATTTTTAGTAAAAATATCATTTACCATATCAGGGTCAGTTGTAGAAAGCACACCTTTTATATGGAATTGTTTATCCTCTTGTTCGCCCTTGGAATCAAATCCAACCAAAACTTCTGTATAATCAACCTTTGTTTTTGACATTATAATTCACCTCATAGCAAAGTATATAAATACACGATGCCTTCCTGCTTCTAAGAAAAGTTAGAATAGTTCCCAATTAAGTTGTAAGCATTCAGTATTTAAGTATTCATCGCTGCTTTTTCTTTAGCCTTGTTTTTTGCCATTTTTTCATCAGTCTGATTTAATTCTTTGCCCTGATTGAGGAATCCTTGCCTGTCTGTAGGATTTGGCGCTTCGGCAGCGTTTCCATCTTCAACATCATCTAATTCTAAATCTAATATTCTGAGTAATTTTTCCTCAGTTAATCTTTTGTTATATTTTGAAAGTATATTCTGTTTCTTAAATGCGGAATCTGTCTTGAACATATCAACTTGTGCTTCTCGCACTTCATCCTGTTTATATGTCCTGTTGAATCTCCACTTTACATTCATATCTTTAAATAAATAAAGATTGAGCAATTCTTCAATATCATCTTGGTAATGAGCTATTTTTCTGTAATAACCCGCGTCGCTGATTGATTCTCCCGAAGCACCACTTTTTGACGGAGAAAGATTTGGCATCCTGCTCGAAGGTATTCCCCACACCATGATAAGTATTTGAGTAACATAAATAGCAAGTTCCCGATATTCCATATCTTTGTTCATGGGGTTTAAGTCGTTTACGGTTATTTCGCCACCTTCGGCGCAGACCACCATATTCTTGAATCTATTGGAAAGTGATTTGAAATCATCCAACGCTTTTCTGAATCTTTTATATTGAGGAGAACCAAAACTTATATTTTTGAGTATGAACATTTTATTAGGTACACCACCATTTGTGAAGTGATGTAACGCTACATTCTTAATATTAGAAAGTAAATCTAATTCTATTATCAAAGATTGTAATGGTGTGAACCCATAAAGTTTTCCGTCTAAGTCCATGAATTTATGATGAATTATTTCATCAGGAGAAAATGATATAGATTTTGGACCTGATACCGTATTTACTTTTTGTGTAAACTCAATAGGTGTTCCATATTCATCCGCTTTGATTGTAACAGTAGAACTTGGGACTACCTGTACTTCTCTTGTTGCGAAAAGTGCTTTTTCAGATTTTAATTCAAAGAACAACTGAGTTGCGACATCTGACTTATTTTCAAAACCACTATTCTGAAGTGATTTATCAACAATATCTTTGACTTGTCCTTCTGTTATTTTCTTTTTGAGCAGATAGGCATCTCCAGTTACAAGGTCATCAAACATCCAAGACATGAGTTTAGACTTGAGTTGAGTGCGTTCCATGAAATCCTGTGCTTTTGCAACATCTTCAGGGCTTCCTTCAAAGTAACCGCCATCACTCATCACATCTTCAACGATACAATTTGTTATTGCTACGATTTCAGGAGTTTTTCTGAACCAATTCCAAAGCTGTTCGTAGTTAATTGTATTCCGTGGACTATAGTCTGCATAAGCCATTGGTTCATTTAGAAGAGCATCCGACTTTATTTGTATAATATCTGATTTCTTAAATAGATTAGCAAAAATGTCGGTAAATTTCATGATTAGGTTAAAGGTGTGATTTGCTTAAATACTTTCCTACACAAATTCTACAGCATAATCTCCTGTGAGCTGTGTTGCACCATAGACAGCTATAGCGAGTGCCATCACTGTGTCATCATGTTCTCCGACACTTTCGTATGTTTCTTTCCCTGTTCTTTCATCAACCATCTTGTCAAATGTCTGAAGTTCATAAATCATCTGCTCATTATTGGCTAAAAAGAGATTTCCAGCCATAAGTTGTCCTTGAAGGTGTCCAATGATAAGTTCTTTGTTTTTTCTGTTTGTATCAAAGGGTTCTACAATCGGAGCAATAGAAGGATTTGTTGCTACATTCTTCATATCTAACGCAATACCTTTGCCTAATCCTGTTGCTTCGGGATATATTTTATGGAATCTGAACTTTTTGTTAAGTTCCCTTGTTTTATTGATAATATCATCAGTAGGCAATCCTTTGTAGCGTTCTACTTTGCGAACCCAAAGAATTCCATTATCATCTTTTCCGATTACACAGAAAACTGTGAAGTCCGCACTTTTCTCGGCAGAGAGCGCAATATCAATCGCGAGGAAATAATTTTCATTTTTTCGTGGTTCATTGATTTCAACTGATTTAAGTTGTCTTTGAACAAGCCAACCAGCAAAAATCTTGCTTCCTGCTGCAAGAGGATTACACATATATTCACGCGCAAAGATAAGACCGCCCTGATTTTCCATTATATCCTTAAACTTTTCAAGAGAAAATCTTGTTTCCCAAAGTGGGCGTATCCATTCGCCTTTATCATTTGTAATGATTGCTTGGAGTTTAATAGAGACAGGGAATTTCTTTGATAACTCTGCAAGTAAATCATCAGTTTGTAGGGGCGTACCGACTACAATTATCCTGCCACCACGCGTTTGTACATAAGGATAGAAAATTCCCCAAAATATTTCCTTAATCTGTGTATGTGTAATTCCTTCTGCTCGGAGCACATCATCACAAATAAGTAGGTCAACGTGTTCACCTCGGGCAGTATCGTTAAACTGTTTAGCAAAACATATACATCCATTGGTTGTAATCATTTCAGTTTTATTCCAACTTGTACTTTTGCTTGGTGGAACGAGTCCAACGAGAAATTCGTTATCTTCAAGCTTGAGTTGAATTTCTTCAAGTATGCGCATAGATTGAGTCATAGTAGACGAAGTGATAGCAATTTTGAATTTTTGTTCTTTCCATAGATGCCAAATTGAAAAATTGATAGAAATTGTAGTTGTCTTGGAATGTCCTCGTGGGAGTTGAATTACTATTGTTTTGTTCTTTGGGTCAATTATTTTTCTAATATAACCAGAAACAAAATCGGGGAACTCATCTCCGATGACGCGTTCTACAAAAAATTTAAAGTCAGTCATACACTTGATTGTAAAACTTACTTCACTTTCTCCTTTTAGTACTTCCTGTAATGTTCTCATGCGCCGCCAATTTCTGCTAAGCTCTTCTTTTTCTTTAACATTCCGACTAATTCAGGTTTTCTGATGACGATGCTCATTCCATCCTCGCTGAGTTCGCCCTCATTTTCGAGAATTTGTACTATTTCATTTTTCACAGCGACAGTCATCTCTTGAATATTGACAGTTCTCTTGTCGATGATGGTAGTAGCAGTTTTAATCTCTCCGCGCAAACGAGTGACCAAATCAATAAGGTGGATTAAAAGTTTGCGATATTCTATGTCTTCCTTCCATTGTACGCTTGTTGAGATTTTTTCTTCTATCTCTTGGAGCTGTTTGATAAGCATTTGGCTTGTTCCGTAGAATTTATCGAGAAATGCTTTTACATCCTGCTCGCCCATTTTCGCAATCATCCTCGGCAGCGCATACTTGACCCAAGTGAGAAACGACAAAACCGCGCTATCAGAAATATCTACCCCTCTTTCACGCAAAGTATTCCCAATTTGACAGTGTGCCCAACCTTTGAGGTAGTGCATATCAAGAACATCCTGCTCAAGTCCAAGTTCAATTATCTTGAGATTCATCTTATGTGGTTCAATCGGAGTTGGTTTCATATTATCTCTCCTGTAATGGGCTCTATTCCGACCCATCTATCATTAATTTTTACTTCTACCCAAGCATGAGCCCATCTTTTACAATTTGATTCTAATGGGACATACATCAGTAATGTATCAGCTATCTTGCAATAGTCACTAATATAACCAGTTACTATTCGTGATTCATAATTATGTTCCTCGTAGGCATCCATCAATCGCTTGGAATAATTGACACAGTTGTTATTTTGAATGTCATAGGATTCATTTATTATCAATCCCCTTGCTATCTGCTGGTAATCGGGCAAAATTTCCCGTTCTCTAACAACATTGGATAATACGCCAATTCCGAATACAATAATGAATAGGCAAAAGAAAAATACAAAATCAAGTAACTTCAATCTAATTCCTCCACAAGTTTAAGAATGCGTTTTCTGAATTCACCCATGTTTGCCTCGTTCTGCGGTTTCGTAAGAGAAATCTGCGGCATTATTGCGCGCATGGTCCAAAGCCCCGAATCAGGACGCTTAACCTGTTCAACAAACATAACGATAAAATTATCTGTTCGGATGTGTTTATCTGCAATTCTCATATATACAAATAAAAGTGCTAAGTTTATATACTTTTCGGGGAGTGGGCTACTGCGCGGTGCCCTGAATTTAGTCATTTTCTCAAAAAAGTACCATTCTACGCAGGAGAAACATACACGCGCACACGTTTTACGAGGGCTATCTCCAATACCCCACCCTTTTTGGTCAGGTTTTGAAAAAGTTGTGTATGGCGGAACAGACGGAATTTTAAAATGTTGTGCGTATCCCGATGGTTCGTCACTTTGTATTAAAATACATATCTTTATATACCCTACCCCCCTTATATACTTATTGTTATTACTATATAATGACATACACTACACAGTGGTAACATAAGTATATAAATAAGGATATACTAAGTAGTATCATGAGTAAAAAAGGAGATGAGAAAATGAAAACAGAAGAAACAAAAATATGCGAGAAACAAGTGGAGATGTATAAGAATGTAATCAACATAAACTCTTTGTCAGCAAAGGTAGTTATGGATAATAGAATACATATAATGGAGAGAGATAACTACGTGACAAAAGATGGAGAATACATATCGAGCAAACTCAACCAAATAATAATAGACAAACAATCACTACTCAAAATAGTAGCGATGACAAAGCCAACCCAAACAGAATTTTTCTTGTATCGGGCTAACATGACAAAGGTAAGAGCATGAATAACCAAGAAAAGAGAGAAGAAATCTCTCTTTATTCATACGAAACCAACGAAAAAGCAGTGAAAGAGCATTTGGAGTATTATTTAAGACATTTAAAAGTGAAAGAGTATCTTAAAGAATGTACTTGTTTAAGTTTTAATGAATGGCTAAAACAGGGTGGTTGTTAAAATGGCTTATGTAAGAACCACAAAAGACGAATACGTCCTTTTAGGGCTGTATTCGGGAACATGGGAAGAACTAACAGCCGAAGAAACATATAAAGCAATAAAACAACAATTAAAATGTTATCAAGAAAACGAACCGGCAACGCCTTATAAAATAAAGTGTAACCGGATTAAAATAAATCAAGGTTGCGAACCGGGAAGATTATTATCCATATAGACAATAAAGGAGAGAACATGAAAATAGTATTAACACAAACACAAATAAGAGCAATAATGAGAGCATTTGAGCTTTTTTTACCCGATAGTAATGATTTTGACAGCTATAACCAATATGTTAGACTTTGTAGAAAATTTAGAGTTAAAATCATGATAAATAAAAAAGATGTGAAGTATATTTATAGTCCATATACATATAGAGAGGAATGAATTATAGACAATAAATACGAGTCTGTTAGACTTAAAGACTAATGTTAGAAATGTATATATAAAGGAGAGGATAAAATGAAAAGAAAAGAAATAATAGGGAAGTGGAACAAGGCACATAAACACAGTCCCATGCGGGTAATCATGAAAACAACAGATTATACATTAGACATACAACCAACAAGAACTCTTTTTTATACTGACTTTGTTGGTTACCTAATAAAAAATGGTATAACAGAATTTATGATAATGACAAGAGGAGATAAACCGATAATAGTAATACAAGATTATTGAAGGGTGAGAAAATGAAAATAGTATTAACACAAACACAAATAAGAGCAATAATGAGAGCATTTGAGCTTTTTTTACCCGATAGTAATGATTTTGACAGCTATAACCAATATTTAAGACTTTGTAGAAAATTTAGAGTTAAAATCATGATAGATAGAAAAGCAGTGAAGTTTATTTATAGTCTTAAAAGTGAGGAATAGACAATAAATGC
>Ga0315290_10003976_pt1 | contig 10641 bp, 11 predicted proteins | sample YL17G12_0_MG_FD_203627 | JGI IMG/M metagenome (GOLD analysis project Ga0315290, IMG submission 203627) | Sediment microbial communities from Yellowstone Lake, YNP, Wyoming, USA - YL17G12_0 | ecosystem: Environmental > Aquatic > Freshwater > Lake > Sediment | place: USA: Wyoming | collected...
GAGGGCGCTGATAGCTGCAGCGGCGAAGGATCCTGCGGAGACGTCGAACGGCATGCCTGAAGCATACAGGTGTCCTTCGGCGGTCGACAGGTAACGCCGTGGAATGGATCTACGGACGTAACGTGGTGCAGCTGGCGCTGACGGCCGGCGCCCGGCGGCGAGCCCACCGGCTCGCCGCGACGCCGCCGGCCCTCAAGGCGCTGCGGCTGGTGCTCCCGCCCGGGCTTCCCGCGGAGACCGTGGACGCACATGCCCTCGACGAGCTCACGGGCAGCCGCGACCACCAGGGCGTCGCGTTGCAGGTCGACGCCTTCGTCTACGCGACGGCGGACGAAGTGCTGGGCGCCGAGATCGTCGTCGTGCTGGACGAAGTCAGCGACCCGCGTAACCTCGGCGCCACGGCACGCAGCGCGCTGGCTGCCGGAGCGGGCGGCCTCGTGGTGCCGAAGCATCGCTCGGCCTCCGTGACCCCGGCCGCTGTGAAGGCTTCGGCGGGGACCATCGAGCATCTTCCCGTCGCCCAGGTCACGAACGTGGTGAGCTTCCTCAAGGCGGCGAAGGACGCCGGATCGTGGGTCTACGGGGCGGCCGGCGAAGCCGGCTCCTCGTATCTGGATCTCGATCTCAGCGGTCGCCTCGTGCTGGTCTTCGGCGCCGAGGGCCGCGGCCTGCGGCCGCTCGTGGCGCGCACCTGCGACGCGCTGGCCGCGATCCCCGTGGAGAGCCCGGTCGAGAGCCTCAACGTCAGCGTCGCGGCGGCGCTCTTCCTCTTCGAGGCCCGGCGTCAGCGTAGCGCCGCCGGGCCGACGGGCCGCTTCGCCCCCGGCGGCCGCGCGCGAGGCGGCGCGTGACGCTCACGCTGTACATCGTCGACGGCTACAACGTCCTCCACGCGCTCTTTCGCGGCGCCGGTAAGGAGGAGATCTTCGCGCGCCGCGACTGGCTCACCGACAGGCTCGCGAGCTTCGCGGCAGTGCGTGGAGCGAAGGCCGTGCTGGTCTTCGACGGGCACAGCCCGCAGAGCTCGAGCTGCGTGCCCGTCAAGGGCGCGCCGGTGGAGGTCTGTTTCGCCGGCGGACGGTTCACCGCCGACACGCTGATCGCGCGCCGCATCGCCGAGCAGCCGGCCGACGTCGCCGTGGTCGTGGTGTCCGCCGACCAGGAGGTCCAGCGGACGGCGACGCGCGCCGGCGTGAGCCGCATGACTCCACGGGAGCTGGGGGCGGAGCTCCTCGGCGCGGGCAGCCCGCAGGCTCTTGACACTGCGCAAGAGTCTACTAGAATGCTCTCACGGCTTGAGGATAAAGTAGACCCTGAGACTTTGCGCAAACTCGAGGAGATGCGCAACAAGCCGCAGTGATGGCCCGGAGGCCCCCCGTCTTCGGGTTTTGCAGGGGCAAACGAGCAGGGGTGGGGGCAGGGAATGGCGCGCCAAGCCGACCACAGTCGCAGTTCGGGATCGTCTCGCAACCCTCAACCCTTTGGTGAGAGTGCCGACTTCGCTCTTGTCCAGGCGTATCGCCGCGGCAGCCAGGCCGCGCTCGACGCGCTCATGCTGCGCTATCACCAGTTCGTGCGGCTCAAGGCGAGCTCGTACTTCCTGGCCGGCGGCGACGCCGAGGACCTGATCCAGGAAGGCATGCTCGGCCTGTACAAGGCGGTCCGCGACTATCGTGACGACCGCCTGGCCTCGTTCCGCAGCTTTGCCGAACTCTGCATCACGCGGCAGATCATCACCGCGATCAAGACGGCCACGCGCCAGAAGCACGTCCCGCTCAACGGCTATCTGTCGTTCAGCCAGTCGCCCAACGACTCCTCCGACGACGGCGATTGTTCGCTGGGCGACGTCTTGCCCGGGCCGAGCACTCATGACCCAGTCAACCAGGTGATCAGTTCGGAAGAGGTCGACAGCCTCACGGGGTGCCTCACGCAGATGCTGTCGGATCTCGAGGGCCGCGTGTTGCGCCTGTACCTGCGGGGTCTCAGCTACGAGCGCATCGCCAACGAGCTGGACTGCGACTGCAAGACCGTGGATAACGCGTTGCAGCGCATCAAGCGCAAGGTCGATCTGCATCTGGAGGGCCGCAGGGTCCTGAGTTAGGACCCCGGCGCCCGTCGCGCGGCCGGACCCGGCCCGCGGCTCGCCGGCGCCGGCCGCTGCTCGCGCCGGGCTTCGCTCGTGCGCCTAGAACGTCATCAGGCTGACGTCATGCCCCTGCTGCTGCACGAGCAGCTTGAAATCGTGCGGGTTGGTCGCCACCTGGGCGGCGTCGCTGAGCGTGATCAGGCCCTCCTCGTACAGCTTCAGCAGAGCCTGGTCAAAGGTCTGCATGCCGTAGAAGTCGCCTTCCTTGATGGCGTCGCTGATGAGCATGCCCTGATCCTGGTTCAGGATGAAGTCGCGGATGCGGTTCGTGGTGATCATGATCTCGATCGCGGGGACGCGCCCCGCCCCGTCGGCGCGCGTGAGCAGGCGCTGCGACACGATCGCCTTGAGTGTCCCGGCCAGCATGATGCGCACTTGTTTCTGCTGGTGCAGGGGGAAGAAGTCGATGATGCGGTTGATGGTCTCGGTCGCGTCGATGGTGTGCAGGGTGCTCATCACGAAGTGACCCGTCTGCGCCGCGGTGAGCGCCGCGGCCACCGTCTCGATGTCGCGCATCTCGCCGATGAGGATGTCGTCGGGGTCCTGGCGGAGCACGTACTTGAGGGCCGAGACGTAGGAGTCGGTGTCGAGGCCGATCTCGCGCTGGTTGATGATCGAGCGGTTGTCCTTGTGGAGCACCTCGATCGGGTCCTCGATGGTCACGATGTGCCGGCGTATCGTCCTGTTGATATGGTCGATCATCGCCGCCAGCGTCGTCGTCTTTCCGGAGCCGGTGGTGCCGGTGACCAGGACGAGGCCGCGCGGCTCCAGGGCGATCCGCTTGATGATCTCCGGCAGATGAAGCTCTTCGAACGACGGGATCTTGGTCGTGACCTGCCTCATGGCCACGCTGATGCTGCCGCGCTGGCGAAAGACGTTGACGCGGAAACGCCCGAGGGTCTGCGCCGAGTAGGCGAAGTCGATCTCGTTGTGTTCGCTGAAGCGCCGGATCTGTTTGTCGGTCATGATCGACGCGGCGACGTCTTTGGTGTCCTCGGGGGTGAGCGGCGGCTCGTCCATGAGGAGCAGCTCGCCGTCGACGCGGATCACCGGCGGGCTACCGGCCTTGATGTGCAGGTCGGACGCGTTGCGCGCCATCATCTCGCTGAGCAGATCATCAATGGGCTTCATGTGGCACCCCGCGTTTCCCTGGTCTCTGTGGCCTCTCTCCGCCCTCTACTTCGGCAGATGACGGCAAAAGCTTACATCCAAGCGGCCGCCGCTGCAGGTCTCAGAGGCGTTGAGGCGGCCGCCCCCGGTCGCTGTCGCGGGTCCTAGAACCGGCCGCCGATCCAGGCGTCACGCCCGCCGAGCGCACCGTAGCGCACGACGTCGCCGCTGTGCGGAGCCTCGATGACGCTGCCGCCGCCGGCGTAGATGGCGACATGATGGCTGTAGCTGGAGTTGCCGAAGAACACGAGGTCGCCGGGGCGCATGTCGCTGAGCGCGACGGGCGTGCTCTGGCGCTGCTGGTCGGTGGCCCCGTGTGACATCTGGATGCCGATCTGCGCGTAGCAGTACATCGTGAGCCCGGAGCAATCGAAGCCGCCCGTGCCGGCGCCGCCCCAGACGTAGGGAACGCCGAAATAGCGTTGGGCGATGGTCACGATCTCGGGGTGGCCGGGGCTGTTGGGGTCCACCGGCGGCGGCACGATGCCGCCCCACGACTGCTGGGCGGCGAGCTTGGCGGCGCGAGCCGCCCGTTCGCGCAGGCGCTTGATCTCCCCCTTGAGACCTTTCGTCATCTTCTCGAGGCTGCTCTCGAGGCTCAGGATCTGATCCTTCTGCGCGGCGCGCTCCGTGACCAGCTTGGCCGCGGCCTTCTGGTCCGCTTCCAGCTGGAGGCGCCGATCCTTGATGTCGCGGCGATAGGCGGTGATGGCCTTGACCGTATCGACATCGCTGTTGCCGATGCGGTTCATCATGTCGAGCTGCGTGACCAGCTCGTCGAAGGAGCTGGCCTGGAAGAGGACGTCGACGATGTCCACGTCGCGTGACTTGTAGAGGTTCTCAGCGCGCACCTTGAGCTGCCTGTTGGCGACCCCGAGGTTGCGCTCGGCGATCTCCAGCAGATGCCGGTTCGCCTTGACTTTCAGCTCCACGTTGTCGAGCTGGCTCGTGGCCTGGTTGTACTTCTCCACGGCCATCTCGGCCTGGGTGTAGACCGTGTCGAGCTTGGCCTGGATGGCTTGCAGGCGCGCCTTCTTGCTGGAGATCGGCGACGCGGAGGAAGCCGCGGCGAAGACCAGAGAGAGAGCGCAGGCGCAGAAGCCGAGGGCGAGCACCGCGCGCCGTGTGCGATTGGTAGGCTTCACTGTCTGGGGTCCTTTCGCGCACACCGACGAGGGGACGCGCGTTCGCTGAAGTGGGGGTGCGGGTGGTGACAGTATTCGAGCCCTGGGGGCGGTTCCCTACGCGGGAGACCGCCCCCATGGCTCGGGTGAATACTAGAACCGGCCGCCGATCCAGGCGCCGCCGATGGAGCCGTAGCCCACCACGGCGCCCGTGTGCGGGGCGTGGATCATGCTGCCGCCGCCGACGTAGATGCCGACGTGGTAGCTGTAGCTGCCGTTGCCGAAGAACACGAGATCGCCGGGCTGCAGCGCGCTGATGGGCACGGGGGTGCTGGCGTGCTGCTGGTCGGTAGCGCCGTGCGACAGACCGACGCCGACCTGGGCGTAGCAGTACATGGTGAGGCCGGAGCAGTCGAAGCCGCTCGGGCTGGCGCCGCCGTACACGTAGGGGACGCCGAGGTAGCGCTGGGCGATGGCGATCACGGCCGAGTTGCCCGAGCCACCCGGATCGGGGACGGTGCCGCCACCTCCGCCTCCGCCACCGTTGTCGGTGCCGACGGTGGCCTGAGCGGCTGCCTGGGCGGCGGCGCGGGCGGCGGCGGCCTGCTGCTCCTGGATGCGCTGGATGTCGTTCTTGATGCCGGCCGTCATCTGCTCGAGGCGGCCCTGCACGGCGAGGATCTCGCTCTTCTGCGTGGCGCGCTCGGTGACCAGCTTGGCGGCGGCCTTCTTGTCGGCGTCGAGCTTGACGCGCCGGTCCTTGATGTCGCGCTCGTAGGCGGCGATGGACCTGACCACGTCGACGTCGCTGTTGCCCAGGCGCTCCATGAGGTTGAGCTGCGTGACGAGGTCGTCGAAGCTGCTGGAGGCGAAGAGGACGTCGACGATGTCCACGTCGCGTGACTTGTAGATGCTCTCGGCGCGCGCTTGGAGCTGCGTGTTGGCGACGTCGAGGTTGTACTCGGCGACCTTGAGCAGATGCTCGTTCTCCTTGATCTGCTGCTGCACCGTGGTCAGCTGGCTCGTGGCTTGGTTATACTTCTCGACCGCCAGATCGGCCTCGTGGTACACGCCCTGCAGCTTCGCCTGGACCTCGCGCAGCCGTGCTTTCTTGTCTGCAACGGGAGAGGCGGAGGCTTGGGTGGAGAGGGCGAAAGCGAGGAGGAGGGTACCGAGAAGGAGAGAGAGGATCGCGATTCGTCGTTTACCGTTCACTGCATCGCCTCCTTTTGGACGCGTCGCCGCGGCGTGCACGCCCTCGTTGAGGTGAGCCCTGAGTGTGCTGCTCTGGGTCTGCCGAGCCCCCCATGCGGGGAGGCAAGCTCACCGAACTCAAGTATCAGACCTTAACACCCGCCGTATGTCCTGACAACCGCCGGCGGGAAGAGGCCGATCACCTTCACGGCGTCGTACGCGGCCGGTGTGAGCCGACTTCAGGCGGGGAAGGCTGTCGGCATGAGGACACCGTCATGAGCGATATCACCGGCTCAAACGATCGTCGCAGCGCTCTCCTGCCGGCTCAGGACTGCGAGAGGTGCGGGCGGCCGCTCGGCTGGCTCCTGTTCGCTCTCTGGGTGTTCAACGTCATGGACTTGACGCTGACCAGCCAGGCCATCTCGTCAGGGCTGGCGACCGAGAGCAACCGCGTGATGGCGTACTTCCTGCACGCCGGCCCGCTGCAGGCCGCGCTCTTCAAGCTCGGCGTGGTGTCGGCCGGCGTGGGCGCGCTGTGGCTGCTGCGACGCTACCGGGTGACGCTGGTCGCGACGACGGCGCTGGCGGTCGTCTTCGCGCTCGTGGTGCTGTACCAGGTCGCGCACCTGTGGCAGGTCACGACCTTCTGAGCTCCCCATCGCCGTCGGCGCTCCGCACCGTGCCCGGCGGCGTGGGCCGCGGCCACATGCGCCTGAGCGCCTTGATGAAGGCCTTGTTGCGCTCGTCCTTGCGCCAGTTGTGGATGATCACCATGCCCCACCAGTGGAAGAGCAGCTGCTTGGTGAACTTGAGCGCGAAGATGTAACGCAGCCAGGTGCGCAGGGAGTAGAAGCGCATGTAGCCGCGCAGGTCCTCCATCTGCAGCTCGTAGGGGGTCATGAGCTTGGGCTCGAAGACGACGTGGTGAGCGTCGTAGAGCTGCCAGCGCTTGTCGAAGATGCGTCCCGCGGCGTCGAGCTCCTCGTACTGCGGTGTGCCGGGCAGCGGCGTGAGGATGTTGAGCATCACGGTGTCGATGCGGTTCTTGATGGCGAAGGTCACGGTATCGCGGACCGTCTGCACGTCGTCGGTGTCGGCGCCGAGCACGAACATGCCGTGGCTGCGGATGCCGTACTCGTGCAGTAGGCGGATGCCTTCGACGATGTCGTCGACCGTCTGCGCCTTCTTGTAGCCGTCGAGCGTCGCCTGGTTGACCGACTCGAGGCCGAGGTAGACGACCTCGCAGCCCGACTTCTGCATGAGCTCGAGAAGCTCCCGGTCGCGTACCACGTCGGTGCGCACCTGGGCCGACCAGGGGATCACGAGATCCTCGTCGATCATCATCCGCAGGAGCATCTTGAGACGCTTCTTGTTGGCCGCCATGTTGTCGTCGTAGAAGAAGATGCGCGCGGGGCGTTTGTCCTTGATCTCGGCGATCACGCTCTCGGCGCTGCGGAAGCGGTATTTACGCCCGAACATCGCCGTGACCGAACAGAAGTTACAGGCGAAGGGGCAGCCCCAACTCGTCATGATGGGCATCGTCCTGAGCTTCTCGTTGCCGACCAGCAGTCTGAGGTCGGGGAAGGGAAGCTCGTCGAGGTCGGTGAGCCGCTCGCGCAGGGGGTTGTGCACCGCCTTGCCGTCGCGCGTGAACGAGAGGCCGCCGATGTCATGGAAGTCACGGGCGCCACTCAGGGCCTCGATGAGTTCGAGCATGATCTGCTCGCCGCCCTCGCCGCGGGCGACGTAGTCGACGTGCGCCAGTGCCTCGTCGGCCATGAAGGTCACATGCGACCCGCCGATGATCACGGGGATGCCGCGGGCGCGCAGCCCGTCGGCGAACTCGTAGGCCGTCGTGGCCGTGGACGTCGTGCTCGAAAGGCCGACGAGGTCGGCGCTCCGCACGTCGTCCCAGTCGATGGGCGCCATCTGCGAGTTGTAGATGAGCACGTCGTGGCCGTGCGCTTTGAGGGTCGCGGCGATGATGGGCAGGCCCAGGCGTGGCAGCAGGACCTTGGCGTACACGTGCATGCCGGGGGGCTCGGGCTCGATGAGGCGGATCTTCATGACGCTCCTTGGAGAGGCGGCCGGGGCTGCCGCGGCGATCGCCGCGGCTCTTCGCCCGGCCGGGCAGTGTGCGGTAGTGGCCGAACTTTCATGGTAGCCGCTTGCTCAAGTGAAGTGAAGCCGACGGGCGTTTCGGCGCGGGCCTCAGAAGAGCCAGGTGCCCAGCAGGTACACGCCTGCGGCGACCAGCCCGGCGGCCGGCAGCGTGAGTAACCAGGCGGTCAGGATGTTGCCGGCGACGCCCCAGCGCACGGCGGAAAGGCGTTGCGTCGAACCCACGCCCATGATGGCGGCCGTGATCGTGTGCGTCGTGGAGACCGGGAAGCCGAAGTGCGTGGCCAGCTGGATGACGCTGGCGGCGGCCGTCTCGGCGGCGAAGCCGTGGATGGGGTCGAGCTTGATGACTTTGGAGCCCAGGGTGTGGATGATGCGCCAGCCACCCGAATAGGTGCCCAGGGCCATGGCGAGGGCGCACGTGATCTTGACCCAGAGCGGGACCTCGAACGTGCTGATCTCGCCGCTGGTGAACAGCGCCAAGGTGATGATGCCCATGGTCTTCTGGGCGTCGTTGGCGCCGTGAGAGAAGGCCATGAAACCGGCCGAGATGGGTTGCAGGCGGCGGAACCAGCGGTTCACGGGCGCCTGCGAGCGGCGCCGCACCAGCCAGATGAGGCCGGTCATGAGGATCCAGGCGCCCGCGAACCCGACGAACGGAGAGCCGATCATCGGGATGATGATCTTGTTGAGGACGCCGCTCCAGAGGACCCCGGTCAGTCCGGCGCTGGCGATGGTCGCGCCGATGAGGCCGCCGAAGAGCGCCTGCGACGAGCTCGACGGGATGCCGAAATACCACGTCGCGAAGTTCCACGCCACAGCGCCGACGAGGCCTGAGAGGACGACCGGCAACGTGACCAGCTCGGTGTTGACGAGGCCCTCGCCGACGGTCTTCGCGACGCCCGTGTAGATAAGGGCGCCCAGCAGGTTGAGCCCCGCGGCCATGAGCACCGCCACGCGCGGCGAGAGGGCGCGTGTCGACACCGAGGTGGCGATCGCGTTGGCGGTGTCGTGGAAACCGTTGGTGTAATCGAAGACGAGGCCCAGGACGACGATCGCGATGAGGAGGACCACGGCCTGTGCTCAGGTCAGCTGTGCTTGAGGACGATGCTCTCGATGACGTTCGCCACGTGCTCGCACTCGTCCATGGCGTTCTCGAGGGTCTCGTAGATGGTTTTCCACTTGATGATGTCTGTGCACTTGGTGTCGCCTTCGAAGAGGCTGGCGATGGCTTCGCGCTCGATGCGGTCGGCGTCGTTCTCGAGGCTGTTGACGGCGATGATGCGCTCGTCAAGACCCTTGGCCTTCTCGAGGTTGTCCATGCACTCGCGCAGGATCGCGGTGGCCTTGGCGATGACCTCGGCCTGGCGGCGGGCGTAGGGGGTGATCTCATCGACGCGGTAGATGAGCACCTGCCCCGCCGCCTCCTCGATGCTGTCGAGGACTTCGTCGGCGGTGGCCACGAGACTGTAGATGTCCTCGCGGTCGATGGGCGTGATGAACGACTTGTTGAGGCGCCGCACGATATCGTGCACGATCTTGTCGCCGACGTGCTCGTGCTCGAGGATGGCGGCCGCGATCCCGTGGCGGTCGTCTTCGTTCATGAACTTGACGAGCAGTCGCGCCGCCGCGTCGAGGTTGGCGGCCTGCTCCGAGAACAGCCGGAAGTAGTCGTGGTCCTTTGGAACGAGGCTGAGTTTCACACGGGCTCCTTTCCCCTCCAACGCCCTGTGCCGCGCGTAATGCTACCCGTTTTGGGGCGGCGCGCAACTCGGCCCGCAAGGGCGCCCGCGCGGCCGCCGCGCCGGCTCGCGGGTCCGAGGATGCGCCGCCGGCGTAACCAGGACTGGCTCCGCCGCCGCGTCAAGTTCTGCCGACGCACGCCGACTCAGGTGATGGACCCACGGGTCGAGTCACCGTGTCGGTGATCACGTATCGAGGAGGTAGGCATGGCGAAGAGATGGATCGTACTCGTGCTGGCCGTCGCCCTGGCGCTTGCCGTGGTGCCGCTGGCGACCGCGAGCAACGGCGGCGGCGGAGACAAAGGCAAAGGCAAGCACAAGTTCGAGCTCCTCGGGACGGTGAGCGCCATCAACGATGCCTCGAGCGAGGCGACGTTGACGGTGTTCGTGAAGGCCGGCAACAGGCCGGTCAAGGAGTTCCGCCACGGCGAACTGGAACTCGTAGTGGCCGAGGGCGCGCGGGTGCGCATCGTGACTGCCGAGGGCTGCACCACGGCGACACTGGCCGAGGTACGCGCGCTCTGGGGCGCCAAGGTCAAGGTCCGCGGGCGCGTGGATCGCTCCACCCCCGGGAGCCCCGTGTATATCGCTCTCGATATCAAAGCACGGGCGCTGGCGGAGCCTGATCCACCTCTGCCGCCTGATCCGAGCGAGTAGGCCGGGCCGGCAGTCCGGCACTCGAAGAGCGGCCTCCCGGACGAACCACGGGGGCCGGCCGGCGGTGCGCATGCGCCTTCGCCGGCCGGCCCCCGCGACTTGATCCGCCTCGGACGATCCCCTCGATCCGGTTGCCAATCGCGCGGCCCTTCGGGTAGCCTTCCGTCACGCGTGGTGGGGGCCACAGGTCTCCCCCTGCGTGCCACTGACTTCTTGCCGGCACGAGGCTCGCGCGTCGCCGGCGGTGAAGGACGTGCTGGCGGACGTGCGGACGTAGTCGTTGTGAGGAGGACCCGGTGTCAGAAGAGCTCTACCAGCAGATGAAGCAGACCGTCATCGACGGCGAGGCCGAAGAGGCCGCCGTGCTCGCCCAGCAAGGCCTCGACGCCGGCCTCGCCCCCGGCGACATCCTCGACCAGGGCTTCGTCAAAGGCATCGAGGAGGTCGGCGAGCTCTTCGGACGCGGGGAGTTCTTCCTCCCCGAGCT
>Ga0315290_10003977_pt1 | contig 10640 bp, 9 predicted proteins | sample YL17G12_0_MG_FD_203627 | JGI IMG/M metagenome (GOLD analysis project Ga0315290, IMG submission 203627) | Sediment microbial communities from Yellowstone Lake, YNP, Wyoming, USA - YL17G12_0 | ecosystem: Environmental > Aquatic > Freshwater > Lake > Sediment | place: USA: Wyoming | collected...
GCGAGGGCCGCGTCGAAGGCCAGCTCGTCGACCGCGCCGCGCTCCGGCTCAATCATCCTCGTCCCTGCCTCCTCCGTCTGCGGGGTGGTCTTCCTCGGTCCGGCTGCGCCGGTCGTCCCAGCGGGTCAGGCGGGGCGCGAGCGCCAGCCCGAGCCCGATGCCGGCGGCGGCGACGGCCGCCACGAGGACCACGAACAGGATCGCCTCCATCGTCAGGCCGGGTCCTCGGCCCGGGCCGCGATCTCGCCCCGAGCCACCCGCAGACGCAGCGCGGTCCCCGCCGGCGCCTCGCCCGGGTCGCGGACGATGGCGCCGTCGCCCGCCCTCCGCACGATCGCATATCCGCGCGCCAGCGTCGCGCCGGGATCCAGCGCGGCCAGCGACCCGCGGGTCGCGTCGAGGCGGGCCCGGCCGGCGGCCAGGCGTGTCCCGACGAGCGGGTGCAGGCGTCCCGCCGCCCGCTCCACCGCCCGGCGATCTGCAACCAGGCGGCCGGCCACGGCGCCCGTCGCGCGGTCGAGCAGGTACCCTGCCCGCTCGCGCGCCGCCGCGAGGCGCGCCTCGGGACGGAGGCCCTCGAGCGCACGGCGCTCGGCGGCCACCCGGCGGGCCAGCTCGGTCATCTCGGCCCCCAGCGCGGCGTCGGCCCGGGCCTGCTGGGCGCGGATGCCGGCGATCACCTGGAGGCGCTCCGGGACCACGAGCTCCGCCGCGGCCGACGGGGTGGGGGCCCGCAGGTCGGCCGCGAAGTCGACGAGGGTGACGTCGGTCTCGTGGCCGATCCCGGCCACGACGGGGACCGGATGGGCCGCCACGGCCCGCACGACGCGCTCATCGTTGAACGCCCACAGGTCCTCCAGCGAACCGCCGCCCCGGGCCACGATCACGACCGCGGGCCCGTCGAGGGGACGGTCGTCCGCGCGGCAGGCAGCCCCGTAGCGAGCCAGGCGGTCCAACGCCGCGACGATCGTCTCGGCCGCGCCTTCGCCCTGCACGCGGCAGGCGCTGACCAACAGGCGCGCCAGGGGCCAGCGGCGCTCGAGGACTCGGCGCACGTCGTGGAGGACCGCGCCGGACAGGCTCGTGACGACCCCCACCGTGGCCGGTCGGGCCGGCAGCGGGCGCTTGCGGCCGGCGTCGAACAGCCCCTCCGCGTCGAGCCGCGCCTTGGTCGCCTCGAACCGGAGGGCCAGGTCGCCCAGGCCGGCCGGCTGGACGGTCGCGACGTAGCACTGGTAGACGCCCTGGGCGTCGAACACGTCGATCCGGCCGTGGACCACGACCTGCAGCCCGCCGCGCGCTTCGAAGGGGCTGCGCATGCGGTCGTCGCGGAACCAGACGCAGGCGAGCTGGCTGCGCGCGTCCTTCAGGGTGAAGTAGGCGTGGCCGGCGGAGCTGACGGTGACCCGGCCGACTTCGCCCTCGACCCAGACGTCCGCGAGCCGGGGATCACCCCGCAGCGCGTCGCGAACGGCGCGGGTGACCTCGGAGACGCCGAGCACCCGGGGGGCTCCACGCTCGCGCGCGGCCCGGCCCGAGGGAGACTCCAGGGCATCCCAGGAGGGAAGCGCCCAGGCGGGCGGCTCGCGGTCGCCCATCGGTCGGGATCAGACCCGGGTCTGATACTCGCCGGTGCGGGTGTCGATCCGCAGCGTGTCGCCCTCGGTCACGAAGAGCGGCACCGAGACGACCAGGCCGGTCTCCATCGTGGCCGCCTTGCGGGCGCCGGTCGCCGTGTCGCCGGCGAAGCCGGGCTCGCTCTCCGCGACGACGAGGTCGACCGTGATCGGGAGCTCGACGCCGAGCGTCTCGCCCCCATGGCTGATGCGGTCGAGCACCGTCCCGTCCTTGAGGTACGGGACCACCTCGTCCAGCTGGGCGGCGGTAAGGTGGAACTGCTCGTACGACTCCATCTCCATGAAGTGGAAGTCGTCGCCGTCGCGGTACAGGAACTGGATGGGCCGCCGGTCCAGCTGCGCCCGCGGCCACTTCTCGCCGGCCTGGAAGCTCTTCTCGACCGTGCTTCCCTTCTTGACGTTGCGGAGCTTGATCCGCACCTGCGCCGAGCCGCGGCCCATCTTGATGTGGTGGTAGTCGAGGACCTGCCAGAGGTCGCCGTCGAGCTCGATGACGACGCCCTTGCGCAGCTCACCGGTGGAGATCATGCGGTCGGGTGCTCCGTGGGGCGCCGGCGGTCACGCGCGCGCCGGCGCGGGGGGGGTCGGGGTGCTCGCCCGATCCTAGCAGACCGCCCTCGCCCGGCCGGTCCCGCCGTGAATCCCGGGGCCCGGATCATCGCCCCCCCTCGTCCGCGCGGCGTCGGGCGCCACTCCCGATTGATCTAGGGCTGGTCGGCAGAGACCGCGGTGCCCAGGGCCGCGGCGTTCTTCACCTCGCGCCAGATGCCCAGCGGCGTCTTCTCGTCGGTCTGGCCCAGCGGATTGTCGTCGAAGCTGCGGGCGAGGAGCCGCTCGCGGTCCTTCGGCAGCGTGGACGCCACGACCCAGGCCGGGGCGATGTCGTTGATGTCCGCGATCGCCACGTCGTGCCCGAGGGCCTCCTTGACGGCCCGGACCGTCCCGGGCGGGTCCGCCGGCGCGGGAATGCAGCACTCGTAGAACTCGGCGACACCCATCGTGTGCTCCGCGTCCATCATCCGGGCATTGAGTCCCGCGACGAGGTAGAACCAGCCCTTCCGTCCCAGCAGCCGGCCCACCACGTGCGCTCCGCCGGCGAGGAGGATGCGCCAGGACCCGGTGAGCTCGATGGCGTACTGCATCGCGTACGGGCTGCGCAGGCCGGTGCCCCACGAGGTCTTGATGACCTTCTCCGACATCCAGCGGGCCAGCCGGCCCGGGTGAATCGTCCGCCAGTCGCGCGCCCGGCCCTGCATGATGGCGACCGCGGACTCGGACAGCAGGACCACGTCCCCCTCGCACAGCTGGTCGCCGGCGTGCTCGCGGATGGCGCCGGCGATGTCATCCCCGGGCATGAGGACGCGCGTCCGGATCGGGATGCGCTCGAAGGTCCGGCCGTCGACGACGACCGTTCGAGGCTTATGTCCTGCCGGGCTCACGGCCGGTAGAAGTTGATGACGAAGTTGAGGTTGCCGCCGGAGACCCAGAGCCCCACGCCGGCGCGGTCGTAGGCGGGGTTCATCATGTTGACGTAATGCCCGCCCGGGGGGCTCCAGGACTTCTCGCTCTGGAAGAAGCGGACGAGGCTGACCGCCGCATCGCGCGGGTCGGCGAAGTATCGACAGCTGAGGTTCTCCGCCCACCGGTAGCCGGTGTACCCGGCGGCGCGCATGCGGTCGCCGGGGTCGCCGCCGTAGAAGTGCGAGCAGACGCCATTGCTGGCGAGCTTCTTCGCGTACGGTCGGGTGACCCGGTCGCTGATTCCGGCGTCGTAGGCGAGGAGCGGGATCCCGCTGCCGCCGGGACTCGCGCACGACCCGTCGGCGAGGACCAGGCCGCCGCCGCGCGTGCAATTGATCAGCGAGAGCAGGTACTTCTCGGCGGCGAGCCAGGTGCCCGACGTGGGCCGGGTGACCGCGACGGGCTTCGGGGTGGGCGCCGGCTTCGGGGCCGGCCCGGGCGCCGGGGCGTCCGGCTTCGGGGTCGGCGTCGGCTCCGGCTCCGGCTTGGCGACCACGGTGAACCGGGCGGATCGGGCCCGATCGAGCGGGGTTCCGTCAGCGGCGGTGGCCGTCGCCGCCACTCGCAGGATCACGGTTGCCTCGTACGGGAAGCGGGCCTCCGGGTCGAAGACGAGGACCGTGTCGTCCTCGGCGAACGTCACGGTCCCGGCCACGTCCGCCCCGTCGACCTCGACGCCGAAGGCGGCTTTCGTCGAGCGGCGCTCCATCGGCATCGTGAAGCGCACCGAGACCGGCACCTCGCCGCTCACCTCTTCCGTGCCGCTCCGCGGCCGGAAGCGGACCACCGACGGCGCAGCGGTGGTCGTGAACGCCAGGGGATCCGGAGCCGTCACGGCCCCACCGTCCGCGTCGACCACGCTCCCGACCAGCTGGACCGTGTACCGGGTCTTGGCCGCGAGCGCGACGTCGGGCTCCCAGACGAAGTTGTCGGCAACCACCGGATTCGGCCCTTCAGTGCCGTCGGAGGCCACGAGGAGCTGCCCCGCGACCTCCGGCACCATCCGGAAGGAGCGCAGGACGGCGGCGACCGAAACCGGCCGGTCGAAGGAGATCACGATCGCGCTGTCGAGGGCGACCCCGGTCGGAAGCCGGTCGATCGCCGCGAGCCTGCCGGCCGTCGCGGCACGGGTGAGGAAGCCGGCACGGAGCGCGGTGGCGAGGCTTCGTCCCTCGCGGTCGCGGGCCGCGGTGCCGACCGTCACGGTGTAGAGGGTGGCGGGGCGCCAGCTGTCGAGCGGCACCACGGCCACCCGTGTCCCGTCCCCGGACCAGCTGAGCCGAACCTCGGCCGCGGGATCCACCCGAACCGCGCCGGCCACGGAACCCGCGTCCATCGGGGCGTCGAAGTCGACGAAGAACGGCGCGCTGAGCTCGCGCCCGGTCGTGACGGCGGGCCCGAGCGCGCTCGCGGCCAGGGGGGCCTGGGTCGCCGGGGGCGCTCCCACCGTCCCGGCGGGAACCGCGACGGCGGCCGCAAGGACCAGGCTGCCGACGCCGAGCGCCAGCGCGATCCGGGTCGCCGGCCCGCGCCGAAGCGCGGCCGCCAGGTAGATGGCGGCGAAGACGGGCAGGGCGAGAAGGGCGGCTAGCGCGCGACGAACCGGCAACGGGGCTCCTCGTCGATACCCGGGCGCTCGGACGGTGCGAGGCCGATCAGCTGGGGCATGATCCGGGCAACCGTACCACCGCCCCGCAACCCGCGGCAACCACGCCGGTCAGGCGGGCAGGACGAGGGGCTCTCGCGGGAAGCGGGTGAGGCACTCCACGCGCCCGCCCGCCGCGTCGAGCAGGACGAGGTCCTCGATCCGCACGCCGGTCCTCCCGGCGAGATAGACGCCGGGCTCCACCGAGAAGACGGTCGGGCTCGGGAGAGGGTCGTCCGCGGCGGCGCGGGAGAGGCTCGGACGCTCGTGCGTCGCGAGCCCGATCCCGTGGCCGGTCCCATGGCCAAAATGGGCTCCGTGCCCGGCCGCCGCGATCCGGTCGCGCGCCGCGGCGTCGACGGCGCGCCCGGAGGGGAGCGGCCCGCCGCTCGCCACCGCCCGCTCGAGGAGGCGGATCGCCGCCCCCTGGGCACTTGCGACGAGGTCGTAGAGGACGAGATCGCGCTCCTGCGGCGGGCCCACGAAGAGCGTCCGCGTCATGTCGCTCCGGTAGCCCGCGACCTGGGCCCCGAAGTCGAACAACAGGACCCGGCCGGCGCGGACGGGGCGCGGGCCCGGCGATCCGTGCGGCAGGGCGGCCTGCGCCCCGGCCAGGGCGGCGACGTCGAACGCGAGCGCCTCGGCCCCGCCCTCGCGCACCAGGACCTCGAGGCGCCAGGCGAGCGCCCTCTCCGAGACGCCCGGGCGGATCTCGGGAAGGAGGGCGGCGAGGGCGCGGTCCGCGACCGCGGCGGCGGCGGCGATCCGCTCGACCTCCGCGGGCTCCTTCACGGCCCGGAGCTCGTCGATCCAGGGCGCCGCCGGGACGAGCTCCACGTCCGGCGCCGAGGCGCGAAGGCCCTCCCACAGCGCGTGCGGCAGGTCGCCCGCCGGGACCGCGACGCGCCGCGCCCCGATCGAGGCGAGGAGGGACGGCCAGCGGGCCGCGAGGTCGTAGGTGACGTCCTCCACCCGGGCCTCGGGCGCCTCGCGCCGCGCCTGGAGCGTGTAACGCGAATCCGCGAGGACCACGACCTCGCCGGCCGTCACGAGGAAGCGGCCCGAGTGGCCGGCGACCTTCTCCTCGCCCTCCCCGAGAATGACGCCGGTGAGGTAGCGGATCTCCTCGCGCCGGAGCCCGAAGTAGGCGTCGATCCCCTCCCCGGCAAGGCGCCCGCGGAGGCGTCCCAGACGACCCGGCCGCGCCGCACGGTCGGCCTCCTCCCAGGCCCGGAGGCGGCGGGCGGTCGGCGGGGCGGCGAAGTCGGCGGGTACCGGCCCGCGCGCCGCGCTCAGCCTCCGCCGTCCTTCTTGATGTTCCGGAGGTGCTCCGCGTACGTCCTGGCGAAGACCGTCGTCCCCGCCTTCGTCGCGTAGAAGTAGAGGTAGCCGCCGCGGGTGTCGGGCGCGAGGGCCCCGTCGATCGAGGCCACCGTAGGTGTGCTGATCGGGCCCGGCGGCAGACCCTTCGTCGTGTAGGTGTTGTAGGCCGCGAGCCCGGCCGGCACGTCCTTCGGAAGGCTCCCCTCGAACGGTGCCCAGAACGAGTACTCCGGCCAGCGGGCCAGGGAACGCCGGGCCAGCTGGAGCGTGTCGTTGACGTAGAAGATGGTGGGATCCGAGCCCAGGAAGCCGGCCGTCTCGTTGCGCCCGCTCATCCGGTTCGTGAAGACGCCCGCGATCGGCGCCCGCTCGGCGTCGTCGGCCGTCTCGCGCTCCACGAGCGAGGCCAGGGTCAGGACCTCGTGGAACGAGCGGCCCGCGTCCGTCGCGGCCTGGATCCGCTTGGGGCCGACGGTCTCGTAGAACCGGTCGAGCATCTTCCGGACCAGCTCCTCGGCGGTCGTGTCGGGGAGGACGCGATAGGCCCCGGCGGCGAGGTACCCCTCCAGCGTGGCGCCCTTCGGCAGCTCGAGCCACGGATAGTCGGCGAGGAGCTGCTTCGGGGGCTTCTGCACGAGGGCCAGGAAGTCCGCCGCGTCCATCTGGAGGGCCGCGATCTCGTCGGGCCGGGCCTGGATGTAGGCCGCCATCTGCTCCAGGCGAAGGCCGCTCCGGAACTGGAGCAGGAAGGACGGGTCCTTCGCCTCGAGGAGGGTCCCGACGAGCTGGTCCGGGGTCAGGTTCCGGCGCAGCAGGAACGTCCCCGCGGCGAGCTGGCCCGTCACCCCCCGGTCGATCGCGATGAGCAGGAAGGCGCGCCGGTCCCGCAGCAGGCCGTCGTCGACCAGGCGACCGGCGATCCCCGCGGCGGTCTCCCCGGACGCCACCGCGAACTCGACCGGCGTCGTGTCGCTGCTGGCGGGCGCGTTGATGGCCTCTCCGAGGTCCTCGCGCACGAAATCGGCCACGAAGGCCAGCTCGAGCGCCCCGGGGTTGGCGTCCGCGAACCCGACGACCAGGCTCCGGGTCAGCGGGCGGAGCACGGTCCCGAGGGCGAGGAGGACCACCGCGGCGGCAATGCCCACGAAGACGAGGAAGCCGACGAGGCCGGCGCTGCCGCTCCGGCGGCGCCCGCGGGCAACGTCGTGCGCCGAGACCGTCCCGGCCCGGGCCGCCGGACGGCGCGGGGCGGCGCCGGACGTGCCCTCGTCGTCGACGCGACGCGCCATCGGCGGCCGCCGGTCCCCCGGCTCCTCGCCGTCTCGGGGCCCGGCCCCTCCGCGGATCGTCATGCGTCCTCCTGTCTCGTGTCGTCCCCCGGGACCCCGACCCGTTCACCGGGCGCCTCCCGCCGGCGAGCCTGCAGCTCGTCCTCGAGGATCACGGCAGCCGCCTCGCGGTCGATCCTCGCCCGATGCGCCGCGCGCCGGACCGGGCCCGGCGGCCCCCCCGCCCGGCCGCGCCCGGGCGCGCCGACGCGCGATTCGGCGACGTGGCTCGAGAGCCGCTCGTCGCGCAGACGGACCACGAGGCCCGTCTGTTGCGCAATCGCGGCTGCCCATTCTCGCGCCGCGGTCGCCATCGCGCCCTCGGAGCCGCTCATGTCGAGGGGCAGCCCCACGATCACCTCGTCGATCCCGTTGGCCGCCGCGATCCGGGCGAGGGTCTCGGCGTCCGCGGCCGTCGTGCGGCGCCGCGCCAGGGTGGCCAGCGGTCGCGCCCGCTCCTCTCCCGCCTCGGCGACGGCGAGCCCGACGCGGCGCGTCCCGAGGTCGACCCCCAGGAGGCGCGTCACGGGGCTGCGGACGCGGGGGGCGGCCCGCTCTGGCTCGGAGGTGGCGACGTCATCGCCGGCGTGGCCGTCGGCGCTGGCTCGAGCGTCGGCTCGGCCGGCGGCACGCCTTCCACCGTGATCACGAGCCGCCCGTCGATCGTGGTGATCGTCGAGACCCACTCCGGCCAGACGACGATCTCCACGCTCCCGTAGTCCGCGAGGAGCTCGCGGGCGTCGGCCGGCGTCATCCCGCGGACCAGCCCCCGAACCTTCTCGGCGGTGATGTCGCGAACGGCCTCGGCCCGGGCCACGACCGGGTACCGGATCGTCTCGCCCTCCACGATGCCGGGCCCGACCGCGACCCGGAGGGAGCCCTCGCGGAGCTGCATGCCCTCCGGCACGGCCGCAGCGACGCGTGCCGCCGCGATCGCTTCGAGGGGCGTCGGGTCGGCCGCAACCACCGACCCATCGGCGGTGAGGGTCAGGTCGAAGGTGCCGGCCTCCCGGCCCACGATGTCGGCTGATGGCTCGGAAGGCACGGGCTCGCCACGGCGGGCCGTCTCCGGGTACGCCGTCTCATTCGTCGCCAGGCCGGGCGGCGACGAGGCGGCGGCGGTGAGCTGCTCGTCGAGCTGGGCCGTCAGGGCGGCCACCGCCGCCGCCACGTCCTTCGCGACGACCTTCGGAAACTCCTCGCGAATGCCGCCACTCGTCGCGGCGGGGTTCGTGACGAGGACGAGCCCGGGATCGTAGGTGCCCGGCACGACGCGGATGGCGCCCGGCGCGACGTTGCCAACGGGGCCCTTGCGGACGGCGACGACGTCGACGCTCCGCACCTGGCATTTCACGCGCAGGTTGGGCGGAGTCCCCGAGAGAATCGCAACCGGGACCAGGATCCCGTCGCTCGTCGCGAAGCCCACGCCCCCGGCTGTGCGTGCGACCGTGCCGGACGGGATGGTGTACGACCGGCTCGGATCGCAGTTCTGCCACTGGACCGATCCCCTGGCGGGCGCCTCCACGACGCGCTTGCCCGTGGCCTTGAAGGTGCCCGTCGCGGACAGGGGCAGCGTGATCCGGGAGGCCGGGATGGTGGCGGTTGCTGCGTCGGCGACGACGGCGTCGGGATCCGCCGTTCCCGTGAAGACGATCGGGCCGACGGAATCGACCGCGAGCCGGAGGGTGACCGTCGTCGTCGGGAGGAGGACATAGCCGACGGCCGCGCCGGTTCCCGCCACGAGGATGACGGCCAGGACGATGGCGGCAACCAGCGGCCAGCGCCGCCGCGGGGGCGGCCCCGGCCTCCCCGCCGAGAGACCGGTCGACGCGCCGACGGCCGGCCGCGGCCGGGCGCCCTCCCGCAGCGAGCCCGGGACGCCGTCCGGGGGCCGCGCAGCCGGCGGTGAATCGCCAAGGGGCGGGGACGCGATGACCGACGCGCTGGCGGCCACCGCCGGCACCATCGGAGCAGCAGCCGCGACCGTCGGCTCGACCGGCGCCGGCACGACCGGCGCCGGCGCGACCGCCGGCTCGGCGTCGGACTGGCCGCGCGCCTCCCCGTACTCGACCACCGAGGCGAAGGCCGGCAGTCCCGCCGACGCCGCGAGCGCCCGCGTGGACGCCTCCGGGGCCACGATGGCGAGGCGCCGGCTGCGCGACGACGCCTCGCGGGCGAGGAGGCGGAAGTTGATCCGGCTCGTCGCGATCCGCGATCCGGCCGGCAGGACGAGCGCGACGTCGACCTCCTCGGCCGTCCGGATCCGCGCCGCCGCGGTGGTGATCTCGTCGTCGACGTCCAGGTAGACGATCGCCATGCCCGCGCCTACAGCTTCATCGAGCGCAGGACGCGGCGCAGGGCGGCGTCCAGCGGGTCCTGCTCGGCCTGGAGCTCGATGGCCTGGTTGGCCAGCCCCAGCGGCGTCACGTCCTGCTGGTCGACGAGCAGCTGCGTTGCGTCGTCCAGCGACTCGACCATGTCCGGCGCCATGACCGTCACCTCGGGCGGCCGGCTGAACGGGAGGCGCTTCCAGAACGACTCGGCGCGGAGCGCGGCCGCGGTCTCCGGCAGGCGCGATCCACCACCGCAGAGGTAGATCCGCGAGGGCAGCATGTCGCCCCCGCCCAGCTCGTCGAGGACGAGCTCCATGCCGGCCGCCCAGACCGCCACGTCGTCGGCCACGATCGCGGCGATCCGCTCCCGCTCCGCGAGCGCCAGGCCCCGCGCGTAGTCCACCTTGAGCGCCTCCGCCCGCGGGAAGGGCAGGTCCAGGCGATCGGCGAGGGACTTCGTGAAGGCACGCCCGGCAAGCGCGAACATCCGGGTCCCCTCGATCCCGCCGGAGCGCACGAGGGCGACATCGGTGGTGCCGCCGCCGATGTCGACGAAGAGGGCGCCGGCCTGGCGCACCTGCTCCGAGCCGACCAGGCGGGCCACCGCGTAGGGCTCGGCCACGATCTCCAGCAGCTCCAGGTCCAGCTCCGCCGCCACGCTCTCGAGGGCGCCGAGGTGGACGAGCGGGGCAAAGGCGTTGAAGATCCCGATCTTCACGTGGCGACCCTGGAAGCCGACCGGGTTCGTCACCGCGTAGCCGTCGATACCGGCCGACGTGACGGCGGCATGGACCAGGCGGACATCCACGTTCGGGAGGCCGGTCTCCCAGGTGATCGCCCGCTCCGCCTCCTG
>Ga0315290_10003979_pt1 | contig 10635 bp, 2 predicted proteins | sample YL17G12_0_MG_FD_203627 | JGI IMG/M metagenome (GOLD analysis project Ga0315290, IMG submission 203627) | Sediment microbial communities from Yellowstone Lake, YNP, Wyoming, USA - YL17G12_0 | ecosystem: Environmental > Aquatic > Freshwater > Lake > Sediment | place: USA: Wyoming | collected...
CTCCACTGACGGAGAAATCCAGATGGCGTTCTTGCCGCCGTACTCGCCCGACCTGAATCCGGTGGAATACCTGTGGGCATGGCTCAAGCGCCATGCGCTGGCCAACTTCTGCCCCAACAACCTCAATAAACTCAATACCACCGCCCGAGGCAAGCTCAAGAGCGCTCAGCGGCGCCCTTCGATCATCGCCGCGTGCTGGGTTCAGGCTGGGCTGTGGTGATGTCACTATTTACGGAAAGCTCAATAGCGCAACGCAATACCATGAGCCTGCGCGGCAGCAGGCGCCGAAGCGAAACGCGCGAAAGGCGAGGCCGCCTTGGCAGTACCGGCAAGCCCATGGCCATCGGCAGGGGCGCAGCAGGCGATACCGAGAGGCACCGTCTCCTCGCGGGTTGCAGCCAGCGGCCTGGTTCAGGCTCAGATCAGCGGCTGGTGCCGGTTGTCGTCGATCGGCAGCAAGCTGCGGTCGATGCCTGCTGGCGCTAACGCAGCGGCACTCGGCGTCGTCGTGCCGCCTGCCGCCGCACCGCTTGCATGCCAGCTCGGCAGCAGCTCGGCCGCCGGTGCAACCAGCAGTTCGTCGAGCCTGGGCGCTGCGGCCTGCACCGTGCTGTCCTTCGCAAACCAGACGTCGGCCATTGCATGCTGCGTGCCGTCGGCTCCGGTGTAGCTCGACACCAGGCCCAGCAGGTTGCCGTGGTCGACCTCGGTGCCGACCAATCCCTTCAAATCGAGGGAGACGACGCCGAACTCGGCCAGGCTGTGCAGTTCACCGGCGTCGGTCTTGGCGTCGACGTTGGCATCGACCCAGAGCTGCAGCTTCGCGAAGTTCGCATCCGCGGCGGACAGGATGCCGTCGCCGTTGCTGTCCAGCAAGGCCATCGCGGCGTAGCCGTTGCCTGCGCGCGTGCCGTCGGCGCGTTGCGTGGCCACGCCGAACAGTTCGGTGCCGTCGCCGATCTTGCCGTCGCGATTGCGGTCCATCACGAGCAAGCCGTCGCCGGCCGAGGCCCAGCCTACTTTGTGCACATTGCCGGTTGCGTTCAGGTCGAACATCACGCCGTTCGCCGCCGCCGTGGTGCGCACGCCGTTGCCGTCCAGATCGAGCACGATCGGCGTGGCGAGGAACCAGGCGTCGATCTGCGGCGCCGTCATCGCACTGATGTCCTGGCTTTCGAACGCGCTGACTTGTGTCATCGACATCGCCGCGATGTCGACGGTCTGCAACCCGGCGATCTGATCGGTGGTCAGCGCCACGATCTGGTCCGTCGTCAACGACGCTGCCTGCCCCGTCGTCAGCGCCGTGATCTGGGTCGTGCTCAGCGCCTGGAACTGATCGGTCGTGATGGCCACGATCTGCTGCGTCGTCATCGCCTGCCAGGCTGACGTGGAGATGGCGTGCAGGTCGGCAGTTTCGAGCGACGCGATTTGGGCCGTCGTCAGCCCCGCGGCCTGGGCCGTGGTGAGCGCAGCAAACTGCGTCGTGCTCAGCGCGTTCAGGTCTTCCGTGGTCAACCCAGCGACCTGGGCCGTGGTCAATGCCGCGACCTGGCCCGTGGTGAGCGCGGCCATCTGGTCGGAGCTCAGCGCAGCGAGCTGGTCGCTGTTCAGTGCACGAAGTGCGGCGCTGCTCAGCGCGCGCAGGTCGGCGCTCTCGAGCACCGGGATCTGATCGGTGTTCAGTGCTGCGGCCTGGCTCGTGCCCAGCGCGGCGTATTGCGCCGTGCTCAGCGCGCGCAGGTCGTCGCTGCCCAGACCCGTGATCTGCGCCGGCGTCAGCGCCGCCACCTGGGCCGTGGTCAGCGCCGCGAACTGCGCCGTGCCCAGGGCGTTGAGGTGATCACTGACCATACTGGCCAACTGCGCCGTGGTCAGCACCGAGACCTGCGCCGTGCTCAGCGCGCCGATGTTGTCGGAGCTCAGTGCCACGAGCTGGTCGCTGCTCAAAGCGCGCAGTGCGGCGCTGCTCAGCGCGCGCAAGTCGGCGCTTTCCAGGGCACCGATCTGGGCCGTCGTCAGCCCCGCGGCCTGGGCCGTGGTGAGCGCAGCAAACTGCGTCGTGCTCAGCGCGTTCAGGTCTTCCGTGGTCAACCCAGCGACCTGGGCCGTGGTCAATGCCGCGACCTGGCCCGTGGTGAGCGCAGCCATCTGGTCGGAGTTCAGGGAAGCGAGTTGGTCGCTGTTCAGTGCGCGCAGTGCGGCGCTGCTCAGCGCGCGCAGGTCGGCGCTCTCGAGCGCCGGGATCTGATCCGTGCTCAATGCCGCGACCTGGTTCGTGCCCAGCGCGGCGTATTGCGCCGTGCTCAGCGCGCGCAGGTCGTCGCTGCCCAGACCCGTGATCTGCGTCGGCGTGAGCGCCGCCACCTGGGCCGTGGTCAGCGCCGCGAACTGCGCCGTGCCCAGGGCGTCGAGCAGCGCGGTGAGGTCGCTATTGTCCAGACTGGCCACTTGTACCGCGGTCAGCGCCGATACTTGCGCGCTGCTGAACGCGCCGATGTTGTCGGAGCTCAGGGCATCGAGCTGGGCGGTGCTCCAGGCGCGCAGTGCGGCGCTGCTCAGCGCGCGCAGGTCGGCGCTTTCCAGGGCACCGATCTGGCCCGTCGTCAGCCCCGCCGCCTGCGCGCTGGTGAGCGCAGCAAACTGCGTCGTGCCGAGCGCGTTCAGGTCTTCCGTGGTCAACCCCGCGACCTGGGCCGTGGTCAATGCCGCCACCTGGCCGGTGGTGAGCGCGGCCATCTGGTCGGAGCCCAGCGCAGCGAGCTGGTCGCTGGTCAGTGCACGCAGTGCGGCGCTGCTCAGCGCGCGCAGGTCGGCGCTCTCGAGTACCGGGATCTGGTCCGTGCTCAGTGCCGCGGCCTGGCTCGTGCCCAGCGCGGCGTATTGCGCCGTGCTCAGCGCGCGCAGGTCGTCGCTGCCCAGACCCGTGATCTGTGCCGGCGTCAGCGCCGCCACCTGGGCCGTGGTCAGCGCCGCAAACTGCGCCGTGCCCAGGGCGTTGAGGTCGTCACTGCCCAGGCTCGCGAGCTGTGCCGTGGTCAGCACGGATACTTGCGCGGTGCTGAGCGCGCTGATGTTGTCGGAGCTCAAGGCATCGAGCTGGGCGGTGCTCCAGGCGCGCAGTGCAGCGCTGCTCATCGCGCGCAGGTCGGCGCTCTCCATGGCACCGATCTGGTCCGTCGTCAGCACCGCCGCCTGGGCCGTGGTGAGCGCCGCAAACTGGGTCGTGGTGAGCGCGTTCAGGTCTTCCGTGGTCAACCCCGCGACCTGGGCCGTGGTCAATGCCGCCACCTGGCCTGTCGTGAGCGCTGCCATCTGGTCGGAGCTCAGCGCAGCGAGCTGGTCGCTGTTCAGTGCGCGCAGTGCGGCGCTGCTCAGCGCACGCAGGTCGGCGCTCTCGAGTACCGGGATCTGGTCCGTGCTCAGTGCCGCGGCCTGGCTCGTGCCCAGCACGGCGTATTGCGCCGTGCTCAGCGCGCGCAGGTCGTCGCTGCCCAGACCCGTGATCTGCGCCGGCGTCAGCGCCGCGACCTGCGCCGTGGTCAGCGCTGCGAACTGGGCCGTGCCCAGGGCGTTGAGGTCGTCACTGCCCAGGCTCGCGAGCTGTGCCGTGGTCAGCACGGATACTTGCGCGGTGCTCAGCGCGCCGATGTTGTCGGAGCTCAAGGCATCGAGCTGGGCGGTGCTCCAGGCGCGCAGTGCAGCGCTGCTCATCGCGCGCAGGTCGGCGCTCTCCATCGCACCGATCTGGTCCGTCGTCAGCACCGCCGCCTGGGCGCTGGTAAGCGCAGCAAACTGCGTCGTGCTCAGCGCGTTCAGGTCTTCCGTGGTCAGCCCCGCGACCTGGGCCGTGGTCAATGCCGCCACCTGGCCTGTCGTGAGCGCAGCCATCTGGTCGGAGCTCAGCGCAGCGAGCTGGTCGCTGTTCAGTGCGCGCAGTGCGGCGCTGCTCAGCGCGCGCAGGTCGGCGCTCTCGAGCACCGGGATCTGATCCGTGCTCAGTGCCGCGGCCTGGCTCGTGCCCAGCGCGGCGTATTGCGCCGTGCTCAGCGCGCGCAGGTCGTCGCTGCCCAGACCCGTGATCTGTGCCGGCGTCAGCGCCGCCACCTGGGCCGTGGTCAGCGCCGCAAACTGGGCCGTGCCCAGGGCGTTGAGGTCGTCACTGCCCAGGCTCGCAAGCTGTGCCGTGGTCAGCACAGATACTTGCGCGGTGCTCAGCGCGCCGATGTTGGCGGAGCTCAAGGCATCGAGCTGGGCGGTGCTCCAGGCGCGCAGTGCAGCGCTGCTCATCGCGCGCAGGTCGGCGCTCTCCATCGCACCGATCTGGTCCGTCGTCAGCACCGCCGCCTGGGCGCTGGTAAGCGCAGCAAACTGCGTCGTGCTCAGCGCGTTCAGGTCTTCCGTGGTCAGCCCCGCGACCTGGGCCGTGGTCAATGCCGCCACCTGGCCTGTCGTGAGCGCAGCCATCTGGTCGGAGCTCAGCGCAGCGAGCTGGTCGCTGTTCAGTGCGCGCAGTGCGGCGCTGCTCAGCGCGCGCAGGTCGGCGCTCTCGAGCACCGGGATCTGATCCGTGCTCAGTGCCGCGGCCTGGCTCGTGCCCAGCGCGGCGTATTGCGCCGTGCTCAGCGCGCGCAGGTCGTCGCTGCCCAGACCCGTGATCTGTGCCGGCGTCAGCGCCGCCACCTGGGCCGTGGTCAGTGCCGCGAACTGCGCAGTGCCCAGGGCGTTGAGGTGATCACTGACCATACTGGCCACCTGTGCCGTGGTCAGCACCGAGACCTGCGCCGTGCTCAGCGCGCCGATGTTGTCGGAGCTCAAGGCATCGAGCTGGGCGGTGCTCCAGGCGCGCAGTGCAGCGCTGGTCAGCGCGCGCAGGTCGGCGCTTTCCAGGGCACCGATCTGGTCCGTCGTCAGCCCCGCGGCCTGGGCCGTGGTCAGCGCGGCAAACTGCGTCGTGCCCAGTGCGTTCAGGTCTTCCGTGGTCAGCCCCGCGACCTGAACCGTGGTCAATGCCGCCACCTGGCCGGTGGTGAGCGCTGCCATCTGGTCGGAGTTCAATGCGGCGAGTTGGTCGCTGTTCAGTGCGCGCAGTGCGGCACTGCTCAGCGCACGCAGGTCGGCGCTCTCGAGCACCGGGATCTGATCCGTGCTCAATGCCGCGGCCTGGCTCGTGCCCAGCGCGGCGTATTGGGCCGTGCTCAGCGCGCGCAGGTCGTCGCTGCCCAGACCCGTGATCTGTGCCGGCGTCAGCGCCGCCACCTGCGCCGTCGTCAGCGCCGCAAACTGCGCCGTGCCCAGGGCGTTGAGGTCGTCACTGCCCAGGCTCGCGAGTTGCGCCGTGGTCAGCACCGAGACCTGCGCCGTGCTCAGCGCGCCGATGTTGTCGGAGCTCAAGGCATCGAGCTGGGCGGTACTCCAGGCGCGCAGTGCAGCGCTGCTCATCGCGCGCAGGTCGGCGCTCTCCATGGCACCGATCTGGTCCGTGGTCAGCCCCGCCGCCTGGGCGCTGGTGAGCGCGGCAAACTGCGTCGTGCTCAGCGCGTTCAGGTCTTCCGTGGTCAACCCAGCGACCTGGGCCGTGGTCAATGCCGCCACCTGGCCGGTGGTGAGTGCGGCCATCTGGTCGGAGTTCAGCGCAGCCAGCTGGTCACTGTTCAATGCGCGCAGTGCAGCGCTGCTCAGCGCACGCAGGTCAGCGCTCTCAAGCATCGGGATCTGATCCGTGCTCAGTGCCGCGGCCTGGCTCGTGCCCAGCGCGGCGTATTGCGCCGTGCTCAGCGCGCGCAGGTCGTCGCTGCCCAGACCCGTGATCTGGGACGGCGTCAGCGCCGCCACCTGGGCCGTGGTCAGCGCCGCGAACTGCGCCGTTCCCAGCGCGTTGAGGTGATCACTGACCAGGCTCGCCACCTGTGCTGTGGTCAGCACCGCAACCTGCGCGGTCCTGAGCGCAGCAATGTTGTCGGAGCTCAAGGCACCGAGCTGGTCGCTGCTCAAAGCGCGCAGTGCGGCGCTGCTCATGGCGCGCAGGTCGGCGCTTTCGATGGCACCGATCTGTTCCGTCGTCAGCCCCGTCGCCTGAACGCCGGTGAGCACCGCAAACTGCGCCGTGCTCAGATCCACGATCTGCTGGGTCGTCAGGCCCGAAATCGCCGCAGCGGTGAACGCGGTCAGGTCGGAGCTGCCCAGGTGCGCCAGCTGCGCCGTTGACAACGCCCCGGTCTGGCTGCTGGTGAGCGCCGCGATCTGCGCAGTCGACAGCGCGTCGAGGTCGGCGTTGTCCAGGGTCGCGAGCTCCACTGCGCTCAGCGATGCGATCTGGCTCGTCGTCAGCGCTGCGAGTTGCTGCGTCGCCAATGCGTCGAACTGCGCGCTCGACAGAACCGCCAACAACGCCGTGCCCAGCGCTCGCACGTCGGCACTGCCGAGCGCGCCGAGCTGGGCCTCGGTCAGGCCCGGTGCCTGCGCGGCGCCAAGCGTGGCGATCTGGCGCGTCACGAATGCACCGAAATCGTCACTCGTCAGGCTCGCAATCTGCTGCGTCGTCAGCGCCGCGATCTGCTGCGTCGTCAGCGCCACCAGTTGTGCGCTGCTCAAAGCGTCGACCTGCGCCGTGCTCAGCGCCCGAATCGCGGCGCTGCCCAGGACGCGAAGATCGGCGCTCTCGATGTTTGGGATCTGATCTGTGGTCAAGGCCTCGACCTGCTGCGTCGTCAGGGCGCCGAACTGCGCCGTGGTCAACGCGCGCAAGTCGTCGCTGGTCAGCGCTGCCACCTGGCTCGGCAACAGGCTGGCGATCTGGTTCGTCGCCAGCGCGCCGATTTGGCGCGAACTCAAGGCGTCGATCTGGGCGCTGGACAAGGACTGCAGTGCGTTCGGGCCGAGCGCACGCAGATCCTGGGTCTCGATGACCGCCATCTCCGCTTCGTCCAGCGTTGCCAGCTGCGCGCTGTTCAGCGTGCCGAATTGTGCGCTCGTGAGCGCCACCAGTTGGGCGCTGCCGAAAGCGTTGAAGTCATCGCTGCTCAGGTTTTCAATCGCCTGTGTCGTCAGCGCGGCGACCTGGGCCGTGCTGAGCGCTGCCATTTGCTGCGAGGTGAGGGCGTCGATCTGTGCCGTGCTCCAGGCGCGCATCGGCGCCAGGCCCATCGCGCGCAGGTCGGCGCTTTCCAGCATCGGGATCTGGTCGGTACTGAGTGCCGCGGCCTGGCCCGTGGCCAGCGCTGCGTATTGCGCCGTGCCCAGCGCACGCAGATCGTCGCTGCCCAGACCGGTGATCTGCGCCGGCGTCAGCGCCGCCACCTGGGCCGTGGTCAGCGCCACGAACTGCGCCGTGCCCATGGCGTTCAGGTGATCACTGACCAGACTGGCCACCTGTGCCGTGGTCAGCGCCGAGACCTGCACCGTGCTCAGCGCGCCCATGTTGTCCGAGATCAATGCCGCCAGCTGGTCGGTGCTCCAGGCGCGCAGCGCGGCGCTGCTCAGCGCGCGCAGGTCGGCGCTTTCCAGGGCACCGATCTGGTCCGTCGTCAGCCCCGCCGCCTGGGCGCTGGTGAGCGCAGCAAACTGCGTCGTGCCGAGCGCGTTCAGGTCTTCCGTGGTCAACCCCGCGACCTGGGCCGTGGTCAATGCCGCGACCTGGCCGGACGTGAGCGCTGCCATCTGGTCGGATGTCAACGCCGCGAGTTGGTCCCTGCTCAGTGCGCGCAGGGCAGCGCTGCTCAGCGCACGCAGGTCGGCGCTTTCGAGCACCGGCATCTGATCCGTGCTGAGTGCCGCGACCTGGCTCGTGCCGAGCGCGGCGTAGTGCGCCGTGCTCAGCGCGCGCAGGTCGGCGCTGCCCAGACCCGCGATCTGCGCCGGCGTGAACGCCGCCACCTGGGCCGTGCTCAACACCGCGAACTGCGCCGTGCCCAGCGCGTTGAGCAAGGCGTTGAGGTCGTCACTGACCAAACTGGCCATCTGTGCCGTGGTCAGCGCCGATACCTGCGCGGTGCTGAGCGCGCTGATATTGTCGGAGCTCAAGGCATCGAGTTGAGCGGTGCTCAAGGCGCGCAATGCGGCGCTGCCCAGGGCGCGCAGGTCGGCGCTTTCCATGGCTTCGATCTGGCGCGTCGTCAGCGCCGCCGCCTGGGCCGGGGTAAGCGCCCCAAACTGCGTCGTGCCGAACGCGTTCAGGTCCTCCGTCGTCAACGCCGCGACCTGGGCCGTGCTCAATGCCGCCACCTGGCCGGTACTGAGCGCGGCCATCTGGTCGGAGTTCAGTGCCGCGAGCTGGTCGCTGTTCAGTGCGCGCAGTGCATCGCTGCTCAGCGCGCGCAAGTCGACGCTTTCCAAAGCTGCGACCTGCTGCGTCGTCAGCGCGCGCAGTTGCTGGCTCGACAGCGCCGCGAACTGGGCCGTGCCGAGCGCATTCAGTCCGTCGCTCGACAGCCCGGCAAGCAGCACGGACGTCAAAGCCCTGACCTGTGCCGTCGTGAACGCAGCAAGCTGGGCGCTCGAGAGTGCAGCCAGGTCGGCCGAGACGAGGGCGGCGACCACGCTCGTCGCCAGCGCCGCAACCTGGGCCACGCCGAGAACGGCCAGTTGCGCGGTGCCGAGTGCATCGATCTGCGCGCTGCTCATGGCGCGCATGGCGCCGCTGTTGAGCGCCGCGAGGTCCGCGCTTTCGAGCGCAGCCATCTGCAGCGTTGTTATCGCGCTCGCCTGCGCCGGGCTGAAGATGGCGAATTGCAACGCGCTCAACGCGTTGAGCTGGTTCGTGCTCATCGCTGCAATTTGCGCCGACGTGAGCGCACGCACCTGCTCGTCGGTGAGCGGGCTGCCGCCCGAGGCCTGGTTGCTGCTCTGCAAGAGCTGCCCGAGCCAACCCTTGCCGACATTGAAAGCGGTGACGCTCGGCAGCAACCCTGTCAGCGATATCTTCATCTACCCGCCTGATTCAGCTTGAGGGCTCTTCTCGGCGTCGGATTCGGCCGTGAGCAGCGCCACCCGCTTGTTGCGGGTGGCGCTGCCTCAGGCTCAGATCAGCGGCTGGTGCCGGTTGTCGTCGATCGGCAGCAGGCTGCGATCGATGCCTGCTGGCGCTACCTCAGTCGCACTCGGCGTCGTCGTGCCGCTTGCCGCCGCACCGCTTCCATGCCAGCTCGGCAGCAGCTCGGCCGCCGGTGCAACCAGCAGTTCGTCGAGCCTGGGCGCTGCGGCCTGCACCGTGCTGTCCTTCGCAAACCAGACGTCGGCCATTGCATGCTGCGTGCCGTCGGCTCCGGTGTAGCTCGACACCAGGCCCAGCAGGTTGCCGTGGTCGACCTCGGTGCCGACCAATCCCTTCAAGTCGAGCGAGACGACGCCGAACTCGGCCAGGCTGTGCAGTTCACCGGCGTCGGTCTTGGCGTCGACGTTGGCATCGACCCAGAGCTGCAGCTTCGCGAAGTTCGCATCCGCCGCGGACAGGATGCCGTCGCCGTTGCTGTCTTGCAAGGCCAGCGCGGCGTAGCCGTTGCCGGCGCGCGTGCCGTCGGCGCGTTGCGTGGCCACGCCGAACAGTTCGGTGCCGTCGCTGATCTTGCCGTCGCGATTGCGGTCCATCACGAGCAAGCCGTCGCCGGCCGAGGCCCAGCCCACTTTGTGCACATTGCCGGTTGCGTTCAGGTCGAACATCACGCCGTTCGCCGCCGCCGTGGTGCGCACGCCGTTGCCGTCCAGATCGAGCATGATCGGCGTGGCGAGGAACATGGCGTCGATCTGCACCGTCGTCATCGCACCGATGTCCGCGCCTTCGAACGCGCTGATTTGTGTCATCGACATCGCCGCGATGTCGACGGTCTGCAACCCGGCGATCTGATCGGTGGTCAGCGCCACGATCTGGTCCGTCGTCAACGACGCTGCCTGCGCCGTCGTCAGCGCCGTGATCTGGGTCGTGCTCAGCGCCTGGAACTGATCGGTCGTGATGGCCACGATCTGCTCCGTCGTCATCGCCTGCCAGGCTGATGTGGAGATGGCGCGCAGGTCGGCAGTTTCGAGCGAGGCGATCGCGGCCGTCGTCAGGTGCGATATCTGGGCACTCGTCATGAACGAGAACTGCGCTGGGGTGAAGGCATTCAGATCGTCGGAAGCCAACCCCGCGAGTTGCGAGGTGGTCAGGTTGATGACCTGGCCACCCAGCGCGGTCAGTTGCGCCGTCGTCAGCTCGCCCAGTTGCGCGTCGGTCAATGCACGCAGTGATGTCGACGTGAGGGCGCGCAGATCGGCGCTCTCGATCGAGGAGATCTGATCCGTCGTGATCGCCACCGCCTGCGCCGTCGACAGCGCCGCATAGTGGGCGGTCGTCAGCGCCGTCAGGTCGTCGGTTGTCATCGAGGCGATCTGGGTCGGCGTGAGTGCCGCCACCTGGGCCGTGGTCAGCGCCGCGAATTGCGCCGTGCCCAGGGCGTTGAGGTCGTCACTGCCCATGCTCGCAAGCTGTGCCGTGGTCAGCACAGATACTTGCGCGGTGCTCAGCGCGCCGATGTTGTCGGAGCTCAAGGCATCGAGCTGGGCGGTGCTCCAGGCGCGCAGTGCAGCGCTGCTCATCGCGCGCAGGTCGGCGCTCTCCATCGCACCGATCTGGTCCGTCGTCAGCACCGCCGCCTGGGCGCTGGT
>Ga0315290_10003980_pt1 | contig 10635 bp, 5 predicted proteins | sample YL17G12_0_MG_FD_203627 | JGI IMG/M metagenome (GOLD analysis project Ga0315290, IMG submission 203627) | Sediment microbial communities from Yellowstone Lake, YNP, Wyoming, USA - YL17G12_0 | ecosystem: Environmental > Aquatic > Freshwater > Lake > Sediment | place: USA: Wyoming | collected...
GCGATCTCGCTCATCCCCTGCTGCCGCGCGGCGTCCGGGTGGCCAACGACGTTCGCGTGGGCCCGGCGGGCCGGTTCCTGTTTGTCACCGGGTCGAACATGTCCGGCAAGAGCACCCTGCTGCGCGCGCTGGGCGTCAACGTGGCGCTGGCCGACGCCGGCGGTCCGGTCTGCGCGTCGTGGCTGCGGATGCCACGGGTCGAACTGCGCACGATGATGCGGGTGCAAGACTCGCTCGAGCTCGGCGTCTCGTACTTCATGGCATCGCTCAACCGGTTGCGACGGGTGATTGCCCCAGCCGCGGCCGACGGTGCCGACCCGCCGGTGCTCCTCTATCTGCTCGACGAGATTCTCCAGGGAACCAACACCGCCGAGCGGCAAATCGCCGTCAGGACTATCCTCCGGCACCTGCTCGCGCGATCGGCGATCGGCGCTCTGACCTCGCACGACGTGTCCCTGGCCGAGGCCGACGACATCGGGTCGGCAGCCGACGCCGTCCACTTCACGGAGGCGGTTGACGGCGCCGACCAGACCGCCCGGCTGTCGTTCGACTACCGCCTCCGCCCAGGCGTCGCCACGTCGCGCAATGCCCTCAAGCTGATGCGGATCATCGGCCTGGACGCCGCCGACCAGTGACACCTGTCCCGCGAGCCGACGCGGCCTTTAGAACCGGAAGGTGAGCCCCGCCAGAAGGCGGTTGTCCCGGTAGTTCGTATCCTGGGTGTGATCGAACACGATAAGGATGGACGAGGCCCTCGAGACGTGGAAGATCGCGGTTCCGCCAAAACGTCTGGTTCTCGGCCGGTTTTCGATCACGATGCCGGACGACTGGACGTAGCGCAGTACTGACAGCGATGAGGTGAACTCTCCCGACACATAGACGCGCGGGGAGAGGTTGCGGCCGATCGACGCATACCAGGAGTCGTACGACGGACTGGTGCCGCCGCTGTACCGATAGTCGGACACCTGGACGTCGAGGCCTGTCTTCAGGAGATTCGAGGAGGAGAGGCCGAACGACACGCGGGAGACCGGGTCGGTCGCGTTGCCGTTCTTGTCTTGTGAGTAGCCGCCGAACAACCGCATGTTCTTCGCGACTTCCAGTGTCACCCGGCCGCCGATCGATTCGAACAGGAACCCGTCCAGCGACTTTGCGGGCACGGGCCGGCCGTTGAGGATATCGTCGGTAATCGACCTGAAATCGATGGACTGGCCGCGATGGTATGTCAGCTGCAGGTCGACCTTGTTCGACGGCGACGCGTGCGCGTTGACGAAGAAATACCCGATGCCGGGCTGTCCCTGTCCGCCAGCGCCGCCCAGATTGATCTCGGCCGCCTGATAGAGAAAGAACCGGTGTCCCGCCGGGACGAAGTTGGTGATCGTGACCACCGATCGTTCGGTCAGGCTCTGATTCCGCACCGTCACGTAGCCGACGACGTGCTTCTGGGCGCCATTGCCGTCGATGGCGAGGAAGCCGCCGTATTTCGTGATGTCTGGCGCGTACCCGAGTTCGAGGTTCTTCGGTTCGAGCCCGCCAAACACGGCGGCACGCCAGCGCAGGCCCCGGGTCTTCCTGACCTGGCGGAGTTCGAAGAGCCCGCCGGCCACCGCACCGAGCCCCCCCAGATCGGTCAGCCACATCTGGCCGGCTTTGACGAACCAGCGGCCCCCCGCCAGTCCCTGCGCGACGTACGCGTCGTAGATCGACACGCGTTGGCTGCGCCCTTCGGAAGACGGATACGCGGCGAATCTCACGTTGAGGCCGTACTCGAACCCGCCGTTGGCATGACGCGCGGATTCGGCCGCGATCGACGTGGACAGTTCGCTGAATGTTGAGGAATCGCCGCCGTCAATCGGCGTTGTGGTGGCGCCGTGGGCGAAAAATGAGACGCGAGCCCAGCGGGGTAAGTCCTGGGCCTGGGCGAAGGCTGGCGCCGTGGTTCCAGCCACGGCCATCGCCAGCGCGCACACCGTGATGAGTATTCGCCAAGGCATGGGGCGCCCTCTCATGCCGCCCCCCGTGGATGGCACGAGTAACAGGCAGCCGAGTCGTACCGGTAACCCGCCCGGCCCGAGTGGCTGCTGTCGATCGTGGCCTTGACGTGGCACGTCAGGCACGTGAAGACCTTGTAGTTGTTTGGATCGTTGTGGCAGGCCGAGCACACGTTGCCCGCGTGCCTGCCAGTTGTGATCGGGAACCACGTGTGGTTGAAGACGGCCTGCGTCCACGCCGTGTCCGTGTACTTGTGACATGAGTCACAGGTCGTGGGGAAGCCGGCGGCCAGATGGTTGGGATTCCGGGAGTTCGTGTAGTCGGTCTGGTGGCACGGGTAGCACGTGCGCAGCGTGCCCCTGTAGACGTTGTTCTTGTGACAGTCGGTGCAGGCAGCCGTCAGATGGCGGCCGGCCAGCACGAAGAATTGATTGTGATCAAACGACGCCGTCCACGTCGCCGAACTGGCGCTATGGCACGAATTGCACGTGGTCGAGAATCCGGCGGCCGCATGATTGGGATTGGTGGTGCGATCGTAGTCGGTCTTGTGGCAACCCACACAGTCGCGCGGCGTCCCTCTGTAGACATTGTTGACGTGGCACGCAACGCACGGCTGGGTCGTGTGGACGCCGACCAACGGAAAGATGCCCGTGTGGCTGAAGCTCGACGTCCACGTTGCTGCAGTGGCGTTGTGGCAGGTGTCGCAGGTGGTCGGGAAGCCGGCCGCCGCATGACTGGGACTGGTCGTGCGGTCGTAGTCGGTCTTGTGGCAACCCACACAATCGCGCCGCGTGCCTCTGTAGATATTGTTGACGTGGCAGGCCGTGCAGGCCTGGGTCGTGTGGACGCCGACCAGCGGGTAGATAGCCGTGTGGCTGAAGCTGGCGGTCCATGACGCCGCAGTGGCGCTGTGACACGTGTCGCACGTAGTCGAGAATCCGGCGGCCGCATGATTGGGATTGGCTGTGCGGTCGTAGTCGGTTCTGTGGCACCCGACGCACGCGCGCGGCGTGCCCTGGTACACGTTATTGATGTGGCAACTCGCGCACGCCTGCGTCGCGTGGACGCCGACCAGCGGGAACGTCAAGTGAGTGACGCTGGCGGTCCATATGGCCGAACTGGGGCTGTGGCACGAGTCGCAGGTGGTCGAGAAGCCGGCGGCCGCATGATTGGGTCTGGTGGTGCGGTCGTAGTCGGGTTTGTGGCAGCCGACACACGTGCGCGGCGTGCCCTGGTAAACGTTGTTGACGTGGCAGCTCGAGCAGGCCTGGGTCGCGTGGATCCCGACCAGCCGGAAGACGGAGGCGTGATTGAAGCTGGCGGTCCATGCCGGAGAACTGGCACTGTGGCACGCGTTACACGTCGTCGGGTAGCCGGCGGCCGCATGATTGGGCCTGGTGGTGCGGTCGTAGTCGGTCTTGTGACATCCCACGCAGTCGCGCGGCGTGCCCTTGTAGATGTTGTTGACGTGGCAGGTCGCGCAGGCTTGCGTCGCGTGGACGCCGGTCAGCGGGTACACGGCCGTGTGATTGAAACTTGCGGTCCACGTCGCCGATGTCACGCTATGACACGAATCGCAGGTGGTTGGGAACCCGGCCGCCGCGTGATTGGGTTTGGCCGTGCGGTCGTAGTCGGTCTTGTGGCACCCGATGCAGGTGCGCGGCGTGCCCTGGTAGACACCGTTCTTGTGGCATGAGGCGCACGGTTGCGCCTTGTGCGTGCCGACCAGCTGGAACGTCGAATGCGAGAACGTCGCCTGGGACCAGGCGGCCTGCGAGGGGCGGTGACACAACTCGCACGTCGTCGGGAAGCTGGCGGCCGCGTGGTTTGGCGACGCCGTGGAGCGGTACTGCTCCGCGTGACACGAGTAGCACGTCACGCCGCCGGCCGAGAAGGTCGCGTTCTTGTGGCAGCCAACGCAGCCAAGGGTGCGGTGGACGGGGCTGAGCACCACGCCGGTGGCCGTGCCGTGGTTCCAGTTGACGGCCATCCATGACACCGGGCGATGGCACTTCTCGCAGTCGATCCCGAGCCGCGTCTGGTAGCGATCGTCCTGCCGGCGAATCCAGTGGCAGTCGTGGCACCGCGTCGGCGTCCCTCGAATGACGCCATTCCAATGGCACGCGGCACATGCCGTCTCGAGGTGCCGCCCTTCGAGCTTGAATGCCGCTGTCTTGTGGAACGCGCGTGACACGGTCCGCCACGCGTTCGGGGTGTGGCAGGTCTCGCACGTCGTCCCAAGCGCGCCGCGGTGCTGGTCCGCGTGGCAGTTGAGGCAGGCCAGCCCGACCTTGTAGCGGACCGTCGTGCCGCTCCCCGCGGGATACTTGAATTGCTGGGGCTTGTGACACTCCGCGCACTTCAGCGTGGCGTGCTTGCCGATCACTACCGCCGCCGCCCCCTTCGCATGCTTGTATGTCGCCAGCGTGAAGGTCGTCGGCGTATGGCAGGTTTCGCAGGCGGCGCCCAACTGGCCGAGATGTTGATCCTTGTGACACGACGCGCACGTCGAGGGCAGGGGTTTCAGCCTGATGGCGGTTCCAGGCCCGGCCGGGAACGTCCCGGTTTCGGGCTTGTGGCATTTGCGGCACTCGACTGTCTGGTGGCGGCCGGTGAGCTGGTAGCTCGCCCTGGAATGCGCAAACGTGATGGCCGCGAAATTGGCCGCATCAATCTTGTGGCACGTTTCGCACGCCGCGCCAACCTGACCCAGATGCACATCGGCGTGACACGAGGCACAGGCGGTCGTGAGGGTCTTGAACGTCCAGCTGGCGACGGGCGCGTCGGGGCGTCTCGGCGCGCCGGGGGGCTGGACGACGTGACAACTCGCGCACGGCACCGAGGTGTGCCTGCCGCCGAAGAACTCGGGGATTCGCGGGTGGACGTATTGTGGCAAACGGAACGCGGCCGGGGTGTGGCACGTCTCGCACGTCTGTCCGAGCTGGCCCTTGTGAATGTCGGTGTGGCACGACAGGCATGTGGTCGAGAGTCCCCGGAAGTCGACGTCTCTGGCCGGCGTCGCCTTGCCGATCGCCACGCCCTTGTGACACTTCACGCAGGCCAGCGGTTCGTGCTTGCCCGTCAGCGGGAACTTCGTGCCCTTCGCATGGTCAAACTTCGCTCGGCCGAACAGCGACTCCGTGTGACACGCGCCGCAATCCTGCTTGAACGTGCCCTTGTGCGGGTCCTGATGGCATCTGGAACACTTGTCGAAGGCCAGCACCTGCTGCTTGGGCGGCTTCGTGTGGCACTTCACGCACGCGAGTTCGGCGTGCTTCCCCTTCAGCGGAAACGCCGCCTTGGCATGATCGATCTTCTGCGTCTTCCACGCGTCGAACACGTGGCACGAACGGCAGTCGGTGCCGAGGTTCTGCCGGTGCGGGCTCTTGTGGCAGTCGGTGCACTGCGCGAATTTCACGCCCTTGTAGATCTTGCTGACGTGGCATTTCTCGCACGCGACGCGCTGGTGCGCCCCGACGAGCACAAAGGCTGCCGTTGAATGGTCAAAGCGCGTCTTGGCGTCCTTGAACGCCGCCGTCATGGAGTGGCAGGTGACACAGGTCGGCCCCAGCGTGCCGTTGTGAATATCCTTATGGCAACCGGTGCAGGTGGGGGACAGAGCCAGAAACGAGCGCGTCTTGTGACACTTGTCGCACGTGCTGGCGATCGCTTTGTGCCGCCCGTCGAGCGGAAATCCCGCATCTCTTCCGTGGTCGAATGTCTTGAGGTCGAACGGACGCAGGTCGGCATCGGCACCCTTATGCTCGACGTGGCATCCGGTGCAGTCTAAGGTGACATTGTCCCGGTGAATGCCCTTCTTGAGCTGGATTCGTTCGCCGATCGGCTTGTGACACACCAGGCACTGGTTCGCCATGACCTTTCGGCCGGGCGTGTGACATTTCAGACAACTGGCTGGCCCTTCGAGGGTGGCGTGTGCCTTGGACAGGGGCCCGGGCGAGATGAGCTGCCCGAGCTGTGCCTGCGCGTTTGTGGCGACGCCGGCGACGCAGAGCACGGCGATCACCAGGATGCCGGGCCATGGCCGTCGGGCGGGGTGTTTGTGACGCGAGCGTGCAGACACGATGTTTTCTCCGGGTCTTCTCCGGCGCTCTACTACTGCGAATATCCGAAGTACAGCGCCACCCGGACGTGGCGGCTGCCGCCGCGTTCGACGATGAATATCGGTGTTGCCGGTCTAATAGCGTTGCAAGAGACAGGCCAGTTCTCTACGTTCGGAAAACCGTCAACCGTCTTGGGGAATCGCCAACGGCGTCATCCCTGCATAGGGCAGCGCGCTGTGCGTGTGACACAACGTCGACGAGAACCCGGCAGTGCGGAAACGGTTTCGTCTGTACAGGTCAGCGCAGTGTGTAAATAGAACCATGCCGATGAAGATCCGACAGCACGGCTCTGGCAGGATTGGGATTATGCGACCGAAGAAGTCGTGTTTGCCGCCGGACCATCATCCGCCTGCGGTTCGGACCTGGTTGATTCGATGACGCCCTCGACCACGTCCGGGGCCACAGCCGCTGCGCTGAGCAGCGCGGACTCGACCCTGCTGGCAGGCACGAGACGCTGGGCGTACCGGAACTCGGCATCAACCAGCGACACTCTCAGGCCGACGCGCGCGAGCGTGATCGCCTGTTGAACGACGAAGAGCATGAGGATCGCGCCCCACGACGACGCAACCGGCGACACGGTCTCGTACGCGACATAGCCGAGCATCAACACGCCGACAGGAATCAGGATGACGATGGCCATCCCATATGTGGTGGCCGCATGCCGCACGACGAACCCGAGCGCCCGGAAGTATGCCCTGATCATGCCGCGCGTGTCGTCGATGACGACCTGGATGCGGGCGTAGTCCAGCGCGAGCAGGAACACGCCGCACGCGATCGTCAGAATCACCAGATCGAACACGAGCCACAGGTAGGAAGCGGCCTCTGATCCGTTCTCGACGAGCGGGCCTTCGATGGCCACCAGCGCGACCATCAGGCCGGCTCCGACCGCCACCGTGCACGTGCCCCCGGCGAGCAGCAGCCGGAAGAACCGCCAGAAGAAGTAGCCGCCCCCGCCAAAAAACCGGTGCATCACGCCCCGTGACGTGCCCGTGGCGGAGATGACCTTGAGCATCCCGCCCATGACGAACGGACTCGCGATGAACGACAGCAGCGCCGCGCCGATCATCGCGCTGCTCAACAGGCCGAAAGCCCCCACATAGTCGTACTTCGTCAGGTCTGCGAGGACGGCGAAGTTGAACCGGGTGAGCAGCGTCGTCGCCTCAACGGCGTGGTCGAACGCCCCACGCCACCAGGCCAGGGCGGGCGCGGCCGCCACGGCGGCGAGCGCCAGGTGCCATGCCCAGATCAACAGCACCAATCGATAGTTCCGGATGGTCGCGCGCAGGCCATTGAGCACATTAGTGAACATGAAGCGATCTCCGAAATGCCGGGTCTGAAGACCCGGCCTCCAGCTTGAAGGCCGTGGGCCTCCACCAGACGATCCCGACCCGCTTGTGCGTGCGGGGAAGAACTGGGGCCTCGCACTGGAGGCCGGGTCTTCAGACCCGGCGTACGACCAATCAGGCGCGGCCTCGCACAAGGGTGCGCGCCCTGGGCTACAGCAGGCCCACCGTCGACAGCAGCGTCTGCACCAGGAACATCCAGCGCGTGGCCCAGCTGGCCGCCGGGCGGCTGTCGCCCTGGAGGCGCCGGCCATTGTTGAGCCAGTTCACGTCGAGCAGCACTTTGCGGTCCGGATCGATATCGACCCACTCGAGTTTCTCGGCTCGCACGAACGTGAACGTCTTTGTCCGATCCCGGCCGTCCCACGTGAGACGCTCAACCGGCCTTCCCGCGAACCTGAACGCCACCTCTACCGGGAAGTACACCTCGCCGCGCCGCCGGACGACCACGGTGGTGTCGTACTTCGCGGTTTTCTGTTCCTCCGCCTGCCGCTCGCGCTTCGCCGCGTCCGCATCGGTCACCAGTTGCCGGCCCTTCGCGCTGTCGATGACGCCTCTCGGCTCTGCGACCCGTACCGATCCGGCCGCCCCGATCTCGTAGTCGACGACGTCGGTGCCGCGCATCACCTGGTCGAAGTACCACGTAAAGTCGCGGCCCGTGACCTCGTTGACCACCGCAAAGAAATCCTCACTGCGTGGGTGCTTGTATCTCCATCGCTCGTGGAACGTGCGCATGACGCGCGCCATGGTCTGCTCACCGACAAAGTTCTCGAGCGTGCGCAGCACCATCTCGGGTTTCTGGTAGGCATAGAACCCGTAGGCGCCCGACGGCGTGTAGCTCCAGGCGTTCGCGATGATGCGATTGAACTTCGCATTCGGGCTGTTGCCCATCCGCAGCGTGTCGACCTCGCCCATCTTCAGTCCGAGAAACTCGAGCATCGATGACGAGGGGCCGTAGACCGCTTCCATCACCTTGCCGGTCGAGTACGAGTTGATGCCCTCGTCCAACCAGGCTTCCTCGAACTCGTTGTTCGCCACCATGGCGTACCAATATTGGTGGCCAAACTCATGGATCGTCACGGCTTCCGGGGCGCGGATTCGATCCAGCGGCCACTGGTTGAACAGGACGGAAGTGCCGGCGGTGATCAATGTCGGATACTCCATCCCGCCGGCGCCGCCTGCGCCGTACGCGGGGTCCACCACCGTCAGCGTCTTGTAGGGGTACCGGCCGTACCAGAGGCCGAACCACTTCAGGCCGTCCCTGGCGGCCTGGACGTGCCGCGCAGACTGCGCCAGGTGCTCGGGCTGCATCAGCACCGTGATGTCGACGTCCGAGAGCGTCACCTCGTCGAGCGAACGGCCCAGGAGCTGGGCGACGCGCTGGTATTCCGCCGGTGTCACATCCTGGGCGGCCGAGAACTTCGCCGACACCACGACAAAGTTCGGGTCGGCGGTCCACGCAAAATCGTGGACGTCGGATTGCTCATAGGTGTAGGTGGTCGTACCGTCGCCGTTGGTATGCTCGTGCTTTCGCTCGCCCGTTGCCCCAATTACGAAGGTCGACGGCGCGGTGATCTCGACCCGGTAGGCGCCGAAGTTCGCGTAGAACTCGGAGTTGGCATGGAACTGATGGCAGTTCCATCCGCCGGCCGCGCGGCCGCGCAGGCCAGCCGGTTCGTAGACGCCGAGTTTCGGAAACCACTGACCGACCAGGAAGAAGTTGTTCTTGAACCCCGTGCGGGCAAACACGCGTGGAAGCTGCGCGGTGAAGGCGATGTCCAGCGTGACCGACCCGCCCGGAGGCACCGGCTCCGGCAGCGGCAGCCTCGCAACCGTCTGGTCGTCGCGATTCCCATCGTCGGGCTGCGCAAAGACCAACTGCTTCGTCAGATCTGTGCCCGCCGCCGTACGAATCGACGTGACGTCGATCCATCCCCAGGAATCGCTGACCATCGTGTCGCCGCGCAGCTGCCCGCCAGATTCCTTGACGAACGTCGTTCGTGTGTTCTTGAAGGCGTTCAGATAAGTGTGGAACCACAACTCGCCGACCGTGTCCCCCGAGGGGTTCGTCCAGGTCAGGCGCTCCGTGCCGACGAGCTGCTTTGACGAGGAGTCCAGCCGGACCTTGATGGCGTACTGGACGACCTGATCCGACTTGTCGGGCAGTGGGCCCACTGCCGCTGCGGACATACCCGTGCCCGCCGCCAGCGGAAGCGAGAGCAGCGCAGCCGCCAGCGGAGGCGCGAGCAGGACGGCGAGAAGGGCTCGACGCATGTCAGGCTCCTGTGTTCTATGACACCCGTTCGATCGTAACGCCGGTGACGACGATGTCGGTGGCGGGACGGTCGCCGGCCCGGGTCTTCGTCTTGCCGATCTTCTCGACGACGTCCATGCCCTCCACGACCTGGCCAAAGACCGAGTGCTTGCCGTCAAGCCACGGTGTGGGCGCCAGGGTGATGAAGAACTGCCCGCCGTTGGTGTTGGGCCCGGAGTTGGCCATCGACAGGATGCCCGGCGTGCTGTGCTTGAGCTTCGGGCTGAACTCGTCCTTGAAGGTGTACCCGGGGCCGCCTGTTCCCCGGCCCAGCGGATCGCCGCCCTGAATCATGAAGCCGTCGATCACGCGATGGAAGATGTTGCCATTGTAGTAGGGCTTGTTCGTCTTTTCGCCCGTTCGCGGATCCGTCCATTCCTTCGAGCCTTCGGCCAGCCCGACGAAGTTGGCGACCGTCAGTGGCGCATCTTCGTCAAACAGCTGAATCGTGAACGTGCCTTCGGTGGTGACAAACTTCGCCGAGACGCCTGATTTCAACATAGCCTCCCCCGTGACTGCTCGACGGCCAGGACGATTCCCGCCCCGGTCCCGCCCGGATGTCCGCCGTTCGCTCAGCAATCGTATAGCATGTTGCGTACATGAGGCGCGTTGATACGCTTTGAGCCAACGCGGCCGCTGCCTGATGTAAGGCCTGACGCTGATGAAGACGCTGCTGTCCGATCTCGATCTCCACCTGTTCAACGAGGGCACGCACCTCCACATCCACGAGAAGCTCGGCGCGCATGCCGCCACGTTTGACGGCGTGCACGGGCTGCACTTCGCCGTGTGGGCGCCCAATGCCAGCGGCGTCCGGGTCGTCGGCGATTTCAACGGGTGGAACGGCCAGGCGCACGCGATGGAGCCGGTC
>Ga0315290_10003983_pt1 | contig 10632 bp, 8 predicted proteins | sample YL17G12_0_MG_FD_203627 | JGI IMG/M metagenome (GOLD analysis project Ga0315290, IMG submission 203627) | Sediment microbial communities from Yellowstone Lake, YNP, Wyoming, USA - YL17G12_0 | ecosystem: Environmental > Aquatic > Freshwater > Lake > Sediment | place: USA: Wyoming | collected...
GATCCAGATGCGCTGATAGTCGTCACCGCCTGGCGCGCCGCGGAACGCGATCCATGTCTTGCCGCCGTCCACGGATTTCCATGCGACCGTGCTCGCCATGAAGACGATGTCGGGGTTGGTCGGGTGAATCGCCGGCACGGGCAGATCACCGCCGCCGATTCGGCCGGCCGGCCGGGAGTCTGTCGTCGCTCGGATCCAGTTCTCGCCGGCATCGTCCGACTTGTAGATCCCCACACCGCGCACACTGGCGACGGCGGCAAACAGTCGCGCAGGATTGCTCGGCGCCACAGCGAGGTTCGCCTGCACGATGCCATCGTCGCCCGACGGAAGCCCCTTCGTGAGCGGGAGCCACGTCGTGCCGCCGTCTGTCGACTTGTAGATGCCGCCGCCGGTTCCGCTCCAGGCGGCATTTTCCCACGGACCCTGGCGCGCTTCCCACATCGTCGCGTAGACCGTGTCTGGATTGGACGGATCGAAGGCCAGATCGGCGCCGCCGGTGTTCTCGTCCTTGTACAGCACTTTCTGAAACGATGTTCCCCCGTCTGTGGAACGGAAGATCCCGCGCTCCTCATTCGGGCCGTACGGGTGGCCCAGCACGGCCACGAACAGGCGATTGGGATCGCGCGGGTCGATGATGAGCTGCGGAATCTGCTGCCCGTCGCGCAAGCCGAGATGTGTCCACGTCTTGCCGCCATCGGTCGACTTGTAGACGCCATCGCCCACCGACAGGTCCGGACGCTGGAGGCCCTCGCCGCTGGCGACGTAGATGATGTCGGGGTTGCTCGCGGCGACCGCGATGGCGCCAATCGAGCCGGTCGGCTGGTCGTCGAAGATCGGCGTCCAGGTGCGGCCGTAGTCGCTGGTCTTCCACACGCCGCCGTTGCAGACGCCGATAAAGAAGACGTTGGGCTGTTTGGGGATGCCGACCACCGACTTGGTGCGGCCGCCCCTGGCGGGGCCGATTCCGCGCCAGCGCATCTCACCGAACAGTTTCGTCTCGAATGGCTGCGCAGGTTGCGCGACCAGCATCGGCATGGCCGCGAGCAGCAGGAACGCCGCGACGAGTGTCGCCGCGAGGCGGTGGCGTGATGTCATCTGGACCTCCGGACGATAGTGTAGGCGAATTGGGGACGGTTTCATAACCTGCGTGCGGCGGCCCGTTCAAGGCCGATAGAACGGGTTATGCAACCGGTTTGAGGGGTGATTGGCGCAGCCGACCGAACGGGTATCGGTCGAGGGCGCAGGGGCGCTCTCAGGCGGGCAGAAAAACATCGGGGCCGGTGCAGGACGCACCGACCCCGGAATCGTTGTCGATCGAAGCGCGAACTTACCAGCGCGACTCGCGACGCCCGCCGCCACCACCGCCGCCGCCGCGGTTGTTGCCGCCGCCGCCGCCGAAGCCGCCGGACCGCTCTGTGCGCGGACGTGCCTCGTTGACGGTCAGGTTGCGACCACCGAACGGATGGTCGTGCAACTCCGCGATGGCCTTCTGCGCATCGGCGTCAGTTGCCATCTCTACGAAGGCGAACCCGCGAGCACGGCCGGTGGCCATGTCGCGCATCACGCTGACGGAGTCGACCTGTCCGGCCTTGCCGAACAGATCCTGAAGATCCTGTTCGCCCGTCGTGTAGGGAAGGTTGCCGACATACAGTTTTCTACCCATTGCATCTGCTCCTCGTCTCATTCACGAGACCGATGTGACCCGCCCGCGGGAAGGTCACCTCACTAATACCGGCGATCCACCACGGATCGCCCTTCGATGGCAGCTCGTGACTTCGGCGAGAACGTCGCGCAGGAGCGAGTCGAAGGCGACTCGATTCGTCACTATCGCGTGTCACTGCAGAGTGCGGGCTTCCACCTGACGGACACATCATAGCACAGTCCCGCCAGATTTCTTCTTCGCCAGCCGGCCGGGCGGGGTAACAATAGCTTTGTCGGCTGCAGGTTACAGCCGTCGGGCTGATTCCGATGGCTGCGGCGCCGATGGACCAGACATGACCAGTTCCGTTCGCCAGGTTTCGGGATTCTCGGGCCAGTGGGCCTGCCGGTGGGCCCTGGCGACAATCGCCGCGTTGCTCCTGGCCTGGCAGTGCTACGCGCAGGGATTCATCGTCACCCACGAAGCCAGGGCCGTCGCACCCGGCGAGATGATGCTGTTGACGATCACGGCCCCCGATCCCATCCTCGCCGTTGACGCAACCGCGTTCGGCCATCCGATCCCGGCGTTCCCCGGGGGGCGATCAGGAACGTGGCACGCGCTGGCGGGCATCGATCTGGATACGGCCCCGGGCAAGTACGACATCGTCATCGTGGCTCGGCTCGACAAGGGGCGGCAGTCGGTTGTTCACCAGATCGAGGTCTCGGCCAAGGGATTCGGCGTTCGCCGGTTAACGGTGGATCCGAAATTCGTCACGCCACCCGCGTCGGCGCTTGGGCGCATTGAGCGCGAGCAGAAACGACTCGCCGAGGCATTGACTGTGGTGTCGCCGGCTCGGTTGTGGGGCGGAGGATTCGTTGCGCCCGTCGACGGAGCCTCCGCCGCGAACTTCGGCCAGCGAAGCGTCTTCAACGGCCAGCCACGCGGATCACATCGAGGAACGGATTTCGCGAGTCCGTCAGGAACACCTGTTCGTGCGCCAGGCAGAGGCCGCGTCGTGATGGCCGAGGATCTGTACTACTCTGGCAACACTGTGCTCGTCGATCACGGCCTGGGGCTCTTCTCGCTGCTGGCGCATCTCGCTCGGATCGATGTGCGCGTCGGCGACCTGGTCGACGCCGGATCGAGCGTCGGAGAGGTCGGGGCCACCGGCCGGGTGACCGGCCCTCATCTGCATTGGACGCTTCGATTGGGGAGTGCCGTCGTCGACCCGCTGTCCCTGCTGGCGCTCAAGGGGATGCCGCAGTGAGCCCGGATATTCGCCTGGGGCTTTCTCCCGGCATCGGGCCTGGGACTGACGTGATCGTGCTGGCCGGAGGGGGGATCGAGACCGCGGCACTCATCCCCGGACTCCTGGCCGCCGGCGCCAGCGTGATTCCGCTGCACGTGCGGTGCGGGCTTCGCTGGGAAGCCAACGAATCGGCCGCGTTGAGGCGGTGCTGCGCGCGACTGACCCAGCCGGCACTGCAGCCGATCGTCGAGATCGACTACCCCCTCCGCGATTTGCTGGCGGATCACTGGGGGGTGAGTGGCGACGGCATTCCTGACAGAGACGACGAGCCGGGCCGCCTTGAGATCCCGTTGCGCAACATCACGCTGCTGACCGCGGCGGCGATTCGCTTTCGCGACATGCCGGACCTCGTGCTGGCGACGGGCACGACAGCCGACAACCACTTCGGCGACGGATCGCGCGCCTTCTTCGACGGGTGCGAAACACTGCTCGCCATGGCGATGCGGCGCCGCGTGCGCGTGCTGACGCCGTTTATCCACCTCACCAAGACCGAGATCATTCAGCAGAGTGACGTGGCGGCGCTTGCCGCATCCTGGTCGTGCGTCGATCCGCGCGGCGACGAGCACTGCGGTTGCTGCATCAAGTGTGGACGACGGCAGGCGGCCTTCATGGCAGCCGGCGTCGTGGATCCGACCGTTTACGCCTGTGCCCGTTCGTCCGGCGCGTAGGGTGGCGCGCGTCATGAGCGACCAATTCGTCCGCCACTATCTCTGGGCCGGGCTCGATTTCATGATCGACCATGACGGCGTGCCCGTGCTCCTCGACGCCAACCGGTCGTCGCACATGATGACCGAGTACCTCGAGTTCTTCGGGGACGACCGGCCGTTTTCCCGGACGGCGTCGCGCATGAATCGCGCCGATGGTCCGGCCTGCCTGTTGTGGCGGCGGGGAGAGCCGTTTCCAGACGGCGGAGAGGACGCGCCGTTCATAGGCCGTCATCTTGCCGAACACCTGGCCGAGGAACCGATCGTGTGTGATGTGGAAGACAATCAGAATCCGCGCACGGAATTGATTGGGCGGGATGGCCGGATCGTGACGCCAGGCAGCATCTTCCGCTGGTGGTACGGTCTGCCATGGACCTACGAACGCGCCGGCGTGCTCGTCGTGAATCCCAATTGCGTGTGGGTCATCGTGCGCGACAAGGCCAGCTACCCGGACCATTTCGCGGGCAGCCGTCACTTCCGGGTAGCACAGTCGTTTCCCGTGGAGACGAGGCAGCAGGCCATCGGTCTGATCGCGGCACACTCCGATGTGTTCGGCCACGGGTTCGTGTTGAAGCCGAGAGTCGGGTGGGGCGGCTACGGCGTGCAGGTTGGCGATGCCGGGGACCTGCCGAGACAGTGGTCGGGCGACTACGTCCTCTGCGAACGCATCATGCCGACACTGCAGGAGGGACGATTCTGGGACGTGCGTGTCTTCGTCATGGACGGCGAGTATCTGGGCGGCATCCGGTACAGCAGCGGGAAACCCGTGACTAACTTTCATCAGGGCGGCACGCCGTCACGACTGGATCACGGGCTGGCGGCCCGGCTTCGCGAGCCCGCGCTCGAAGCGGTGCGCCGCATCGACGGTCTGGCCGACGCCGTGCACCGACTTCCCGAGCCGCCGCAGACGCCGCTGGTCAACGTGGTCTACTGACCGACACCTCGTCGGCCCGGCACGCGCGGCGCGGCACGTTATCCCAGCGGGATCCGATCCTTGTTCGCTGCCGCCCACCGCGCGAACGTCTGCAACTCCGGGTTGAGCGATCGGGTCACCGCCAAGTCTCGCGCGGCGCAGCACTCCTTGGCGAAATCGCGGTTGAACTGGAACATGTTGCCCATCTCGTCGGCACCCGGGAACCCGAACGTGCGGTAGACCTCAGGCGGCACGTAGTTGTAGGACACGGGCTGGCCCAGTGCCCGGGTGAGCGTGTCAGCAAACTGCTGGCCGGTGAGGTGCTCGCCCGCGATCCCAACGGTCTTCCCGATATACGTCGAACCCGCTTTGAAGATGCCGTACGCGCACTTGCCGATGTCATCGACCGCGATGCTCGGCAGTTTCTGGTCGGCCATCGGCAGCACGAACGCGAGCTTGCCGTCAGCCCCCTTCTTCGGTCCCACCCCGAAGAAGATCAGATTCTCCCAGTAGAACGACGTCACCAGACAGGTGGTTGGTACGCCGAGGTCCCGGAAGATCTGATCGGCCTCGCCCTTCGCGTCGAAGTGGGGGACCTTGTACTTCTCCTGGAGCGTCGGCATGCGTGCATCGTCGAGCGGGATGAACTTGCGCGTGTCTTCGAGCGTGGACCACACGACGTGCCGTACGCCGGCATGTTTGGCGGCCTCAGCCATCGACCGCGCGTGCGCCGTCTCCTTCTCGCCTGAGAAGTGCTCCCAGAAGAATGTGATGCAAAACGCGCCGTATGCGCCCGTGAACGCACGCTTCAGGCTGTCGGGATCGTTCACATCCCCGGCGACCAGCTCGGCCCCCAGCTTGGCGAGAGCTTGTGCCTTGTCGCTCTTCGGATCGCGCACGACGGCGCGGACGTTGAACCCCCCGGTCGGATCGCGCAGGATCGCTCGCGCCAGACTGCCGCCCTGGGCGCCGGTTGCGCCCACAATTACAATGACCTTCTTATCCATGGTTACAACACCTCTCTGGTTAAGCAATCACTTCCGGTAGGACGTTGTCGGCCGAGGGAAGGATCCCTCTACCAACGCGGCCCGGCCGGACTCGTTGGGGCCGGGAGCCTGGCGGGTCGCCCGCCGCGTCAGGTCAGCAGGCCGTACTGGCGCAGTTTGCGATAGAGATTCCGCTCGCTGATGCCCAGCATCTTCGCGGCGCCGCCGCGGTGGCCGTCCGTCGCACGCAGCGCCGACTCGATGTGCGCGCGTTCCAGGGCGTCCAGCGTCGGCAGAGGCCCGTCGCCCGCTGGCGTGCGAGGGGCCACGGCGGCGCGAATCGAGTTCGGCAGGTGTTCCGGCTGGATCTGGGCCCCTTCACAGACGATCATCGCGGATTCGATCGCGTGCAGCAGTTCGCGCACATTGCCCGGCCAGTCATGGCGGCGCAACACGTCGCTCGCGGTGGCGCTCAGCCGTTTCCGGAATCCAAATCGCTCGTTGAGCCGCTCGACGAAGTAATCCGCCAGCAGATCGATGTCCGGAACGCGCTTTCTCAGCGGCGGGATTTCAATCGCGATCGTGCTCAGCCGGTAGTAGAGATCCTCACGGAACAGCCCCTGCCGGACCATCGCCGGCAAATCACGATTGGTGGCGGCCAGCACGCGGACATCCACGTGGATCTCGCTCGTGCCTCCGACGTGCCTGAACGTTGAGGTGTCGAGCACCCGCAGCAGCTTGACCTGCGTCGTCTGACTGACCTCGCCGATTTCGTCGAGGAAGATCGTGCCGCCGTTGGCCACTTCGAAGAGACCCGCCTTGGCGCGATCGGCGCCCGTGAACGCGCCGCGCTCGTGGCCGAACAGCTCGCTCTGGAGAAGGGTCTCCTGCAGCGCCGCGCACTCGACGACCACAAACGGCCGCCCGCGCCGCAGGCTTCGCGTATGGATGAGCTTCGAGACCATCTCCTTGCCCGACCCGGTCTCGCCCGTCACGAGCACCGTCGAATCGGTCGGCGCCACCCGATCGATCAGGTGCAGGAGATGACGGAACTCCGGGCTGTCTCCCACAAACGAACTGCCGAGATCGGGCGGCGTCAGTCCCCGCTCGAGTATCGAGGCTCGCCGCCGAAGTGACTGGCGTTCGATGGCGCGCTGGATCCGCACTTCGAGTTCATCGAGCGGGCAGGGCTTCACCACGTAGTCGAACGCCCCGGCGCGGATCGATTCGATGGCGGTGTCGATCGACCCATGCCCGGTCAGCATGATGACCTCGACGCCAGGGTTCGATTCGCGTATGGCCTTGAGCGTATCGAGGCCGCTGATGCCCGGCATCTGCAGGTCGAGCAGCACGATGTCCGGTTCCTGCTCGGCGATGCGCTTGAGTCCCTCTTCGCCTGACCCCGCGGCCGACACCTCGAACTTCAGCCGCTTCAACTCGCCCGTCATCACCTGACGAAACGCCACATCATCGTCGACGAGCAGGATGGACCGTGTGGCCTTCGTCATGCGGACTCCTGCCCGGCCGCGCTGCCGAACGCCGGGAGCACCACGTCGAACGTGGAGCCGGTGCCCTGAGTGCTGCCGACGAGGATGTCGCCGCCCCAGCGCCGGACAAAGTTCAGGGACAGGAACAGACCCAGGCCCGTTCCTCCCTTTCGCATGCTGAAGAACGGTTCGAAGATCCGGCTTTGGTACTCCGGCAGGATCCCGCATCCGTTGTCAGCGACACGCAGATGGACCTGCGGCCCCCCTTCGGTCGACAACACAACCCGTCCGCCGGGCTTACAGGCCTGGATGGCGTTCAGCACGAGGTTGATGAGCGCATGCTGCAACTCGGCCTCGTCCGCGCGCACGCGCAGCGGTTCGGCGGCCAGCTCGACCGCGATTGTCACCGCATGCGCGCGCGCCGTCGGCTCGATCAGCCGGGCGACCGCGGTGATGATCGCCGGCACTTCGACAATGTCACCAGCAGACGGCTGGCCGCGAGACAAGCGCAGGAAGTGTTGGGTGATGCCACGGCATCGCAGCACCTGTTCGCGTGCGATCGTGGCGCTTTCGCCGATTCGCTCCAGATCGGCACCACTCTGTCCGGCTGCCTGCGCCTCCCGGAGAATACCTTCGACGCACATCAGTACTGTCCCGAGCGGCGTGTTGAGCTCGTGCGAGAACCCCGAGGCCAGGACACCGAGCGAGGCCAGGCGATGCGACTCGGCCAGCCGCGCCTCGGCGGCCCGCCGATCGGAGATATCGCGCCACACCTCGACGACGTTGAGGACCTTGCCGGCCGCATCGCGGATGGGCGATGTGTGCACTTCCTCCCACACCGGCGTGCCATCGCTCCCGCGCCGTTCGGTGATGTGGACCTGGCGCTCGCCCGATTCGAGGCAGCCGACCGTCGGGCAGTCCGCAGCGTCGCACATCCCTTCGGTCACATCCCGGCAGCACATGCCGAGCACCTGATCGCGGGAACGCCCCGTGCGCTGCAGGAACGCATCGTTGGCGGCAATAACCTGCCGCTTGCCGTCGAGCACCGCGATGCCGTCGTCGATGCTGTTGATAATCGTTTCCAGGCGCTCGCGCTGGCTTCGAACTTCGCCCACCAGGCCGGTGACCGAATCGGCCATCGTGTTGAACTCGCGGGCGAGCCACGAGATCGTGTCGGACCCGCCTCCAGCCGGCACCCGCCGGCTCAAGTCGCCCGCGGCAATCAGGCGCGCGGTCGTTTCGAACCGCTGGAGGCGGCGCAGCACCACGACCCGCACGACGATGGCGATGGCGCCGACCAGCAGGAGCGTCAGCGCGCAGCTGCCGGCGACCATGTAGCGAAGGTCCCGGTTCATCGCCGTCCGGATTTCGCCCGCGTTGATGTCGAGGATCAGGATGCCGTTGATGCGGTGGCTCGCGTCGTGACAGCGATGGCACTCCGTCTTGTTGCGGACCGGCACGACCGTGCGCAGAACCGAACCGCCCTGGGTTTCGATGACGCGGCTCGTGCCGCGCTGCTCCGGTGGATACTGGTGACACGACTGGCACGTCGGTGATCCGAAGGTGAGGTCGTTGGTGGGCAGCAGGGGCGAGCTGGTGAATCGCGGGATCCCGAAGCGGTCGAGCAGCGCGACGCTCTCGATGCGCGGCTGCCTGCCGAACGTCTCGATCATCCTCGCGATCAGGCTGCGGTCGTTCTCGATCATCTGATGTTCGAGGGCCGCGGTGATCAGTTCGCCTTCCGCCAGCGCCGTGGTCCGGGCGGTTTCAATCAGCGATTCGAAGTGATGGAGGGAATACACGTAGGCGCCGGCGGCGCAGGCGGCAGCGACAGCCGCCGTCACCCCCACAGCCAGGCCGACGGACATGCTCGTGAATCGGGGCCAGAATCGCATCATGAAAGGGGAAACGCCCGTTCAATTCACTTCTTTCGGGTTTGCAGCTGCTCCATCGTGGTCTTGGCCGCGCGGTCGAGCGCCGCACCCACCGTCTGCGCAAGTGCCGCCTCATTGTCGTCGCCGCCGCCCGGAGCGCCGCCCATCCCTCCCATGCCTTTCATCCCGACCATGCCCACTATCTGGGTGATCGAGCTCATCGCTTTCATGCGCGGATCAAACAGCCCGCTTGCCGCGAACGGCCCCATCGCGCCGCCGAGCCCGGGGATCGACATCAGCGGATTCATCATGCCCATTCCCATCCCGCCCATGCCGTACATGGTCAAGTACATCCGTCCGGCGATCGTCGCGAGCTTTAGCGCGGTGCCCAGCCCGATGCCGCCGCTCGAGGTCTTCAAGCTGCCCGTGGCCGCCGTGGCCGCCGTCCCGCCGACCGTGAAGAGTTTGTAGTCGAGCTTCACTTCGTGCACGTCCCGTGAAGCGTCCTCGCCCGCGGTGCGCTTCAGCAGTCCGGTCATCCTTCCCGGCTTCGACGTCTTGATGTCGGTGACTTCGGTGAAGAGGATGTAGTCGCAGGCCAGGCGCGCGGCTTCCTGCTGGACGTCGCCCGCCGCCTGGTCCGCCAGCGCCAGCGCTTCGAAGGGCGCCTTGCGGAACTGGCCGACGACGTGTTCGCGCAACTGGCGCGCGGCGAGCGTGTGTGTCGTCTTGTTCGCCGGCTCGAGAACGCCGACGCGGATGGTGCCGGGCTTCTTTGGTGCCGCAGCGCTCGTGCCGTCCGCCGTCGATCCGAACAGCGTCTCGGCCAGGCTGCCGCCCGCGGCCAGCGTCGGCATCAGCTCCGCGGAGCTGTTGGCTTCGACGAAATCCGGCGGCACGTTGAAGAGCGCGGCGTCGAGCTTGGCGACCACCAGGTCGGTCACCTCCATCGACGTGCTGCTGATCTCCTGTTTGTCGCCGTCGCCGGTGGTGGTCGTTGTCACCATGGCGACCGGGAATCCCAGCTTGGCGTCCCCGACGGTATTGGCTTCGACGCGGTCCACGCACGCATCAGGGGCAGGCGTCGGCGGCGCCTCCGGCGCGGCCGACTTCTTGCCACAACCGGCCGATTCCGGCAGGTCCACGTACCACCCGTCCACTTCGACCTTCAATCCCGTCTTGTCGCACGCAGACGCGCTTGGCTGCTTCACGATCACCGTCTTGATCCGGCGAGCTTCCTTTCCGAAAAGGGGTTTGCGCTCGAGCGTGTCGATGAGCGTTGCGGTGTAGGTAATGACGCCGCCCTTCGGCAGTTGCGGCTGGCCACCCCGGCCCATCATTCCCATCGAAGCCATGGACCCCATGTCGGTCGCCGGCGGTGGCGCGGCGGCCGCCGGCTCCTTGGCCGACGCCTCGGCGTATGGCCGGATCAGGTACTTCTTCGACGTGTCGTTCAGGAGCACCGTGCGACTCAGGTCGCACTGGTCAAGTGTGACGACCCCGGGGAACTCCACCCGCTGGCGCGGTCCACGGATGTAGGTCGTGTTCTCTGAAACCTCGGCTCCGCGAGTGTACTTGGTATGGACCTTGACATCGCTCACCGGCGGCTCCGGCGCGGGAGTCACCTTGGCAGGTGCAGCCTCGGGCGCGACCTTGGCTGGCGCGGCCGCGGGAGCGTTCTTGGCCGGCGACTTGGCCGGCGGCTTGGCCGGCGGCTTGG
>Ga0315290_10003985_pt1 | contig 10629 bp, 30 predicted proteins | sample YL17G12_0_MG_FD_203627 | JGI IMG/M metagenome (GOLD analysis project Ga0315290, IMG submission 203627) | Sediment microbial communities from Yellowstone Lake, YNP, Wyoming, USA - YL17G12_0 | ecosystem: Environmental > Aquatic > Freshwater > Lake > Sediment | place: USA: Wyoming | collected...
AACTGAAAGAATGTCTTTATCATAAATTAAGTTAGGAGGAATAGCAGAAGTCAATCCTTTTTTATCAATAGATTCTGATTCCTTTGAATTTAACGCATCAAGAAATGAAATGGGATAAACTCCTTTTCCTTTGTAATCAGCATAGAAGTCAATTATCTTGTGTCGCCATGCTAGGCATTTGTCAATACATTCGCCAGCAATTCGCCCTGCCAAATAACAGTACATGATTGGAAGGTCAACGCCATCAGAATGAATGTATTTTTTATCTGGATTAAACATTTTAGGCTCCTAGACTATGAAATAGTAGCTATTTTAAATTTCTTAATTCCATCCACGCTTGTAATTTTGTGTCAAATAAATATGAACCGTATTCGTCTTTCTTATTTGGAAGCGATTCTAACATAACTAATTCTGCATAAGGATTTAATTCAACATTATTCCTACGAATAATCTTATGTAATATTTTTACAGCATGTCCAGAAGGAAGTGCCTCTACTAATCCATCCACAATAATATCTAGTTTATCCATTTTTAGGCTCCTAGTCCACGAATAATTATTCCAACAACTAATCCAAAACAAAAACCAATAATCAACATTAAAATAGAGGTTATCATTTATTAACCTCTTTTAATCCAAATGGTTTAGAAAATTCATAACAAAATGATTCGTTAGTATCTGCGATTAATAAATTATTGGGGGCAATAAATTGAATCATAGGATTTTTAGTTTTAACAGATTCATTAAAACCAAAACCTTTATTATCCATTAATAATTGGTATTTTAAACTTTCAAAGTCAAATATATCTATTTCTGAAATATATAAATAGTCCATTTATTCGTCCTCTTTATAAAATAAATCAACTAAAGGTTCATCCCAACTTTCTGCCATACTTCCATAAATAAAATTATAACCACTCCAATTTGTAAGAGCCTGATAAAATCTCTCTTGTGGGTGCTTCTCGCAATAATCAACAAATGATTTGAGTGTGTTATTCATCTTAATCTAATTATACCACATTTAAAGGGTTGTTGTCAAGTTTTTCTTCATCCTGGTAAAAATTAATTAAACCTTCTGATACATCAAAAGAGGCTCCCAATAATTCATAAGCATAATGGATAAATTCCCAATCTCTATAAATCCCAATAATCATGTAACATGAACCCCAAATCCAAAGACGTTGGTGAATTTTATACTTGGGTCGGGAAAAGAGGAAGATTATTTTGTCGAAAATTCTACTCATGTTGTTATAACCTCATGGATTCCAGCATCTCTGATAGCTAATCGACATATCGGGCAAGGAGAAGAAGGTAACGGCGTACCATTCTTCGAAACCCTCGCCACAAATATTTTATCAGCAACTTGGCCTTTTAAATGTACAAGTGCCTGAAGTTCAGCGTGAACAAAAATTTTGTGATTCTCTTTCGTAGCTAACTCACAATAATAGGCCTGAAGTGGGTGGCTCTTGGTGTAACTGTTCGTTCCAGAAGAAAGTATTCTCCCCTTCTTATCCGTAATAATTGCTGCCACTCTTTGTTTACGGTTTTGCAGTTGGGATGCAAGTTCAATGCAACGATTAAGCATTATACTTCCTCAAGAATTAGACGATACTTTTTTCCATTATGAGTTCTTTTAGGGTCAAGTGTAATAATTTCAAAAGGATTTGCGTCTGGTTTTAATTCTTTATTATAAAGTTTAATACTTCCATATCCATGTGTAGTTGTCCTTCTACCACTAATAGAATCAAACGCATCCTGATACCAAGGATAACCAATGCCAATTATGTATCTTTTTTTCTTTTCTGGTAAAGAAGATTTATATTTTGAACAGGCATCATTTGAGTTTACTCGAAGAACATAATCCCTAAGACTACAAACCATGTGGGTATCAGTTCCATTCACTCTATGTTTACAAGTTCCACAATTCTTTTTCATTATAGTAAATCCTTTTTAACATTATTAAAATAATGTTTCCAATCTGGAAGCGAAGCTCTTTTTACAAGAAGATTAATTAAATCGGATTTAGTGATTTTATTATTCTCTTCTACTGCGCCTAATAAATCTTGTTTAGATAAATCAAACTGTTTATACCATTTACGAATTTTTTGTTTCATCTTTCTACCTCGGGTGGACGAGGAAATATATCTTCCGTCCAAATAACGTTTTTAATTTGTTTTGAAATACTTTTAGCTCCAAGAATAAAGAATTCAACATCTTTTTTAGTATAGGATGAAAACATTAAATATCCGTCACGTTCATCAAATCCAACGGTATCTACATCAAAATTACCAGATTTGTCATACCAACAAAGTAAATCTGGATTCCATTTTCCTTTGATTGGTTTATCATCCCATAAACCGTTTAAATTAATTCCTATCATCCATATATCTTTCATTTCTACCTCTTAAATTTTTTAACAATTTTATCAAATTCCTCATCAATAACTTCATTCTTCAAATTCTTTAGAATCAACTTATGAAGGGCTTCCATTGCCTTTTCGATGCGATAGAAATAGGTATCTGCGTCATTTCCTTTAGCATGGAATTTCACAACCTTCAGGGCATTGCGAATGTCTAAGTAGGCGTTATTTAATTCTTCGACACGCTTAAAAAGATTTGCCATTTTAATCCTCATTCTCTTCATTAATATAAATTCCAGAAGTTATATCGCCATTATTTTTTAATGCCTCATCCTCGCGTTTATCCAAGAATCTCCTTCGATACTCATCCGAACAATGAGCCACAGCATAAACAACGTCGTGAAGAGTAGAATATCTCTTTTCACGTGTTTCCATAAATTTAACCATAAGCATAAAAACAAGGTATTCAAGGTCGCCTTTTGTTTCAATCTTATCGGTGAAGGCGATTGCTTTATTTATTTCTTTGTACTTATCCCTCGAATTTCTATCGACGTAAGGCATTTTATTCCTCCACTTTAATTAATTCTTGTTCGTTAATCTAAGTAGATATATTTCTTGTATGATAACTATCAACACGAATACTTCCTTCAAAATAATATTTATTATATACACCAGAATAATCGGTAACATGACCTTCAATTCCTTTAAAAAATCCATCTGTAACTTGTACAAAATCGCCAAATAAAAATTTCATATTTACTCCTTTATTTCTACCAATTTCCGTTAGCATAGTTAAGTCCTGGGCCATCAGCTACTAAATGATTAACGAATCTACGCCATCTTACTTCGGCAATATCTCGTTTATCATTATAACTCATACGTTCTTCATCCATGCTATTAATTGCGACTTCAATGAAGGTTTGTTTTATGTCGTCCATTTTAATTTCCTACTTAATATTATTGTTTAACTTAAATTGTGCGATAAACTTTTTAACATCCTCGTCGGTACTAGCATTTAAAGCTGCTACAACATCACCACCATTGTTCTTGGCTTTCTGTACTCCAGTAACTACTTGGCGAAGAATTCTACCTAACCCGAAGATTGAGTTCCAAACTAAACTCACTACCCAACCAAATCCTGTTGCGGTTAAAGCGATTGAGATTACAATTAACCAGAAGAACCAGCCAGACACGCCCATAATCCATTGACCAATCTTTTCTCTCATGCTTAATTTTCTATCTCTCTGGTCACTCTGGACTTCTGATAAATAAAATCCGTCGCTACAATAAATGGAACCATTCTCTTTCACTTCAATTTCTCCCTTACAACGCATCTGCTTAGTAGATTTCGTTGTTTGTTGGGGAGTAGTTGAAACAGTTGATTTAAATGGGGCTGTTGCCACCTTCAATAAACTACATCCCATGAGGGGCATACATAAAGCGATAAGTAAGATTAATTTTTTCATTTTTGATTCTCCTTTTCAATTTGAATAAATCTCCCAATTTCGTCAGGGTCGTGAGTATAAATTTTTCTTTCTCTTGTTTCAAATTCTCCAACGTTCCATCCATCAATTCGTATGTTAAATACCAACCACACATTTTCTCGCACAATGTAATGAATAGCATTTGCTAAATCTGTCTTTGTTAAGTAAGTAAAGGTCGGAATTGTTACTGTAAATTCAGTTCCATCAATTTTCAAATATGGTTGGTGGCCCAATTCTGACGGAGCCAAATCTTTAAACGTTCGGATGCGCGTACAGAAAATGCAATGATTGGCTCCCTTTTCAATTAAACAAATATTCTGTTCCGTAAGTTTACCATCATCTTCATACATGGATTCTAATTCAAGCCACTGATTATGCTTGAAATAATAATCGTGAACCTTTTTTTCCAATGAATTAAACATAATATTTATCTTTTTTAGAAAAATTATCTTTAGCCCAAAGCGGTTGAAGATTAGTGTAATTGAAGCATTTTCGTTGTTCTTCAGATTTACTTAAATCAAAACTTGCACATGGACGAATATGGTCTACATGCCAACCATAATATCCGTAATTATTCCAATTCATACCAGGTTGAAATTTAGCTTCTAAATGTTGTTTTAAAAAATCAATAGAGCAACCGAGTAATTCTAAAGTTCTTTTTGTTTTATCTTTATTTTGTAGAGCTAATCTAACTCTTATTCTTAAATTATGTGATAATTTATAATTAAGATTTGTATGAATTCGATTTAAATTCTTTTGATTAATAATTGTTTTATTTTTTTGGTAATAAGTTTTACGTTGAATTTTAATTTTTTCTTTATTAATTAACAAATAATTTTTTCGTTCTTCCGTATGAGATAGTCTATAATTTTTATGTTCATTTTTAGCTTGTTCTTTATTTTCTAAATACCAAAGATTTGATTTTTTACAGATTTTATCTTTATGGTTTAAATGATAGATTTTTCTATACTTTTTTATTTCTATTTGATGTTCATTTTGATATTTATGTTTCTTTATAGAAAGTTCGATTTTATGTTCGTCTTGGTATATTTTATTTCTTGCTAATATTAAATTTTTATTTTTTAAATAATTTTCAGAAGCTAATTGTTTTTTACAAGAATTACAATAAGATGCCCTTCCATATTTTCCATCAATAGAATGACAAAAATTATTTAGCGATTTTTCAATTCCACATTTTGTACAATTTTTAGTTTGCATTTTAATATATAACCTTATTTATTTTTTGATACAATTCACAATGCAAGAATAAACAGAGGCCATCTTTTTCAATCGCGTGAAGTTCATGGTTCATATCGAACGCATGAAGCGCACCAGATAACGCTTCTTCGAGTGATTCAAATTCGGTTGTGCATTTTGAGTGACCATCAAATGTGATTAAAAGAAACATCTTATTTCTCCTTCATTTCGCCAATATCGGATGCTAATCTATCAGCTTCATCACTTAGAAGAGTTATTAAGGTTTGACGTTTATCATGGTCTGTTTCTTCCGCAATGATTTTTAAAACGGAAGCCATTCTTTTTATATCGTGTAACAGTTTTCCATGTTCATAAGGGGTTAACATAGTTTTATGCTCCTAAACAAAGTGTAGCATATTTTATAGGTCATTGTCAAGAGATAAGACGAATTTTCATTCGTCTATATTGGTCTTTTTCTTTATAACTCGTAGCGTTTGTTCACCTTCTGAATTATGGCTCACATCCAAAATAATTTTGTCTTTTTCAGCATATTGAGCCAAAATCTCGGCATGGGTCAATTCGGTGGCACAAGCTGGCTTCTGGCCTTTCTTTCCCATTACTTCAAGAAATTCAGCTTCATAAGATTCACCAGCTATCTTTCCGCGTTCTCTTGCTAAAGATTGCGCCTCAAGAATATCTTCAATTGTACAAGACCACATGAATTGCATTGCCAACTCCCTCCCTAGATGCCCACTTTGACCAACTTTAAGGGGCAAATTTGCACGATTTTTGCAAAAAGGTGACTTTCTATCTTAAATTAGGGGATGGTAGAAATTAACTCCTCCTACCACCCCCGATATTGTGTTATTTAGTAACTTGAATCTTGAATCCTGTTGCTGTTGGAACCACTGTAACATCTTCTTGCACAGTAGGTTGCATCATATTCAACTTTGCTTCGAGTTCATCAAGCCGTCTTTCTTCATAGCTTCGGCCTAATTTAACTGTAACCTTTGCGCCATAAATGCCTACGCCATTATTTACGTCGCGTCCAGCATAAACTGACCACGTTGTTCTTTTAGTATCAAGCACTCGAACCTCACCAATTATTTCAACTCTATCCTCAAGACCTTTACCTTGTGGGCCTTGAATTCCTTGCTGGCCTTTGTCACCTTTAGAGCCTGTATCGCCCTTATCGCCAGCTTTACCATCTGTACCAGCCTGTCCTTGTTCTCCATTTTGACCATCAGTTCCAGCCTGTCCATCTGTACCAGCCTCGCCTTGAGGCCCATTAGCACCGTCTTGACCATTTAAGCCGTCCTGACCTGCTGGCCCTTGTTCTCCTGTATCACCCTTCTCGCCTTTTAAACCTAATTCGGAAGGGTCTGTCCATACACCAATACTATCCTTGCCATGATTTTCACCTGTGGCAACAAAAAGATAGCCAGCATTTCCGCTATTGTCGCTTTGCACACCGCCAGCAAAAGCTGGTAAAGCAAAAACTAAAAGCGCGATAACACATATTGCTAATTTCTTAAACATTTATTTCTCCTTTTTTAACCAACATAGTTAAACGATTTTTCTTTATCTAAATAAGCGGTAGGAAAAATTTCCAACCAGCTTTCTAATGAGATGTGAAACGGAATTATTTTACAGTTCAACTGTTGTTCCAGAAATGGAAGGATATATTTATCTTCCAAATTGGTTAGTCCAATGGTTAAAATATCTCCGATTTTGTCTATGGCAATCATTTGGTGTTGCTCGGAAAGATGGTGTGGAATTAATTTTACAATCTCCGCATCCAATTCATAACGAGCCAAGTCTAAAAATGGAACCTTGAAATGCGTGTACATCATTTTCTCCTTTCCTATTTGTTAAACGCTTTGTTATAAATATCCTGCAACTCTTTCTCGTCAACATCACTATAAATCTGTGTGGTTTTAATGCTGGTATGTCCAAGCATTTGTGACAAGGCGCGTATATCGTTGTTGCTCTTTTTCAAAAATAGATGGCTAAAAGAGTGACGCAACATATAAGGTGTTAGCTTTATATTGAAACACTTTGTTATTTTCTGGCAGTAATAATACAACGCTGTTTCTCCAATATTGAAAGCATTGTCTTGCTCTGGCTCACGATTAAAGAACATTTTAATATCGCTTGCTAACTCTGGTGTAAGAAACACTATCCGCGCATGATGTGTTTTTGTATTGATTAAATAGATTCTCTTTTCATCTAATTTAACGTTCTCTCTTTTCAAAGAGTATAATTCGTTAGGACGCATACCCGACAAAATCATTAAAGATAATATACATTTTGCCTTTTGAGAATCATTAAACAACACTTGAACCTTATCAAGAATTTCGTCCATGTTTACTTCTTTAATGTATGGTCTTGCCTTCTTTTCAACGCGCTTTGCCTTTGGTAATTCAAGTGTCGTCTTTGTGAATTGGCAATACTTCTTTACGCCAGAAAAGAATAAATTAAACATAGCTGGACACCAAACATCTATTTTTGATGATAGATATTTGTTAATATTCTCTTGGGTAAACTCGTTATATTGTCGAAAGAAAGATTGTATCACTTTAAAATAATTAGATGTTGTCTTTTTTCCAACGTTAATAGATAACCATGTTTTGAATTCGGTTAAATCCATTAGGCCACCTTTGTTTTTTTTCCTTGTCGGTTTCGATTTTCATGTGTTCTTAATGCTAAAATCCCTTCCCATAAATCCTCTGGCTTATAATCTCTTTTACCTGTGATTTCATCTACGGTAAATAGTCCTTCATGGTCACAATACTTAATGGCAAACGTTACATAGCGCGAAACTTTATGTGTCATGGTAGCCTCCTTCTTAAATATGTACGCTGATAACTTCGGCATCAGCAGGGTTTTCTTCCATTTCGGTAATATAGGCAATTGCTTCATCTTCGCTTCTGAATTGTTTTGGTTTACCATAACAATCGGGAACAATTTCTAATCCAAACCAATCATCACGCCGAATAATAATGTACACCATTTTACTCCTCCTCTTTGTAAGGTGTTTCATCCACTTCTTGATATTGACAATATTCTATCGGTAGGCACAACTGCCTAACCGCGCAAGTTTTAAACCACTGGCACGTTTTGCAATCCATTTAAAAACTCCTTCCCTTTTTCTGTTATCTGACGGCGATTTCCAATCGTCATAAGGCCTAACTCAATCAGATAAGATTCTTGTTGGTACATGAAGTTTTCAATGGACGTTTGAAGATAAGCACAAATACTATTTAGCCCTATACCCTTTGGATTTTCTGCCAGCAAGCGAAGCACCTTAATATCCTCGGTAGTAACGCCATCTTGGACGATATTATAGGCCTTAAATACTTGAGCCAGAGGCTTCTGCATATAAATAAACGATTCGAGTAATCTAATGCCAATGCGCGGTGTTCCTCTTGAATTCTTTGCGATAGATGTATAAACGGCATCATCTATATTAGTATTTTTGAAAGAATTGTTCTTATATTGATTGAGCAACACGCTTAATTCATCAATGGTATAACTATCCAGCGTTTTCTGAACCTTGAACCTATCCACTAACGGCTTCCATTTTTTAAGCAAGCTTCCCTTCTCTGTGGTACATCCCATCAACGTAAACGGTTTAATATGCTGACCGCTTATTTTAAAGTCCTCCATAATGGGTAAAAGAAATGTTGCCACTTGCTTATTGACCATCTGTAATTCGTCAATAAGAAACACTCCTCCATTCACTTCTACAAGTAAGTCAATTAACTGTTGTGGTGACTTAATTGTATTAGCCAGCGATTCAACAAAGTTTAAACCTAATTGATTTGCTAGAATATAAGCAATCGTTGTTTTTCCTGTTCCAGCTTTACCATCAACAAGAAAATGTGGGAAGGGTTTACCCAACTCTTTACATCCTCGGACATAGCTTTTGAGAATATCCTTTAAAGATTCTTGACCAACGTATTGGGAAAAATCGCTTGGCCTCCACAAATTAGTTTGCATTTGTGAAGTAAGTTTGCTTGTATCAATCAACTCTGGACGAATAATAATATCCAATACCTTGTTCTTTTCAACATCTGGAAAAGCACAATCAAGGCACATAGAAGATTTGATTTCTTCTATCTGCTCAAATTGCTTATTACATTTTGAGCAAGTCACTGTGGTTAAATTGATAAACATTATTTTCTCCGTTGGCAGATACAACGTTTTTTAGAGTACCAACATTTGTGGCAGAAAGTTTTCATATTATTGCTCTGGTGTAAACTCATCATTATCAGCATACCATTTGTCAATCGCTTCTTGCCGTTCACCTTCTGTTGCAAACCATTCACAATCTACAACTGTACCATCTTCATCCAACCAATTTATTCCATAGGTGAGGCCATTATTATCATCATCAAAACATTCATTAGCATCAACCAATTCATAGTCCATATTATTCCTCCTTAATAAATTCGAGCAACTCATTTAATTCAGATTTTGCCCCTTCTGCATCCCCTTCATCCAGCAATCGGACGGCATACGCGATTCTACCCTCTATATTACACCCTACCAAGTCCGATATAATCATGCTCAACGTTCTTGCATCATTTGTTGGCTGGCACATTAAATTATCCTTTCTTAATTTGCTTGGCTTTCCAATTATATAAATCAACTGCCGTTTTAGAAACGCCATTTACCCACGACTTAATTGTTTTTGTGGCATCTTTCTTTGTGACGTAGCAATCGTTACCAATTAACGGCATGACTACACCCAAAGCAAAGGCCTCGCCTAATCCTTTATTGATTTCATAGTCGCTAACACCCATCTCTGAATAAATTTGACACACATATAAAAGTTCTTTTGTAAATTTGTCTGCCTTTTTCATCTAATCCTCCCTATTTTGTATGAATAACGTCTGATTCCCCGATTCGTTTGAACGCCCTAGCATTGTTTACCGCGCCTAAAAGGATTGCTTGTACTCTATGATTCAAGGCCTCTACTGCTTGCTTCGACAACTGTTTATTATGGTCATGGCAAAACTTTTTACATTCCTTTACGTTTAAAAACATTTTTGCCCTCCTCACATAGCTGGCTGTTCATCAATGAATTCGATTACCTCATCATATTCATCATCATTAAGGTCATTCTCACCTTTGAGAAACTCATAATCAGTACAAAAATCATCATCTACCCACTTTGCAAATTGAACGACCTTTCCATTCACATCAATTTCAAAATGGCTTTCTGTTGGGGTTACTCTTTCACTTCGAATAAGTTTAATCATTTATTCCTCCTCATTTTCAAAAAAATTGAACCCCGAAACATCTTGATATTTGACACACGTTTCAAAATAGTTTAGCAATAATTTATATGCTTCTTCTTCATTCTCGGCCTCAAACGTATCAAAGAATTCGACGGTAAAGGTTTTCATTATTCACCTCCACAGTCGGCCTCAAGTAAGGCACAATACTCATTTGCTTCCTCATCTGAAAGCCAATAGGTCACATCAAAGTCTGTCTTGTCCAGATAACGTGATACCGCCTTTTCGTACAACTCATTCATTCTTTCATATTGCTCAACGGTAAGAACACTCATTTTAAGCCTCCTT